>ENA-ORCY01000021-ORCY01000021.1-marine-metagenome-genome-assembly--contig:-NODE-21-length-150105-cov-6.103094_pt1 | contig 150105 bp, 145 predicted proteins | sample MGYA00248634_ERZ508507 | MGnify/ENA primary metagenome ERZ508507 (study PRJEB26178, sample SAMN06266269) | marine metagenome | isolation source: Columbia River Estuary | place: USA:Columbia River... | reverse complement strand
GGATTAGAAATTCAAGAACTTAATAAGCTCTTAAAACAATTTGAACAAATGTCTAAAATGATGAAAATGATGCAAAGTGGAGGTTCAAATAAGCTTATGCAAATGATGAAAGGAATGAAATAAATTATTATGAAAATTATAGACGGAAAAGAAATATCAAATCAAATTAAACTTGAAATTAAAAAAGAGGTAGATCTAATTATATCAAAAGGACAAAGACCTCCACATTTGGCAGCAGTTATTGTTGGAGAAGATGGAGCTAGTTTAACCTATGTTGGAAGCAAGGTTAGGTCATGTAATCAAGTTGGATTTGAATCAACTTTAATAAAACTTCCATCTTCAATTACTGAAAACAAACTTATTGATGAAATCAATTTATTAAATAATAATAATGAAATAGATGGTTTTATTGTTCAATTACCACTACCAAAGCATATAAATGAAGAGAATATTTTAATGGCTATAAATCCTAACAAAGATGTTGATGGTTTTCATCCTACGAATTTTGGAAAAATGGCTTTAAATATGGAAACTTTTATTCCAGCTACACCTTTCGGTATAATGGAACTTTTAAAAAGATATGAAATTGAAACCTCAGGAAAACATACTGTTGTAATTGGTAGGAGTCATATTGTTGGTCGACCAATTAGTATTTTAATGAATAGTAAAGGAGAAGCTGGTGATTCAACTGTTACTGTAGTGCACAGCAGAACTATTAATTTAGAAAGTTATACTAGAAGTGCAGATATTATTATTTCAGCTCTTGGAATACCTGAATTTGTAAAAAGTAATATGGTAAAGAGCGGAGTTGTTATAATTGATGTTGGAATTACTAGGGTAAAAGATGATAATTCAACAAAGGGATACGTAATAAAGGGAGATGTAGATTTTGAGTCAATGAAATCTAAAGCAAGTTATATCACACCTGTTCCAGGTGGAGTTGGTCCCATGACAATAGCTATGTTGTTAAAAAATACTTTACTTTCCAGAAAAATTTCTATTTAGCAAATATTTGACTTGGTTCTTTAAATGATTTAAATTCTAAAGCATTTCCTGAGGGGTCTTTAAAAAACATTGTAGATTGTTCGCCAGTACACCCTTTAAATCTTATGTAAGGTTCAATAATAAATTCGATTTTTCTTTTTTTAAGCTTTTTTGCAAACTCTTGAAAAATTTTCCATTCAAGTATGACCCCAAAGTGAGGTATTGGCACATCTTTTCCATCAACTGGATTAGAGTTTTCATTTTTAGTATTATGATCTAAATGAATTACAAGTTGATGTCCAAAGAAGTCAAAATCAACCCAGTGATCACCACTTCTTCCTTCAAAACATCCTAATACTTCTTTATAAAAGATTCTATTTTGTTCAAGGTTGTTTACGGGAATTGCTAGGTGGAAAGGAGATAGTTTTTTGATAATTTGTATTTTTAATTCCACCCAATCATAAATCTTTTTATTTTGCTTTCGGGGGGTATGTTTATGCTTTTAATAATTTTTTCGGTACCTAATCTCAAATCTATTGGTAAATTTTGTTTATCAATAATGAAGTAAGCATCAATTTCATCTACATATATAATTAAATTATTTATGGTATTCTGAATAGAATTTATTTTATGATGTTTTTCAATCATCCCAAATGTACTTTCAATAGTTACTCCATTGTCTGTTTTAAAAAAACTACTTACTATTTCGATAGTTTCGATAGTTTCGTTATTGTCATGTTGATTTCTTGGAGTTAGGGTAAGCAAGTGATTTTTATTAGAATCAAAAACTAAATATTTATCATCACCAGAAAACATATAATCTCCTTCGCCAATTCTTTTTACAATTGAATCATTTTTATATATTGAATCAAGTTGTTGAACTTTAATTTCTGTATTTAATTTTCCGATTTTACCTTTTTCAATTTTATATTCATCAGATGAGCATCCAACAATAAAAATTATTAATGAAATTATTAGATATTTTTTCATTTTTTAAATTTATTTAAATGTAATAATTAGTTTAAATACAAATTGATTTTATCTTATATATTTGTCAAGTGAATTTAAACAATGAGAAAGAATTAATTGATAAGGGACTTCTTCTGCCTTTAATGGAATCATTTTATACAATTCAAGGAGAAGGTTATCACAAAGGTTCTGCCGCTTTTTTTATTAGACTAGGTGGTTGTGATGTAGGGTGTCATTGGTGTGATGTTAAAGATAGTTGGGACTCTAAGATACATCCTCCTACAAATATTAATGAAATTGTCTCAAATGTCAAAAAAAATTCTGACACTGTTGTTGTAACCGGAGGGGAGCCCTTAATGTGGGATATGAGTCCTATAACAAAACTTTTAAAAGATAATAATATCAGAACTCATATAGAAACATCTGGTGCTTACAAATTTTCTGGAATTTGGGATTGGATTTGTTTGAGTCCCAAAAAAAATAAAAACCCTCTAAACAAAATTTATTCAAAAGCAGATGAGTTAAAAATGATAATTTACAATTTAGATGATCTAAAATTTGCTGAAAATGAATCAAAAAAAGTTTCAAGTAGTTGCTTGTTATATCTTCAGCCTGAGTGGAGTAAACGAGAAAAAGTTATGCCAATTATTGTCGATTATGTAATGAAAAACCCTAAATGGAAAGTTTCTTTACAAACCCATAAATTCTTGAACATTCCTTAATCACCTATTCATCATTCAAGATAAAATAGTATCTTTAATTTTATCACCTATGAAAAAAATCCTATTGCTTATTTTATTTTTTGTACAAAGCAGTTTGTTTGCACAAGAGAAATATACCAGCAGCAATACCCGTGCAATTGGTGCTTACGAAAGATCAACGGTTTATTTAGGCCAGAAACTTTATAATACTGCTTTAAAAGACTTGCAAATTGCCCTTAGTATTGACCCTAATTTTTTGGAAGCACATTACCGCATGGGCGATATTTTAAAAGTGTTAGGTAGGTATGAAGAAGCCAAAACCAGCTACCTTAAAGTAATTGAACAACCCAATACATTTAAAAATATAAATTTTTCTTTAGCAGAATGCTATGCATTTCAAGCCAATTACGATTCGGCATATCCACTTTTTCAAATTTATTCCAGCACACCCGATTTATCCGATAATCGAAAAAAAGCATTGGCAAAATATTTAAGAGATTGTGAATTTAGTATCGAAGCGGTTCAGCAACCAGTACCATACGATCCCATTAATTTAGGCCCTAGCATCAATACGCAATACCAAGAATATTTACCCGCAATTACTGCATACGATCAAACCATCATTTTTACACGCAGGGCAAATACAGAAGATTTTTTTATTGCCCAAATAGTCCGCCATCCCAGCGATGATGGGGGTAATTAGTGCAATCGCCAAAAAGGCAGCTGAAGTTACATAGCTAATCAATGGACCCCGCTCCATATCGACACCAAATACATGAATGGTCTCTATACCCTCCATGCGAAATAAGGCGCCGTAGAAAATAGGAAACAGCGCTGATGTGATGACTAAGCTGTAAACGGAATTGGCCCAATCGTAAAAGGCCCAGGCAAAAAGAAGCTTTTTACTTCCTTTCTCTAATTGAGGCATATGTTTTAATTTTAAATATAATACAAGTTACTGACAAGTCTTCCTTGGGATAAACTAATTTTGGTACGCTTTTTGGTTTACATTTTAAAACATTAATCCAACTCCTATGAAACGATTTCTATTATCACTCGTTGCCCTATTTTTTCTTTATTCCTGCGAAAAAAACACCTATGTGGAAGAAACAGCGGAACTTCCTAAGGTACTTGAAATCACGGCAGATTTCACTCCAAACAACAACTTTTCCTACCTCTATACATTACCCAACAATATGGTTGTGTATGAATCAGACATCATGCTGGTCTACCTAGAAGAACAAGTGGTCAATGGAAACGAATCGGTATGGACACTACTACCTCAAAGTTTTTTTAGTGATCTCGGCACTTTCCAGTACAGCTATAACCACACCTACTACGACATCAATTTGATGATGTATGGTAATTTCAACCTCCAACTTCTTCCAACTAACCTTACTTTAGGTCAACGATTTAGGATAGCCATTTTGCCAGCAGCTTATGCGGAGCAAAATCCTGAAGCAATGAGTGATATGAATGCATTGATGCGCGATGCGCAAACCTTCACTAACTTTTAGATCCAAGCGATGAAACCATTTAAGTTCTTCTGTATTTTACTGTTCATGTCTGCAGGTATGGTGCAGGTATATGGTCAAACACCTTTGCCTAAACCCAAAAAACTGAGCGTGCAACAAGATCGAGAAAAACTCAAGCAAACACTTGATCCTCAGGCTTATCAAGTCCTCTGCAACGAAGCGACCGAAGCACCGTTTTCCAGTCCACTACTCGCCATTAAAGACAAGGGGATCTATGTGTGTAAAGCGTGTAAAGCCCCCTTGTTTCAAAGTCAAAATAAGTATGATTCAGGATCTGGCTGGCCTTCATTTGATCGCGCCATTCCCGGTAGTGTGGTTTACACTACTGATCGCAGCTTAGGCATGACCAGAATCGAGGAACAATGCGCCAATTGTGGAGGACACTTGGGACATTTTTTTGATGATGGGCCTAAAGAAACTACGGGAAATAGGCACTGCATCAATGGATCCGCGCTTGAATTTATACCAGCTAAGTAGAAATCTTTTGTACCTTTGCCGCCGTAAACCTATTCTTTAAAATAGACGTATATGAGTGCATTTGACGTTATTGTTTTGGGCAGTGGTCCAGGTGGATATGTAACTGCTATTCGCGCTGCACAGCTCGGATTAAAAACCGCTGTTGTAGAAAAAGAAAGCTTGGGAGGTGTCTGCCTAAATTGGGGGTGTATTCCCACTAAAGCACTCTTAAAATCAGCTCAAGTATTTGAGTATTTAAAGCACGCATCTGACTACGGATTAAAAGTTAGTGGTGTAGACAAGAACTTCAATGCTGTGGTCAAAAGAAGTAGATCGGTGGCTGATGGAATGAGCAAGGGAGTTCAATTTTTGATGAAAAAAAATAAAATTGAGGTCATCAAAGGTTATGGTACCCTGCAGCCTGGAAAAAAAGTTTCGGTTAAAGATGAGTCTGGGAAAGAAACCGTATACACGGCGCAACATATTATTATAGCTACAGGAGCACGCAGCCGTGAATTACCCAATTTACCCCAAGACGGAAAAAAAATCATCGGTTACAGACAAGCAATGACTTTGCAGGAACAACCAAAAAAACTAGTGGTTGTTGGAAGTGGAGCTATTGGTATTGAGTTTGCTTATTTCTACAATTCTATGGGCACTGAGGTGACCGTTGTGGAATATTTGCCGAGAATTGTACCCGTTGAAGATGAAGATGTTTCTAAACAACTAGAAAAAAGCTTCAAAAAGTCTGGTATTGAAATCATGACCTCTAGCGAGGTGACTCAAGTGGATACCTCAGGAAAAGGGGTTGTAGTCCATGTAAAGACGGCTAATGGAAATATCTCTATTCAAGCAGATGTAGTTCTGTCAGCGGTAGGTATCAAAACTAATATTGAAAATATCGGTTTAGAAGCCGTTGGAATCGCAACAGATCGCGACAAAATCTTGGTCAATGATTTTTATCAAACCAATATTCCCGGTTACTACGCCATTGGTGACGTCACCCCAGGGCCAGCGCTTGCTCACGTAGCTTCAGCAGAGGGAATACTTTGCGTTGAAAAAATAGCCCAAATGCACGTAGAACCTTTGGATTACGGCAACATTCCTGGGTGTACTTATTGCACTCCAGAAATCGCATCAGTAGGGCTTACCGAAAAACAAGCGATGGAAAAAGGATATGAAATCAAAGTAGGCAAATTCCCTTTTACTGCTAGTGGTAAAGCACAAGCAGGTGGAAATCCTGATGGATTTGTCAAGGTTATTTTTGATGCCAAATACGGCGAATGGTTAGGCTGTCACATGATCGGAACTGGAGTTACCGACATGATTGCAGAAGCTGTTGTGGCGCGCAAATTAGAGACTACAGGACATGAAATCCTTAAATCAGTTCACCCTCACCCAACCATGAGTGAGGCAGTGATGGAGGCTGTAGCAGATGCGTACGGTGAAGTGATCCACTTGTAGTCATCCATACTAATCAATAAAAAGGGCGCCCAAAAGGCGCCCTTTTGCGTATCGAATCCCTAGAATTTAACGCGTCATCTTTTTAAGCGCCATAATGGCCAGTCGGTAACTATCCAACCCAAATCCCAAAATTACTCCGTTGACGACTGGAGATAAAAAGGAGTCTTTTCTGAAGGACTCCCGAGCATGTGTGTTGGAAATATGGACTTCCACTACAGGAGCTGGAACTGCTTTAACCGCATCTGCTATCCCCACAGATGTATGAGTATACGCCGCAGCATTCAAAATAATTCCATCGTATTCAAATCCTGACTGCTGTATTTTATCAATCAGCTCACCTTCAATATTGGACTGATATTCGGCTAAGTGATCCTCTGGAAACAAAGCTTTGAGTTCGGCAAAATAATCCGCAAATGTTTTGTTTCCGTACACTTCCGGCTCTCGTTTACCCAACAGGTTGATGTTGGGTCCATTGATGATCATCCACTTCATATCGTTTGTTACTGATTATTGAGCAAAGTACCCGCAATTTACAAATTATGCGTGAAGATGTGTATTTTTAAGCATGCAATGGGATAATGCCATTAAAGGATATCTTCAGTACCTTAAACTAGAGCGAGGGTTGTCAGACAATACGATAAAGAGCTATCGTTTTGACCTGGTTGATCTAGCAAAAAACATGGAAGAATTTGGGGTGATCGGTTTACCACTAGCCCTTGATCACCAACATATTCAGTCGTGGACTTACGGTTTGACAAAACGTGTAGGGCCAGCAACCTCCGCGAGAATGATTACTTCTGCTAGAGGTTTTTTTCAGTATTTATTGTTGGAACAGTGGAGAACTGACCATCCAATGCGCATCACTGAACGACCTCGATTGGGCAGAAAACTTCCTGATACCCTGTCCGAGCAAGAAATCAACCAATTAATTGAATCTATTGACCGAAGTACCAAAGAAGGGGAGCGAAATTACACTATGTTGGAAACTTTGTATGGATGTGGTCTTAGGGTTAGCGAATTAGTTCAACTCAAATGTTCCGATTTATTTTTCAAAGAGGGATTCATTCGGGTATTGGGCAAGGGAAATAAAGAACGGTTAGTGCCCCTGAGCGACTTCAATGCTCGTTGCATCATCAGGTATCAAAATGAGTTAAGACACTTGTGGGATCCAAAAAAAGGGTATGAAGATTTTTTATTTTTTAATCGGCGTAATGCCCCGCTGACTCGGGCTATGGTGTTTACCATCATCAAGCAACTCGGTATAAAAATAGGTATATCAAAAAAAATAAGCCCGCACACTTTTAGGCACTCATTTGCCACGCATCTTTTGGAAAACGGAGCGGATTTACGATCTATTCAACAGATGCTGGGCCACCAAAGCATTACCACGACAGAGATTTACATGCATGTAGACCGAAGTAAATTAGCTTCTGTGCTAAAAAAATTTCATCCCAGGAGCTGAATTAATTATATTTAAATAAAACTATAACTTATGACCAATAAATGGATGTGGTGTGTATTCTTAGGGATGTACACCGGATTATGGGCTCAGAAAACCACGCCAGAACTTCAATCATTGACTAAAAAAGCGGCTGAATATGCCGCTATCTCAGACCAGATTTGGGACTGGGCCGAAATGGGTTATCAAGAAGTACAAAGCAGTGCTTTATTGGCTGAAACACTCAGAAAACAAGGATTTAAAATTACTATGGGCGTAGCGGGAATTCCGACTGCATTTGTCGCAGAATACGGTGAATCAGGGCCCACGCTAGGCATTTTAGGTGAATACGACGCACTTCCTGGACTTTCCCAACAGGCGATTCCTATGTTGGCACCTGCTGGAGGTTTAGCAGGGCACGGATGCGGGCACCATTTATTTGGAACGGCCTCTGTTGCAGCAGCCATAGAAGTGAAAAACTTTTTATCCCGGACAGGTACTCCGGGTAAAATTAAATTTTTCGGGTGTCCTGCTGAAGAAGGGGGTTCTGGAAAAGTATATATGGTCCGTGAGGGTTTGTTTAATGAGGTGGATGTAGTGCTGCACTGGCATCCAGCATCCACACACAGTGCCTCAGCTGCAGCATCACTGGCCAACAAGTCGGCTAAGTTTAGATTTAGAGGAATCTCTGCACATGCTGCAGCTGCACCAGATCAGGGACGTTCAGCCTTGGATGCCGTTGAAGCGATGAACATGATGGTGAACATGATGCGTGAACACATTCCCGATGGATCTCGTATTCACTACGTCATTACAGACGGAGGCAAAGCGCCCAATGTAGTTCCCAACTTTGCAGAGGTCTATTACTACGCTCGCGATAAAGATCGTCAAGTGGTCATGAACATTTTTGACCGGATTGTTAAAGCTGCTGAGGGGGCTGCCCTGGGTACTGAAACCCAAATGGACTATGAAATTATTGGCGGCACGCACGAATTACTACCCAATTTGACATTACAACGCATGGTTCATGAGAAGTTGGTTCAAGTCGGTGGATATAGTTATAGTGAATCAGAGAAAGAATTTGCTGAGAGCATCTTTAAAACCTTGGAAAAACCACTGCCGATTAGTACCGCTGAAAAAATTGTTCCTTTTAAAGAAGTGGGCACTCCGGGTGGATCAACAGATGTAGGCGATGTGAGTTTTGCTGTTCCCACAGTGGGTATGCGCATTGCTACATGGGCTCCGGGTACTCCCTCACACAGTTGGCAAGCTGTAGCTGCTGGAAAAACTAGCATAGCGCACAAAGGAATGATGGTCGCTGCAAAAACGATTACCTTAAGTGCTATTGAATTGTTCGAAAAACCCAAATTGATCGAACAAGCTAAAGTTGAGTTTATTCAAAGAAGGGGTAAAAATTTCACGTACACCCCTTTAATTGGAGATAGGACTCCTGCACTGGACTACAGAAACTAAATGAAAAACGCTCCTTTAGGAGCGTTTTTTTTGTGATGCACTGTATCGCCTTAGCTGGTTTTCTTCTTCCATCTGAGCTATTTGCTCTGGCATTAATACCTTGAGGAATGAAGGGTGTTGCTCAATTGCAAACTCAATTTTTTCTACGATCTGTTCGACCGTATCCAGTTCATAATCAATTTCCATAGGTGGCTTAATCACCATGGATTGAAGAATCCCTTTCTTTTTTACCAACAGCCCTTTTTTGTCAAACGATCTTCTAAAACCATCGATCACCACGGGGACCACCACAGGCTTATACTTTTTAATGATGTGGGCTGTACCCTTTCGTATAGGTTTCCAAGGTGTGGTGGTTCCTTGAGGAAAAGTAATCACCCAACCATCTTCAAGGGCGCGACCAATGTTGGTGATATCGCTCATTTTAACCTGTCGATTAACATCCTGTCCTTCTGCTCTCCAAGTGCGTTCAATACTTATAGAACCTGCATAGGCAAGTATTTTAGCCAAAAGACTCTGTTTCATGGTCTCAGCGGCAGCAACGTAGTACAGATTAAGTTTAGGATTCCACAGGTAAGCCACATTCTCAATCGAATCCACCCTACCCTTAAGACTCGCATTAAACACGTGAAACATGGCAACCACATCTGCGAAATAAGTCTGGTGATTGCTCACAAACAAAACATTGGTCTCAGGGAGTTGGCGTATCACTTCAGACCCTTCAATCTGTAGTTTGTTAAACCCTTTATATCGTTGATGTGTCAACGCTCCTAAATAACGAATCAACCACTTTTTTAACACCAAATAATGGCCAAAAGGATTTTTCTTCAACAACAGCATACGTTCCATTTAGGGGTCAAAAATACACATTTTAAGAGACTACCTCTGTGAGTAGCGCCCTTATTTCACTCAACACCATCGCGGTAGCTCCCCATACGGTTTGTCCATGGGCATCAAAAGCCGGGAAACTCAATTTTATTCCAGTATCTGTAGTTACTACATGTTCGGTATACTTTGGGAATTCTATAAATGTTTCTGTAGACCAGGGAATCAATTCTTCTACTTCACGTGCATCCTTGACAAATTGATTATGGGGATATAGGCCCATAAACGGGTAAACCAAATGATTTGAGGGCGGAATATATAGGGGGGTTAATGGCGTGATTTCACGGATCAATTCCGGTTGAATGCCTACCTCTTCCCTAGCCTCGCGCAGAGCCGTTGATAGATGGTCTGGGTCACATAGTTCGCGACGTCCACCGGGAAAAGCAATTTGACCTGAATGTGTCTGTCCATCGACTGCCCGTTTAATCAACAACAAATGTGTATGATTGTTCTGGTCAGGATAAAACAAGGCCAGTACAGCGGCGTGTTTAGGACTATATTGATCTGGATTTTCTCGGATCATCTGTTGATAGCGCAACGGATGGGTCATTTTACCTTGTGCAGCTATACCCGGTAACGGCAAATGTTTTAATTTTGAGGCTATGTCCGAGAAAACACTAAAATCCATACCACAATTTAGTATTTATCTTCTTTATTTGGGGCTTTTTTCCCTGCTCATTAATTGTCAAGATCCCAGGGATAAACCCGTAACTCCAGGGGAAAAAAATCCCAACCAAAATTCGATCGCCACCAAGTCAGACTCCATAGTACTGGATACGCTATCAACTCCTGCAAAAAAAACATGGACTATTGAAGAAGCGGTAGGCATAGAACCATCTCTTCAAGACTTCAAAATCACAGAGGAAAATGCGATAGAATTCTTTTTTCACTACCAAAAACTGGTGAAGGAAAAATATGTCCGCTTGGAGACATCCTATGGAAACATCGTGATTGAGCTTTTCGATGAAGTACCGTATCATAAATCTAATTTTATATACCTGACTAAAAAAGGATACTTCGATGAGACCTACTTTCATCGTATTGTGAAAGGCTTTATTATTCAGGGAGGAAATGCCGACCACGGAGGTATTGCAAAAAAAAGAAAAGAAATTGGGCGTTATTTATTGCCTCCAGTCACTGACAAAGGATTTAAACACCACCGAGGTGTTGTATCTATGCCAAGTAGCGACATAAATAACCCGCACCAATTGGCCTCCCCTTATGAGTTTTTTATCGTGGTGACCCAGCCAGGGTCGTACCATTTAGATGCAGGATATACGCCATTTGGCAGAGTGGTCGAAGGGATGGATACCGTGGATAAAATAAATTCTGTTGCCGTGGAAAGCGGAGATTGGCCGATTCAAAATGTCGTTATTCGAAAAGCCGTGGCCTATTAACGGGCAATCACCCCAGATGCAATCAGCTCTTCTCCTAAGTACAGGGCGGAAAACTGTCCTTGAGTAATGGCGGATTGAGGGGCAGAAAAACTCAGAAAATAATCCGCTTCACCACGCCAAATAACCCCTTGTTGTAAAGGTTGCCTGTATCGAATACGAGCCATTACCTCCATAGATTGACCCGGAGATAAGGCAAGATCAGGGCGTACCCAATGCATTTCCTCTTGATTGATTTTCAGTGCCCTTCGCCATAGACCTGGGTGATCATTCCCTTGGCCTACATAAATAACATTTCGGACTACATCGGTGTCTACCACATACAAAGCTAAGGGTGTCCCACCAACATCCAACCCTTTGCGCTGTCCGACGGTAAAATAATGTGCCCCACTATGCGCTCCTTTATCGATACCCATCTCTGGAGTATAAGTCCATGGAATGGCGGCTTTTTTTGCATCTTCCACCGTGTTGATTTCTCCTGTAAAAGGTTCTGAGTAACAGGGATGCGCTGTTGATATCTCGACAATACGCCCGGGATTGGGCTTAAGTTGTTGCTGTAAAAATTCGGGTAGTCGCACTTTGCCTATAAAACACAGACCCTGAGAATCTTTTTTTTCAGCGGTGATCAATCCTTGAGCTCTCGCTATCTCCCTGACCTCAGACTTCATCAAACCTCCGATCGGGAACAAACTTCGAGCGAGCTGCTCTTGATTTAACTGACACAAAAAATAGGACTGATCTTTATGAGGGTCTAGGCCGGACAATAAGTGATGGGTCAACACACCTCCATCACCCGTGGTTTCTTTGCGACAGTAATGACCCGTCGCTACATAATCCGCACCTAAACCAAGTGCGACTTGAAGAAAAACATCAAACTTAATTTCACGGTTGCAAAGCACATCTGGATTCGGTGTTCTTCCAGCGGCATACTCAGCAAACATATAATCGACAATACGCTCTTTATAGGTGGCGCTTAAGTCAATTGTTTGGAAAGGAATCCCTAATTTCTGTGCGACGATTAGGGCATCGTTGCTGTCTTCAAGCCAAGGGCATTCATTGGATATGGTCACCGAATCATCGTGCCAATTCTTCATAAATAACCCGATCACGTCATACCCATCAGCCAAAAGAAGGTAGGCTGCCACAGAGGAATCTACCCCTCCAGAAAGGCCGACAACCACTTTAGGTTTGTGGGTAGTCCCTATGGACATAACGAACTATTTTTTAAGTTTCTTCTGGGTTTCAGCTTGTTCCATCAACTCCCTCATTTTGCGTTGAAATCCGCTTTCCTTCTTTGGTTGTTGCTTATTGAACTCGATTTGGGCATGTATTTTCTGTTCATCTAAAATGAAATGCTTGATGACCAACATGATTAAAATAGTAATCAAGTTAGACACAAAGTAATACAAACTCAATCCACTCGCATAAGAGTTAAAGAAAAACAACATCATTACCGGAGATAGATAAATGATGAATTTCATATTCGGCATGCCAGGTTGAGTCGGCATGTTTTGCCCAGTGGTCATCATCATATAAAAGAAAATGGCAATGGAAGCTAGAATGGGGAACAAGCTTACGTGATCTCCATAAAATGGAATATGGAAAGGTAATTGCGCGATGGTGTCGTACGAGGAAAGATCATCCGCCCACAAAAAAGACTTTTGTCTCAATACAAATGATGTGGGGAAAAACATAAATAACGCATAGAAAATGGGGAGTTGAAGCAGTGCAGGAACACACCCACTCGTCGGACTTACTCCCGCTTTTGAATAAAGCTTCATCGTCTCCTGCTGGCGTTTCATGGCATTGTCTTTATGTTGCTCATTGATGGCGGTAATTTCAGGCTTAATCACCTTCATTTTAGCTTGAGAAACATAGGACTTGTACGTGACTGGTGACATGGCCAAACGAACCAATACAGTCATCACGATAATGGCAATCCCGTGAGGAAAATAATCGCTCAAGAAGGTGTACATCGGGGTAAATACATATCGATTTAACCAACCAAAAATACCCCAACCAAAAGGTATAGAGGACTCTAAATCCAAGGCTTTATATTGAGCCAAAACAGCTACATCAGTAGGCCCGTAAAACCAAAACATACGGGTATTAAGCGACCCTGATTGAAAATTCAACGGTACTTTCAGGGTGTTGGTTTTGGTAAATGCCACCGATTTGTCTTCTTCCTTCACCAGATTGACACTGCTCGTTGAGGCCTTTTCTACAGGAACCTCAAAGGCCAAAATGCTGCTAAAAAAGTGTTGGCGATAGGAAGCCCAATGCAGCTGATCAACTTGCTCTTCATCATCACTACTATCGGATAATTTACTGATTTTATCCCCCTGGTGGCGATAAGTCAGTCGGGTATACCTGTTTTCATACACCACGCTTTTTGAGTGGCGAATACCTTGTTGAATCCAAGACAACTCCGCCGGTATTGACGTGTTAACTACTTGATCGACACCACTTGTTTCTACCCGAAAATCAATCAGGTAATCATTGGGTTTCACTTGATAGTGGTAGGTGATTGATGCACCTTCCCCCAGTGTAGCCGTCATTTTCAAGTGTTGGTTTCCCTCGGCATCTTGACTGATTTCTGGAAGAAAGTACAGGGATGCGGTCTGGATAACCGAATTGTTTTTGGCCGTAAGTCCAATAGAAAATTGGGCGTTTTGATCCTTAACCAAATAAACAGGTATGGAATCATAGGTTTTAAACGCTTTAATTTGAGCCAGAGTGACCATTCCACCCATTGGACTCACTTCTAAATGAAGCAATTCATTGTCTAAAACAACCGGGGTTTTGGGCAATGAATCAATAGCTGGAACCCCTAAATCATCGGCAACTGCAGGTGCGATTAAAGGTAATTGCGGGGTATTTGAAGCGGCTTCATCGGCCTCTTGTTGCAAAGCAGCTTCGACTTTCTGTGCGGCCAATTCTTCCGGAGTAGGCTGATTGATATAGAACATATAAATCAGTATTCCGAAAATAAGTACGAATCCGATGATTGAATTGAGGTCTAATTTTTTTTCTTCCATAATGATGGTCAGGATAGGATCCTATTTACTTTGTTTTTTGTGTACCAACGCTGCTTGTACAAATGCCACAAAAAGTGGGTGTGGATTAGCTACAGTACTCTTGTACTCCGGGTGGTATTGAACCCCAATAAACCAAGGGTGCTCGGGAACTTCCACTACCTCTACCAAATTGTTTTCTGTATTGGTTCCTGAAGCAATCATTCCATGTGATTGAATATCCGCTAAATACTTGTTGTTGAACTCGAAACGATGTCTATGGCGTTCAGTAATCTGAGAGACACCGTAAATTTTATGGGCCAATGACCCAGGCTTCAAATCACAGGACCAAGCTCCTAAGCGCATAGTCCCTCCCTTTTGGGTGACTTTTTTCTGTCCCTCCATCAAGTGAATGACTGGATCTGGCGTTTTGGGATCCATCTCTAAAGAATTGGCCTGAGTAAGGCCCAGTACATTTCGGGCGTATTCTATGACAGCCATCTGCATGCCCAAACAAATTCCTAAGAATGGAATTTTTTGTTCTCTAGCGTACTGTACTGCCTTTATTTTACCCTCAATCCCTCGCTCCCCAAATCCAGGAGCTACCAAAATACCGTGAAGGCCCTCGAGTTGCTCAGGCACATTATCCACGGTCAAGTGTTCCGAATGAATTGAAATCACCTTGACTTTTACTTCATTTTGTGCTCCAGCATGAATAAATGACTCCAAAATTGATTTATACGAATCTTGAAGTTCCACGTATTTGCCAATGAGACCGATGCGGACCTCATCTTTAGGGTTTTTGTGTTTTTTCAAGAAGGCTGACCACTGAGTTAAATCTGGTGCCCCTTTGTCTTCCAAATGAAGTTTTTGCATGACGACCTGATCCAAACCTTCTTTTTGCATCATCAAAGGCACATCATAAATGGTCGATGCATCAATCGATTGAATGACCGCTTGTTTGCGCACGTTGCAAAACAAAGCCAATTTACCCCTGATTTCATCAGATATTTCATGTTCGGTGCGGCATACCAAAACATCGGCTTTGATACCGCTTTCCATCAATGTTTTCACTGAGTGTTGGGTAGGCTTCGTTTTTAGCTCGCCGGCAGCTGACAAATACGGGATTAACGTCAAGTGGATGACCATGGCGTTGTCATCACCTAATTCCCACAACAATTGGCGTACAGATTCGATATAAGGCAATGACTCGATATCACCCACTGTACCTCCTATTTCTGTGATCACTACATCAAAATCACCGCTTTGGCCCAACAACTGAATGCGGTGCTTTATTTCATTGGTGATGTGGGGAATTACCTGGACTGTTTTGCCTAAAAAAGCCCCTTTACGCTCCTTTTCAATCACGGATTGATAGATGCGGCCTGTGGTTACATTATTGGCTTGAGAGGTGGGGACGTTCAAAAATCTCTCGTAGTGTCCCAGGTCAAGGTCCGTTTCTGCTCCGTCATCCGTCACATAACATTCACCGTGCTCATAGGGATTCAGGGTACCTGGATCGACATTGATATAGGGGTCGAGTTTTTGTATAGTCGTTCTGTAGCCTCTTGCTTGCAATAATTTAGCAAGTGAGGCTGCAATAATTCCTTTTCCCAATGAGGAGGTAACTCCTCCGGTGACAAAGATGTATTTTGTTTGTGGCATGAAGCGTGAAGCAATAGGATCAACGCGAGCAAAAATACGAATTAAACCTTGATTAACCCTGAATTAATTTGTATTTTCAAGGTAATTTAGCCCCTATGAAAAGAAGAAATTTCCTTCAATCAACCGCACTGTCAGCTCTAGGTGCCACGTCATTAATCTCCACAAAATCATGGGCTTCTTCCCCTGAAATAAATCAAAGAGAACCCTTAAAAAATCGAATCCACCACTCTGTTTGTCAGTGGTGTTTTGGGGATTTGCCCTGGGAAGAATTGTTGACTTCATTGGTTGAAATGGGTGTTGGTGCCATCGATTTAGTCGGTCCAGAACACTGGCCTCTCTTGAAAAAATACAACATACATTGCTCTATGTGTAACGGAGCTGAGATAAGTCTCACCAAGGGATGGAATAATCCTACCTACCACAAGCAGCTGATTGAAAATTACACCAAAATGATCCCACTGGTCGCTGAGGCCGGGTATACAAATTTAATTTGCTTCAGCGGAAACAGAGATGGTATGTCGGACACAGAGGGATTGGCCCATTGTGTTACTGGACTAAAAAAAATCCTTCCGCTTGCCGAAAAACACGGTGTAGTACTTCAGATGGAACTATTTAACCAACAAGATCACCCTGATTATATGTGCGATCATTCAGATTGGGGCATTGATCTTTGTGTGGCCTTAGGATCTGAGCATTTTAAACTCCTCTTTGACATTTATCACATGCAAATTCAAGAAGGTGACATCATCAGAAGAATCAGGGAAAATCACCGCTATTTTGGGCATTATCACACAGCGGGAGTACCTGGTAGGCACGAGATCGATGAAACCCAAGAACTGAATTATCCGGCGATTATGCATGAAATTCTCCAAACTGGATATCAAGGCTATGTCGCTCAAGAATACATCCCAAGGCGTGAGCCTAGAATGCAAGTGCTCTATGAATCGATCAAACGCTGTGACGTTTAACGGCCAATCACTTCCCACTCCATATCTTTGAGTGCGATCAGCACAAACCCTTGGTTGACTTGGTGTCCTCTGGAATCTTGAACCATATTAAATGGATGCGTTACACCCGCCCATTCGAAGAATTTTCGACCTTCCGGGGAGGTGATCGATAAACCGCTGAGCTGCAAAACAGCAAACATGACTGAATCATAGCCCCGCACGGCAATTTTATCCGGATATTTTGCCCATTCAGCAAAATATTGACTCCCCCAGGAGACAAAAGTCAATGGCTCTTGAACTGCAGAAGTCGTATAATTTAAATCAGATAATTGTTTGAAGTCGATGACATCATTGTCAAATGCATTAGTAAACAGGGGACTCCACAGCCTAATATGTCCAGAAAATCTGAGTTGAGAACTAAGAATTGAGGCAACTGATGAGGCCGTTTTTAGATTAGCGGATTCTACAAATACCCAATTGCTGTTTACGGTATCCATTTTTTGAGTCAACACTTCAAGCAAGCGATTGCTATTGACTGTAGCATCTACTTTTTGTGCATTGGGAAATCGCTGCGCAATGCTCTGCGCTTGATTTAATTCCTCACTATCGTGAATGATGGTTACTCTCTGACCCTTCCATTCTCTTTTAGCGTAATCCAATAATTGTTTGCGCAAGGTCTCGTTTTTTGAGACCCCTTGAATCATAAGACTATTTACCTGTTGCGCATCTGGTATGCTCGGCAAAAAAATTGGGATCTTGCGCTGGACAGACCAGTTGGATAAAGCTGGAAGAACGCGATCTGACAATGGCCCTATCAAAAAGTCGATGTTATGTTCGGCGTACAATGCCTCCAATTCAGATTGAGCCAAAGATCCGTTGAGCTGAGTGTCCACTGGGTAAGGATTAACCTTAACTCCCAGAGAGTCCAATCGCCTAATCGCCAAAAGCGCTCCGCTGTAAAAGGAAAGACTGGATTTGGTGTCATTTCTAGCTTCTAAAATCTTTTGTCCCAAAGCTGGATCGATAAAATCCATTTTATCAGTCCTAAACGGCAAAGCAAAGGCGATTCCCCAAGAGCCTTTAATTTGGGGTGCCGGTACGCTCTGTCCCTGAAGGGTGAACATACTCACTAACGCTAAGACGCAAAATAACTGTTTTAATTTCATCCGTTTATTCCCATTCTATAGTTGCCGGTGGTTTTGAACTGATGTCGTAGACCACGCGATTGACTCCCTTGACTTTGTTGATGATGTCGTTGGATGTTTTTTGTAAAAAGGCATAAGGCAAATCCACCCAGTCAGCAGTCATTCCATCGGTGCTTTCCACGGCCCGCAAAGCAACACACTGCTCATAAGTTCGCTCATCCCCCATCACACCCACACTTTGAACAGGCAATAAAATTGCCCCAGCTTGCCACACCTGATCATATAGGTTCCAAGACCTTAAACCATCGATAAAAATGGCATCAACTTCCTGTAAAATACGCACTTTTTCAGGAGTTACCTCACCGAGCACCCTGATAGCTAATCCTGGTCCTGGGAACGGGTGTCTTCCTAACAACACAGAACTAATACCTAAGCTAGCGCCTACCCTTCTCACCTCATCTTTAAACAACAAACGCAAGGGTTCCACTACCTTCAACTTCATGTAATCGGGCAAACCACCTACATTGTGGTGACTTTTAATCGTTGCTGAAGGACCACCAGTAGCTGAAAGTGATTCAATGACATCTGGGTAGATAGTGCCCTGAGCTAGCCATTTAGCATCGACTACTTGATGCGACTCATCGTCAAAAACATCGACAAAAACTTTTCCAATCGCTTTACGCTTGGCTTCTGGGTCCGTAAGACCACTAAGCGCCTGTAAAAAACGATCTGAGGCATCCACACCTTTAACATTGAGTCCCATGTGCTTGTATTGATCCAGCACTTGGTCAAATTCATTTTTGCGCAACAAGCCATTGTTGACAAAAATGCAGTGTAGTTGGGTTCCGATAGCTTGGTGCAATAACACAGCAGCCACTGTAGAATCAACTCCACCAGACAATCCCAAAATCACGCGATCTTGACCAATTTGATTTTTTAAACTGGTAATGGTCTCGTGAACAAAAGAGTCCGGCGTCCAATCTTGAGCTACACCCGCAATATCCACTAAAAAGTTGGCGAGCATTTGTTTTCCATCCTTAGAGTGATATACTTCAGGATGAAATTGTATAGCGTACGTGGTTTCTCCCTCGATTTTATAGGCCGCATTGGTTACATCGTGTGTGCTCCCAATCAATACACCCCCCGTGGGAAGCGTTTTAATCGTGTCTGAATGACTCATCCAAACTTGGCTCTGAGGACTCACTCCAGCAAAGAATGGTTCGTCGGCTGCCATAAAATCAAGATGCGCTCTTCCGTATTCTCGAGTATTGGAAGGTGCTACTTCACCTCCTGAAAAGTGTGCTAGGTATTGGGCCCCATAACAAACAGCAAGCAATGGCTTTTTTCCTCTAATTCCTGTTAGATCGGGATGTGGAGCATCATCTCCCCTAACCGAATGCGGAGAGCCTGATAGGATAACCGCTTTGTATGGGGACAAATCTTGTGGAAGCAGGTTGTAGGGTTTGATCTCACAAAAAATATTGAGTTCACGGACCCTTCTGGCAATCAATTGAGTGTATTGAGAACCGAAATCAAGGATAAGTACATTGTTTTGCATGAGCAAAAATAAACATTTGAGCCTGGAAACAAATGTCAGGCATTAATTATTCTAGGGTGTCGAGAATGGATTCGATATCCTCAATCGTGGTATCAATGTTGATAAAGCAAAAACGAGCCACCGTTTTCCACGCCCCGTCGACCAAATCTTTAGTAGGCGCCACCAGCGCAAAGCCACGAGCTAACTGCTCGTAGGTCCACTGAGAATACTGTTGATCACTCCAACCGATACGTTCGAAAAGAACAACGGACAAGCTCGATGGTCTAGTTACTCTCAGGTAGGGGCGTTTTTCAATGGCTGATACAGCCATTCCTGCTAAAGCAATACCTTGTTCAATGGCCTGACTATATCGATCCGTACCATGCATAGCCAAAGAAAACCAAAGCGGAAGTCCCCTAACTCTTCGGGTTAATTGGATTTGATAATCCGCTGGATTAAAGCCCGTAAACTGAGGTTCATTGAAAATAGCCAAATAATTTCCTTCTTGGGTATGGGCCGCCTTTGCTTTTTGAGGGTCTTTGTATAAAACGGCACCGCAATCATAGGGTGCAAACAACCATTTATGAGGATCAATGGTTATGCTATCGGCCCATTCAATGCCCTCAAACAAATGGCGGACAGAGGGTGCCGCCAATGCAGCGCCACCATAGGCACCATCTACGTGCATCCACCAACTCTTTTCGGCGCATAGTTCTCCACAACCCCTTAAATCATCAATGATGCCCGCATTGGTTGTTCCAGCAGTGACCACTAAGGCAAAAATGCGGTCCTGATCTTCAGCACTTAATCGATTGACTGCCTCGATCACTTGATGGGGGGACATAGCTCCATAACAATCTATGGACAGCACATCCGCATCGATGACTTGAGCCATCGCTTTTACCGATGCATGCGCATGATTGCTACAAACCATTAAACCTCTTTGTGACATTCTTTCTTTTGATCGTGTGCGCCAATCATGTCTGGCCGCGACCAAAGCAGAGAGATTGGCTGCGGTTCCTCCGGAGGTAAAAACGCCGAAAGCACCTTGAGGCAATCCAGTCAAGGAAACCAACCACTGCATCGCTTCATTTTCACAATAAATCCCGCCAGCTCCCTCCATCCAATAGGCACCGTGAATACTTGATGCCGAAGTCACCAAATCAAACATTATGGCTGCCCTAGTGGGTGCTGCAGGAACAAAGGCCAGGTTTCTAGGGTGGTCAATAGGCACTGTGTGTTTAACCAATACCTCTCGAAACAATTCAAAGGCCTTTTGACCACCAATACCCTTGGCAGAGATTGTCTGGCCAATGCGTTCACGCAATTCTTGCTCTGAAATAGGAATACCTAACTCTGGGTGTGTTTTGGTAATCCGACCAATCACATACTTCATGACGTCTAGGGTCATGTCTACTACATCTATATCAATCTTGTGCATGCTTAAGGAAATATAATTAGGCTACAGGCTTGATCTAACGGATCAAATGTTTCATACAAAGCATCAAAAAACAATGTTCCATAAGTCAGGTAAAAGGGGGCAAAATTTCTTTTGCGTTCTTGGTATCCGCCCTGGGGGAACAATTCATTGTGCCATTCACTCAATCGAGCCACTTGATCTTTGAGTTGGCGTTTTTGCGCATTGAGCAACCTTTTTTCCAATAGATCTATGCCCTGCATTTGTTTAGCTTTTTGCGCATGTACCGCTCCAATAAATGAAGGGTCTGTCGATTCAGCCAAAGTGTACAAATGGGCAAACTGCGCTTCGAGCTGTTCCTTGAGAAATCCTAAATCAAGCTCAATATTAGAAATTGATCTGATTTTTTTATTGATCAATTGATCTTTACTCAAAAAAAGTTGATTTGGCTCCAAACCAAAAGCGGCTATTTTCTTCCACTGTTTCTCAGTCATCAACACTGCTGCATCCCTGTGAATAAGCACAGGAAAAGGCACCTCTACCGCATCAAAAAGACTTTTTAGCTCAAACCAATAGGAAAGTTCACCACCACCTCCAATGTAGGCGAGATTGGGCAATATCGTCTCTTGATATAACGGTCGAGTCAAAACATTAGGGGAAAAACGTTCAGGAAACTGGTCGTATAATTCGATCCACTGAGCTGTCGTGTATTTGATGTCACTACCCACCACATGAGCTCCCTGTTCATCTCGTTCCATACGCCCCCTTCTACCTCGATCTATATAAAAGAAATTTAAATCTCTCGGAGAGACTTGTGGCTCATAATCTGGATAAACCACTTTTATTCGTTCAATAGATTCGCTGACCTTTGTTCTGGTTACATCCTCCATCAATTCACGAACAAATAAGGGCTTGAGCAGTCTTTTTAACTCTGGGTGATCTGCATCGATGACGACCAATCCGCGATCTCCAAATAAAGCGTCTGCCAACCTCTGTGTTGCTTTTGCCAGGTTATCGGATTGCAGGTAAGCCAACTCGAACTGCTCCTTCAACCATTCAGCTCTTTGCGATGTACCCAACAAGCTGGCTAATACCTCATAAACAGCATCAATCCCATCCGTTTTTAAATGCCCAACTGGACCATCAAGTGGGGTATTGGGTTCCCAAACTAATTTTTGATCCCCTAGATAAAAGTGATTGATCTCAGCAAAATCATGGTCTTCCGTAGCCATCCAATAGACCGGAACAAATTGATGTTCTGGAAATTCCTCCCTCAATTTTTCAGCTAGTTTGATCGTTGATATCAACTTATAAACCACATATAATGGTCCAGTAAATAGATTTAATTGATGTCCCGTCGTTACTGTAAAACAAGTAGAATTAACCCAACAGTCTATATTTTGTTGGACCGATGCGCTGAAGGGAAGATCCGCATACTGTGCCTTGAGATGCGCTTGAACTAGTTGGCGGGTAGCCGATGAAAAGTCTTGTCGAAAAGATATTTGTTGTCCTAGACCGACCATTGAAGGCCAAGGTCCAACAAACGGTTCTATGGAGGGTTTTTTTTCTAAATAATCCCTGACCAGAGTACCCGGTGCATACATATTGGAGAGCGGAATGCGAACTTGTTGGAAACCCATAAGAATAATTGCTTGGTAAATATACGCGAACTCTTTTTGTTGGATTTAATTTTGACGAAAACTTGAGGACTTTTTAACATTAATCAAAACGTATTATCCCTGTCAAATCGTAACTTTATGGCACTCTGATGTAGAGGAACCTCATCCATTGTTCAATGAAGAAATCACTCAAGTTTTGGAATTCACAGTCCCTAAAAATAGCTCTTTACGGGTTGATGTTTTTCTTGTGCTTCTCCACTCATGCACAAACAAACTCGGTCAAAGAAATAACTGGTAGAGTTATTGACCAGAGAACAAAAGAACCCTTAGCGCTGGCCTCTGTTAGGTTGTCCGATGACCAAGGTGCCACGGTAACCAACAAAGATGGACGATTTAGCATCAAAATACCTGTAGATAATCCTGGTCAAGAATTACTGATCTCGTTTATGGGTTATGAATCGGCTCGATTGGCCATCAATACCCAACCAGATCCACTACTGATCTCTTTAATCCCAAGCACCACAATACTTAAAGAGGTGACGGTGAGTGTGCCACAAGACCCAGGTGTTCTCGTGTTAGAGATGCTGAAAAACAGGCAACAACAAGGCACGCAACAAAAAAGTCAAGTCATTACTTTTTTCAGAGAGGCGGTACGGAAAAAATCTAAAAACCTATCATTAGCCGAGGCCATTATTGAGGTAGATAAACAACCCAATAGCTCCGATAAAAATGATGTAGCTCGCTTGATTCAATTCAGAAAAAGCACCAATTATAAGCCCAACGATACGCTAGCTGTTAAACTTCAAGGCGGCCCCTACAACACTTTGTTTATCGATATAGCTAAATACCCAGATATCGTATTTGATCCTCAAGCGCTTCAAGCTTATCGATTTACCCATGCTGGATTTACGCAAATTGACCAAAAACTAGTGCACATTGTTCATTTTGAACAAAAACAAAATGTCATCACACCACTCTACAGGGGCGAATTGTACATCACCACTCAGGGCAACCATTTAGCTAAAGCCATATTTGAGATGAATGTTACCAATAGAGAAGCTGCTGCTTCCTTGTTTGTCAGAAAAAAACCAGCACGCGTAAAATTATGGCCTACGTCAGTAAACTATCAGGTAGACTATAGCCCCCAAGGGGAAAGCTGGACCTTCCAATACAGTAAAATGGAGATGAATTTTACCGCCAATTGGAAAAATAAATTGTTCAATACTCAATACCAAATATGGGCAGAAATGGCCGTAACCGATCAAAAAAACCCATCATCAACCAATACTATGGACAACACAGACGTGATTAAACCTTCTGTTGTTTTAAGTGAATCGACCAAAGGATTTGGAAATCCTGACTTCTGGGGCGAATACACCGTTATTGAGCCTGACCAATCCATTGAAGAAGCTATTGAACGCATCATCAGACAATTAAACCGATGGGAGCGAAAAACACCACAAAATGAGTAAACGAAGAAACTTCTTGGGAAATTTAGTCGCATTTTCCCTGACTGGTCTTTGGTCGTCAACACTATTGAGTCAAACCAAAATACCTGGTTTAAATTCACCAACCATCAAGCCCAAAAAACCAAAAAATGGTGCTCGAATAGCATTAATTGCTCCTGCATTTAACACCTCTTCAGAGAAAATAGATCGCGCTGTAAAGGATTTAACTGAAATGGGGTTTCAGGTTGTTCCCAGTAAATATCTGGGAGACCGATATGGCTACTTCAGTCAAACAGATCAGCTAAGGGCTCAAGACCTAATGGACGCATTTAAAGATAAAACTATTGAGGCCATAGTTTGTGTTCGTGGAGGATATGGAACAACAAGGATCTTAGATCAATTGGATTACGCGGCAATTGCCAAGAATCCCAAACCCCTTATTGGGTTCAGCGACATAACCGCCTTGTTACAAGCCATATACATAAAAACCGGGTTAATTGGATTTCATGGCCCTGTGGGCAGTACTTTAGAAAAATCATATTCAAAAGCCATGTGGTTGAATTTATGGAAACATTCTGGATCAGGATTTTTGATGGAATCTGTGGATCAGGATGAAATTAAGGACCAAAAAAGCAATGAATATCAAAGAATTACGATTACTCCAGGTCTTGGTCGCGGAAAATTAGTAGGGGGTAGTTTAACACTGATTACATCGTTAATTGGCACGGAGTATGAAATTGACTTTACAGATAAAATCGTCCTCATTGAAGAAGTTGGTGAAAAACCATATCGGATAGACCGCATGTTGACTCAGTTATTGATGACAGAGACTTTTAAAAAGGCTCAAGGTTATGCACTCGGAGTGTGGGTTGATTGTGATCAACCAGCGGGTAGTAGAGATGGTTTTAGCCTATATGAAGTACTAAAGGACCGATTGATGCCTACCGAAATTCCTTGTTGTTATGGAATGTCTTTTGGACATACTCCTTGGAACATGACGCTACCCATTGGAGCAGAAGTAACATTCGATGCACAAAAAGGTCAACTGTACTTGGAGGAGAATATCTGGTCTTGATGACATGACCATTTAATTGGCTACTTCACTGATGAACTTTATGCGGTACAACCTGAGTTCTTCATCCTCGTAATCTCCATTAAAATGATTGCTGGCGAGGCTTATGTCATCGGTCTGCGCCTCAATAAAATAGTCGTGCAACTCCGACTGCTGATCTTCGTCCAATAAATCCTCTAACCAATAATCGATATTTAATCGGGTTCCACTAAATACAATTTGCTCCATTTCTTTGAGCAGCTCATCCATGGTTATTCCTTTTGATCGAGCAATATCATCTAAGGACAATTTTCGATCAACTCCTTGAATGATAAATAACTTGAGTGCAGATTTTGCACCCGTACTTTTGACGATCAAATCATCTGGCCGTGTAATGTCATTTTCTTTGACATATTCTGCTATCATGGTGATGAATGGACCCCCAAATTTTTTAGCTTTTCCCTCGCCTACCCCATAAACCTGAGATAACTCTTTCAGGGTCATCGGATATTTTAACGCCATATCCTCTAAAGAGGGATCTTGAAAAATAACATAGGTAGGTACCCCGTGTTTTTTGGCCTCTTTTTTCCTCAGATCCTGCAACATAGAAAATAATTGCTCATCAGCCGCCGCAGTCCCTTGATTCAATCGTTCCACTAATTCTGAATCATTTTCCAAATAACTGTGATCAACAGTCATCATAAATGATTTGGGTGACTTAATAAATTCCCTACCCAGGTCAGTTAAATGAACTACCCCGTATTGTTCAATTTCTTTGTGCAATAAACCAGATACGATTGTTTGTCTTAACAAGGCCATCCAGTATTCTTTGGATTGATCAGATCCAGCCCCGAAAAATGGTTTTAAATGAATTTTATGAGCGACGATGAGCGCATTAGGTTTTCCCATCAACACTTTAACCAACTCTTTTGATTTGAATTTTTCAGCCGTTTGAACCACAATATCCAAAAGCCTAAGCACAGAATCTTTAGCCTCTACCTTGGGTTTAGGATTAGTCGCATTGTCATCCATATCGGCTCCAGGTCCATCTATCTCGTCAAAGATTTCTCCAAAATAGTGAAGCATGAATTTTCTTCTCGACATAGAAGTTTCAGCGTAAGCGATAACCTCCTGAAGCAATGCCATCCCAATTTCTTGTTCGGCTACTGGCTTACCCGACAAAAACTTCTCCAGTTTTTCCATGTCTTTGGGCGAATAAAACGCCAAACAATGACCTTTTCCTCCATCTCTACCCGCACGACCAGTTTCTTGGTAATAACTTTCAATACTTTTGGGCATGTCGTAATGAATGACATACCTCACATCTGGTTTGTCAATACCCATACCGAAGGCAATAGTAGCAACGACCACCTCAGCCTCTTCCATCAAGAACATATCCTGATACTTAGACCTAGTTTTCGCATCAAAACCAGCGTGATAGGGTACAGCGTTTACTCCGTTGACCTGAAGTACTTGAGCCAGCTCTTCTACCCTTTTTCTACTTAAGCAATAAACAATACCTGATTGAGCTGGATGTTGTTTGATAAATCGAATCACATCTGCCTCCACTTGTTGAGTTTTTGGCCTTACTTCATAAAAAAGATTGGGTCTATTGAATGACGACTTGAATACTTTAGCGTCAGACATACCTAAGTTTTTCATGATGTCTTCCTGAACCTTAGGTGTGGCAGTAGCCGTTAATCCAATAACAGGAATGCTTGAGTCCAAGCGGTCTATGATCGACTTTAAATTTCGATATTCCGGTCTAAAATCATGCCCCCACTCTGAGATACAATGCGCCTCATCAATAGCGATGAAAGAAAGTGGAACTGATTGGAGAAACTGCACATATTCGTCTTTGGTTAACGACTCTGGAGCGACATAAAGCAGTTTGGTTATTCCTTGAACAACATCATCCATGACTTTTTTGATCTCTGACTTAGTCAGCGATGAGTTGAGCACATGTGCGACTCCATCGTTATCTGAAACACCGCGTATAGCATCTACCTGATTTTTCATCAAAGCAATTAAAGGCGATACGACAATGGCCGTTCCTGGGAGCATTAATGCGGGCAGTTGATAGCATAAAGATTTACCTCCACCGGTAGGCATGATCACAAACGCATTCTTTTTTTCTAGTAAATGAAGAATTACCTCCTCTTGTCTTCCTTTGAAATGAGCAAAACCAAAATACTTCTGCAATTGCGCACTTAATTCCTCCTTGGTAGTCATATGGGTTACTTGATCTGGTTGGGTGGTCAAACTTCCCTTAAATTAAGCATTTTACTGCAATGATCCCCTCCTTTTAAAATAAAACACGGAAAAAAGGAGGTTTGTTTTATTTGATTAATTTTGTGTGACCCAAAAATACATCTGTTTTTTTGGGCATCCAACCAAAATCAATGCGAAATTGAGCGATTTTCAAGCCATATTGAACAGTGCCCGAAGAACACTTGAATTAGAAAGCCATGCTTTACTCGGGCTCATCCCTCTGTTAGGCGATGAATTTGCTCTGGCTGTACAACACATTCACCGTTCAAAATCAAGGGTGGTCGTCACTGGAATTGGAAAAAGTGCCGTTATTGGAAACAAAATTGTAGCCACGATGAATTCAACGGGTACGCCGGCGTTATTCATGCATGCCGCCGATGCCATACACGGAGATTTAGGATCTATTCAAGATGGTGACAGCATCATCTGTATTTCCAAAAGCGGGGATACACCAGAAATCAAAGTATTGGTCCCCTTATTAAAACGAGGAGAAAATAAGTTAATTGCCATAACGGGCAACCCTGATTCCTTTCTGGGGCAACAAGCAGATTTTGTACTCAATACTTATGTGCCTAAAGAAGCGTGTCCAAACAATTTGGCCCCTACTACAAGTACAACAGCACAATTGGCGATGGGGGATGCATTAGCCGTCTGTTTGCTCGAACAAAAGGGATTTAACTCCGAGGACTTTGCCAAATTTCATCCCGGTGGTGCTTTGGGAAAAAAACTATACCTCAGCGTCAAAGACATTACAGCGCAAAATCAACGACCAGAGGTTCAAATTCACAGTAAAGTCAAAGACGCCATTGTGGAGATATCTCAAAAAATGTTGGGTGTTACGGCAGTTATGGACGGAGATCAATTGGTCGGGGTAATCACCGATGGTGACATTCGAAGAATGCTAGCTGTACATGACAATATTGGCGGTTTAACCGCACAAGACATTATGTCAAAAAATCCGAAAACCATAGATGTGGAATACTTGGCTGTCGATGCTATGTCATTGATGCAAGCCAACAGCATCACACAGCTGATTGCTGTGGATAAATCGGGTAGCTATCAGGGAATTGTTCACTTACACAACCTAATTCAGGAAGGAATCACCTCATGAAGCAAAAAAAAGATGTGAATGAAATGTCCTTCTTGGATCATTTAGAAGAGTTAAGGTGGCACTTAATTCGCGCTACTGCAGCCGTTGTTATTTTGGGATTTGCCGCTTTTTTAATGAAGGATTTCATTTTTAACACCTTGTTATTTGGTCCAAAGCAACCAGACTTTCCGACCTATCGTTTTTTCTGCTTTTTATCTCAAAAATTAGGTTTTGAGGGCGCATTTTGCAGTACTGAGCCATTGTTCATCCTGCAGAGTCGTGAAATGGCTGGGCAGTTCTCAGCGCACATCTGGACATCCATTTGGGCTGGATTTATCATTGGATTCCCCTATGTGCTATGGGAAATTTGGCGATTCATCGGACCAGGACTTTACGACAATGAGCGTAAAAATGCGCGAGGATTTATTTTTATCGCTTCCTTCTTATTCTTTCTAGGCGTCTTGTTTGGCTATTACATAGTTGCTCCGCTTTCCATTAATTTCTTGGGCAGCTACACCGTCAGTGAAGAAGTAACCAATCAAATCGATTTATCCTCCTACATAGCCATTGTTCGATCTTCTGTAATTGCTTGTGGACTTATTTTTGAATTACCCATTCTGATTTACTTCCTAACCAGAATAGGTTTAGTTACTCCAGAATTTTTAAAAAAATACCGAAAAGTGGCTTCTGTATTGGTCTTAATAGTCTCTGCTGTAATTACACCGCCAGATGTAGCCAGTCAAATCATTGTTTCAATCCCCATCTTAATACTCTACGAGGTCAGTATTCATATATCCCGATTTGTTCTTCGGGGCGAACGAAAAAAAGCAGCAAAAAATGGAAAATCCAGTTGAATCATTTAATGAGTATCGTTCCAAAATGAACGAAAAGCTGTTGGGTGACCCACAGAGCAAACTGATCAAGCGAATTTTTAACTTGGACACCAATGCGTATAGTGAAGGTGCCCTGGACGTGAAGACCAAAGAACTTTTGGGGCTGGTGGCTTCAGCGGTATTGCGCTGTGACGATTGTGTGAAATACCACCTAGAACACGCCAAAAATGCAGGAGCTCAACACGAGGAAATCATGGAGACTTTGGGTATTGCTACGCTGGTGGGAGGTACCATCGTTGTGCCACACCTGAGACGTGCCTATGAGTACTGGGAAGCTATACAAAATCAACAATCATGAAGCTCCGGGCAGAGGAAATCACCAAATCTTACAGAGGAAGAAAAGTGGTTAAAGGTATCTCCCTCGAGGTTAATCAAGGAGAGATAGTAGGACTTCTGGGCCCAAATGGCGCTGGAAAAACTACTTCGTTTTACATGATCGTTGGATTGATCAAGCCCAATTCAGGTCACATTTATTTGGATGACAAAGACATCACTACATTTCCGATGTACCGACGTGCTCAGCATGGAATCGGTTACCTCGCTCAAGAAGCTTCGGTCTTCAGAAAAATGTCGGTAGAGGATAATATTTTAAGCGTATTGGAACTTACCTCTTGGAGTAAACAAGAACAGTTGGCTAAAATGGAAGCGCTGATCGAAGAATTTGGTTTAGGACATATCCGAAAAAACAGAGGAGATTTGCTTTCTGGAGGTGAACGCAGAAGGACAGAAATCGCACGAGCGTTGGCGACTGATCCTAAATTTATTTTATTGGATGAGCCATTTGCCGGAGTTGACCCGGTGGCAGTAGAAGACATTCAAAAAATTATTGATCAACTGCGGAGCAAGAACATAGGCATTTTAATCACCGACCACAACGTCCAGGAAACCCTGGCCATAACTGAGCGCTCCTACCTGATGTTTGAAGGTGGGATCCTCAAATCGGGAACTCCGGAAGAACTCGCTCAGGATGAAATGGTGCGCAAAGTTTACCTGGGACAAAATTTCGAACTCAGGACCAAGAAGTAATTACTTTTTAAGGGAAAACAATCCACCGATCACCAGGTAGCCAATCACCCAAAAAAACGGGGCAGACCAACCCAACAGGGGAAGCAACGCTATGCTTAACATCAGTAGTATATACTGCTCGGGGTACTTTTTTGGCGAAAGACCGGACATTTTGAATGAGGGTAAATTTATCGTCGATGTCATGGCCCAAGCAGAAAAAATAGAGACTCCCATCAAAAACCTTGGATCTTCGGCCCAAAACGCTAAAACACCTTGAGGATCATAGTGTATGGCCAAAGGAATTGACATGATCATCCAAGCGTTGGCCGGTGTTGGTAATCCGATAAATCGAGTGGTTTGTCTTTGATCGATATTAAATGTAGCCAATCGATAGGCGGCCGCTAATCCCACTAAAAGCGGTATACCTAAAGTGGGTTTATTCCACAAGGTATCCAGAATGGAGTCTGCATCGTTGGTGTAGACACAGAAGCATGTTTTTTTAAGGGCCAATAACAGCCAAATTGTAGGCACAACACCAAAGCTGACCATATCTGCCAATGAATCTAGCTGCTTGCCTAAATCACCACTAACCCCTAACCAACGGGCGGCAAAACCATCAAAAAAATCCAACACCATGGCGGCGAGTAAAAATGAAACGGCCCATAATGGACGATCGTCAAACAAAGCTAAAATGGCCAATATACCCATCGCCAAATTACCTAAAGTAAGGGTGTTTGGCAGGAAAGTTAAGTACTGCTTCATGGGGTAAATATAGCGTTTTATAGGCTTATTTTCTGAGGTATTTGCCAAAGAAATGACGATATTAGCGGCGTGAAAAAACAGTTTATTTTCCTTTTATTCATTGGATTTTTTTGCCTCCCTTCATGGGCCCAGATGACTGATGTAGGCACCAATACACCTAAACTTCAAGTGAGTTTAATCACTTGTGGTCCGGGTGCCGAACTCTATGCCAAATTTGGCCACTCCGCCTTGAGAATTCAGGATGAATCGACCGGTCTTGATGTGATTTACAATTACGGATTGTTCGATTTTAATGCCCCCAATTTTTATTTAAATTTCGCCAAAGGTAAACTGCGCTATTTTTTAGGAAAACACGAAACTTCAGGTTTTATTCAGGCGTTCACACAGGAAGGCAGATGGGTCAGAGAACAAGTGCTAGACATAGACCAAGCCACCTCGTATAAACTACTTCAACGCCTGGAACAAAATTATCGACCTGAAAACAGGTTCTACCTCTACGACTTTTTTTATGCCAATTGTGCCACAAAAATCAGGGACTTATTGCTCGACGTAAGTCAAGGTGCGTTAGTATATCCCTACGCTCAGGAACATTCTAAAAAAAGTTATCGCGAATTGATCGAAGAAAATCTGCCCCTAAATAGTTGGGGTGGTTGGGGTATCGATCTGGCTTTGGGTTCGATGATTGATCAACCTACCAGTAATTTTCAAGCACAGTTCTTACCGGAGTACGCCGCACAACAACTCTCCACTGCCTTGTGGAATGACAGGTCAGCCTTACGACAAGACAGGTACCTAGCTGAGCCAGAACTGACCTCTCCTACTCCTGGAATAAATCTATGGGGGCCTTTCACCTTGGGGCTTCTCTTGATTTTGATCGTATGGTTTACCCGAACAAAAATGACGTCTCAACGGTTTACCTGCGGATTATTACACACGTTGAGCGGTGCTGTTGGAGTTGTCTTGATGTTGCTTTGGGCAGCCACTGATCATCAAACTACTGCGTGGAATGCCCATCTATTTTGGGCACAACCATGGTTGGTATTTTCACCTTTTTGGATCAATAAAAAGCGCGTCCACCGTATGTTAAACATCCTTGTGTTACTGGGTATCTCAATCTGTCTGGTAATTTGGGTGCTAGGAATCCAATCCTTTCATTGGATGATGTTACCTATTTGGAGTGCACTCGGCATGTCCCAAATACTCATGCTTAAGTCAAATCCATGAATTTAATCAGTATTGAACAAGTCGCTCGCTCATTTGGCGAGCGTATTTTATTTAAAGATATTTCCTTTGGCATCAACAAAGGACAAAAAATTGGTTTGATCGCTGAAAACGGTTCTGGCAAATCCTCCCTTTTGGACATCATCGCAGGCAAAACCCTCCCTGATCAAGGGCAGGTTAACTACCGAAAGGACATGAAACTCGCATTTCTGGCACAAGAGCCTGAGTTGAACAACGAATGGACCATTGAAGAGACATTGACCAGAGCAGATCACCCCATGATGCGTGTGATCACTGCATATGAACACGCACTGCTTCATCCGGAGGATGAAAAAAGTTATCAGGTTGCTTTTGAAGCCATGGAGCGATCCAGTGCTTGGGATTTTGAATTTCAGTACCAACAAATTTTATCTCGATTAAAGCTGGAGGATTTAACCCTTAAAGTGGGGAATATGTCCGGTGGCCAAAAGAAACGTTTAGCACTAGCTTTAGCTCTGTTAGAGACCCCTGATGTCTTGTTGTTGGATGAGCCGACCAACCACTTGGATTTAGAGATGATTGAATGGCTAGAAGCCTACTTTGCCAAGGAAAAGATGACCTTGTTTATGGTGACCCACGATCGGTATTTCCTGGAGCGGGTATGTGATCAAATCATCGAGCTCGACAGAGGCGAGTTGTATCACTACTCGGGAAACTACAGTTATTTCCTGGAGAAAAGACAAGAAAGACTGGCGCTTGAAGCGTTAATGCAACACAAAAATGATCAGGTTTTTAAATCTGAATTGGATTGGATCAGAAGACAACCAAAAGCAAGAACCACCAAATCAAAATCCAGGATTGACGATTTTGCTGCCATTGAGGCAAAAACCAAACAGCGCAGACAGGAACACAAAATCCAACTCGAGATCAATATGAATCGGTTGGGGGCCAAAATCATTGAATGCCACAAAGTACACCACGCTTTTGGACAAAAAGTAATTCTTGATGGGTTTTCCTATCATTTTCAACCGGCCGAAAGGCTGGGAATTGTCGGAAAGAATGGGACGGGAAAATCTACTTTTCTCAATTTAATCAGCGGCAAAATTGATCCACAGGGAGGTAAAATAGTCTTGGGAGAAACTGTTCAAATCGGATACTATACCCAAGCGGGTATCGAAGTAAAACCAGGACAAAAAGTCATTGAAGTTATCCAAGAATTCGGCGAATACATTCCGCTAAAACACGGACGCCAACTCAGTGCGTCTCAACTGCTGGAACGATTTTTATTCGACCGAAAAAAACAATACGACTACGTTGAAAAACTAAGTGGTGGGGAGCGAAAAAGACTTTACCTGTGCACAGTATTGATTCAAAATCCAAATTTCTTAATCTTAGATGAGCCGACCAATGACCTGGATGTAGTGACCCTGGGCGTATTGGAATCTTTTCTGCTCGACTTCCCTGGATGTCTTGTTGTGGTTTCGCACGACCGCTATTTTATGGACAAAATTGTCGACCATTTATTGGTGTTCGAGGGCCAAGGAGCCTTTACTGACTTTCCGGGCAACTATTCGGATTATCGAGCCTATACTCAGGAAGCCCCTAAATCTTCTTTAAGCCAAAGCGCTGAAACGAAAAAAGAGGTGACCAAAGTAAAGACTCCGCAACAAAACCTGCAGATTAAAAAAGAAATACAAAAGATAGAAACTCAAATCTCCGTCTTAGAAAAAGAAAAATCGGAACTTGAATTGGCTTTTTTGAACCCTGGATTGAGTCCAGAGGAAATGACCAAACTTTCCATTAAATTGGCCAAAGTAACCGATGAGATTGATGAGAAAACGATGATCTGGATGGAATACAGCGATGAAATGGGTCAGTAACCAATTATGGCAGATACAGAGCTGGACGAGCTATTACTTGAATTCGACACATATTCAAGGGATACACTCTCCTTTTGTATTCGATTTTCATCAGAATTTTTGGAAAAAATATTCAAGGCAGCATTCAGACTGGGAACAGGCCATTCAACGTTGGTTTGAACAAGGACTGATTTTCGATGAAAAAAAAAGTATATTTGCTCAGGCAAATGCGCATGAAATCACTGATGATCAGTGGCATAGACTTCAAGAGATGGCCCAGTTTGAACGCGGCACGGTATTGATAAAAAACATCAGAAGCAACCGTACATCTTGGATAAATTGGAAGATGTTAAGCGAGATTTTTACCCTGTCAATCGACACGGGAAAACACGGAATTCTGGTGGCTAAAAAAGGACAGGAAAAAGAATATTTTTGGCTAAAATAGCTCAGATGAAGATCTATACAAAAACTGGAGACCGAGGAAAAACCATGTTGCTTGATGGCAACATAGTGGACAAAAACGATGCGCGCATCGAAGTTAATGGGTGTTTGGATGAACTAAACACACGTCTTGGTTTGTTGCGCGATTCCGACATGGATCCAGAAATCAATCTTGAATTTATTGCTATACAAAAGGCCCTTTTCGAAATAAGCGCTACGCTAGCAGTGGATCGAAGTGGCGAAATGTCGCGATTTGACGCCGCTCATTGGGACCTACTGGTTGAAGCCATGGAAGTGCGTATGGATTATTGGGCGACCATACTACCCCCGCTAACCAATTTTATCATACCAGGCCCAAACCCGAAAGTTGGTTTAGTGCACTTGGCAAGAACCTGTTGCCGAACTGCGGAGAGAAGATTAGTAGGCTTAGATCAATTGGCTGAAATACCTGTACAGACGGTAGTTTTTGTCAACCGTTTATCCGATTATTTGTTTGTTTGGGCCAGGATGGTCAGTCTGCGTGAAGGGGTTGATGAAACCCTTTGGATATCAAATCCTTAGATACCAACTATTTAATTATTATTTAACTTGCACGGATGGGATTAAAAATTATTTTTGCAAAAATCTAATTTAACCCCAAACCGCTATGTACTGGACTTTAGAATTGGCTTCATATTTGAGCGATGCGCCTTGGCCAGCAACCAAAGACGAATTAATTGATTACGCCATCAGAACAGGGGCACCATTAGAAGTCGTAGAAAACCTTCAATCCATGGAAGAAGAAGGTGGTGAAATCTACGAAAGCATCGATGAGATATGGCCGGATTACCCTTCAGACGAAGACTATCTTTGGAACGAAGACGAGTATTAAACCTGTTGACAAACAAACCTAAAAAAGCCTCTGCAGAGGCTTTTTTTTTACGTATTTTTGAAAGGTTTTGCTTGACAAACAAAGCAAAATATAGCATTTTATTACCAGATGAGTTTTATTAATCAAATTCTAAAAGTGTTTGTAGGCGACAAAGCCCAAAAAGATGTACAATCACTTCAGCCTTTATTACAAAAAATTAAACAACACGAACAAGCGCTATCCCAATTAAGCGCCGATGAACTTCGCCAAAAAACCAAGGCGTTTAAGACGTACATCGCTGCACAAACATCAACGCTTGATCAACAAATTGACGCATTAAAACTAGAGAGTTTATCCCAACAGGATATCGATGCCAACGAGGCCCTTTACACCCAAATTGATGAACTTCAAGTACAACGCAAAAAAACTATTGACGAGGCATTAGATCATTTATTACCAGAAGCATTTGCTGTTGTTCGAGAGACGGCTAAACGATTTGCCCAAAGTGATTCGATCACCGTCACAGCTACGGAACAAGACCGAATTTTTTCGGCAGACAAAGATTATATCGTTTTATCGGGTGATCAAGCCAAATGGCATACCAGTTGGAATGCTGCTGGGAAGGCGGTGCGTTGGGATATGGTTCACTATGACGTGCAGCTGATCGGGGGAATGGTGCTTCATCAAGGTAAAGTTGCTGAAATGCAGACAGGTGAAGGGAAAACCTTGGTAGCTACCCTACCCGTTTACCTCAACGCACTCAGTGGATTAGGAGTTCATCTAGTCACAGTCAATGATTATTTGGCCAAAAGGGATAGCGCCTGGATGGCTCCAATTTTTGAGTTTCATGGACTTACCGTCGACTGTATTGACCATCATCAACCCAATTCACCGGGAAGAAGAAAAGCCTATTTAGCCGATATCACTTATGGGACTAACAATGAATTTGGCTTTGACTACCTCAGAGACAACATGGCTCATCAGCCCGGCGAATTAGTACAAAGACCCCACCACTATGCCATTGTGGATGAGGTGGATTCTGTATTGATTGATGATGCACGTACCCCATTAATTATTTCTGGCCCCGTTCCTGAGGGCGATCGACATGAGTTCAATGAATTAAAGCCTCAGGTTGAGCGATTGGTGAATGCCCAACGCAATTATCTGACTGGTGTATTGGTTGAAGCCAAGAAGAAAATAGCTGAAGGGGACTTAAAAGAAGGTGGATTTCAGTTGCTCAGGGTATACCGTGGTCTACCCAAAAACAAAGCGTTGATCAAATACCTCAGCGAGGAAGGAATCAAACAATTGCTTCAAAAGACTGAGCGGCAATACATGCAGGACAACAACCGCGAAATGCACAAGGTGGATGAAACACTGCTTTTTGTCATCGATGAGAAAAACAACCAAATAGAACTGACCAATAACGGTATTAAAGAGTTATCCTCAGCGGATAATTCTGATTTCTTCATTCTACCAGATATTGGGACAGAAATGGCTAAAATTGAACAAAAAGGTTTAGAGCCATCCGTACAAGCTGCAGAAAAAGAGCAATTATTTAGAGACTTCTCGATAAAAAGTGAACGAATTCACACCTTGAACCAGCTGCTTAAAGCGTATACTCTGTTTGAAAAAGACGTAGCCTATGTCGTCATGGACAACAAGGTGATGATTGTCGATGAGCAAACAGGAAGGATCATGGATGGAAGAAGGTATTCCGATGGATTACACCAAGCGATCGAGGCCAAGGAAAATGTGCGCATTGAAGCATTGACCCAAACATTTGCCACCGTGACCTTGCAAAACTACTTCCGCATGTATTACAAGCTGTCTGGTATGACTGGAACTGCAGTGACTGAAGCAGGGGAACTTTGGGAAATATACCAATTGGATGTTGTGGAAATTCCCACCAATCGACCAATAGCTAGAAAAGACAAGGAAGACCTCATTTACAAGACAAAAAGAGAAAAATACAACGCCATAATCGATGAAGTCGTCGGGCTATCCGCTCAAGGAAGGCCAGTACTTATCGGAACTACCTCCGTAGAGATTTCAGAATTGCTCTCGCGCATGCTCGATTTGCGCAAAGTTCCCCACAATGTACTGAACGCAAAACTCCACAAAAAAGAAGCTGATATTGTTGCCGAGGCTGGAAAACCTGGAGTGGTCACTATTGCCACCAATATGGCCGGTCGTGGTACGGACATTAAACTCAATGAAGAGGTCAAACAGGCTGGCGGTCTAGCGATTATCGGGACAGAACGACACGACTCTAGAAGGGTTGACCGACAGTTAAGGGGTAGGTCTGGGCGCCAAGGAGATCCAGGTAGCTCACAGTTTTATGTGTCTTTAGAAGACAACCTCATGCGCCTATTTGGATCTGATCGAGTGGCTAAACTGATGGACCGTATGGGTCTTGAAGAAGGTGAAGTCATCCAACACAGCATGATGACTAAATCCATTGAGCGCGCTCAGAAAAAAGTTGAGGAAAATAACTTTGGCATACGCAAACGCCTTTTGGAATACGACGATGTCATGAACGCCCAGAGGGAAGTGATTTACAAACGACGCAGACATGCACTAAACGGCGAACGATTACAACTCGACATTGCCAATATGATGTTTGATACATGTGAATTAATCTCAGAACAAAACAAACTAGCTGGAGATTTTAAAAATTTCACATACGAGATAATCACCTATTTTGGACTTGAACCAGGAATTAATGAAGAGACATGGAGCAAGATGAGCGTAGGCCAATCAGCCCAATACCTCTATCAAATGGTCCGTGAACGGTATACAGAAAAAATGGAGCGTGCTGCCCAATCAGCTTTTGGGGTTATTGAAAAGGTCTACAATGATCCAAATAGCCACTTTGAGCGAATATCCGTTCCATTTACTGACGGAATGAAATCGTTAAATGTAGTTACGCACTTAGAGAAAGCTTACCAAACACAAGGGAAACAGTTAGTTGCCGACTTTGAAAAAAACATCAATCTAGCACTGATCGACGAAGCCTGGAAAACTCATTTGCGCAAAATGGATGAATTAAAACAATCCGTTCAGCTTGCTGTTCACGAACAAAAAGATCCTTTGTTGATCTATAAGTTTGAAGCATTTGAGCTCTTTAAATCGATGATCGACCGGGTAAACAAGGAGATTATATCTTTCTTATTTAAAGCACAACTACCTGAAGGGCCTCAAGCGCCCTCAGTGAGAGAGGCACAAGTGATCCGTCCTAAAGAAAAACTCGCCTTGTCAAAAGAGGAGGTACTCAACAGTGATGAGCGAGCTGCACAAGCGCGTAATGCAGGAGCTACTGCCTCAAAACAGGCGTCTGTGGAAACTGTGGTACGCCAAGCCCCCAAAATGGGAAGAAACGACAAAGTGATGCTTAAGAACATGATGAACGGAGAACAAAAGGAAATGAAATACAAACAAGCAGAGCCCTTGCTAAAACAAGGAACTTGGGTGCTGGTAAATTCATAACACAGATGCGAAAGATATTTTTTTACACCATTTTGCTGACTTGTACCCTATCTTGGGCACAGCAGTCCTTGAGTCAAGGTCCTTTTGATCAATTAATTATTCGAGGGGTTACCTTGATCAACGGAACAGGTGCGCCACCGCAAGGTCCCGTGGATGTTGTTGTGGAAAATAATGTCATTACGCAAGTAAGGGTGGTTGGATACCCCAATGTCCCTATTAATCCCAAGAGTAGACCTGCTTTAAAGCCAGGTGGTCACGAAATTGATGCCACAGGGATGTATTTGTTGCCTGGATTTGTGGATATGCATGGCCATATCGGAGGAGATGCTCAGGGAACTTCCCCCGATTATGTATTTAAGTTATGGATGGCCCATGGGGTAACTACAGTCAGAGAACCCAGTGGTCGAGGTTTAGATATTACCTTGGCCCTAAAGAGAGATAGTGAGAAAAATAAGATTATTGCCCCGAGGATTTTTGCTTACACCGGATTTGGCGAAGGCCAAAAAGGAGGTATCAATACCCCGGAACAGGCTAGACAATGGGTGCGTGAAAACGCCAAAAAGGGAGCGGATGGCGTTAAATTTTTTGGTGCAGAACCCGCCATCATGGAAGCTGCGCTTCAAGAAAACAAAGCACTTGGATTACGGTCAGCTTGCCACCACGCTCAACTTAATGTAGCGCGATGGAATGTCTTGCATTCTGCGCGTGCAGGACTCACTTCTATGGAGCATTGGTACGGACTTCCAGAAGCGCTTTTTGAAGGACAAACCGTTCAACAATATTCACTTGACTACAACTACAACAACGAGCAAAATAGGTTTGAGGAAGCGGGTAAACTATGGGCTCAAGCAGCACAACCTGGCACCGAGAAATGGAATGCCGTTATGGATGAATTACTTGCCCTAGATTTTACCATTGACCCTACATTCAATATTTACGAGGCCAATAGAGACCTGCAGGCAGCCCGAAGAGCCGAATGGCACGAACTATATACCCTCCCATCACTTTGGCGTTTTTATCAACCCAGTATGATATCTCATGGTTCCTACTGGCACGATTGGGGTACTGAACAAGAGGTGGCGTGGAAGAAAAACTACCAACTTTGGATGCAATTTATCAATGAGTACAAGAACAAAGGAGGTCGTGTAACCACAGGATCTGACTCAGGTTTTATATTCCAACTCTATGGTTTTGCTTACATCCGTGAATTAGAATTAATGCGGGAAGCTGGTTTTCATCCACTTGAAGTAATCCAATCCGCCACACTAAAAGGAGCTGAAGCACTGGGTGTAGCAGATCAAATCGGGAGTATCGCCGTCGGAAAGAAAGCGGATATGGTATTGGTTGGCGAAAATCCACTACAAAACTTCAAGGTACTTTATGGTACAGGAGCGATTAGACTTAATCAAGACAACGAAGTCGTTCGCGTTGGCGGAGTTCTGTTTACCATTAAAGACGGTATTGTGTACGATGCAAAAGCATTGTTAGCTGATGTGAGAAAACAAGTGGAAGAAGCGAAAAAGGCAGAGAATTTTGAAATCAAACAACCAGGAGTTCATGAATAAGTTGCTGTTGATTTTATTTTTAGCCGTGGGTATGGCTCAAGGTCAAACTCAAAAATCTAGCCTTAAAAAAGCCTATTTCGCAGGGGGGTGTTTTTGGTGTGTCGAAGCTGTATTTGAATCCCTCAAAGGGGTTGAAGAAGCTGTGTCTGGCTACGCAGGAGGAAATTATGCCAATCCTACTTATGAATTAGTGGTTCAAGGAAGAACTGGACACGCAGAAGCGGTGGAAGTTATTTACAATCCCCAACAGATTTCTTTTAAAACATTGGTGACTGCTTTTTTTGAGTCCCATGACCCAACAACCTTAAATCAACAAGGACCTGACCGAGGAACTCAATACCGATCAATTGCCTTCTTCAGCAACGCTCAAGAACGCCAAGATATTGAATCCGTGATGGCCCAACAGGCAATTAAATACAAAAAACCTATAGTCACCGAAATACAGCCCATGACGTTATTTTATGCCGCTGAAGGGTACCACCAAGACTTCGAAAAGAAGAACCCCAATAATCCATACATCAGGGCCGTTTCCGTCCCTCGTTTTGAGGCTTTCAAAGCAAAAAGACCAGATTTACTTAAAAAAGACAGCCACTGATGTACCCCCATATGGAACGATCCATCGCGCTGAATCACGGAGATCTATCCATAACCGTATTGAGTTTTGGTGCCATTTTACATCGATTTACCTACAAAGGGAAAAACTTAATCATCAGTCTAGACGATGAAGCTAGTTACCGCAATGACCCTTGGCATACGGGAGCAGTGATCGGAAGGCATGCTGGAAGAATCAACTCAAAGGGTGAATTGGGGGGGGAACCTATTAGCTTGGAAAGCACTGACTATTTTCAATTGCATGGAGGATCTGCAGGATTTTCTAAAAAAGATTGGGTATTTACCGAAGTGGGCACACTGCCCTACCCCTATGTCACTTTGAGTTTACTCAGTGGTGATGGGGATTCAGGATTTCCTGGAAACCTACAGGTTTCCCTTACGTATACCCTGAAAGAAAACCAACTAGAACTAAGGTACCAAGCAGAAACAGACCAATCGACTTGGGTGAATCTCACCAACCATACCTATTTTCAGTGGGATCGTACTCCTTTTTTGAACCGACTGATTTTTGAAATACCTGCGTATGGCATTTTAGCGACGGACGAACAACTTTTGCCGACAGGAGCCATTATTCCCATTAGTCAAACGGATATGAATTTTAATCAACCATGTGTATTGGGTCATAAAAGACTCGATCACGTCTATATGCTTGAGGACTCTACAGTTAAACCGGTTAGGGTTATTGATCCGTTAACTTCACTGGGAATGGAGATGTGGACAGATCAACCCAGTGTCGTTGTTTTTACTCCTGAATCGAGAAATTCATTTTGCTTAGAGGCCCAGAGGCCTCCTAATGCTCCAAGTTTTCCAAATCTTGGTTCTGTAGCACTTCATCCACATGAAGTATATTCCCAAACCACCTCCTACCGGATCTTTGATTTATAGACCGGGAATATTTGCCTATTTTTGTCTCCTAATTATCCCATTATGGATCCTGTTACCTCAGATTTACTCTCCATCGTCGTCCCCCTATACAACGAACAAGACAACGTAGTCTTACTGACAAAAAAAATCCATGAGGCACTTTCGGGTTATCACTACGAAATTATTTATGTCGATGATTTTTCTACAGATGATACTAGAAAACGCATCGACCAAATGCAGGATCAATCAGTCCAACTCATTCATTTGAAAAAAAACTATGGACAGAGCTTAGCCCTAGCTGCTGGTATTGATGTAGCACAAGGACGCTATATCATCACCATGGATGGAGACTTACAAAATGATCCCACAGATATTCCCATGATGTTGGACCAAGCGGTGAATCACGGCTTTGATCTAGTAACAGGTATCCGACAAAAAAGACAAGACAGTTGGGTAAAAACCATTCCCTCAAAAATCGCCAATTTCCTGGTGCGCAGGGTAACTAAACTCGATATTAAAGACAATGGGTGTGCTCTAAAAGTATTTGATAAAGACATTGCTAAAGACCTAAATCTATATGGGGAAATGCACCGATTTATCACGCTTTTGGCATTTTTAGAAGGGGCGCAAATCAAACAAGTACCCGTAAAACACCACGCTCGACATGCAGGCACCTCAAAATATGGTCTGGAGCGCGTATTTAAAGTGATTGCTGACATGATGCTTTTACTGTTTATTCGCAAATATTTTCAACGCCCCATTCACCTATTTGGGATATTTGGTGTATTGCTAATGATTTTAGGGGGAATAGCCAATATCTATTTATTAGTTATTAAACTCTCTGGTGAACAAATTGGAGATCGACCATTATTGACCCTGGCCATGATGTTGATACTAGCAGGAATACAGTTATTTACCATTGGGATTGTCATGGAATTACTGATTCGCACCTATTACGAATCTCAACAAAAAAGACCGTACCGCATCAAAAAGATCAGCAAAGGTGGCCAAGTTCAATAAAAACCTGCTCACAGTACTCAAAGTCCTTTTTAGCGGAATCCTGCTTTATCTTTTATTTTCAAAAGTTCCATTTAGTGACATTTGGGAGTTGTGGATTGACTCCAACCCCCTTTGGCTATTTGGTGCATTAGTGCTCTTTACCGCCTCAAAATGGATATCACTCCTCAGGCTTCACCTGTTGATGAATTGGTTAGGGTTAAACTGGACTTTCCCCCAACAAGCTAGGTTATACTTGTTGGGCATGTTTTATAACCTATTTTTACCAGGGGGAATAGGCGGTGATGGATACAAAGCTTTTATCTACCAGAAAACATCAGTACTGAGCCTAAAAAAGGGACTTTCTGCACTTTTACTGGATAGGATTTCAGGAGTTTGGGCCCTGGCTGTTTGGGTGGTGATTCTAGCCGCATTTGTTGTTGAATTGCCTTTTTATGAACGTCCTTGGATGTATGTCATCGCAGGGATTTTAGGGAGCATTGGGTACGGACTACTGGTGTATCTATTATTTAAGAATACCTGGGGCAATTTCTGGAAGGGTAGTTTATTATCGCTGGGGGTTCAAGGTGCTCAGCTACTTTCGGCCTTATTTTTGCTTTGGTCGCTTCATGCAGAACAAGACATTCTGGGCTATTTGGTCGTGTTTTTAATTTCTTCCGTCGCTGCCGTATTGCCACTCACGATTGGGGGTATGGGCAGTAGGGAAATCACTTTTTACTACGGATCCTTGTGGTTGGGTTTAGATCAAACCATTTCTCTGGGAATCAGTTTATTGTTTTTTGCCTTGACTGCTTTGGTTTCTTTTATAGGTGTATACTACCATTTTCGCCAACCTATTTGGGCAATTACTGATCCGGCGACACCCAAACCAAATAGCGATGGGACAACTGTAGATCACGGGTCTTTGGATGAATAAAACTCCAGTTAAGACGGGTAATTCTGTAATGCGGAGATTTTTTAATCAAGGTCCAGGAACGTGTAGAATCCTTCAATAATACGCTTGGATCATCATCCAAATAAAGCCAACCTGCTGATATGGATTCAAGCTCTTGTTTATCCATTTTTTGCAAAGGTTGGTGGGTGTAAAAATCCATAGACCAGGTGTACTGATCATCGAGTTTGTAAATGGGGGCATCTATTTTACCTACACGGTCTTTATGCCAAGCTTTTGCTAAACTGATCCCTGACTGATATTCCAGTAGTTTTGGATAAAAAAATACATGCATCAACAGATAAATTCCGCCAAAAATTACCCCAGTATATCGCCATATCATACCTGAGGGAGAACGCCATAGCTTAGGTAGAGCTACAACACCTACTAACGCAACCCAGACACCTAAATGACTGCCATTTCCAAAGGCCCAAACTAAAACGCCACTAAATACCAACGCTAAAGTCAACAGTGTTTTCTGCGCAATTACCCAGTTCCTCTTTTGAGCCAATACAGAAAGGTATGGAGCAGTTAAGACAGCCCATAGGGGTAGTGTGCCGTTGAGGTAGTGAGGCAATTTAAATTGAGCGAAACTGATCAATACCATGATTGCTGTCACCCCGATATAGGTCATTGACTCCGGTTGCTTTCGGGCGGATTTGATCTGCTTCCAACGACTTGCCCATGCGTAACATCCCGCTAGCGTCCAGGGCATAAATACCCACAAAAATGTATGGAAAAAAAACAAGTAATCTGGGCTATTGGTACCCATACCCGTACCACTCATCCGTTCAAAACTTTGTTCCCAAAGGATGAAAAAGACACCGCTGCGTTGATCGACACCGCGAATGACCAATTCGGGATGTAAGTCAAATTGAAGATAGTAGGCATACAAGACCGGACTAATTCCCAAGGCAAATACCCCTAGGGCAATCACTGCGGGCCATCTGAATAACAGAGGCCATTTTTTTGAATGCCACAATTGCGCTAGTACGGGCAAACCAACCAATACCAAACCAAGTTGCCCTTTAGCTGAAAAAGCTAAGGCGGTGGCCAGAGCACCCCAAAACAAATTATTCCATCGCTCGTTGGTGAGGTAATCGGCAAACTGCCATAATGCCCAAGCTACTGCAGCAGTCAGCACCGCATCGGTACGCACATCCATAGAGGCCAATACGATGCTGTAGGTGGACAAAAAAATAATGGCTGCCCATCTAGCAACGTGTTTGGGTTGACTCAGTAGTGACCACCTGTACACACTGTATCCCCCGAGCCATAGAGAAATCACTGCGGGTAATCTATAGGCCCAATGGTGGAGTCCGAATAGCTTCATCGACCAAGCTGAAAGCCAAAAATGAAGATGAGGTTTGTCCAGATAGGGTTCTGTCCCCTTGTATAAAGACCAAAAATCATTTTCTAAAATCATGCGTTGAGCCATGACTGCAAATTGAGCCGCATCGTTTTCCATCAAGGGAACCGACAGGCCAAAGGCCATGGCAACAGCCATCAATAATAGTAGAATACGATCTGTCATGCTTTACCTTTTGTAAACCATTTTAGGGTTAACTGATACACCAGCCAACCATAAAATAGACCGACCAACATACCAAAAAGCACATCAGTTGGATAATGCACCCCAATAACTACTCGGGAAAGGGAAACTAATGCCGCCCAAAAAAGCAGCCCTATTCTAGCTGTGTTTACCCAAAAAGTATTCGGGGCATATTGACCTATCAGGAGGTAAAAGAAGAAAAAAAGGCCAAAATTATTGGATGCATGCGCAGAAAAGAAACCAAATGATCCCCCGCAATTATCCTTGAGTAATTGAAGTGTTCCCTCAAGTTCAGGTTCATGACAAGGTCTTAAACGCCCTACACCTTGTTTAAAAAACTGAGAAGTTTGGTCGCTGAGCAAAATTAGAAAGCCCACCATACCCAGCACTTGGGCCCTTTTGACTAGGGTAAATCGATAACCTATCCAAACGAGTAATGCTGTGTAGATAGGAAAACTCCAGGGCGTATACGAAACACCTACCCAAAAGCCATTCCATTCAGGGCTACCCCATCCGTTAATGGCCCACAGCAGCTGCTTTTCCCAATGCCAAAAATCCATGATTTAATCCTCTTGTTCGTCCTCTTCGTCGTAGCGATCAATTTCGCGATCATAAAAAGCAGTAGCTTCCTCAATCAGTTTCAAGGTCTCTGTCTCCAATTGTTCTTCATCTTCAGGATCAAATTCCTCCAACCATTCGATATCATCGTCGGCTAGATTCAAAATAAATCGTGGATATTCCGTGTGAACGACATAAATAGCATCGGGAAAATCAGTATTGTCGCCTAAAATAAACTTGGGTAATTCCATATCTTCTGTATTAGTGGTTATCGGTAATCAGTTTTTTGGTCAAATATTGAAATCTAAGGTAGAGCATTCCTGCGGAAGCGGTTAGTCCTGCTAAAAGCCCAATCCAAATTCCCGTAGAGCCCAAATCAGTGCGAAGCCCTAAATAAAAACAAAGTGGAAATCCAATAGCCCAATAGGCAATGGCCGTAATCACGGTGGGGACAACGACGTCTTGTAAACCCCTTAAGGCCCCCAATACGACTACTTGTAACCCATCAGAAATTTGAAAAAATGCGGCTACCAGTAACAATTGAGCGGCTATGCTGATCACTTCAGCGTTGTCTACTGCATTTTTAAGGTCTTCGACATTCAAGTAAATCGTGGGAAATAGATGTCTTCCCAACATAAATAGTCCCGCAAAAACAACTTCCAAAAGCAAAGTCAACAGAAAAATTGACTGAGCAATACGCCTTAAATTGATGTAGTCCTTTAAGCCTTTCTGGTTTCCCACACGAATCATAGCAGCTACACCAAGCCCCATACCAACCATAAACGTCATGCTTGATAAATTAAGTGCAATTTGATTGGCTGCCTGAGCATTTTTCCCGAGCACACCACTGAGCCAAATCGCTGCAGTGAACAACGCAACTTCAAAAAACATTTGCATGGCTGAGGGGAAACCCAATTGTATAATTTTTTTTAGCTTGGCAAAATCGACGATGCGCCAATTAAATCGCAGTACATAGTAATTCATCGATTTATCCTGAGCCAACAAATACCAGAGTAAAAACACCATGACTACCCTAGATACCAAGGTTCCTACGGCGGCACCAACTATTCCCCAAGTTGGGGCGCCAAACTTTCCGAAAATAAACAGATAGTTCAACACAATATTGACAAGGTTACCTACAACGGTAGCATACATGGGATATTTAGTGCGGGACATGCCCTCAGAAAATTGTTTGAACGCCTGGAATATAACTAAGGGAACTAAGGAAAAAGCTACAAGATCTAGATAGGGCAACGCTAAAGCAACTACTTCCTCTGGTTGTTCCATGCGGTACATCAAAGGCTTGGCCCACAGAATCATCGCAAACAAACTAAATCCTAATGCAGAACAAAGGATTAATCCATGTTTTAATGCGGATTTGCCTGAGGCACTGTCCTGCGCACCATCGGCTTCAGCCACCAAAGGGGTAATCGCAGTTGAAAAGCCAATACCCAATGACATAGCGATAAAAACAAAACTATTTCCCAGCGAAACCGCTGCCAATTCTGCTGTTCCCAATTGACCCACCATGATATTATCGGCAAATGCGACAAATGTGTGCCCCAATAATCCTAAAATGACAGGAAAAGAAAGCTTCAGGTTATAGGCAAATTCCTTGGTGTACTTGGTCAACAAATTGTATCGATTTAAAGTGCTAAGATAAAGGATTAGATGGGTCTGGACTCAACTATTTGGCTTGCTGCCACAATGACTCTAATTCCTCAAGAGTATAAGACGACCAAGTTCGTTGTTGTGCGCTCATGGAGGCTTCCATATGCGCAAATCGTTGGATAAATTTTTTATTGGTTCTTTCGAGTGAACTTTCAGGGTCTATTCCTTGAAACCTGGCATAATTGATCAGAGAAAAAAGTACATCCCCAAACTCCTCCTCTGCTTTTTGCTGGTTCTTTTGTTTAACCTCCGACAAAAACTCGGCTATTTCCTCTTCAACCTTAGACCAAACTTGGGTCGAATTTTCCCAATCAAAACCAACGCCTGCCGCTTTTTCTTGTATTCTGGTCGCCTTCACAAGGGCAGGAAGACCCTTAGGAACACCGGCCAACACTCCTTTTTGACCCTCTTTTAGTTTTAATTGTTCCCAATTTCTTTTTACTTCTTGTTCGTCAGCCACAACGACATCACCGTAGATATGGGGGTGGCGATGTATCAGTTTCTCGCATAATTGATTAATCACGTCGGCAATATCAAACTGCTGCTTTTCACTGCCAATTTTGGCGTAAAAAACTAAATGAAGCATCAAGTCACCTACCTCTTTGGCAATTTCCCTGGCATCCCCTTCCAAAATGGCATCAGCCAGTTCATAGGTTTCCTCAATAGTCAATGGACGAAGCGTCTCAAAGGTTTGTTTTTGATCCCAAGGACATTGAGCCCTGAGTTCATCCATGATGGTTAACAAGCGATCAAACGCCTGGAGCTGACTCGATCTCGGGTTCATCTGTTTTGATTTGTACTGGTGCGAGCAGGTTTTTTTCTAGCAGCAAGTTGTACCACTGAAGCACTTTCTTGATATCACTTGGATAAACACGGTCTTCGTCAAAATTGGGGAGTACTTCAAAGAAATAGGCCTCCAAGGCATCTTTATCCGCTTTGTGCGATACAGTAGTAGCGCTGCCATTTTCTTTATCCCAGATTTTTTGAAATACTTCTTTAAGTGGTACTTCTTCGTCTAGGGTATAAATAGCAATTTCATTTAAAACACTGATGTTGTTTTTAAACGCAATACTGATTTTTTTTCCATCCAACAAAGACTGTGCTACAAATCCAGCACGAGTTTGTGTGATGATTTCAAAAAGTCCGGGTTTACCTGGAATAGATACAATTTTGTCGAGTTGCATAAATAGAAAATGAATTGAGAATGGGCTTTAGGCCGTTTTTTGATTATTTTTTTGATTTTATACTCGGAAACTTCATGCGGTAACTAGGACTTGCTTTGCCCTGAGTGATGTCTGTTAGCTTTCTCTGAAGCAAACGTTTTTTTAATGGGGATAATTTATCGATAAACAATACACCCTCAATGTGATCGTACTCGTGTTGAATCACACGGGCAATGAGTCCCGTAAATGGTTGCTCGTGGACCACAAACTGTTGATCCTGGTAACGCAAAACTATATGAGGTTTTCTAGATACTTCTTCGTGAATATCCGGTATACTGAGGCATCCTTCGTTGAATGACCACGGTTCACCATCTTCTTCGATCAACATCGGATTGATCAATACTTTCTTAAACTGTGCGAGTTCTGTTTGCTCTTCTGCACTGAGTTCCTCATCTTGAGAAAAAGCCTTGGTGTCCACCACAAAAAGTCGAATATTCAACCCTATTTGGGGGGCGGCAAGACCTACACCACTGGCGTGGTACATGGTGGCAAACATATTTTCAATCAAAACATCCAGCTCAGGATAGTCGGGTGTTATTTCAGCACATTTTTGGCGCAATACTGGATCGCCATATGCAACTATGGGAAGTATCATCTTTTTTTAGTTAAGTAGGATTGTAGAATTAGTGTAGCACTTATTTGATCCACTAGGGCTTTATCTTGGCGTTTAGCTTTTTTAAGCCCTCCATCAATCATGGCTTGTTGAGCCATCATTGAAGTAAACCGTTCATCTTGGCGATCTAAAGGCATCAGAGGGAACAAAGATTGGAAGCGCTGAATAAAGGCTTGTATTTCGTCTTCTATGGGTCCCGTGGTGTTATCCCACCTTCTGGGGGCGCCCAGAACTACACAGGCAACCGATTCTTCGGATAAATACTGCTGTAGAAAAGTCATCAACTCAGGGGTATTCACTGTACACAAACCGGATGCAATCAACTGCAAAGGGTCGGTTACAGCAATGCCTGTGCGCTTGGTTCCGTAGTCTAAGGCGAGTATTCTGCTCATTTTTGACAAAATTACAGCTTAATTTGTGATTTGAAGGGATTGGGATGCCAAATAAAATATCCTGGTTTATATTTGCGCCTCAAAATAACGAGACATGACTGAATTTAGATCCATTATTGAAGCTGCTTGGGAAGATCGATCTTTACTAAAAACCGAGAAAACACAACAAACCATCAGAAGTGTCATCGAATTGGTAGACAGCGGTCAGCTCAGGTGTGCAGAACCTTCCTCATCGGGTTGGGTAATCAATGAGTGGGTAAAAAAAGCAGTGGTGCTTTACTTCCCGATCCAACAGATGGAAACCCATGAAGTGGGTATCTTTGAATTCCATGACAAAATGCCGCTGAAACGAGGCTATGCTGAAAAAGGTATTAGGGTGGTTCCTCATGCTGTAGCAAGACATGGAGCTTACATTGCTCCTGGAACCATATTGATGCCTAGTTACGTGAATATTGGTGCCTATGTTGACACAGGCACTATGGTAGATACCTGGGCTACTGTGGGTAGTTGTGCTCAGATTGGCAAAAATGTACACCTCAGTGGTGGCGTAGGGATTGGCGGTGTATTAGAACCTTTACAAGCGGCCCCTGTAGTCATTGAAGATGATGTGTTTGTCGGATCGCGATGTATCGTCGTTGAGGGTATTCGCGTGGAGCGGGAAGCTGTTCTTGGCGCCAATGTAGTGTTGACTGCATCCACTAAAATTATTGACGTCACAGGAACTGAGCCCGTAGAATACAAGGGTTATGTACCCGCTCGATCTGTGGTCATCCCTGGAAGCTACACAAAAACATTTAATGCAGGGACCTACCAAGTTCCCTGTGCATTGATCATCGGAACTAGAAAGGAAAGTACGGACAAGAAAACATCACTCAATGATGCGCTCCGAGAATACAGCGTATCTGCTTAAACCAAGTTAAGGAGTTTTTTTGATCCCGAATTCAGTCCAACTCAACTTAAGCTTAGCTACTTCTCGGCGAATGGCCTTGTTTTTATCGATGGACTCCTTGGTTTTGTACGATCTTTTGTGGTCGAGATGAATACATATAGCACTGTACCTCAACTGCTTGGATTTAATACCTAAATGCACTAAACGCTCACCCAATTCGCGGTCTTGACCACCGTATTGCATCCGCTCGTCAAAGCCATTGACCGCCAATAAATCCTCTTTCCAACCTGAAGCATTGTGCCCATTCCAAGTGGCCTTAGTCGGTGTCCAACTGTTGAGCCATTTAGCCCAGTTTCCTTGAGCGCTGAGTTTATTATTTTTAAAACTGCGTTTAAGCCCCTGACTTTTTAGCCACTTTAGTGAAAAACAACGCTGTTGATCGATATCTTCTGAAGTGATTTTTTCAGAAATAACCATGGGTAACATAAAATAACCTCCCGACAAAAAGTATCCAGGAGTCTTGTTTCGGTGGTGAACTTCCAGAAAGTCTGCCCTTGGGATACAATCCCCATCAGTCATCACAATATAGGGAGCCTGGGCGGCTAAAATTGCTTTGTTTAAAATACGCGACTTCTGAAAACCCTCGTCTTCTTGCCAAACATGTTGGATCGGATAAAAAACATAGGACCTCATTTTTTCAATTAGTGCAGCGGTCTCAGGGCCAGAACCGTCGTCGGCGATCACTAACTCAAAATACCTAAATGTTTGTGCATTAAAACCCCACAATACTTTTTCCAGCCAAGCAACCGCATTGTAGGTGCTTAATACCACAGATATGGATACAGAGGATTCTCTCATCGGATTAATTTGCCCAAAATTAGAAAAACAATCCTTGGTTATCGTTATTTTTGGGTCATGAAACTCAAAGAGTATCCATTATCCATATTTCATTCTGGAAGACTTTTATTATACACCAAAAATCTATGGTCTCAGACCCCTGAAGACACACCTGATTTGGTGGTCAGTCTCACTAGCTTTGAACCGCGGTTAAAAGCGCTTCACTTAGTGGTGCGCAATATGCTGGAACAAGATTTAGCTCCAAAAAAAATCGTGTTGTGGTTAAATAAAACCCTAGAAAACAAGGTTCCCCATTCCCTCAATAAAATGATCGGACCGCGCTTTGAAATACGCTTTTCCGATATTGATGGCCCACAGCTTAAACTGATTGAATCCCTCAAAAGTTTCCCGAATGACCTGGTCGTCACCTGTGATGACGATTTGATTTATCCCAAAAATTGGCTATCAACACTTTACAGCGCTCATATTTCACATCCGGGACACATCATGGCCCACCATTGTAGGCTGATTAAACGAAATGAATTGGGTGAGCTTTTACCCTACACTCAATGGAATTGGGATCGCTCAAAACCGTATGATGAAGCGGATTTATTAGCGATTGGATCATCAGGAGTCCTCTACCCTCCCCACAGTTTTAACCATCAGGTGGGTGACATGGAGCTTTTTCAAAAGCTTTGTCCTAAATCTGATGATTTATGGTTTAAAGCTATGGCGTTACTCAACGATACTCCGATTAAATGGAGTGGTTATTCTTTTGAACCCATCCCTATATTGGGCAGTCAAAAGGTCAGTTTAAAGAAATCGAATGTACATCAAGACAAAAACAGAATTCAGTGGAATCAAATTCTAACACATTTTCCGGAGCTGATCTAAACCAAATCGTGAAAAAAGCCCATGAGGTAATTGACGGTGGTGGAGTGATTTTGTTTCCCACGGATACCATTTGGGGGTTGGGATGCGATGCCACGAATAAAATGGCCGTTCAACGTATTTACGATATAAAAAACCGACATGAACTCAAATCCATGATTTGTTTGATGGAATCTGATGCGATGCTTTCGCGATGGATCATCGATGTCCCAGAAGTAGGTTACGATTTAATCGAACTATCTGAGCATCCTTTAACCCTGATACTAGATGGTGCTAAATCAGTGGCAGAAAATTTATTGGCCCCCGACGGAAGTCTGGGAGTTCGGGTGGTCAAACACACCTTTTGTCAGCGACTCATTCAAAAAATGCGCAAACCATTAGTGGCCACTTCTGCCAACAAATCGGGCAACCCTTTTCCAAAATCTTTTGCGGAAATAACCCCAGAGATTTTACAAGCTGTTGACTATATAGTACCTTTGGATCAATCGTTAACTCTGTCTCGACCTTCAACCATAATTCGCTTAAAATCGAATGGAGAGGTTGCCATTATTCGCTCATGAGTCCAAACATCTACTGCGTTGAAGCATTAAATCACCCTGTATTTAAAACTTTAAGTCACGTTGCGCAAAACCTTGATTTAGAGTGTTATGTGATTGGTGGGTATGTTCGTGACCACCTGTTGAATAGGGCGGGGTCGAAAGACATTGATATTGTGGCGGTTGGAGATGGTATTGCTCTTGCTCAAGCATTGGCCGATGCACTGCCGGGCGCTTCAGAGGTCAGTGTGTTTAAAAACTATGGAACAGCCATGTTGCACTATCAAGACATCACACTTGAGTTTGTCGGAGCGCGCAAAGAAAGCTATACACACAACAGCCGAAATCCAAAAGTGGCACCCGGCAGTTTGGCAGACGACCAAAATAGGCGTGACTTTACCATTAATGCTTTAGCGCTCAGCCTGGATCAAAATCAATGGGGTGCATTGCTTGATCCTTTTACCGGAGTTGATCATTTAGCTGCTAAATTGTTGATTACCCCACTAGATCCTCAAGTGACTTTTAGCGACGATCCATTGAGAATGATGCGGGCGATTCGTTTTGCTGCTCAACTTGATTTTACGATCGACCCGCAAGCTTGGCAATCTATAAAAAATCAAGCTGAACGAATAAAAATTATTGCCCCGGAGCGTATCGTTGATGAACTGAATAAGATCATGTCTACACCGAAGCCCAGCGCAGGACTGTCTCTGATGTATGAGGCTGGTTTACTCGACATCATCCTACCAGAAGTGACCGCTTTATTGGGTGTTGAAGAAATTGAAGGACAACGACACAAAGATAATTTTTGGCATACTTTGGAAGTTGTGGACAACATATCTCGAACCACAGAAAAGCTATGGCTCAGATGGGCGGCTCTTTTACACGATATTGGAAAAGCACCAACAAAACGGTTTGATCCCAAAATAGGATGGACATTCCATGGACATGAGTTCTTGGGAGGCAAAATGGTTCATAAACTTTTCAAAAGGCTGCATATGCCGCTCAATGAAAAGGTGAAGTACGTGCAAAAATTAGTTGCCATGAGTTCACGCCCCATTATCATTGCTGAAGATTTCGTGACTGATAGTGCCGTGAGAAGGTTGGTGTTTGACGCTTCAGACGACTTGGAAGATTTAATGACCCTCTGCGAGGCGGACATTACGACCAAGAATCCGAAAAAACAAAAGAGGTACATGCAGAACTTTGCCACAGTTCGTCAAAAAATTGCCGAAGTGGAACAGAGAGATCATTTGCGGAATTTTCAACCACCTGTAGATGGTGCAGAAATCATGGAAACTTTTGGTATAGGTCCTTCACCATTCATCGGTCAAATCAAAGAAACCATCAAGGAAGCTATTTTGGAAGGTGAAATACCTAACCAGAAAGAAGCAGCTCGAGCATTAATGCTTAAAAAAGGTATTTCTTTGGGATTAACCCCCATCAATTCGGCTTTATGAAACAACAGTTTAACACTTGGGTAAAAATATCGTTGATCCTAGTTTACTTGGTGGTTATTGCGGGAGCCTTCGTCCGCATGACTGGAAGTGGTATGGGTTGCCCAGACTGGCCAAAATGCTTTGGCTACTACATTCCTCCTACAGAGGAATCCGCGCTTAGGTGGGCCCCTGAAAGAGAATTCAAACAGGGACATGTCATCATTAAAGATGAACAGCTATGGGTAGCTCAAAAGGATTTTATGACTGGTAACGAATTTAATCCCGCCTACTGGGCCGAATACACTAAACACGACTATGCCGTATTTAACCCCTACCACACTTGGGTTGAATACATCAATAGACTGTTAGGCGCCATAGCTGGCTTGGCTACTTTATTGATGGCCTTGTTTTCACTATCCATGTGGCGGACAAAAAAAGGACACACTGTTTTGGCATGGGGGGTAGTTTTTGGGATGGGGTTTCAAGCATGGCTTGGTGCTACAGTGGTTTATTCCGTATTGGCTCCATTTAAAATCACCTTGCACATGCTCATGGCTTTGGTCATCATCGGAGCGTTGATGGCCCTGTGGCCCAAAAAACATATAGCCACACAATTCAATTCTTCTTTGCTCAAATTTTCGTTTGGAGCTTTGGCTTTATTGGCCATTCAAGTGATTTTGGGTACCCAAGTCAGGTCGTATGTGGACCATCAGTCTGAAATCACCTCAGGCCTTCATCCTGAAATTTGGCTACAGAGTCCTCCAGTGATTTTTTACATACATCGCTCTTTTTCAATTGCTCTGCTGCTTGTACAATGGTGGATTTGGCGCATAAGCCCGTCTGAATTAAGCAGGAGACACCTTGTTACCCTCGGATTAATGGTTGGTGCAGCCATTTCTGGAATCGTACTTTTTTATCTAAATTTCCCGATGGGAAGCCAAACAATTCACTTAGTATTGGCTACATTAATTTTTGGCCTTCAATGGAAAACAATTTTGGACCTGATCACCTCAAAAAATACGGAGCAATAGTATGAAATACGACAAAATACGCGTCATTCTGGACGACAAATCAGATGTTTTTAGAGACATCGCCATCGATCCATCGGCCTCGTTGGCCGATCTACACCAGCAGATTTACAGCAGTTTTGGATTTAATGGACAAGAAATGGCCTCATTCTACACCTGCGATAGCGAATGGGTGCAAGATCAAGAGATTTCGTTGATGGATATGGGAGAGGGTCAGAACATGCAACACACTACCGTAGAAGAAGCCAGAGAACTCTCCAATAAGAAGTTGATATACGTCTATGACTTCATGAATTTATGGACCTTCTTTGTAGAATGGATCGATCAAGTTCCTGCACTGGCTGATGATGCGAAATCAGGGGTTGTTTTTTCTTTTGGCAACCTACCCGATGATGTGCCAGAGAAATCATTTGATGGGGAAGAAATTGATGAAGAAGACCTGTTCGAAGACGAGTTTGGCTTGAACGATGAGGATCTTGACGATTATGGGTTTCACGATGAGGAAACTTGGAACTAAGCATTTAAAACCATTATGATTCATTTTTTTAATACTCAATTTGAGGCACTATCTATTCATAAAATTGGCAACCAACACAAAAACGAAGGACTATTACTCAGCAATGAACCCCATGTACTAGACGACGAACTGAACGGGCACTTAAAGGAATTTTTTTTTAAGCCGTTTAGAGAAAAAGAGGAGGTTTACTATCACTTCACCCACGAGGTTGATTTAGAATTTCATCCGCTATACCAAGTAATTTCTCAGGTGTTTAACAAAACAACTTCCTTCCATCAGGCCAGTTGTGACATAGCCAAACACCTCTACGATCAGTCCAAACACCCACACATCAAAAGCGGTGAACTGTACGTCACGCAACTTCAAGGAGTGGTGTATAACAATCAGAAAATCAACGCGCTGGGCATTTTTAAAAGTGAACTCAAACAAGATTTTCTCCAGGTTGAAGGAACGCAAACCATGCCTGAATTGCGTATCAAACAAGGGATTAACCTCAATAAATTAGACAAAGGGTGTATCGTACTTGAACTAGAACAAGAATCAGGATTCCGCATTATGAGTATTGATACCAACCGATACGACAGTAAGTATTGGCTGGAGGCATTTCTAGGAGTCTCCTTGATGGAAGATGGGCATTTCTTTACCAAAAACTATTTGAAATTTTGTCAGGGATTTGCCAAAGAAGTGGTTTTTCCTGCAGAGGACAAACAACAAGAGGTCTTGTTTATGAACAAGGCTGTTCATCATTTTGCCAAAAATGATCATTTTAATGAGTCCGCATTTATCGAAGAAGTTATCGATAATCCTGCATTAATTCCTGAATTCAAGCACTACAAGGTGGAACGAGGTCCAAAATACAACTTGGAAGATGTAGCTGAGTTTGATATTGCCAATAAAGCGGTAACAGAGTCCAGAAAAAAAATACGCAACGTCATCCAGCTCGACACCAACATTCAAATAAAGCTGGATTTTGTCAATCCTGAATCAGCCCAAAAATTTGTTGAAAAAGGTTGGGATGAGGAGCGCCAAATGTATTACTACCTGGTATATTTCAACAAAGAACAGGGAGGTAACTAGTCTCTTTTCCTGGTATTAACCTGGGGATATACCGATGGATTTTGATAATTGCGCTTGACAAAATCTAGCGCAAAAGTCAACACCTCTCCCATGCTCTTCGCTTGTTTAAATGCCTTGTCCATGGCTAGGTCGTATATTTCTTTGGATAACTGTGTCACGTTTTCATCTGTAGACACACGATCCTTTCGATAAACTGAGAGCAATTGTTCCAGCCTAGCCTCTCTACTCAAGATGCGTTTAGCCGTAATCGATCGCTCCTCAATCTTGTACTGTTCCACAGAGGAAGCGGGCAACCGGTCTTTAACCAAAGAAACCATTGGGTTGTTTTCTTTGAAAAACTGAGGCCTGTATATGATCAACCTACCTTCATACGACTGTTGATCAAAATCAATAGCGCGTATTTTATATTCCACGTGGTCAAAATCGTGGATGGGTATCACTACGTAGTTGTAAGAGCGCATATCGCCTAATAGACGGATCATACAACGTTCATTGAACTTGACAAATTCTTTGGCTATTTGTGATTTCTCATGTGGTTTCAGGCCATCCAGCATGGTGTCGATAAACACATCCCCTGGAATACCGGATATGTGCTCTTCGATCATGGTATCCTGATACACTAAAAAGTGTAGGTTATACGGAGAGAGCATATGCTCTAATTCCAATCCGTACACCCTGGAGGCATCGGCTTTTTTTACATAGAAATAGGTGAAGTTATCGTTGATTATATTGCGGACTTTGATTCGAAACGGTTTGGAATTACCAAACGTACAGTAATCAATGGCATCTATGCTCAAATGAGGAATAATGGACTCTGTTCCGTCGGAATGAAGTATGGCATATATTTTTTTTAACCCGTAATCAATTTCATCCCGTTCGTGATCGGCAAAATAGACGCGTATCCAAAGCGTATCTTCTTGATTTTGGTCATAGACAACTATTGAGCCCACAAAACGCAACAAATCCTGGTATAAAATGGGAAGTTTCGTGTATCTACTGTAATTTGTCAAATAGGTCACCAATCGTTTTCCAATGGGAAAAGCTGGTTTTTTTTTCGACATAATCGGTTGCGCCATGAAAAATTATATTTGTAACAAAATACGCATTTGTTCGTCAATAGCACAATGACACATTCTGATCCTCCCATTTTACTCAGCGTTCACCAACTCAACAAACGCTACGGAAAAAGACAAGCGGTACATCCGATAACCTTTGACATCAAAAAAGGATTCGTATACGGGTTACTCGGACCCAATGGGAGCGGCAAATCCACCACACTCGGCATGGTTCTTCAGGTTGTTAATCCTACCTCCGGTAGCTTTACGTGGTTCCAGGGCCAATGCACTCCTAACCAAGCCCTGAAAAAAGTAGGGGCCATTATCGAACGACCAAACTTCTATCCTTACCTAAGCGCCTATAAAAACTTAGAAATCGTTTGTTTAATCAAAGGCGTACCCTTAAAGGCCATTGATGACAAACTTGAACTGGTCGGATTATTAGGTAGAAAACACGATAGTTTTGATAAGTATTCTCTGGGAATGAAACAGCGATTGGCTATTGCCTCGGCGCTGCTGAACGATCCAGAAGTATTGATATTAGACGAACCCACCAATGGATTAGATCCGGAGGGTATTCATCAAATCAGGGGGATTATCAAAAAAGTAGCCGCCCTGGGTACTACCATAGTATTGGCGTCGCATTTATTAGATGAAGTGGAAAAAGTTTGTGATCGAGTTCTTGTGCTTCAAGAAGGTCATATGATTTTTGAAGGATCCGTGACTGAATTACTACAGGAACAACAAACAGTCTATCTGGAGAGTCCACAAAATCAGGCGTTGACCACTTGGATTCACAAAAACTCAGCTGTGGCCCATTATGTTCCAGAGGGCATGGGGTATTTAATTCAATTCAACGAAGAGATACCCACTGATCAAATCAATAAAGAACTCGCGGAAAACGGGATTTATTTGAGCGTGCTTCAAAAACACAAAACCAGCCTTGAGGATCGATTCTTGGCCATGACTGATAAAAACAAAACACATGATTAGGCTACTGCATATTGAATGGATCAAATTGTGGAATAACCGCTGGAGCAAGCTACTGCTGTTCGGTTATTTATTTTTGCTCACCAGCATAGCCTTAATTGCCGCCATACGATTTGACATAGGACCTGTCAAATTTCACCTAGCCGATCAAGGGATCTTTAACTTTCCATACATATGGCACTTTAATACCTTTATTGCAGCTTGGATGAAACTTTTTTTAGCCATCATAATTGTATCCATGACGGCCAATGAGTACAGCTATAAAACCATCAAACAAAACTTGATCGATGGATTGTCACATGCCGATTTTCTAAAAACTAAAGTGTATATGGTCCTGGCATTAGCGTTGGCCTCTACCCTATTAATCGCGCTGATGTCCGGTATTTTAGGGGGCGTGTTTTCTGACTATACAACCCCTTCACTTGTTTTTCAAGACATATCCTTTTTGGCCGCCTATTTTGTCAAGTTAGTCACTTTTTTCAGTTTTTGTCTGTTTGCAGGTGTGTTGGTGAAACGATCCGCATTTGCCCTGGGTTTTATAGTGATTTGGCAGATTTTTGAAGGAATTCTCACGGGACTCCTATATTGGAAAGCTTTTAAAAACGATACAGCCATTGTAGCTGCTGAAACCGCAGAACAAATCACCAGTTTCTTTCCGTTGGTGAGCATGTACTCCCTGATCAAACAACCATTTACCCGACTAAATGGGATCCAAACTGTAGCCAAGCAAGTGGGTGAAACTTTCGAAAATGCCTACCAAACAACAGCTATGGAATATATCGTAGCACTGTTTTGGGCCGGATTATTTATTTGGGGCACGCATCAATTGTTGAAAAGAAGAGATTTGTAGGATTCACCGGTAACAATCAAGGAGAAGCTCAGGTCGCTTTTGTATTTTTGCGGCATGAAATTTCAAGTAGTTGCTCCATTTGTTCCTACTGGTGACCAACCACAAGCCATCGATCAATTGGTCAAGGGGCTACATAGTGGGGAAGCTCACCAGACTCTGCTTGGTGTAACAGGTTCAGGGAAAACTTTTACCATTGCCCATGTAATCGATCGGGTACAGCGTCCTACATTGGTATTGGCACATAACAAAACGCTTGCTGCGCAGCTGTATGCAGAATTCAAACAGTTCTTTCCCAACAACGCTGTAGAGTATTTCGTGTCCTATTACGACTACTATCAGCCTGAGGCTTATATTCCGACGACAGGGGTCTATATCGAGAAGGATTTATCCATCAATGAGGACATCGAAAAGATGCGTTTAAGCACCACATCTTCTTTGCTTTCAGGAAGAAGAGATGTATTGGTCGTCGCTTCGGTTTCTTGTCTATACGGGATCGGAAATCCGCATGAATTCAAAAAGAATTTGATTGAATTGGAAAAAGGACAAAGGATATCCAGAACTGCCCTGATGCATAAAATGGTACAAAGTCTGTATGCGCGAACAACTGAAGGACTGACGCATGGACATTTTCGCATCCAAGGGGATGTTTTAGATGTATTTCCCTCCTATACAGATCACGCTTTTCGGATCCATTTTTTTGGTGATGAAATCGATGCCCTAGAGGTCATCGATCCACTGCACCAAACTATTCTGTCACAAGAAGAACAACTGCGCCTTTACCCAGCCAACCTCTTTGTTACCTCACCCGAGATATTACAAAATGCCATACACCAAATTCAAGAGGATATGGTGAAACAAGTAGCCTATTTCAATGAGATAGGAAGACCTCTGGAGGCAAAAAGAATCCATGAACGAACAGAGTTTGATTTAGAGATGATTCGAGAACTTGGTTACTGTTCAGGAATTGAAAACTACTCTAGATATTTAGACGGAAGAAATCCTGGCACCAGACCATTTTGTTTATTGGACTACTTCCCAGATGATTTTCTCACAGTGATCGATGAAAGTCACGTCACCTTGCCCCAAGTACACGCCATGTATGGAGGAGACCGGTCACGAAAAGAGAATTTGGTTGAATACGGATTTCGACTTCCTGCAGCCCTGGACAATCGACCATTAAAGTTTGAAGAGTTTGAGGCGTTGCAAAATCAAATCATCTATGTCAGCGCTACCCCTGCAGACTATGAGTTACAGCAATCACAGGGTGTTTATGTAGAACAAATCATACGCCCGACAGGACTTTTAGATCCTGTGATCGAAGTGAGGCCTTCTGCGGGGCAAATCGATGATTTGATGGAAGAAATCCAACTCAGGGTAGAAAAAGATGAGCGGACTTTGGTCACCACCCTAACCAAAAGAATGGCAGAGGAATTAACCAAATACCTCACCCGATTTTCCATCCGCTGTAGGTATATCCACAGTGATGTGGACACCCTAGAGCGGGTTGAAATCATGCAGGATCTGAGAAAAGGCATTTTTGATGTACTGATTGGGGTTAACCTGCTTCGCGAAGGGTTAGATCTACCTGAGGTTTCTTTGGTGGCCATTATTGATGCGGATAAAGAAGGATTTTTGCGCTCAGATCGATCGCTGATTCAAACTGTAGGTCGTGCAGCGAGAAACCTAAACGGTAAGGCCATCATGTACGCAGATAAAATCACGGGGAGTATGCAACGCACGATAGACCAAACAGACTACCGAAGAGCCAAGCAGCATCAATACAACGTAGATCATGGCATAACTCCTACGTCACTGAACAAGGGTTTAAACCACAGTTTGGCTAAAAATTCAGTCTCCACCTATCATTTTGAGAAAAAAACAATACGAGCACAAGAACCTGAAGGTGCTTTTGTGACTAAAGCCCATTTGGAGAAAAAAATAAAAGAAACGCGTAAAGCGATGGAAAAGGCAGCAAAAAATCTAGACTTTATCGAAGCTGCTGCTTATCGCGATGAAATTGAACAATTAAAAGAACTGATAAAAAATAAGGGATGAACAACAATGACATATTTAAAAAACTGAGGGTTGCCCTAAAACTCAAAGATGAGGACATCGTTGAAATCCTTAAAATGGCTGAATTCAACGTGAGCAAAAGTGAGTTAGGTGCGCTGTTTAGACAAGAAGACCACCCTAAATTTGTCGAGTGTGGGGACCAAATTTTGCGCAACTTTCTCCATGGATTAATCATCTACCTCAGAGGATCAAAAGAAGCGCCCAAAGAACCATGGATGGCCTTAAAAGAAAAACCAGTAGCCACCAACAAAAAATCCGCCGATTAGGCGGATTTTGATTGTGTCGATAGCTTACTAAGCTTGTAATACCTCTTTTACTTTATCCGCTGCTTCCTGGAACTGAACAGCCGCGTGTACCGCTAAACCTGACGCATCCAAGAGCGCTTTTGCCTCCACAGCATTGGTGCCTTGTAAGCGAACAATAATGGGCACATTAATGCTGTCACCCATATTTTTGTAGGCATCAACCACCCCTTGTGCTACACGATCGCAGCGAACAATACCACCAAAAATATTGATTAAAATAGCCTTTACCTGCTCATCTTTAAGGATGATTCTAAAAGCTTGTTCAACACGTTTAGCATCAGCAGTACCTCCTACATCTAAAAAGTTGGCTGGTGCACCACCTGCCATCTTAATCAAATCCATAGTAGCCATAGCTAGACCAGCACCATTAACCATACAACCTACGTTTCCTTCCAAGGTCACATAATTTAGACCCACTGCTTTAGCCTCTACTTCGGTTGGATCTTCTTCGCGCTCATCTCGCCAAGAGGCATACTCAGCTCTTCTGAACAACGCATTGTCGTCTAAGGTCACTTTAGCATCTACCGCAATGATTTTATCGTCAGAAGTTTTCAGCACTGGATTGATTTCAAAAAGACTGGAATCACTCTCCACAAAAGCGCGGTATAACTTGGTGATAAATTGAGTCATCTCTTTGAAAGCTGTACCCGACAAACCAAGGTTGAAAGCAATTTTTCTAGCTTGGAAAGGCATCAAACCTACACTTGGATCGATTTCTTCAGTAAAGATCAAATGAGGGGTGTGTTCAGCAACCGTTTCAATATCCATACCTCCTTCGGTAGAATACATAATCATGTTGCGACCAGTAGCTCTATTGAGCAGTACAGATACATAAAATTCTGCTGTTTCACTAGCCCCTGGGTAATAAACATCTTCGGCTACTAGGACTTGGTGTACCTTTTTACCTGCCGCTGATGTCTGGGGAGTAACCAAATTCATGCCGATAATTTCACCTGCAATCCTTTTAACATCCTCTAGATTTTTTGCCAACTTAACTCCACCGCCTTTACCACGTCCACCTGCATGAACTTGAGCCTTGATCACATGCCAACCTGTTCCTGTTTCTTCTGTGAGTTTTTTTGCTGCAGCTACTGCCTCATCAGGCGTTTGAGCTACTATGCCTCTTTGAATGCCTACGCCAAAACTGGCCAATATAGTTTTTCCTTGATATTCGTGCAGATTCATGGGTATGTTTTAGATTATTGGCAAAAATAGGAAAACCACCTGAAAACAAAGGAGAAAACTACAGGATTTGACAAGCATATGTAGTCATTGTTTGTTACAAATAAAACAAATTGTTGTGAAATTAATATTAACGTATAGCTTCTTGCCCAAATCAAGTAGTGTCCCTACATTTGACAAATTTTCTATATGACCTCAACTGACTTATTATCTGTAGCCACACAATTTGGTGCCCCTGTATACGTCTATGACGCAGAAAAAATCACTGCGCAATACAACCGCTTGAGCCAAGCATTCAGGCAAGTCCCTTCAGTTAGATTAAACTATGCGGTGAAAGCCTTAAATAACATCAGTATCCTCAGGTTGATGAATCACTTGGGATCAGGATTAGACACTGTTTCTATTCAAGAGGTACAGCTGGGAATACAAGCTGGATTTGACCCAAAAAATATCATATTTACCCCCAATGGAGTTTCTCTGGAAGAACTTGAGCAAGCCGCTGCTTTAGGGGTGCAAATCAACATAGATAACCTGTCATTACTCGAACAATTTGGCAGCAAACACCCGCAGATCCCTGTTTGTGTGCGCATTAACCCACACGTTCTTGCTGGTGGAAATGCCAATATCTCCGTAGGGCATATCGACTCTAAATTTGGCATTAGTATTCACCAAATACCACATATTTTGCGGATCGTGGAGCTAACTGGTATGCACATCAACGGCATCCACATGCATACGGGAAGCGATATATTGGATATTGATGTGTTTTTATATGCCTCTGAGATTTTATTCAACACCGCAAAAAATTTCAAACAACTCGATTTCGTAGATTTTGGCAGCGGATTTAAAGTGCCCTATAAAGCAGGAGATATCGAAACCAATGTGGAAGAATTGGGTCAAAAATTGAGTGCGCGATTTAATGAATTTTGTCGTGAATACGGTCGTCCACTAACACTAGCCTTTGAGCCTGGAAAATTTCTGGTCAGCCAAGCAGGGAAATTTCTAGCCAAAGTGAATGTGGTGAAACAAACTACCTCCACCGTATTTGCCAGTGTAGATAGTGGATTTAACCATTTAATCCGCCCCATGCTTTACGGAGCAAAACACCACATCACCAATATTTCTAACCCACAAGGCAGAGAGCGCTATTACTCCGTAGTGGGTTATATCTGTGAGACGGATACATTTGCCTCAAACACACAAATCGCTGAAATTACCGAAGGGGATATCTTGTGTTTTGACAATGCTGGGGCCTACTGCTTTACTATGGCCAGCAATTACAACTCAAGACTACGACCTGCTGAGGTACTTTGGTATGAAGGGCAAGCTCACTTGATCAGAGCGCACGAAACATTTGAAGATTTAGTGCGCAATCAGGTTGATTTAAAAGATTCCTTTTTTCATGCTGAGGCAACTGCCTAAACCTTTGTATCTTTATACAAATCGGTTACTATGAGACTGCTTATTGCCTTGTTCACACTTACATTTTGCCTTCATGCGCAGGCGCAAAAAATTGAGTGGATGAGTTTTGAGGCGGCGATTGACGCACAGGCCAAGGCTGATCAGCCCAAGAAAATTTTTATCGATGTCTACACCGATTGGTGTGGCTGGTGTAAAAAAATGGACAAAGAGACCTTCAACAACCCCGAGGTTGCGGTCTATATGCAACAACATTTTTACATGGTTAAGCTCGATGGTGAGGGAAAAAAACCCATTGTTTTCCGCGGTAAGACATTTTCTTTTGTTCCCAGTGGTCGCAACGGATACCACGAATTAGCGGCAGGATTGATGCAGGGGCAACTCTCCTATCCCACCGTTGTTTTTCTCAATGAACAAGCGGAGTTGCTTTCCCCTGTTCCAGGATACCATCCGCCTGAATCATTTATGCCTATTGCCCGATTCTTTGGGGATAACCACTACAAGACTTCCACTTGGGAAGACTATCAAAAAAAAGGCGCCCGATAGGGCGCCTTTTTTTATCTGCTGTAATTAGGAGATTCTTTGGTAATCGTGACATCATGAGGATGACTTTCATTGATCCCACTAGCTGTTATTTTGACAAATCGAGCAGTATTTTGCAGCGTTTCAATGTCTTTGGCACCGCAGTAACCCATACCAGCCCTAAGCCCTCCGACAAATTGATGAATACTTTCGTACAGTTCTCCTTTATAAGGAACACGACCTTCAATCCCCTCGGGAACTAGTTTTTTAATATCGTCCTCTACATCCTGAAAATAACGATCCTTAGAACCTTGTTTCATGGCTTCTACAGAACCCATACCTCGATAAGATTTGAATTTTCTGCCTTCGTAAATGATGGTTTCACCTGGAGACTCTTTGGTTCCAGCGAGTAAGGACCCCAACATCACGGTAGCAGCACCAGCACCAATAGCTTTTGGAATATCTCCCGTGTAGCGAATACCTCCATCTGCAATAACGGGAACCCCGCTGCCTTTAATGGCCGCAGCTACTTCGAGCACAGCAGAAAACTGTGGGAATCCAACACCAGCGACCACCCTTGTGGTACAGATTGATCCTGGTCCGATACCTACTTTAATCGCATCTGCACCGGCCTCCACCAAATATCTTGCTGCATCCCCTGTGGCAATGTTTCCTACTACTACATCGAGTTTCGGAAATGCTGCCTTAACTGCTTTTAATACAGATACAACTCCTTGAGTGTGTCCATGTGCCGTATCGATGATTACTGCATCTACCCCAGCCTCCACCAAAGCGCTAGCTCTTTCTACAGCATCAGAGGTAACTCCTAAAGCTGCAGCCACCCGTAAACGTCCGTACTGGTCTTTATTGGCGATGGGTTTTTGGGTGAGTTTGGTGATGTCTCTGAAGGTAATCAGACCGACAAGCTTGTTGTCTTTACTGACCACGGGCAGTTTTTCAATTTTATTTTTCTGCAAGATGGTTTCTGCTTGAATCAAACTGGTTCCTTCACTGACAGTAACTAATGGCATGGCTGTCATCACCTCGCTGATGGGACGGGCCTTGTCTTTTTCAAAGCGCAAATCTCGATTAGTCACAATACCCAATAAAATCCCCTGGTCATCTACCACGGGTATACCTCCAATTCCGTACTCCGCCATAACGGCATGGGCATCTCCCACCACGGCGGTTAATGGCAATGTAACCGGATCGATAATCATTCCACTTTCAGCGCGCTTAACTTTGCGCACCATAGCTGCCTGCTGGGCAATCGTCATGTTTTTGTGCAACACACCAATACCCCCTTCACGAGCAATAGCAATAGCCATACTCGATTCAGTCACCGTATCCATAGCAGCGGATACAATGGGGATGTTGATCGAAATGTTTCGGGTGAACTTGGTTTTTATGGAAACTTCTCTGGGGAGTACTTCAGAGTAAGCGGGAATTAACAATACGTCGTCGTAGGTAAGTCCTTCTCCGGCAATTTTATCTAGATGCGCTTTCATGGCTTCGTGGATTAATTGCGTGCAAATATACGCATAAAAAACCAATAACCCCCGATAATACTAGGTATACTGAGTAAATAGCGCTGTAGCTTTATTGTGTGCTGCCTCAAAAGCCATCCAAGAAACCCCTGTTTCCATCTTTTGGGCGGTAAAATGAGAGAGCATTTTTTCTGTGGGCATATTGCCCGTTAGGGCATCCATAGCCATGGGACATCCACCAAAACCTTGTATGGCCCCATCAAACCGTCGACACCCGCCCCTGAGCGAAGCGGTCAACTTCTCATGCCAATGTTTTGGATTTGTGTGCAAGTGGGCACCGAAAACAACTTGAGGATATTGAGGAATCAAGGCAGAAAAAGCGCGTTCGATTGACTCTATGCGCGCAGTACCTACGGTATCGGAAAGGGAGATGATCTCAATCCCCATTTCGACAAGTTTTCCCACCCAATGTGCCACCAACTCTGGGCTCCATGGGTCGCCATAGGGATTTCCAAACCCCATGGAGAGGTAGGCAACCACTTGTTGGTTGGATGATTGGGACAGGGCACATATCTCTTTTAAAATGTGCACTGACTCTGAAATAGTTTGGTGGGTATTGCGCATTTGAAAATTCTCGGATATCGAAAACGGGTAACCCAAATACTTGATTTGCTTATGTTGAGCTGCTTGTTCCGCCCCTCTTAGGTTAGCGACAATGGCCAATAACTCGGTTTTTGTTCTCGAAAGATCAAGACCTGCCAAAACTTCGGCTGTATCTGCCATCTGAGGAATGGCTTTAGGCGAGACAAAAGACCCGAAGTCTAAGGTGTGAAATCCACAGTTCAACAAGGACTGCAGGTAGGCAATTTTATGGGGGGTAGGTATCCAGGTTTTGATGCCTTGCATGGCGTCTCGGGGACATTCGACCAATTGAACCTGTGGAGTTTGCATGCTTAAAAATAAGCAATATCCAGTGAAAACAAGAGGAAGACTCCCAAAAGCAGCAGTATGATTGCTTGGATACGATTAATCCAAAAAGCAGCTGAAGGCAGTTGGGTGATCACTTTTTGAAGGCGATTACCCGCCAAAGCAACTGCGCTGAAAACAACCAAGGTGACTGTAGAGAAAATAAGCCCCAAAACAGTCATTTGCCACCATACAGGTAGCGAAGTAGAAAAAATAAATCCAGGGAAAAATGCCATGAAAAACAGAGCTACTTTAGGGTTCAAGGCATTCATCAAAAACCCTTGACCATAGAGTGCTAATCGGCTTTTATCCCGATCATCCTTTATGGAGGGAGTTTGGATAGTCTTCGCGCGAAAAGATTGGAACGATAGATAGAAAAAATAAAGCGCTCCGAGCAACAAGAGCACATTTTTAGACCAGGGTAGTTGAAACAATAAGGTAGAAATTCCAGCGCTGACTAAAAGTGTATGCCAAAGACAACCAGTCACTAAACCAAAGACAACTGCCAACGCTTTTTTGGGTTGATAAACCATCGACTGAACAGCCACATAGAGAATATCTGGCCCGGGCATTAATGCCAAGATAACTGATTGCACTAGAAACAACCAGAGCAGCTCCATACCTTAATTTTGGGAACTTTTTTGGGCTTGATCAACCAAAGCTTGATTGATGGATCTAATCAAACCAGGACCCTCGTAGACAAATCCTGTGTAGAGCTGAACCAATGAGGCTCCAGCCTCCAATTTATCCAGTGCATCCTGAGCGGAGTGTATGCCACCCACACCGATAATCGGAAATGATCCCCCACTGTGCCGATGTAAAAAGCGAATGACCTCGGTACTTCTTTGGGTGAGCGGTTGACCACTTAAACCACCAACTTGTTCCACCAAAGATTGATCGCTGCGCAATCCTCCTCGTTCAATAGTCGTATTGGTGGCAATGACCCCATCCGTATGGGTCTTTTGGATGATTTCAACTATATCGATCAACTGTTCTTGGGTCAAATCTGGTGCGATTTTGAGCAAAATTGGTTTTTCAACCACAGCGTGTTTGGCGGCTAATTCTTTTCCCCTTTTTTTAAGTTCAGTCAGCATAGCCATCAAAGGCTCCTTATCTTGAAGTGCGCGCAATCCAGGGGTATTTGGCGAGCTCACGTTGACCACAAAATAGTCCACTACAGGGTACAAAGATTCTAGACAAATCAAGTAGTCGCTCAGGGCGTCCTCGTTTTCAGTCACCTTGTTTTTGCCAATATTCCCACCAACCAAGACATTTTTATTGCGCCTTAACCTGTTAACTGCCGCATCAACCCCCTGATTGTTGAATCCCATTCGGTTGATAATGGCTTGATCCATAGGTAGGCGAAAAAGTCTTTTTTTGGGATTTCCGGGTTGTGCTTTGGGGGTTAACGTACCTACTTCTATGAATCCAAACCCTAGGTCGGAAAGCCCTTGAACACAAAGCGCGTCTTTGTCAAAGCCTGCTGCTAGTCCTACTGGATTTTTAAAGTGCAATCCAAAAACAGTTCGCTCCAGCGCCGGATGCTCTTGGGTAAACAATCTTTTGTAGAGTCGCAATAGACCAAGGGAGTTAGCCCAAGACAACAAAGAAAAAACTTTGTGGTGTACCCACTCGGGGTCACATTGAAACAATAACGGTTTGACAATCTTTTGATACATAGCAAAAGGGTACAAAAAAGGCCGCCTCAGGCGGCCTTTAAACTTTACTAGAAACCTATTTGGCCTTGTTGGCAGTTTGGCTCATTTCCATAGAAATGGCTGTGCGATCAAATTTAATTTTACCGGCCATCGTCTCTACGACACAGGTTCCGTCGTCATTTAATTCAACGATTTTACCGTGCATCCCGCTTTTAGTGACAATTTTGTCCCCTTTGGCCATAGCGTTGACAAATTCTTTTTCTTGTTTTTGACGTTTCATCTGTGGGCGAATCATAAAAAAATACGCGACCACCATGATCATCAATAAGGGCAAAAACTGATTGAGTGCCTCCATAAATTAGTTGTTTGCTTCGATAAAAGCTTCAATTTTAATGTTTTCAAAACCGCTGGCGGTATTGGCCTCAACACGGATGGTTTTGGTGACTTTATTCATCCCTGTTCCGTTGAAGTTCACGGTCAATTGGCCGCTGTCACCTGGAGCAATCGGCGTGTTCTTTGGATAATCAGGCACCGTACATCCGCAGCTAGAAGTAGCGTTGGTAATGATTAATGGCGCTGAACCCGTATTGGTAAACGTAAATACCGTTTGTTGAGCCTCGCCCTCTTTGATGGTACCAAAGTCATGGGTAGTTTTGTCAAACGTCATTACGGGCAACTGAGCGCTGGGAGTTTGTGCTTCTGTTACAACGGAAGTTTCATTCGTGGTCTCTATGGATTCCACTGCTTTGTCTTTACAAGAGGTCAATGCTAAGGCGATGACCAACACGGAGGTAATGGTTTTCATATTCATCATAATCAATTAATTCAAGGTCCTAAATTAACACTTTTAGAGTAATCCCCTACCCTTTTTTTGCAGTCTTTGGCTCTCTCTAAATTCCTTAGTAAGCACATCTAAAATCCCATTGATAAACAGACTGCTCTTGGGGGAAGAATATTCTTTGGCAATCTCCAAATACTCATTTAGGGTTACTCTTTCTGGAATTTCAGAAAAAAACAGCAACTCACAAATAGCCATCTTCAGCAACAGTGCGTCTACTTCAGCAATTCGCTCTTTATCCCACTGAGGTGTTTTGGCGACAAATTCGTTTTCTAAGAGCAGATTGTTTTCGTGTGTTTTAAGCAAAAGCTCGCGGGCAAAAGTCAAATCATCGGCGGCTATATTCCATTCTGGAAGCGCGGTACCCGAAGATTGCGCCGTCCATTTTTTGAGTTCTTTTAGCAAATAGGTGTTTACCGTGGGAATATCATCCACCCAGGTGATCTGGTCGTCTTCCAACAAATCATATAACCGTTCACAAGGAGCTATTACTTCTTTGAACAGAGAAACAACCACTTTTTGGTCTATTTCCCAACCTGCTTGGTCACTGATCATATAATTTTGGTATCTCTTGCTAGCCACCATGTCTTGATGGATCATTTTGACATATTCAGGGTGCAAATACCAAATATTCATCTTTTTGGCAGCCAATGCCTCCCGAAGTGGCGCATCGTTTTTCAGGCGTTGCAACAACGCGTTTTGGGCCCATTTGTTCGGGTTAGGGAATGGTGAAGGCTCGCCTTTGATGTATTTTTTTTCCGCATGAGCGCACTGTTCCTCCGCGTATTGTTGAAGCTCGATAAACAAGGAAAGCATCGATAAATAAAGTGCATTCATCTGGTTCATGCTCTTTTGAACAAATGTCCACTGTTCTGTCACGGGTGTTTGCGGGCTGTGATGGAGTGAGTACAGACCTTGCATGACTTTTATTCTGATGTGCCTTCTGGTGAGCATAATAAAGAACTTTACTGCGTTAGCGGGGCAAAACTACAACATATTTTGCGACCATTTGAGGGGTTTTTACCCAAAATTGTTTTGGACAAAATGAGGGACAAGCGGCGGAAAGAGGCTATATTTGCCCAGGGATTTTTCCACCCCTTACGCTTGATGAAGGCCTTACAACACCTCAATAAATACTTTGCCAAATACCGATTTAAACTCCTGATGGGGGTGCTGATCACCATCATTGCGCGGGTGTTTTCTTTAGTGATGCCTCCTTATGTCAATAAATCGATTCAAGCCGTAGAGCAATACGTGCAGCAACCCAAAGGCAGTGAGTCGGCTATTGAGATGGTCCTGTTGCAATACATCGGAATCATCATCGGCGCAGCACTACTTTCCGGATTCTTTACTTTTTTAATGCGGCAAACCATCATTAATGTATCTAGGTATATTGAGGCAGACTTAAAAAATGAAGTCTTCAAACACTACATGCGCCTACACCAGAGTTTTTATAAAAATAACCGAACGGGCGATTTGATGAGCCGAATCAGCGAGGACGTTTCTGAAGTCAGGATGTATGTGGGGCCAGCCATTATGTACGGCATTCAAACGTTGACACTATTTGTTTGTTTGGTCCCACTGATGTTCCTCAAAGACGCCAAACTAGCTGCCTATACCTTACTTCCTCTCCCTGTGTTGTCTGTATTGATTTATTTTATCAGCAGGGTCATACACAAACGTTCAGCTCAAGTACAGCAATTTCTTTCCGCACTTTCCACGTTCACTCAAGAGACCTTTTCAGGCATTTCTGTGATTAAAGCTTATGGCATTGAAAAATCAGTTCATAGAGAATTAGCTGATCTAGCTGAAGAAGGACGAGATAAAAGTATGGCGTTAGCCAAAGTAAATGCCTGGTTTTTCCCGATGATGCTGTTGCTCATCGGGGTAAGTAATTTATTCGTTATCTACATTGGAGGCCGCCAATACATCCAAGGAGAAATCGACTCCATCGGTATCATACTTGAATTTATTATCTACGTCAATATGCTGACCTGGCCGGTAGCTACCGTGGGTTGGTTAACCTCTATTATTCAGCGAGCAGAAGCTTCACAACAAAGAATCAACGACTTTTTACATACCGTTCCAGCCATAGTCAATCAAGCGTCTACTACCCAACCTATCCGAGGGGCTATTTCCTTTAAAAATGTATCGTTTACCTATCCTGAAACCGGGATTAAAGCGATTGACAACCTTTCATTTGAGGTTACACCTGGGATGTCTTTGGCTATTATAGGTAAAACAGGCTCTGGCAAATCCACCATCATCGAACTCATCACACGAATGTATGATGTGGATAGCGGTGTCATTGAGATTGATGGAATACCTATTCAATCCCATGATTTGATCTCATTGAGACGTTCCATGGGTGTCGTCCCACAAGATTCGTTTCTTTTTTCAGACACCATCTACAACAATATTGCCTTTGGCGCTGACGATCCAACTCAAGAGGCGGTTATTCAAGCCGCCAAATGGGCTGTTGTCCATCAAAATATTGAAGGCTTTCAAAAAGGATACGATACCGTATTAGGTGAACGGGGCATCACCCTAAGCGGGGGACAAAAACAGCGGGTATCGATCGCTAGAGCCTTAGTTAAATCCCCAGAAATATTCTTGCTCGATGACTGTTTATCCGCTGTAGATACGGAAACAGAAGAAAAAATACTGCAAAACCTACACCTAGTGGCTCAAAACAAAACCAGTATCATCGTCTCGCACAGGGCCTCAGCGGCTCAAGGAGCTGACCTGATCTTAGTGATTGACCATGGATATTGCGTACAGCAAGGGACACATGAAGCGCTACTTCAAGAAGAAGGATTCTACAAGAGCTTGTACGAGGGTCAACTCCAGAAAAAAGAATTAAACTAATCTGTTGTTCACCTCAGGTTTTTTTTTCAAATTTGGGGCTCATGGACACCTAATACCATGAAGCATATGGAACAAGAAGAGATCTATTCAAAAGTATTAAGAGCAGGTAGAAGGACGTATTTTTTTGACGTTCGAGAAACTAAAGCAGGTGATTATTACCTCACCATCACAGAGAGTAAAAAGTTCACCCAAGAAGACGGATCATTTCACTACAAGAAACATAAAATCTACTTGTATAAAGAAGATTTTGAGGCCTTCAAGGAAACCATGATTGATATGATGGATTATGTTTTTGAACAAAAGGGGGAGGAAATCATCTCCGACTTCAAAGGTCATGAAGGGGACAATCAGGAATCCAAACCTGGTGGAGGCTCATTCACTGATGTGAGTTTCGACGATATTTAATCTGTTTTTTTCTTAATCCACCAGAGAGTCATCAAGGCGTGTAGTCCTAATGCCACAAAAGTTGCTGTGTAGGAACCTCCCGCTAATGCTCCTAGTACACCCAACAGCAAATAACTGAATAAGGCTCCCAAAATCGTCCAGGTAAGGCGTAAGGTACTGCGCATCTCGGGTTCTATACTTTTAGGCGGAAATATTTTAGGCCACAACCACCAAATGGGCCACCACATCAATCGCAACATCCAAGGGATTAATTGAGTCCCCTGAGGAGTTTCTTCGCTGACAGGGACATCCAAGGGATGACTTTGAAGATAGTCATTTACCTCGGGAGCCTTCGTTATGTCCAAACCACTAGCCATGACATAACTGACCAATCGATCGTGTTGACTTAGATCTTCGATATGGACAGTACAACGACAAATCGAATCAAAAACAGCTTGTTTCAGCAGCGTCTGGTCTTCCCCATCTTGCCAAAAATCTTTTACCCTAATCGCTGGAGCGATGTAGAGCCGCACTCGATCGGGAAACTCAGTAAGATTTGTATAATTGACCCCCATAGGTTGAATCCAGACGTCGATTTCCGGGTTTTGAGCCAAGGTTTTGCTCAAAATATGAATAAACCCGTTTTTAAGTGGTCTTACTTTTCTGTTGCGTCCATGACCACCTTCGGGAAAGAGCAATAAAGAATTGTTTTTCTGAATGATCTGGGCACATCTTTGGTAGATCCCCTCATTTTTCTGGGCAAAATCACGTCCATCGCGCAACCGATAAATTGGCATCATCCTCAGGTATCTAAGCATGCGGTGGATTAATGCATGATTAAACACATCAGCTCTGGCCAAGTAATAGGGATACAGACCGCTGTAGGTACCAATAACCAACGGATCGATCAATCCGTTCTGGTGGTTGGCCAAAACCATCAAGGGTTTGTCCTTTTTTAGATTTTCTCTACCGTGTACCTGAATATCTTTGTAGTATACCCAAAGTGCCGTGCGCACAAAGGCGCGAACACCCGCATTAAACCAATCTTGTATCATACGCGATTTCCATTATGCAAATACCTAAGAACCATACCCACTACCAGACCAGAAATTAAGTGCCAAATACCCCAAAAGGCGGCGATTAAAGCCATAGAGCCCCTACCCTCAAAAAAAGTAAAAATCAACATCAATCCCAAACCTGAATTTTGTATCCCCGTCTCTATAACGAGGGTTTTTTGGTTATCTATGCCCAACCTCATCATGCGGCTGATCCCATAACCCACCGCCATAGCCATAGCTTGATGTAGGAACACATACCCAAAGAGCAAACCCGCGTAGGTTTTTATCTGCAGCAGGTTTTGGGATACTGCCGCAATAATCAAGAATAAAAAAAACAATAGGGCACCGCGATTAATCCACATGGCCCATTTTTTGGCCTGAATCGGATAACGATGACGCACCCATAGTCCAAGAATTAAAGGTAGACCGAGCAACAAGCCCACCAGAATGGCCATAGACCAAACATCGACAGTAACTTCCTGAATTAGGGCAGATCCTGGAGTCCATAGAGAGGCATACAAGGTGAAATTTAACGGGGTCATGACCACGGCGACAGCGGTAGCTAAGGCTGTTAGAGAAATAGACAACGCCGTGTTACCCTTGGCTAGCTGAGTGATAAAATTCGACACATTTCCCCCTGGACAGGCGGCGACCATAATCATGCCTAATCCAACGCCTGCAGGTGGATTCAACCAAGAAACGAGTAAAAAAGTAACCAAAGGAAGCGCCAAAAATTGACTGACTAATCCAGCCAAAACAGGTTTGGGTGCCCTCCAAAGTTGCTTGAAATCACGGGTAGTTAGGTTTAAAGAGATCCCAAACATGACTAGACCTAAGGCAATATTCATCACCCAGAGTGAATGTTCATCAAACTGGATGTGTGCCTGATCTAAATAAGGGGCATCATTCATGCTATAGGTAGACCATTGGCCACTGGTTGTTGGGGGTTAAGCAGCACTACCTGATGATCAGAAACACTTCCCAGCACCAGACATTCACTCATGAAATTTCCAATCTGTTTAGGTGGAAAATTAATCACTGCGATGACTTGTTGACCAATTAACTGTTCCGGCGTATAAACTGCCGTAATCTGAGCAGAGCTCTTTTTATGACCTAAAGGTCCAAAATCAATCCACAATTGATACGCTGGGTTTCTTGCGCCCTCAAATACTTTGGCTTCAATGATCGTTCCTACCCTCAGATCAAGAGCGGTAAAATCAGCGAAGTCAGCCATTGGTTTACTGTTCATCGATCAATTTAATTCCTTGTTCCATTTGAGCTAGGTGGTGATCACCATGCCAAGCATAGAGCGCAGAGGTTAACGCCAATGATCTTGTCTGTAAACCCTCTGGATGAACGTACGTTCGATTCCATTGTTCCCTGGTCATGCCTTCCATTAATATCGACCATTTATGATGCAGTGCATGGAGTAAATGAACAGCATCTTCCATAGGTCCGTGTGCATCAGGCAACTGTGCCCAAGCGTTTTCATCATATGCCTTAATCAACGGATTATCTTCGGTAAGGGTCCACTTAAAGCGAATAAATGCATTCATATGCGAATCTGATAGGTGGTGTACCAATTGAACATAGGTCCATGATCCAGGTCTGTAGGACTGGGTCCAATCCATATTTGGGTGTTGATTGAGGACAGAAATAAGTTTTATCCCCATCATCTTGATGCGCTCAATAAATGAACTAATGTCCTGCTCATTGATTTGAGCGGGTGGCTGAAAGCGACCAATTGGATAGACTAGATACTTACTTTGCATAGGACAATTTAAGAATTATGGGGGTCATAAAATTAATTTATAAAAGATAACTGATTGAAATCAAATTAATTCGATTATTTAAGTATACCTTTGGCCTTTATTTAATTATTTTAATTTTTTCTAATGAACACAGGAACAGTAAAATTCTTCAATGACACCAAAGGTTTTGGTTTTATTAAAGAAGACGGAACAGACAAAGAACATTTCGTACACATTTCAGGCTTGATCGATGAGATCCGCGAAGGTGATGAAGTGGAATTTGAACTGGAACAAGGTAAAAAAGGTTTGAACGCAGTGAACGTCAAAGTGATCTAATCTCAATATCTGTACAAAAGTAAAAAGCCTGTCTCGCGACAGGCTTTTCTTTTTTATCGAACATCCATCAATTGGACGTCAAAAACAAGAATGGCATTGGGAGGAATTACCCCACCAGCACCCGCACTACCATAACCTAAATCTGAAGGGATAACAAAACGTGCCTTATCACCTACCTGAAGCAATAATATTCCTTCATCCCAACCTGAGATTACTTGGCCTACGCCAACCACAAATTCAATGGGTTCTTTGCGTTTGTAGGACGAATCAAAAACCTGTCCATTGGCTAGAGAGCCTTCGTAATGAACACTTACTTTTTTTCCTTTTTGGGCGGGAACTCCGTTACCTTTCTCGATAATTTGATAGCGTAATCCACTAGAGGTTTCTTTAAACCCAGCAGATAATTGATCTAGTTCCGCTTTTTGTGCTGCTTTCGCTTCCGCCAAGCGTTTTAGTCTTGAGCCCTCAAAATTACGGAAAGTCTCGACCGCGTTCCAAGAAGCAGCCTCAACACCAACGCGCTCAATCACTACTGAAGACAAAGTATCTCCTTGAGCCACGGCATCAACGACCTCTTGACCTTCAACTACATGCCCAAAAACGGTGTGTTTTCCATCCAACCAAGGTGTCGGCACGTGGGTGATAAAAAATTGAGTGCCGTTGGTTCCAGGACCAGCATTGGCCATAGACAACACCCCTGGAGCATTGTGTTTTAACTCCGGATGAAATTCGTCATCAAATTTGTATCCTCCATCACCGGTTCCGGTACCCAGAGGACATCCACCTTGAATCATGAAATCAGGGATGACTCTGTGAAACTTCAAACCATCATAGTAAGGTGTTCCTTGAGGTTTTGCCGTGTTTTCGAGTTGACCCTCGGCCAGCGCAACAAAGTTGCCTACAGTACCTGGGGTTTTGTCGTGGGTAAGCTTTACCCGAATAGTTCCTTTTGGGGTGGAAAAAACCGCATAAATTCCTTCTTGCATGGATAATTTCATTTATAAGGGGCAAAGATACAAAAACATGAGTGTCTAGGGCTGAACACCGTATTGATCGAACAAATAAATCAAACTAGCCATGGCAGCCGTCCCTAAATCTAATTCTCTTTTGTTGATGTGCTCAAAAGTATCGTTAGCCGCGTGGTGATGAACAAAATAACGCTGACTATCCGGTTTAAGTCCTGCCAAAACCATCTTGGGATAATGAGGCGCTAGAGGACCTATATCTGCACCTCCACCACCTCTTTTAAAGGAATCAATTAAATAGGGCTCAAAAAGAGATGACCAGGATTTGATTTGGGCCCACTGAGTATCTTGGGCGGTAAATCCAAATCCTCTAGGTGTAAATCCACCTGCATCACTTTCTAGAGCCATGACATGTTTTTCTCCTTTCTTCACCGCTTGAGCAGCGTATTCCATTCCCCCTTTTAGTCCGTTTTCTTCATTCATAAACATCACCGCGCGAATAGTTCGTTTTGGCTGATAACCCAATTGTTGGAATAGTGCCAATACACCCATGCTCTGCACGCATCCAGCCCCATCATCATGAGCACCGGAACCTAAATCCCATGAATCTAAATGTCCCCCTATGGTAATGATTTCGTCAGGGAACTCACTGCCTTTAATCTCACCAATAACATTATGGGAGAGTACTTCACCCCTGTTTTCAGAGGCTTGTTTTAGGTAGAATTTGGTTTTGGGGTTGAGTTGCAGCACACTGCTCAACAATTCGGCAGCATTCGTACTGATGGCCGCTGCAGGAATCCATTGTTTTTTTGGGAGATCACCATACTGAGTCACCCCGGTATGTGGGTAATCGTCTAAAGCTAGGTTGAGCGATCTAACAATCACAGCAACGGCCCCTTTACGCGCTGCTGCTGCAGGTCCCGATGTGCGTTGACTACCTGCTTTGCCATAGGCAGAAAAAGTCTCAATCAACTTGGGGTCCATCGGTTCATTGAAAAATACAATTTTACCTTTCACTTGCTCATCGGACAATTCAGCCAGCCCGGATAGACCTTTTACCTCAATGACATCAGCTTTGATTCCCAGTCCAGGTGTTGCTATAGAACCCCCCAAAGCGCACACGGGAACATTGGTTGTTTTTCCTGGTTCTGTTTCAAAATAAGCGTATTCTTTTGGGCCCCTAACCCATTTGGGAACCATCACAGGTTGTTTTTCAACCCGATCTAGTTTAAGTGATTTGAGTTGTTCATAGGTGTAAGCTACCGCTTGTTCTGCTTGTACCGAACCCGACAAACGACCGCCGATGTTTTGGGTTAAATAACGAAGCCAATCGTAGGCGCTGTCATCGGATAGGGATTGTACGAAAATACGCTCGATCATCCGCTGATCTTGTTCAACGGATTGAGCTTGTGCATAGTAAAATGCAGCACTCGCTATGCCAATAATCAGTACAGATCTAAGTTGTGTAACAATGTGTCTTTTCATCGTGGTTATTTTTTTATCACTAATCGATCTACGTCGGAAGAAGTAATTGGATTACCTCCCAAAATAATTAATCGCTCTACCGAATTACTCAATTCACGTACGTTACCCGTCCAAGGATGTTTGGTTAATTGAGTTAAAGCTTCTTTATGCCAAATTATCCTGGGTATCCCTTGCTCCTCACAAACCTTTTGCGTGAAATAATCAACCAACTGTGGCAGATCAATTAGTCGTTCCGATAGCGGTGGGACCTCCAAAATAATCACAGACAATCTATGGTATAAATCTTCTCGAAATCTTCCTTGGGCCATTTCAAGGGCTAGATTTTTGTTGGTAGCAGCTATGAGCCGGACATCAACCGAAATAATTTTATCCCCACCCACACGCTGTATAGAAGACTCTTGAAGAGCCCGGAGCACTTTTGCTTGTGCCGATAAGGACATGTCCCCTATTTCATCTAGGAAAAGTGTTCCCTGATGGGCTTGTTCAAAAGTACCTACCTTGTCTTTGACCGCGGAAGTAAAAGCCCCTTTAACGTGTCCAAACAACTCGCTTTCAATGAGCTCTGTAGGAATAGCCGCACAATTCAGAGCAATAAATGGGCGTTGTTTTCTTGTACTATGTTGATGGAGCGACTTGGCGACTAATTCTTTTCCACTGCCATTAGGTCCCGTAATTAACACACGTGCTTGGGTAGGGGCCACCTGAGCAATCATTTTTTTTAGCGCTCGCATGGGTGAACTATCCCCCAACATGGCATCAAAAGCAACCTCCTTTTCCCCTCCTGGTTGATCAGGAGTAGGCGCAGAAAATTCACGAGGAATTAAAGCGTTTTTTAATGCCTCAATCAAGCGATTTAAATCAGGAGGTTTTGCGATGTAATCTCTTGCCCCCATGCGCATACAGGCTACGGCCGTTTCCAAATCCCCGTGTCCAGAAATCATCACCACAGATACACGAGGTCGATGCTCTCGTACCCACTGGAGTACTTCCAATCCATCTTTTTTCGGCATTTTAATATCGCAAAGCAATACATCGCATTCATGAGCCGATAATTGCTCCAGAGCGTGAACCCCATCTACAGCCTCAAGGAGTTCAATATCCTCAAAAGTTTCTTTAATTATTTTGATCAACACCCGGCGGATGGCTGGTTCATCCTCCGCAATTAAAAGTCTATGCATCGGTAGTCGATTGATTGGTTTGCACCCAATGTAGGGTGCGTTGGGGGAAAGGAATCACTATGTTGTTTTTCTGAAAAGCTTCGTGAATTCGGTACCTCAACTCGCTTTTTATCCGGTTATCCGTAAAGCTGTCACCCGTGGTATACACCACAGAAAAAATTAAAGCAGATTCACCAAAATCATCGAAAAGCACTACGGGTTTTTGTTTTTTTTGGATGCCTTTTTGACTGCATACTATATCGAGCAATAGCTGAGTGACCAGTTGTACATCAGATCCATAATCCACACCAACAGTGACTTTTTCCAGGGTGGTATTGTGATTTTGTGTGTGGTTATAAATGGTCTCCACCAAAAATTTGTGGTTAGGAATCACCAATACCTTGTCATCCCTGGTCACCGCTCGGGTGGTACGCAGATTGATCTCCGTTACCTTACCCACCTTGCCCTGTATTTCAACCACATCACCCACGTGTAAGGACTGATCCATGATGATCAATATGCCGGAAATAATATCCTGAAACAGGTACTGCAAGGCAAAACCCAAGCCGACAAACAAGGCGGCTGAAGCAGTTAAAAATACGGTTAAGTTAAGACCGGAGGCATGCAGAATGGTGATGATCGCCAATATGTAAAACAGGTACCTGGCAAATCCAAAGATGCTGACAAACTTGTTTTTATCTTCCTCAGCCAGTCGGCTATTAACCACCTTTTTGATGATTTTTAGCAATACATTAATGGCTACAATCACCACAATAATAGACATTAACGTGCCTACCGTCAGGTGTGCTGATTCAGATTCGTAAATAGGTTTGGTGAGAAAACCGATAATCGCTTCCCAAAAATTGCGCAGGGTTCTTATCATCATTTGCCGATATGGAATGCCTTAAATGTACTACATCCAAGGCATTCTTCTAGGCAAACATGTCTTTAACTTTGTCAAAAAATGATTTGTCTGACTTTTCCGGCTTGGGAATAAAATGCTCGTGATCCGCCATTTTTTCAAAAAACTGGCGCTGTTCTTTATTGATTTCCTTAGGGGTCCACACATTGATATGCACCAACAAATCCCCGGCTCCATAACCGTTGATGTTGCGCACACCTTTGCCTTTGAGACGCAATATTTTACCGGATTGAATTCCCGGGTCTAATTTAATTCTCGCTTTTCCACCTACCGTGTCAATCTCTTTAGAAGCACCTAACACAGCTTCTGAAATACTGATGTATAAATCATAGTGCAGGTTATCCCCCTCCCTTTTTAGGGTCTCGTGTTCTTGGGTCTCCACCAAAACAATCAAGTCACCTGGAATCCCTTGACCTGGTGCATCATTCCCCTTTCCGGAGACTTTCAGTTGCATCCCTTCTTCAACCCCAGCAGGTATTTGAATGGAAACTGTTTCCTCTCTAATCACCATGCCCTGAGCATCAGCTTGGTCCGGTTTGGAATCGATGAGCTGACCCACACCACCGCATGAGCTACAGGTAGTAGCTGACTGCATACGACCCAAAATGGTGTTGGTGATTTTCATTTGCTGGCCAGATCCACCGCAGGTAGTACAATTTTTGTATTTAACCCCCTCGGCCATCACCTTGCGGCGCACCTTGATTTTCTTCTCTACACCTTGAGCAATTTCCTCTAAATTGAGTTTAACGCGAATACGCAAATTGCTCCCTTTGACTCTTCGGGTTCCTGAACCGCCAAAACCGGAGAAACCACCAAAACCTCCACCGCCAAAAGCTGATCCGAAGATATCGCCAAATTGACTGAATATGTCATCCATATTCATACCACCACCCCCGCCAAATCCACCTTCAAAGGCTGCATGACCGTATTGATCGTATTTAGCGCGCTTGTCTGGATCGCTTAAGACCTCGTAGGCTTCAGCTGCCTTTTTAAATAGCTCCTCCGCTTTTGAATCTCCTGGATTTTTATCCGGGTGGTATTCAATAGCCTTTTTGCGGTAGGCCTTTTTGATATCGGCAGCACTAGCGCTTTTGTCAATGCCAAGTATGGCGTAAAAATCTTCCTTCATGATGTTATTGTCCTACAACCACTTTGGGGTGGCGAATCATTCGGTCTCCTAATTTATATCCTTTCTCCACAACGTCCACTACCTTGCCTTTTAATGACGGGTCTGGCGCTGGAATCTGGGTAATCGCTTCGTGTATGTCCGCATCAAAATCCGCTCCAGCTGCAACCTCCACTAAGGACAATCCTTTGCTTTGCAACACCTGGGTGAGCTTTTGACTGATTAATTCAACGCCCACAAAAAGTTCCTTTTCTTCTGATTTAGCAATTTCTTTCAACGCTCTTTCGAAATCATCAACCACAGGCAATAAAGCCGTAATCACTTCCTGTCCAGCGGTTTTGAATAAATCCATTCGCTCTTTTACGGTGCGTTTTTTATAATTCTCAAACTCAGCAAACAAGCGAAGAAATTTATCTTTTTCCTCTGCCAAAGCCTGTTCAAGTTCTGCTTGTTTATCTTTCTTGGATTTTTTTTCGCTTTTTGGGGCCGCAGCGGACTGTTCGTTAAGTTCAGTTTCTGACGCTTGCTGTGCTTCCATTTGGTTTAAATCTTCGCTCATAGGATGACATAATTTGATTCTGTACAGGGCAAATCTAGGGCCAATTCAACTGTCAATGTCAAATTGTCACCTAGTTGGACCCAATAAATCTGTCAGGGCTTGCATGATTTCAGGAAAATCAAAAACAAAACCTGCACGAGTCACTTTATCCGCGCTTACCCGTTGACTGGACAACACCAAGGCGGATCGTTCACCTAAAATCAATTTCAACGCAAAACCAGGTACCGCAGGTGCCCAAAAAGGCTTGCGCAAACAGCGAGCAATCGACTGAGCTAAATCGATTTGCCTCAATGGATTAGGGGCCACCGCATTGTATACACCTGGTTGTGCCTCAGCAGCACACCAGATCAACAACTTAGTTAAATCCCCCAGATGAATCCAAGACTGCCACTGCTGACCATCGCCTAGTGCAGACCCTATCCCCCAACGAACAGGGGTAACCATAGCAGGAAGGCTACCTGAGGACAGGGAAAAAACAAGGCCAAACCTACATTTAATAACCTCTATCCCCAGTTTATTGAATTGATCTGCTGCAGTTTCCCAGCGTTGAACCACCTCTCCCAAAAAGTCCTGCGCCACTGCTGAGCTATCTTCGGTGTATACCTGGTCAAGATCGCTGGGATAGATCCCTGTTGCTGAAGCAGAAACCAATTTAACTACGGGAAAATGGCCTTCCTTAATCGCTTGTGCCAACACGTTCAATCCCTCGACCCTACTCTGAACGATCTCATTTTTGTATGTTTTTGTCCAGGGCTTAGCAATCGAAGCACCGGCCAAATGAATGACTACCGAGACTCCTTCCAATGCTTGGGTATCCAGTAGGCCTTTTATAGGGTCCCAGTGAAATTCGCGGGCCCTAGAAAATCTAGGCGTGCTTTTCACTTGTGTGGTGAGGTAGTTCACCTCCACACCTCTGTCTAAAAGGGCATGGACCAATGAAGTGCCGACCAATCCGGTGGCTCCTGTGATTAAATACTTCATAATTTTTCTAGATGTAAACGGACCACATGGGCAGTGCCACAATGACAAAAACCTTCTTGGAGTTCAATTTCTTGGGAGACCGCTATGAGCGAGTGACACTGATCAAAATCGGACAGTAAATCATCTAGGTCATATAACTGGTCTGCGTTTTTAGGACCTCCTACCAGAGGATTAAGGGCTTGATACTGGGGATGTTTTTTAGAAAAACCCTCTAAAATAAGCCTTCCGTTTGGCTTTAACCAAGACTGCAAAAGCCGCATTTGTCTCTGTCTTATATGATCCGGGAAGTGTACATAGATCAATGCGATGGCATCGAAAAAGGAGGTGCGTTGGGGTAGTTCATCCAAGGACCCTAGATGATACTCTATGGTCACCCCTTGTTTAGAAGCATAGTTTAAAGCTTTTGCTCTAGCGACCTCACTCCAATCATAAGCCCAAACCTCCCAACCTAAAGTGGCGGCATAGATAGCATTTCGCCCTTCCCCTTCTGCAGGGAGCAAAATTCGTCCTGGAGCCAGGGAATTTAATTGCTCCCTAAAAAAAACATTTGGCGATTCCCCATAGGCCATAGCCTCTTGGGCATAACGTTGGTCCCAAAATTCTTTCATAAATCAAATTATATTGGTTTAATAGCCCGAAGCATCTCTCGTTTACCCGGAGGGCCAGGTAATCGTTCTACCAAAAAACCCACCTCTATCATGGCCCGACGCACACTTCCCTTAGCGGCATAGGTCACTAATACACCACCGTCTACCAAGGCCGCATACATTTTTTCAAAGATCGGTTGCTCCCAAAGCCAAGGCTGAACTCGAGCGCCAAAAGCGTCAAAATAAATCATATCAAATTGTGGGTCAAACCGAATCTCTTCAAAAAGCATTTGTTGTTTTTCCAATGAAAAATGGGCGTCTAATTCCTGTTTTTCACCCCACGGCATCAGGTGCATCTGCTCAAATAACTCAGCAGATCCATCGATATCAACCCACTGTGGATAATTCATGGTTTGGGCTAAATCCCACGGCACAGGATAAGCCTCAATACCCGTGTAACTTACTTTTCTTTGGGTTTTATGGGCTTCAGCCCAAGTGAGCAAAGCGTTTAATCCTGTGCCCCATCCTATTTCCAAAATGCGCAACGATTCCGTGGTAGTGGCGTGAAAACCCGCCTGAATAAATACGTGCAAGGCTTCCTGTAAAGCTCCGTGTTTGGAATGGTACGTTTCCCCCAAACCCGGCATAAACAAGGTATTTGAACCGTCTGCAGTAGGTTGAATTTGGTGTTGACGCACGTCCATAAATATAAGTCAGGTTGACAAAGGTGCTGATTAAATCACAAAAATTAAAAGAAATCAGGGGAATAAATGTTTAATTTTGGTAGATCAAATTATTATATAATGCAGGATTTCGGAACGCCCATTACCCTAGAAAAAGCACCTTCATCAAAAATCGATCAAGTCGATTTTAATCAGGTGGGATTTGGACAAATATTTACCGATCACATGATGATCAGCGACTATAAAAATGGGGCCTGGAGTATTCCGAGAATCATTCCTTATCAAAACATTAGCCTACCCCCTTCTGCTAGAGTTTTCCACTATGGTCAAGCGGTATTTGAGGGCATGAAAGCCTACAGAGATGATCAAGGGGAAGCTTGGCTATTTCGCCCTGAAGAAAATTTCAAACGAATCAACCGTTCCTGTGAGCGTTTGTGCATGCCTAGTTTCGAACAAGCCTACTTTATGGATGGCCTAAGCGCCTTGCTCAAGTTGGAGAAAGATTGGATCAAACCGGGTGCCAATAATTCATTGTATATCAGACCATTTGTGATCGCCACCCAAGCTGGTGTGGCGGCCAATCCGGCGACAGAGTACTCCTTTATCATTATCTGCAGCCCCGTCAATGCTTATTTTGCTGGTGAGGTGCGCGTAAAAATTGCCGAACATTATTCAAGAGCTGCTAAAGGTGGATTTGGTTATGCCAAAGCAGCGGGAAACTACGCCGGGCAATTCTATCCCACCAAGCTTGCCCAGGAAGAAGGGTTTCAACAAGTGGTTTGGACTGATGCAGCCACCCACGAATACATCGAAGAAGCAGGTACCATGAATATTTTTGTCCGTATTGGGGATCAATTAATCACAGGACCCACCAGCGATAGTATTTTGGATGGAGTGACCCGCAAAAGCTTAATCGACATGGCCAAGGCTTCAGGTATTGACCTAGTGGTACGCCCTATTAAAGTGCAAGAAATATTAGACGCCTACCAAAACGGTAGTCTAAAGGAATTATTTGGTGCTGGAACTGCTGCCGTAGTGAGTCCCATCAAAGGTTTTGGCTATAAAGAGCAAAAATATGAGCTCCAGAAACAACCGGATAGTTATGCTGATTTGTTCAAGCAAAAACTAACTGACCTGCAGCGCAACTTAGCGCCAGATCCTTTTGGATGGCGGGTTAAGGCTTACTAGAAAGTACTCTGGCCAGATCAGGTGGGCTGTAATTAGGTCCCTTCATCACTTTACCGTCTTCTCGATAAATCGGTTGTCCATCGGCGCCCAATTTACTCATGTTGGAGCGTTGTATCTCGGCAAATACCGCCTCGATCTTATCCTGAAGTCCATGCTCAATAATGGTGCCGCACAATATATAGAGCATATCTCCTAAAGCATCCGCTACTTCCACCAAATCACCGGCCATAGCCGCTTCCAAATATTCTTTATTTTCCTCGTCCATCAACCGGAAGCGCAAATTGTTTTTATCCACGCCTAAAGTGGCCAATGGAGTTTGGCTGTAACCCAAACCAAATGCGGTGTGAAATGCCTGAACGGCTGTAATCTTGTCTTTCATCAGGGAGATTTATATGTACCTTTGCCAAAAATACAGATATGTTCACTAAAGGACAACTCATTTTTGCCGCACTTTTTTTTGTCTCTTTTGTATCGATCACCATCTGGTCGTACCGAAAAGAGTTAATGCACCATAAAAAAAACTACCCTGGTTCCGCCCGGGTACTTTGGGCATTTGCCCTCTTTATCGCTTTGCTCTTCCTACTCAAATTGACTTTATTTAAACGATAAATTCGACCCCCCTTCTTTTTAAGGGCGCCAACATCAGTTGGCGCCCTTTTTTTATTTACCCCCCCATTTATTTGATTCAATTAGATAATAAATTACAATTTAAATGTATATACCCCATAATTTATGGGGGTATAAATTGATTAATTCATAATTATTATCAAATTACCCCTAAAAAATGGGGGGTGTATGTTATATATGTATATGTTTGCCAAAAATAAAAAACCAACACCATGAAAAAAATCGAAGCAATTATCCGCAAATCCAAATTTGACGAAGTCAAGGATGCGCTACACAGCATCGAAGTAAACTTCTTTAGCTACTGGGATGTTACTGGAGTCGGAAATGAAAAAGAGGGCCACGTATACCGAGGGATCTCGTACAGCACTTCTGACATACAGAGAAGATACCTCACTATTGTGGTGTCTGATGATTTTTTAGAGCGCACTATTGAAACCATACTCAATGCAGCCCAAACAGGCAATGTAGGAGATGGAAAAATATTTGTCTCTGAGATTCAAGAAGCCTACAGAATTAGAACCCGAGAAAACGGCCACGCCGGAATAAACTAACACGCCAACACAGATAGATTATGGACACCGCTTTATTTACCGCCAACAATATTTGGATGATGGTCTCAACCGCCTTAGTGTTTTTTATGCACTTAGGATTCTCCTTCCTGGAAATCGGTTTGACCCGCCAAAAAAACACCATCAACATTCTTTTCAAAAACATTTTTATTATTTGTGCCGGCCTTCTGCTCTATTACGTAGCTGGATTTAACTTGATGTATCCTGGTGACTTTAACGGTTATCTTGGATTTGCTGGATTTGGCTTGCCACTTCCAGAAAACGGACTTACCCCAGATTACGCCTCGGGTGGCTACACCTACTGGACAGACTTCTTGTTCCAAGGAATGTTTGCTGCCACAGCTGCGACCATTGTGTCTGGTGCTGTTGCTGAACGCGTAAAACTCGGCGCCTTTATGATCTTTACCATTATCTATGTGGGTATTGTATATCCCATTGTAGGTTCATGGCAATGGGGCGGCGGATTTTTGACCACATTAGGTGGAGAAAACGGAGGCTTTTATGATTTCGCTGGATCTACTCTAGTACACTCCGTCGGTGGGTGGGCGGCACTGATCGCTATCTTTTTACTGGGCCCACGCATCGGAAAATTTGGTGCCGACGGAAAAATAAACGCTATTCCTGGACACAATATTCCTTTGGCTACTGCTGGGGTATTAATTCTTTGGTTGGGTTGGTTTGGCTTTAACGGAGGCTCCGTGCTCTCTGCAGATCCAGGTGCCACCTCACTGGTATTGGTTACCACTTCATTGGCTGCAGCAGCTGGCGGATTTGGCGCCTTTATCCTTTCAGCTATACGCTACAAAAATTACGACTTGACCATGTTCCTCAACGGTATATTAGGCGGTTTAGTCGGAATCACTGCGGGAGCGGACCAAATGTCCCCCAATGACGCGGTGATTATTGGGCTGATTGCCGGAGCGATCATCGTCGTGGCCGTTGCGCTAGTTGACCGACTAAGATTGGATGATCCAGTGGGTGCAGTAGCTGTTCACTTGATTTGCGGCATTTTTGGCACACTAGCCGTAGGGCTTTTTGGGGCCAAAGCTGGAGTTGATCAATTCATCTACCAACTGACCGGTGTAGGTATTGTAGGCGCCTTCTGTGTCGCTTCCGCTTGGATCATTTTGATTACCCTGAAGAAAACCATCGGTCTACGCGTGTCAAAACAAGAAGAACTGGAAGGTCTTGACCTACACGAACACGGTATGGATGCTTATTCTGATTTCAGAATGAACCAACATTAAATTATTGATGTGCCCATAAAAAAAATGCGGAGTGTATGGCAGTACACTCCGCGGGGTACCTCAGAAAGTATATCATTTAACACTCACGCTAAACAAATAAACATGACCTCAGTACACTTTTCAAAGATCGCTAAAAAAATATTCTTTGCCGCATGTATCTCAGTAACCGCTTTGTCATCAGCACAGGAAGAAAAACCCGCTTTATCCTTGAGCGGAACTATTGACACCTATTTCAGAAACAACCTCAATGCGCCCAACAGCGGTGAAAATGCACAAGCACCTGGCAGCTCATTTGCCAACCTCAACGGATTTTCGCTTGGAATGGCCAACATAGTATTGGGATACGAGGAGGAAAAAGTAGGATTTGTCGCTGATCTAGCATTTGGCCCCAGAGGAACAGACGCTATTTTCAACTCTCCGATGAACAGCGCCACAGGAAATATCGTCAACCAATTGTACGCTTACTGGAAAGTGAGCGATGCGGTCACGCTAACCTTAGGTAATTTCAATACCTTCTTGGGCTATGAAGTGATTTCACCCGCGGTAAACGTCAACTACAGCACTTCATACCTCTTTTCTTATGGCCCATTTAGCCATACTGGTTTAAAGGCCAATTTTGATCTAGGCGGAGATTTCAGCGCTATGTTAGCGGTACTCAACCCCACTGACTTGACCGAATACAACCCGACCAACACCTATGCTTGGGGTGCTCAATTGGGGTACAAAGGCCAATACATCAACCTGCTTTCAGACAACGGAGGATTTGAAATTGACTATACCGGGGGATTTGACCTCAGCGAATCTGTTTATTTAGGCATTAACGCAGCCAGTTACGACAATGACGGAACAGGTTTCTCTGGTGTTGCCTTATATCCACAGTTCAAAACGTCTGAGACGTTCACATTAGGACTTAGGGGTGAATACTTTGCAGAAAGCGGCGCCTTTGGCGCCATAGGTGGAGAAGCTGAAGACACCTCCGTTTTGGCACTTACTTTAACTGGTAGCTCACAAATTGGCAACCTGATCATTAAACCAGAACTCCGACTGGACAGTGCTTCCCAACCTGTATTCTTAAATAACAGTTTAGCCGCCAACAAGAGTTTGAGTTCTTTTGTTCTGGCCGCCATCTACGCATTCTAAACCAAATCAAATCATGATCAAATTAACCCACGCCCACGGTGTGGGTTAATTGTTTTTGGCAGTAGCTTTAAAGGCTTTAACTCCGGCTGCTATGCGAATGGGAAGATGATTAGCCGGGGGCACAATGGGACAAGAATACTTTTTGTTATAGGCGCAATAAGGGTTATAAGCCCGATTAAAATCGATTATGATTTCGTCTCCTTGAGGTATGCGCAAATCCAAATACCGACCACCGATATAGGTTTCTTGGCCATTAGTGAGGTCGGTGAACGGCAGAAATAAATAATCGCTGTACTGCTCCGTATTCATCAATTCACTGCTCTGATACACTGGAAGCCGATAATCCGTCCCATTTAATGAAAACAGCAATTGGCCATAGATTCGCTCTTCGGTCATGCGTTCGGTGGTCGTGGGCATCATAAACGGCAAGGTTTGTGGAGTTCGCACAAGCGCCGCCTTCACAATCAAATCAGGATTCAAGGGAAAATAGTCCAGCCCAACAAAATCAACTCGATCCTTTTCTATTAAAGGTGTTTGTGTGGCATCCATAAACTCCCGATCTAAATTGAGTTGATACTTCATCGCAGCTTGCAATAAACTGTCAGAAACCTGAGCTATCGGGACTAGTTTCTCATCGTGGTACTTTTTTTCTCCACATGAAATCAGGGTACATGTCACCCATAAAATCAATATTCGCTTCATCTCGACTTAGTTTTGGGTTGTATGGGGGCATTGGATACTACCTCAGAAAGAATGATATGGGTACGCGTCTCTCCATATTTGATCATTTTATCGATAAATCTTTCCAGGTGAAACTGGTCTTCCAACACCACTTCCATGATGATGTTTTCATTTCCTGTGATGCGGTAGCAGTTTAGGACTTCGGGGAAACTTTTAACTACCTCAAGAAACGGAGGTAGTTTACCCATGAATACGCGTAGCATCACCATGGCTTTTAGCTGATAACCTGCTTTTATGTAGGAAACCGATGCTTGATAGCCTGTGAGCACTTCCTCTTGTTCCATTTTAGCGATGCGGTCGCTCACCGTGGGGGCAGAAAGCCCCGCAGTACGCGATAATTCAGTCAGCGACAACCTGGCATTTCGCTGTAAGTGATTTAGAATTACCCAGTCTTTTTCATCAAGTTTGGAAATCATAAAAAATAGTGGATATCTCCTAATTTAATAAAACAAATATGCGTTAAATCCTTAAATAAAAAGGTAAATATAAGTGTTTCCCTTGTAATTTTGAAATAATGAACGCTGAGAAATACAACCAAAGAATTTTCCTAAAAGTAGACGAACTGCAAAGGATGGGTCATGCCCTGTTGGTAGATGAAGTATTAGAGGCGCATTACAGTATAGGTTATCGTTCACTAAGCCTGAGACAGCACATTGCCATCGATCTAAGAACTGATTGCGCACAACTTAGTGAGTCGATAAAAAGATTGATCCATGCTACCCAGATAGATCAAAAATCCCACTTGGCTTATATCCAATCGTTAATTAAAAATTTGCTCTCCTATTGCAGAGGGCTAGAGAACGACAAAGCCCCAGACATAGATTATGTGCGACTCGTTAAACGAGAAACCTTGACATTTAAAAGGATGTACCGCACCTGGGCACGTCAGCTCACAAAATAAATCACTTACTCACACAATAAATTGAAATACAGCGCGTTGTTAAAGTATAACGCGATTACTTCATGACATATCTAGATCATTACATCTGGATAGTTTAGTTTTTTTTGAGTGAGTAGGCAGGGCCAGCAGCGATGTTGGCTTTGCTTATTTACGGCCCTATGACTTAAAATACACGTCTAGTGCCTCCGCCATTTCTATTTGAAGCGATTGGGCAGCCGCTCGGGCAGCCTGAGCAAAATCAACCCCCTCACCTGCGTATATAATCGCTCGGGAAGCATTGACTAATAAACCTACCGCTGGATTAAGCCCATATCGGCACACTTCTGATAAACTTCCTCCTTGAGCGCCCACACCGGGTACTAAGAAAAAGTGATGAGGCAATATCTGCCTAATAGCGGCTAAGTATTGGGTTTGTGTAGCCCCGACGACAAACATTAATCGTTCACTATTTTTGTAGGTCAATGCCTTTTGCATCACTTCTTGATACATAGGGTGATCGCCGACACTTATGGTTTCAAAATCTGCCGATCCTGGATTGGATGTAAGACCCAACAAAATAGTTGTTTTCCCAGCATGTGACAGAAATGGTTCTATAGAATCCCTACCCATGTAAGGGGCCACAGTGACAGAGTCAAAATCCAGGGCGTGAAAAAATGCTTGAGCATAACGATCAGCCGTAGTTCCTATATCTCCGCGCTTGGCGTCCGCAATAGTAAAAAGAGTTGGATCTATCGACTGAATATACCGCACTGTCTTTTCCAAGGATTGCCAACCAGCAGCTCCATACGCCTCATAAAAAGCCGTATTGGGTTTGTAGGCTACTGCGTAGGGATGTGTGGCGTCAATAATGGCTTTATTAAAGGCAAAAATAGGGTCTTCCTCCCTCAGTAGATGAGGTGGAATTTTATCCAAATCCACATCTAAGCCCACACACAAAAACGACTTTTTTTGTCTGATCGACGCGGTGAGCTTTTTTTGTTCCGCGGGATAGTTATGAAAGGTATTAGAAGACATCTGCTTGAGCTTTAAGTCGTTCTGTATTGTCTACCATCTTTAATTCCTCCATAACGCGTCCTACATCACCATTCATGATGTTGGGTAAGTCGTATAAAGTCAAATTTATGCGGTGATCCGTCACCCTACCCTGTGGATAATTATAGGTGCGAATTTTAGCAGATCGATCTCCACTGCTGACCTGAGAGTTTCGTTTGGCAGCATCTTCCTCTTGGCGTTTGGCGAGTTCCATATCGTACAGCCTGGAGCGCAATACCCTAAATGCTTTGTCTTTATTTTTGTGCTGTGATTTTTCATCCTGACACTGAGCCACTAGGCCAGTGGGTAAGTGGGTTAAACGAACCGCTGAATAGGTGGTGTTTACCGACTGACCTCCTGGGCCTGAAGAACAGAAAAAGTCAATACGCACATCTTTGGGGTCTATGTGTACATCAAACTCCTCTGCCTCGGGCAATACCATGACCGTTGCTGCGGACGTATGTACACGACCTTGTGTCTCAGTTTGAGGAACGCGCTGTACGCGGTGAACTCCAGCCTCAAATTTGAGGGTGCCGTATACATCCTCACCCATGACTTCAAACTGAATTTCTTTGTATCCACCACTGGTGCCCTCGCTGAGGTCAATCACATTGGTCTTCCATCCTTTGGATTCACAAAACTTGGTATACATGCGAAACAGATCACCGGCAAATATACTCGCTTCATCACCACCCGTTCCCGCGCGAATCTCCACTACCACATTCTTGGCATCTTCCGGATCTTTAGGCACCAAAAGCAATTTGATGTCTTGCTCCAATTGAGGAATCCCAGATTTGGCTTCTTCCAATTGAAACTTGGCCATTTCTACCATTTCAGCATCGCTTCCATCCGCTAAAATTTCCTCAGCTTCTTTTTGATAGTCCAGCAGCTGAAGATACTCAGCGCGCTTTTCCATCACCGCTTTCATGTCCTTGTACTCCTTATTGATTTCGATATACCGCTTCTGGTCCGAAATGATATCGGGTTGAATGATGAGGTCTGACAATTCGTCAAACCGCTGTTTGACGGCCTGTAGTTGTTGTAATATCATAATTTTTGGCGCCTATGCGCTGTAGTCAAATTGTCCGTAGGGACTGTGTATACTTACTTTTGCCTGAGGCGCTTCAGTCACGCGTCCAATCACTTGGGCGTCTACGCCAAAGCTTTTTGAAATATCAATAATGGCCTGAGCTTGGTGTTCCGGCACATAAAATTCTAGTCGGTGGCCACAGTTAAACACCTGGTACATTTCCTTCCAATCCGTTTTTGATTGCTCCTGAATCAACTGAAACAATGGCGGCACATCAAATAATTGATCCTTGATCACGTGAACCCCCTTTACAAAATGCAACACCTTAGTTTGCGCACCACCGCTGCAGTGAACAATTCCGTGAATCGAAGAGCGATCAAGTTGAGACAATACCTTTTTAACAATCGGTGCATACGTTCTAGTGGGTGAAAGCACTAACTGGCCTGCATTGAGCGGACTGCCCTGTACAGGATCCAACAAACCCATTTTACCGCTGTACACAAGTTCACTGGGTACTTGTGGATCAAAGCTCTCTGGATATTTTTGAGCGAGACCTTGTCCAAAGACATCGTGCCTGGCCGAGGTAAGTCCGTTGCTGCCCATACCCCCGTTGTATTGACTTTCGTAGGTAGCCTGTCCAAATGAGGCGAGTCCCACAATAACATCACCCGCTTGAATTCGCGCATTGTCGATGACCTCGCTTCGTTTCATGCGAGCGGTAACCGTTGAATCAACAATGATGGTACGCACCAAATCTCCCACGTCGGCTGTTTCCCCGCCCGTGGCATGTATGGTGATCCCATAACGGCCTAAATCATCGATCAATTCTTGGGTTCCGTTGATCAAAGCGCCAATCACCGAACCAGGTATTAAGTTTTTATTGCGCCCAATGGTGGAGGACAACATGATGTGGTCGGTAGCTCCTACACAAATCAGGTCGTCGATATTCATGATCAAGGCATCTTGAGCTATCCCTTTCCATACCGATAAGTCACCGGTTTCTTTCCAGTACATATAGGCCAAAGCAGACTTAGTGCCCGCTCCATCCGCATGCATCACCAAACAATAATCATCATCACCAGTGAGGTAATCCGGAACAATTTTGCAAAAAGCCTGGGGAAACAATCCCTTGTCTATTTGCGCAATGGCTTGGTGCACCTCATCTTTCGTGGCTGAAACACCCCGCTGGTGATACCTGTCGCTTGCTGATTGAGTCATGAATAAATTTTGCACAAAAATAAGGCAAATGCCCTAAAAACAACCTATTTCAAGAACAAAAGCTGCCTGTATTTGGTCAATGGCCAATGCGCCTCTGCCACAAAGCGTTCCAACTTATCTGCGTGCAAGCGAATGCGTTCAAATCTAGGGGCAATATCTTGGGCATACGCATGAGCCTTGGCAGAAACATCAGACAACACATTGGCTTTTTTTCGCGCTTCAATCATCTGATCGGTTTCTGCCTTGAGTTGAAACAAATGATCGTTTATGGTGGTCAATAAACCTTGTGCTGTGTGTGATTTAGCTTGCTCCACCCCATAAATAGTCTGATCCTGCATCACCCGGGTTCCCAAAACATTCAGATAATCTATGGTTCCAGGAATAATCTGGGTATATACCAACTCATCCAAGATTCGCCCCTCTATTTGGGTATGGAGTACATAGGCCTCCAATTCCACTTGATGTCGGGCTTTAAGCTCCGTTTTGCTCAACACTTTGGTGCGCTCAAAAAGACCGATCACTAAATCACTGTCAAGCACTTCAAGGGCCTCAGGCGTATGGCGAGCATTGCTCAATCCCCTTTTTAACGCCTCGTCAATCCAAGCTTGACCATAACCATCTCCTTCAAAACGAATTCGTTTGGAGGTTTTGATGTACTCCCTAAGCACATTAAATATAGCTTCGTCCTTTTTTAGTTTCTTTTTATCGATTAAATCGTCCACCTCTTTTTTAAAGCACTGCAACTGATCGGCCACAACGGTATTGAGGGCCGTCATCGGTTTAGCGCAGTTGGCTTTAGCACCAACCCCCCTCATCTCAAACTTATTGCCGGTAAATGCAAAGGGCGAGGTTCTATTTCTGTCTGTATTGTCCCGAAGGATTTCCGGAATTTTACCCACTACATTAAGTTTGAGTTCCGTCTTTTCTTCAGGGGATAATTTGCCTAGAGAAACGCCTTCCAATTCATCCAATACAGCACTGAGTTGATCGCCGATAAAGACAGAAAAAATAGTAGGCGGCGCCTCGTGACCACCTAGCCTCTGGTCGTTGCTCTGGGAGCTAATTGAAGCCCTGAGCAAAGACTCATAGGTATCCACCGCTTTAATGGTATTGATGAAAAAGGTCAAAAACTGGAGGTTTTTCATCGGTGTAGACCCTGGACTGAGTAGATTCACTCCGGTATCGGTAGACAGCGACCAGTTATTGTGCTTACCCGAGCCATTGATTCCGGCAAATGGTTTTTCGTGGAACAACACCTTAAACTGATGGCGGTCCGCCATCTTTTCCATGACATCCATCAACAATAGGTTGTGGTCCACGGCCAGATTGGCCTCCTCAAAAACTGGAGCTAACTCAAACTGATTGGGGGCCACCTCGTTGTGACGGGTCTTCACAGGAATACCCAAATGCATGCACTCGATCTCCAGGTCATTCATAAAGGCCAAAACCCTGGAATGGATCACGCCAAAATAATGATCATCTAATTGTTGTCCTTTAGCAGAGGCCTGACCGATCAAGGTACGCCCCGCAGACATCAAGTCGATACGGGTTTGCGCCAGGGCTTTATCCACCAAAAAATACTCCTGCTCCCATCCCAAGGTAGCGTATACCTTATTTACTGACTTATCAAAATAACGCGCCACTTCGGTAGCCGCCTCATCCACCGCATTTAATGCCCGGAGCAAAGGTGCTTTGTTGTCCAAAGCTTCTCCGGTGTAGGAGACAAATATGGTCGGAATACACAAGGTGGATTCGTAGATAAAAGCTGGAGAACTTGGATCCCAAGCCGTATATCCCCTAGCTTCAAAAGTATTGCGTATTCCTCCACTGGGAAAACTAGACGCATCTGGCTCTTGCTGCACCAACTGCCCACCGCCAAATCGCTCTAGAGGTTGGCCACTAGATGTTAAATCAAAAAACGCATCGTGTTTTTCAGCAGTGGCCCCGGTAAGCGGTTGAAACCAATGGGTGTAGTGAGTAGCACCTCGCTCAATCGCCCAGGTTTTCATTCCCTCGGCTACTTGATCGGCTATTTTGCGATCGATTTTAGATCCTGACACCACTGCAGACTGAACTGCCTCGAGTGCGTCTTTGGTTAAGTACTGCAACATAGGCTGTTGACCAAATACGCGATCGCCGAAATAAGAAGATCTTCGCACCCCATCTAGTGCCGATGAAGTAAGTGAGTTTAGAGGATGATTGTTCTGCGACATGGCTAAATGATTAATTCTACAAAATAAACACAAAAAAATATGTTTTTCACAAAATACCCCCTATCAAAGGAGGGGTGTTGAAAAATATGGGGCAATTTTTAATAAATACCCCCACAAACTTCAGCCAGGATGAGCTAAAATTTATATTTTTGACCCGCAATAAACCTAAAACACCCTACCATGGCCAAATCAAAATTAGAATACCTCTGGTTGGACGGTTATTTTCCTACCGCTAACTTAAGAAGTAAAACCAAAGTAGTCGATGACTTCAGCGGAAAATTAGAAGACTTAAAAGACTGGTCTTTTGACGGAAGTTCGACCAAACAAGCAGAAGGTGGTTCCTCTGACTGTATCCTAAGACCTGTAGCTGTATATCCTGATCCAGCCCGCGATAATGGTTGGTTAGTGATGAATGAGGTATACAATGCTGATGGAACACCACACGAATCCAACGCTAGAGCAACGATCGATGACGATAACGATGATTTCTGGTTTGGTTTTGAACAAGAATACTTCATCATGGACACCCAAACTTTGTTGCCACTTGGCTTCCCCGTTGGTGGATATCCTGGACCACAAGGTTTGTATTACTGCTCAGTAGGTGGTAAAAACACCCACGGTCGCGAGCTGGTAGAGCGCCATGCTGATTTGTGTATCGCAACCGGACTAAACTTTGAAGGGATCAATCAAGAAGTAGCTTGCGGTCAATGGGAATTCCAATTATTTGCCAAAGGAGCCAAGAAAGCTGGAGATGAAATTTGGATTGCGCGTTACCTGCTCGATCGTTTGACTGAAGAGTACGGCTTCTATATTGAGTACCACCCAAAACCGATCAAAGGTGACTGGAATGGTTCTGGTATGCACGCTAACTTCTCTAACACCACATTGAGAACTTGTGGAGACCGCAAAACTTTTGAAGCTATTTGCGAAGCATTCAGACCAGTAACAGCAGAACACATTTCCGTTTACGGTGAATTCAACGACCAACGTCTTACTGGTAAACACGAAACTGCCTCTATCCACGACTTCAAGTACGGTATTTCTGACCGCGGAGCATCGATCCGTATTCCGCTTTACGCTGTGGAGCACGGCTGGAAAGGTTATTTGGAAGACAGAAGACCTGCGTCTAACGCTGACCCCTACAAAGTGGCCTCACGCATCATCAAAACGGTTAAGTCTGCTAAGATTTAATCCCGATGAACTCTATGGCAAAACACCGCTTCGGCGGTGTTTTTTTTTGCTCCTATCCGAGTGTTTGGTATAAAAAGGCACCGTACATCCCCAACAACACCAAACCGTCTCGCCAATTGAGCCTGAGCCCCTTGGGCAAAAACACCAAGGGCAGTACCACTAAGGCAAACGCCAACATCCAAATCATATCTTGATCCACCAAACCCCGATCGACAATTTGTATCGGCGTGATGATCGCGGTGATTCCCAAAACGGCAAAAACATTAAATATGTTGGAACCCAAAAGATTTCCCAAAGAAATCGCCTTTTCTTTCTTCAATACAGCAATCACTGAAGCGGCTAACTCAGGTATGCTCGTACCCACAGAGACCACTGTGATCCCAATAATTCGATCCGAAACCCCCAAAGCAGTAGCTATGGAAACCGATGACTGCACCAAGAGCTCTGATCCCCCCCAAAGGGCTACTCCACCGATCAGCAGATAACCCCATGTTTTAGATAAGGAAAGCGGCAAATCATCCTCCGGCAATTCATCCACCACCGCAGTCTTCTGAAATTTGACAATGTACCAAACAAAAAGCCCTAACAAACCAAAAAACATCCAACCTTCTGCTGAACTGATCTGACCATCAAAAACTGAAGTGCCAAACAACAACAAGGAAGCAAACATCATCACCGGCCAGTCCGTCTTGTAAAAACTGCGGGTGACTTCGATACTTCCCAACATCAGAGTAATGCCCAATACCAAGCCCAGGTTAGCGATGTTCGAGCCCACCACATTGGCCACCGCTAAATCAGGAAAACCGTCTAAGGCTGATTTAACACTCACGATTAATTCGGGGGCAGAGGTAGCAAACGAGACCACCGTAAGGCCGATGACTATCTTGGGCACCCGCAGCCTTAGTGAAAGAGCGACTGCGGACTTTAACAACCAATCACCACCCGCCACCAATACCAAAAGTCCCACGACCAAAAACAAATAATCCATGATTTTAATAAATTTTAATCCAAAGATAAGTGAAGGTATTTATCTTGCGTCCATGAATTGGATGTTTCCCCTTTTGGCCAAAGCCAACAAACTGATTTTACCCAGTCTGACTAAAAGACGTGTTGATCTAGCCAAAGCTTCTCGCTGGCAAATCCTGCTCATCGGCTATCGCTATTACGTGACTTCCAGAGCCTTGGAAGCTAGCAATTCCAAAAGCCCCAAAAATTAGCTTACAGGCCTCCTTTAATTTTTGTAAAACACGAATATTTACTCTATATTTGCACCCGCTTTATTAAGCTAACGGCCTCGTGGCGCAACTGAATAGCGCATCTGATTACGGCTCAGAAGGTTACAGGTTTGAATCCTGTCGAGGTCACTTAAGGATCAATAAAATGCGGGTACCAGAAGGTACCCGTTTTTTTATGCTGAATAGCGACGCAAGCGGGCTTGCAAGCGCTAGGAAGCGTAAAAAAAGGATGGGCTGCGACAGCAGCTGCATTTTAGGGATGTAGACTACGGAGCGCAAGGGAAAACACAGAGTGCAGCTCTGGGTAATCCTGTCGAGGTCACATAAGGATCAATAAAAAACGGGTACCTTCCGGTACCCGTTTTTTTATTTGGCCAATGCTCCGTGGGTTTCTAGTGTCTGCATCAGTTGTTGCTCTGAAACTACCCCTGATTGACGCCAAAGCAAGGAACCCTGACGAAATAACACCAAAGTAGGTACGCCGCGCACTTGAAGCTGTTGGGCTATAGCAGGATTTTTGTCCACGTCTACTTTGACAATTTTAACCTGATCCCCTACCTTATTTTTTACCTGATCTAAGATTGGAGACATCATTTTACACGGGCCGCACCAAGTGGCAAAAAAATCCACCAAAACAGGCGTAGGTCCTTGTATCAGTTCAGAAAACGCGCTCATAATAAATAATTTGTGGGGAGGAAAAAAAAGGGCTGAATCCTCAGCCCTTGATAATGGTTCACCTAAAAGGCCTACAACAGAGTTGACGGGCACACGTAGTCACTTTTGGGAATACTGGTTTGAGCAGCAATTTCCTTAAATCCACCCACTACATCGCTAAAATTATTCCAACCTCTTTGTTTGAGGATGGAGGCAGCGATCATCGATCGGTATCCACCGGCGCAGTGAAGCACAAACGGCTTATCCTTAGGGAATTGAGCCAGATGTTTGTTGATCTCATTTAAAGGCACATTGATAGCACCAATAACATGCTCAGAGTCGAATTCAGACTTTTTGCGCACATCGATGACTAATGGAGCCTCTTGTTTTTGAAGGATTTTCTCCAACTGCTCTGGAGTTAGTCGATCTGTTACATCTAATTCTTTGCCTGCTGCCTTCCAAGCGTCCACACCTCCATTGAGGTATCCGATGGTAAAGTCATAGCCTACTCGAGAAAGCCTGGTAATGGCCTCTTCTTCTTTACCGGGATAAGTGATGAGTAAGATTTCTTGTTTGACACTGGGAATCATCTCACCTACCCACTGAGCAAAGTTCCCCTCTAATCCAATATTAATTGAGTTAGGAACAAATCCTTGAGCAAAATCAGCTGCATTTCGCACGTCGAGCATCAACGCTTCAGTTTCGTTGGCTGCCGCATCAAAAGCCTCGGGATCTAAGGCCTGAAACCCCCGTTCCATTACGGTATCTAGAGATTCATAACCTTTGATATTCATGGATACATTCTGGGGGAAATAGGCTGGTGGCGCTGTTAGACCAGTAAGTAACTCTTTGGTGAATTCTTCCTTAGTCATATCGGAGCGTAAGGCGTAATTGGTGGCTTTTTGATTCCCTAAGGTATCGGTGGTTTCCGCGCTCATTTTCTTCCCACAAGCAGAACCTGCCCCGTGGTTTGGATAAACAATTAAATCATCTGGCAAAGTCATGATTTTTGTGCGGAGTGAATCAAATAGGTGTCCAGCAAGTTTTTCCTGAGTTAATCCCTCCACTGCTTTTTGAGCTAAATCAGGTCGACCTACATCACCAATGAATAGTGTATCACCAGTAATAATACCATGTTTTTTTCCTTGATCATCAATCAACAAATAAGTAGTACTCTCCATAGTGTGCCCAGGAGTATGGAGTGTTTTAATCGTATAGGCACCTATCTTAAATTCTTCGCCATCTTTGGCAATATAGGCATCATAATTAGGGGCAGCATTGGGACCGAACACGATTTGTGCCCCAGTCTTCTTTTGCAAATCCAAGTGACCAGAAACAAAATCTGCATGAAAATGTGTTTCAAACACGTATTTTATTTTTGCTCCATCGTTTTCTGCGCGCTCTATGTAGGGTCCTACTTCGCGTAATGGATCAAAAATAGCGGCAACGCCATTGCTTTCAATATAGTAAGCTGCGTGGGCCAAACATCCGGTATAAATCTGTTCTACTTTCATAGTTTTGGTTTTGAGGTACAAATTTAAAGATAGTTAACTTAAATGAACGTCACTAAAGTTACGTAAGTGCACACAGATGTATTGAATGAAACCATTACTTTTGAACCATTCTAATTGACCCATTGACACAACTAAAAAACATACCTACCCTAGTTTGGGTGATACTCGGCTTTCAATTGTTTCGACTGGCCTTGGTGCCCAATATGGGCATGATGCCACAGGATGCTTATTACTCCCTTTACGCCCATCATTTAGATTGGTCCTATTTTGATCACCCGGGCATGGTAGCTTATTTATTGTTTCTTTTTGAGTGGATCTTTGGTCATAATTTATGGTCCATAAAATTAATGGACTGGACAGTGAGTAGTCTTGGGTTGTGGTTTTTTTATCTATTGGCCAGCCAGATTCTGTCGAAAAAACGAGCACTCGTGGCTGCTTTTATATGGAGTAGCTCTTTGATATTGAGTGTTTTGTCGCTTAATACAACTCCAGATGTTCCGCTTATTCTTTTTTGGACCCTAGCTTTGTACAGCGCGCACAAAGCTTTGTACCAAGGAAGTAAGGTTCACTGGTGGTTAACGGGAATATGGATGGGTATGGCTTTCCAAAGCAAATACACCGCCCTGCTACTCCCTCTAGGTCTTTTGGCGTTGCTGATCATCGATCCAATACTCAGGATTCAACTTAAAAGAAAAGAGTTCTATTTATCCATTTTAATCGCATTGGTCATTGCCAGCCCTATCTACCTGTGGAATGCCGCTCATGATTTTGCCTCTTTTGGTTTTCAAACAACAGAAAGAGGGAGTTCATTTGGATTGAGCAAAAAGAGTTTTGGCTTACTTGGCGGATTTTTAGGCAGTCAAATGTTAGTGATTTACCCCGTAGTTTTTCTTTCCATGCTTTCCTTGTGTGGTGTTTGGCTGAAGAAACTATGGCGCCATAAAAGGTTCCCGGCGGGAAATCAACTTTTTTTAGCCGTGTTTTTTGTACCTACCTTCTTGGGATTTACGCTGATATCTCCCTTCTACTGGGTTAAAATCAACTGGCTAATCCCTGGGTTTATTGGAGGGATCTTGGCTATTTCTATGTTTTATAAGTCTCGCTGGCTACCGTGGCACATAAGTATCCAAAGTGCATTACACCTTGTTTTGGTGGGGCAAATTCTTTTTTATTTGGTGCCTGTACAATCAGATGACACCTATTGGGGATGGGATAAACTCAATGAATCATTTCAAAACTACACCCAAACACATGCCGATCATTTCTTGTTTTCCTCGGATAACTACAAAACATCGGCCATAATGCAGTGGATGAATCCCAAATCCAATTGGTTAGGTCCCAATACGCTTGGAGGACAAGGACTTCAGTTCGGGATTTTATACCCCAACCTAGATAGTTTAGCGGGCAAAAATGCGCTGATGATCGATTCTGAACCCCGATTTAAAAACGGTGATCGATCATTGAATCCACCCGAAAAACTTCAGGATTACTTTACCGAAGTACACACCCTTGAGCCTATTTTAATCAAAGACAGCCAGGGAAAACTAATGCGTAAATTTCAAGTGTATCAAGCAATAAATTACCATCCTAAGGGGGATGCGACTTACACCAAACGATCAATTAAATAACTCAAATACCTAAAACTATTCTTATGGAATTTATTCTTCAACCCTGGCCCTGGTACGTTTCCGGCCCACTGATTGGACTGATCATGCTAGCGCTTACCTATTTCGGCAAGTCTTTTGGCATGTCCAGTAACTTGCGCACCCTTTGTGCACTGGGTGGGGCAGGCAAATTTTCTGATTTCTTTAAATTTGATATTAAGGCACAAAACTGGAACCTAATTGTGGTTTTGGGCGTTATTTTGGGGGGATATCTCGGATTCCACCACTTAAGATATGATACGCCACTGGCATTGAGCTTGGAGGTAGTACAAGATTTAGAGGCTAGAGGATTTACTGAAATAGGCGTACATCTGGTACCCAATGAATTGTTTGGTCTAGATGTATTGAGCTCCCCAAGAGGATGGGCCATATTGATTATCGGTGGGTTTTTGGTGGGATTTGGTGCTCGTTATGCGGGAGGTTGTACCTCAGGACATGCCATTAGCGGGCTATCTAACCTGCAATTACCCTCGCTGGTTGCCGTAATTGGTTTCTTTATTGGCGGACTAGTCATGACCTATTTTATCTTTCCACAACTTTTTCAATAAGCACTTATGAAAAATCTACGCTTTTTACTTTCCGGTATACTCTTTGGAATCATCGCTGTAAAATCAGAGATTATCTCTTGGTACAGAATCCATGAAATGTTTTTATTTAAGTCCTTCCACATGTATGGAATTATTGGCACAGCCATTGCTGTTGGTGCTACGGGGGTTTGGTTGATCAAAAAATACAAAATAAAAGATATTGATGGACAACCTATCTCCTTTGCGGACAAAGCACCTTTGTACAAGAGCGCTTTATTTGGAGGAATCATGTTTGGATTGGGTTGGGGTCTTGTAGGTGCCTGTCCAGGGCCCATGTATACACTTCTGGGCACAGGAATCTGGAGTATCGCTGTAGTCATTGCCTCAGCTGTGGCAGGAACTTTTGTCTATGGGCTCATCGCTCATAGGCTGCCTCGATAAATAAAAAAGCCGCTTGCGCGGCTTTTTTATTTATTATTTTTCCTTTAGGGCTTAACCCAAATACCCGCTACCCAATTGTTTTTGGTCATGGTACGAGAAACAACCAACCCTTGATCTTGGCAAGCCTGATCGATCAAAGGTAAATCCTCCTGATAAAAGCCACTTAAATACAGGCGACCTTCCCCTTCCAGCTGAGCCGTATAGGTCGGTATATCCGCCAACAATATGTTGCGGTTGATATTAGCGATAATGCACTGATAGGTCTGACTTCCCAAAACTGTGGCATCGCCTTGTTGGACTTCTACACGGGTGCAGTCGTTAAGCGCTACATTCTCTTGGGCGTTTTCAAAGCACCAAGGATCAATGTCTATGGCCGTTACTGAGTCAGCGCCTAATCGTTCGGCCAAAATAGCCAAAACGGCTGTGCCGCTGCCCATGTCCAGGACGGATTGGCCTGAGAAATCATCCTCTAGCATTAAAGACAACATCATGAAGGTGGTTTCGTGGTGTCCTGTACCGAAACTCATCTTGGGCATAATCACCAAATCATGAGTGACGTTAATCGGCGCGTGAAATGGGGCGCGAACAGCGCAATCACTGCCCACCACAATGGGTTCGAAATTTTCTTCCCAGGTTTGGTTCCAGTTTTCTTGGGCCATCCTATGGGTGGAAAAGGACAGGGACACACCGGGCATCTCAGCAGTTTCCAAACCTTCAAATAAAGAATCATCAAAAGCAGATTCCAAAATATAGGCCTTGATTCCTAGGGGCGTCTGCTCAAAACTCTCAAAACCTAAGGTGCCTAATTCCGCCATCAATAGGTCTGAGAACGGTTCTGTCGGGGTGACCGTACAGGTGGCTTCGATGTAATAGATCTCCATCTTAGCGCAGTCCGTCGATGATGCCTTTAAAATCTGCAGCTACCAAAGACGCGCCCCCGATGAGACCTCCGTCCACATCGGGTTGACCAAATAGTTCGGCGGCATTATTGGCCTTGACACTTCCTCCGTAGAGGATAGAAACTTCTTGGGCCAATGAGGCGGAATAAGCCTCAGCAATAGTCTGGCGGATAAAGGCGTGCATTTCCTGTGCTTGTGCGCTGGAAGCAGTCAATCCGGTACCAATCGCCCAAACCGGCTCGTAGGCCAATACAATCGAGCTCCAAGTAGAAGCTGGAAGGGCAAAAAGCGCATTTTTTAATTGACTGGCTACGACTTCAAAATGAGTATTGTTCTCTCTTTCGGCCAATTCCTCTCCAAAACAAAAAACTACCTCCATGTGGTGGTTTAAGGCCGTCTGTACTTTCTGTGCCAACAAAGCATCCGTTTCCCCAAAATAACTTCTGCGTTCCGAGTGTCCAAGAACCACTGTTTTTACCCCTAAGTGGGTCAACATTGAGGCGGATACCTCTCCGGTATATGCGCCGCTTTCTGCTTGGTGCATGTTTTGTGCCATCACTTCAACTGAGCTATGCGCAGCAGCCTCCAAGGCAGCTGATAAATTCACAAAGGGAGGAGCTACCAAAACTCGGGTATTTTCAGGGAGCTGAACCGAGGCTAACTCACTGATTAACGCCCTGGTTTGTTCGGCATTTAAATTCATTTTCCAGTTTCCGGCGACAATGTTCTTTCTCATGATTTGTTTTATAGAGCTAAATAATTAATATCGTTGATGTGTTTTTTATCGATAATCGTACCTCGATGCAACACTACCAATCCAGGATTGGAGCGGATAATCGTTTTGAGGGTAGTTTGGTCGGAAAAATAGAGCGGAAAAGGCCAGCCTTCTTCGGGCATTTGGGCCTCCCAAAGAGAAACATCTGAGGCCGATAATCCGACTACTTTATAGCCCAAATCTTGGGCTTCTTTTACTTTCTCGATTAAAACATCTTTAAAATCCCAATCGGTCTTGCGCAAATCGTATAACACGACCAACATCAAGCGCTCTTGACTGAGCAACTCTTGGGTGTAATCCACACCGTCCTGTTCCATGGAGAAATCATGTATGGGCGGTTCATATCCTTCCTGAACCATACGCGTCTCCACCCGTACAAAAGTTCCCGTCACTTGTGGATAGGCCTTGTCGGTGGTCACCGAAAACGTTTTGCCTTCATGCTCAAAAAACCATTCATAAGCATAAATCGCTTGGGGTGCGTCTTCGGGAATTTCCATAGCGCTGGGGACATGTGTACCCACTTTATAGGCCCTAAAATCAACCAAAGGCAGGTGGTTGAGCACATAATATCCGTAATACAAGGAGCTAGTCAAACTCAACAGCATCAGGATGATTCTGGTTTTCTCGGTACTAAACGCACCTAATTTTGACTGGCCCAACCACAAAAAACCGATCAACACACAAAGCACTACGTCCTTGAAAAACGACTGCCATGGGGTTAATGGCAGCGCATCACCAAAACATCCGCAATCGGTTACTTTATTGAAATAAGCCGAATAAAACGTCAAGAAAGTGAAAAATACAATCATGCCCGTTAGGCTGTACAAAGTCAATTTTGGAGCATATCCGATCAAAAGAGCGACGCCCAACAATACTTCAACCACCACCAATACCAAGGCAAGTGCCAGGGCACTGGGCACCAAAAATGGGATGTCTAACACTGAAGGACTGAAATACTCTTCCAATTTAAAACTGAATCCGACCGGATCGTTGAGTTTCACCCATCCGCTAAAAATAAACAGCAAACCGACTACCCATCGCGAAAATAAAATCAGGTATTTCACGATTTCTGTGGTGTTTGGGTTAAGTGAATCAAGGCAAATACCGCATAGTTGACCATGTCTTGATAATTGGCATCGATCCCTTCAGAAACCAATGTCTTCCCTTGGTTTTCCTCAATCTGTTTCACGCGAAGTAACTTTTGCAGGATCAAATCCGTGAGGGATCCCACCCGCATCTCACGCCAAGCTTCTCCGTAATCGTGATTTTTGTCGAGCATCAAATCACGGGTTTGTTGGGTCATTTCATCATACCAGGCCAATGCTTGTTCGGCATCAATATCCGGGGTGTCCACCACTCCTTCACGGAGTTGAATCAAGGCCATGACGCTGTAGTTGATAATACCTATAAATTCCGAAGCCGCATCTTCTTGGATTTTCTGAACCTTCTGTTGAATACTTCTGATCCGTTGCGCTTTGATGTAAATCTGATCCGTCAACGAAGGCAGTCGCAAAATGCGCCAAGCCGCTCCGTAATCCGCTAACTTCTTTTCAAAAAGATCGCGACAAGTTTGGATCACGTGGTTGTATTGGTCAAGGGTTTGGCTCATGTGCTTTGCAGAATTTGGCGTAAATTTCGCACAAATAATCCAAGCGGGCAAACGCCCTGACCTAGCTCATGAAACAAGTCATCAACCCAACATTTACCAAGACATTAAATTGCCGTGGACAACTTGTCGTGCTGGACAAACCCGTAGTGATGGGCATCGTCAATCTCACCCCTGATTCTTTTTACGACCAAAGCAGAAAACAAGGCATGGAAGAGGCGATTCAACAGGCCTTAATCCATCTTGACCAAGGAGCTAAGTGGTTGGATTTTGGGGCAGTAAGCACCCGACCAGGGGCTGAATTTGTTTCTGAACAAGAAGAAATGGATCGACTATTGCCCACCTTAGAGGTGCTGCGCAGAGAACGTCCCGAAGCGTTAATTTCTATCGACACATTCAGAGCCTCAGTAGCCAGAGCGGCTATTGACCTAGGGGCTGACATGATTAATGATGTGACCGCAGGGAGTGATCCCGACTTATTTAAGGTTGTAGCTGCAGGGCAAATACCCTTGGTATTGATGCACAGCAGAGGGAATCCACAAAACATGCAAACACTGACCCAATACGATCACTTGGTCGAAGATATTTTATCTTTCTTTTCAGAGCGCTGCAACCAAGCCAGAGATTGCGGAGTCATGGATATAATCGTGGATCCTGGGTTTGGATTTGCCAAAACAGTGGAGCAAAATTTTGAATTGATGCGTGAACTGCATCGGTTCAATGTATTGAACAGAGCCGTCCTTGTTGGAATCAGTCGCAAGTCGATGATCTACAAATCACTCAATACCGACGCCTCTGGGGCACTCAATGGCACCACAGCACTGCACATGATCGCCTTGCAAAAAGGAGCCCATATACTGAGGGTTCACGATGTACAACCAGCTTTAGAATGCATCGCACTTCACCAGCGCCTCCAGATAAGCTAGACAAACACTAGCTTGTAGCCTCGTATTTATTGTTTATTTTTACCAAAAGACCATTTGTGAACACCCAAGATTTCATCAACTTTCAATGGACGGACGCCCTAGATATTCTATTGGTCGCCTTGCTGTTGTTTTATGTTTATCGGTTGATTCGCGGAACTGTAGCGATTAAAATTTTTCTAGGCATCGTGGTTGTATGGGGTTTGTGGAAAACAACCCAGATTTTAGAAATCCGCATGATGAGTAGTATTATTGGCGGTTTTATGAATATTGGTTTAATCGCTTTAGTGATTGTTTTCCAACAAGAAATAAGAAAGTTTCTTTTGTTGATTGGGTCCACCAACCTGGGAAAACGAAGTGGATTTCTCAAACCTTTTAATTTTCTTAAATCAGACGCTCAAAACCAACAAACCAATATTGGTGCCGTAGTTGATGCGTTGGAAAAAATGTCTCAAACAAAAACCGGTGCGTTGATTGTCATCGAGAGAGATAACGCCTTGGATTTTGTCACTCAGACCGGAGATAAGATGAATATAGAGGTGAGTCAGCCTATCTTGGAAAGTATTTTTTACAAAAACAGCCCGTTGCACGATGGCGCAGCGGTGATTGAGAAAAACTTCATCATTGCCACTCGGGTTATTTTACCCGTTTCAGATGAACGAAGCATTCCATTGCGTTTCGGACTTCGCCACCGGGCCGCTGTGGGGATCACAGAGAAAACAGACGCATTGGCCTTGGTGGTCAGCGAGGAAACAGGAAGTGTATCGCTGATCAAAAACGGAGAATTTGTGCTGTTCAAACACCTGGAGGAACTGAAAGAAATACTCAAGAATGAGCTGGTCTAGTTTTTTCCTTTTCAATCACTACTAGATCTCTTACCGCCCCATGTTCCACGACAAATCGCAACATCGTGCGTTTTTGATGAAATCCAGATAGACCGCAAGCCCCTGGATTCATGTGCAAACAATTTTTTTTCTTGTCCCAAATCACCTTGAGTATGTGGGAATGTCCAGAGATAAATAATCCAGGGTTATGCTGTAGCCAAAGCTGATTTACTCTGGATTCATACCTCCCAGGATAGCCCCCAATATGGGTCATCCAAACTTTTAACCCTTGGCACTCAAAGCTACTATCCAAAGGCCATGCGCCCCGGATAGCTGCTCCATCGATATTTCCATACACACAACGCAAGGGCTTCAAAGCCTGGATTTGATCGACCACCAAGGGGTTACCTACATCTCCCGCATGCCACACTTCATCGGATTCGTTGATGTGCTGGGCCATCCAATCGTCAAAAAAACCATGGGTATCCGAAAGCAGGAGTATTTTTTTCATGCCTTAAAGGTAAACACTGAGCTTTTCACACCCAATAGGCAGGTGGTTTTCTGCACTGCCTTATATTTGCAAAAAAAACTTTGCGCTATTTCTTACAGTGCGCCTATGATGGCGCTCATTTTTCAGGGTGGCAAAGACAACCCAATGCACCCAGCATTCAGGAAGCTATAGAAGAGGCCCTTCACCTGTTGTTGGGTGAGCAAATTCCCATAGTAGCGGCTGGGCGTACTGATGCTGGGGTACACGCACGTGACATGTATGCTCACTTTGACTACACTGAAATCGAGCAACCTGATTATCTGGTTCACCGACTCAATGCCTTACTTCACCAGAGTATTTCTGTGCGGCAAATCATTCCAGTACACGAACAGGCACACGCGCGATTCGATGCTACATCGCGCAGTTATCAGTATTTGATCAGTCGCGAAAAAGATCCCTTCCTGGCTGATTGGTCCTATGGTTTTTACCAACCATTAGCCATTGATTTGATGAATCAAGCCGCGCAATTATTGCTCCATCACCGTGATTTCGAATGCTTCTCAAAAACGCACACCGATGTCCACACCTTTATCTGCACCATCACTCACGCTCGGTGGCGCGAAGAAGGAAACCTTTGGATTTTTGACATCACAGCCGATCGATTTTTGCGCAACATGGTCCGGGCTATCACAGGAACACTGCTCTGGGTAGGGCAGGGAAAACTAGATTTAGCCGGTTTTCAGGAGGTATTAGACCGTAAAAATCGGTCACTAGCTGGTCCTTCAGTCCCCGCAAAAGGCCTATATTTGACTCAGGTATTATATCCCTATCTCCCCCCTACAAACCGATGAGCGAAGTAAAAGGAAATCCATTTGACAAAACCTTATTAACCAAACTATTGGCCTACTCAAAGCCCTATAAATGGGTGTTGGCGATGGTGACTCTTACCGCTATTTCCCTTTCTGCTTTTGCCGTTTATCGCCCCATGTTAGTCGGTCGCATTGTCGATCAGGCGATTAAACCAAAAAATCCTGAAGAATTATTGTACACGATACTGTTGGTTTTAGGCGTGCTAATCCTTGAGGTGGTCAGTCAGCTTTCATTCAACTATCTGGCCAATTATCTGGGAGAATCGGTCATCAAAGACATCCGTGTAAAATTATTTAAACACATGGTGCGTTTTAAAATGACGTACTTTGATAGCTCCTCTATCGGCGTTTTGGTCACTCGAGCTGTAGCGGACATGCAACGCATCGGTGAGATTTTTAGCCAAGGTTTGTTCATGATTGTATCTGATGTGCTCAAAATGAGTGTCGTCGCCCTGGTTATGCTGGCGGTTAACTGGAAACTGTCCCTTATTGTGTTTGGGATACTGCCGATATTATTGTATGCTACTCGCTTGTTTCAAAAGGCGATGAAAACAGCATTTATTGAGGTAAGGACTCAAGTAGCTGCGCTAAATTCCTTTGTACAAGAACGGGTTTCTGGAATTAAAATCGTACAGCTTTTTGGACGAGAAACTCAAGAGGAAGCCTCGTTTGACGTATTAAATAAAAAACACCAAGATGCGTGGATCAAAACAGTTTGGTACAACTCTGTGTTTTTTCCAGTGGCTGAGATCGTATCCTCGATAACTATTGGATTAATTGTTTGGTTTGGGGCCATGCAAAATTTAGGGGTGGTCGACCGCTCTGAATACGGAACCATTTTCAGTTTTATTCTGCTCTCTGAAATGCTTTTCAGACCACTCAGGCAAATAGCCGATAAATTCAACACCCTACAAATGGGCATGGTAGCCGCCGATCGCGTGTTTAAAATCTTGGATGCTGATCACGAAGTTGAATTGGACGGAAAAGTGAAACGTTTTCCTCTGCAAGGAAAAATTGTGTTTGATCAGGTAGTATTTGGATATAAACCCGATCAAGATGTATTGCACGGAATATCATTCACTGCGGAACCGGGACAAACCATTGCCATAGTAGGTGCCACAGGCGCTGGAAAATCAACCATCATCAACTTGATCAATCGATTTTACCGGATTAAATCCGGTCATATTTACATCGATGACGTCGATATACACGACTTTGAACTCAACAGTCTGCGCTCAAATATGGCCGTGGTATTACAAGATGTATTCTTGTTTGCCGATACCATCGAAAATAACATCACCCTAAAAAACAAACAAATCACCTTAGCCGAAATAGAAACGGCTGCTAAAGCCATTGGGGTTCATGATTTTTTCATGAAGCTCCCAGGTGGGTACCAATTCAATGTAAAAGAGCGCGGGGGCATGCTCTCCTCAGGTCAAAGACAACTACTGGCATTTTTGCGGGCCTACGTGACCAATCCGAGCATACTCATTCTAGATGAAGCCACTGCTTCTATTGATGGTTACTCGGAGAAATTGATTCAGGAGGCCACATTAAAAATCACCCAAGGAAGAACTTCTATAGTCATTGCACACAGGCTGGCCACCATTCAAAAAGCAGACAAGATATTGGTCATGGATCAAGGGAAAATTGTAGAAATGGGCACACATGACGGCCTTATTGCCCAAGGAGGATATTACACCCAATTATATGAAGCACAGTTTACTGAAGCTTAATTTTTGGACATAAAAAAACCCGAAGTTTCCTTCGGGTTTTTTCGCACTAATACAACTAAGTATAGGTTTTTACCGCAATCGATCAACAGATTTTACGAGGTCTTCGTCCTTTTGGATGGATTTGTTGGCCATCACCAATAAAACGATAGAAAACAAAGGAACGAACACCGCAATACCCTTCAACGAAGACGTGTCTTCTCCGGATAAGTTAAGCGATAGATATGCGAAAAATCCCATTAAAAAAAGTTCCAGCAGCAAGTTAATGCGATTGATAACCAATTGTTTACTTCGCTGCTTGTATTGAAATACACTAACCAAGGCCAGTGTCGCTGAAACGGAGAACGTTCCCCAGATGACTTCATCAGGGAGTGTAAATATACCGATAATTACAGACGCGTCAAGGGGTTGATAGAAAAAAATACCCAAACTATTGAGCAGCGCTATCAAAATCAAATAAAGGGTTTGGATTCTTTGGATCATTTTAATTCTGTAAAGCTTTTCACAAAAATAGAATTCTTTTTTTCGGTAGTACGACCTAAATATTCAAAATATATTCCTAATATTGTGTGTCTTTGCAGCCCACTTCTACACGGCAACAATCCGACTAACTTCAATCAAGACAATAAACGAACCAAAAGGTTCCCCCCTACTCATTTTATTTAATCGCATTACATGTTTGACATCGATGTATTAAAAGGAAAGAAACTTCCTGAGCTTCAAGAAATTGCAGCAAAACTGCGCATCGCGCAATTCAAAACACTTAAAAAAATGGACTTGGTTTACCAAATTCTAGATGTCCAGGCCACCCAGCCTGGGGATTTATCGAATCTTCTAGGCCAAGACGTTCCGAAACCCGTACCGGGTAAAAGAGGAAGACCTCCAAAAAAACAAACCGAAAATGGTTCTTCCGAACCAGGCAATACTCCACAAGCAACTTCTTCACAAGGTGTGGTAGCGGACGAAAAACCACAAGATCGTTTCCAACGCCCTGAACGTCAACCTAGACCTGAAAGAGCACCAAGACAAGATGATGGTGGACGCGCAACCAACTCAGCTCAGGGACAAAGACCCGAGAGAGAGCCAAGAGCGGAACAACCCAACCGGTTTGATCGAAATAAAAATCAGCCAGGAAGCCGTGAAGGTCAAAATAATCCCAGAGAAAATCAACAGGGTTCCAGGGAAGGACAAAACGGAAAACCACCGCACCAAAACCGAAACCAACCCAACCAAGGACCTAAGACCCACACGGAGAAGAACTTTAACTTCGACAAAGAACTAAAAAACAGATACAAACAACCTGAATACGAGTTTGACAGCATTATCGCTTCTGAAGGGGTGTTGGATATGATGCCAGACGGATATGGGTTTCTTAGATCATCTGACTATAACTACTTAGCTTCCCCAGACGATATTTACGTATCTCAATCTCAGATCAGGCTTTTTGGTCTAAAAGCGGGTGATACGGTGTTGGGTGAGGTTAGACCACCCAAGGAAGGGGAAAAATACTTCCCGCTCATCAAGGTAAATAAAATCAATGGTCAAGATCCACAAGTAGTTCGCGACAGAGTGGCTTTCGAACACCTAACACCACTTTTTCCCCAAGAAAAATTCAATTTAGCAGATCGCCAAAGCAGTGTCTCCACGAGAATAATGGACTTGTTTTCACCGATTGGTAAAGGTCAAAGAGGAATGATCGTGGCTCAGCCTAAAACAGGTAAGACCATGTTGCTCAAAGACATCGCCAATGCGATTGCTGCTAACCACCCTGAAGTCTATCAAATTGTTTTGCTGATTGATGAGCGTCCTGAAGAGGTAACGGACATGCAGCGCAATGTTCGTGGAGAAGTCATCGCGTCCACGTTTGATAAGGAGGCAGCAGAACACGTAAGAGTAGCTAACCTGGTGATAGAAAAAGCCAAAAGATTGGTGGAATGTGGACATGACGTGGTTATCCTACTCGATTCAATCACCCGATTGGCTCGAGCTTACAACACGGTTCAACCAGCCTCAGGAAAAGTACTTTCCGGTGGGGTTGATGCCAATGCCCTCCACAAACCTAAAAGATTCTTTGGAGCCGCTAGAAATATAGAAAATGGAGGCTCATTGACCATCATCGCCACTGCCCTTACCGAAACAGGATCAAAAATGGACGAAGTGATTTTTGAGGAATTTAAAGGTACGGGAAATATGGAGCTCCAACTCGACCGAAAAATTGCCAACAGACGTATATTCCCAGCTATAGACCTCACTTCATCCTCTACTCGTAGAGACGACTTGTTGCTTGACGAAAACACCTTACAACGCATGTGGATTATGCGAAAATACCTAGCTGACATGAATCCTGTAGAGGCTATGGAATTTATGGAGCAACGCATCAAACAAACCAGAAACAACGAAGAGTTTTTGATGACCATGAATCAATAATTCAGTGGACACCAAACTAAAAAAGCCCTCCTAACGGAGGGCTTTTTTTTGTGAAAATAGAAAACAATTAAGCTAGTGCAGCTACTTGTTTCATCAAAGCGCTTTTTAAGTTCGCAGCTTTGTTGTTGTGGATGATGTTGTTCTTGGCCAAACGATCGATCATACTTACTACAACTGGAAGTTGTTTCTCAGCATTGACTTTATCCGTCTCACCGCGAAGTGCTTTCAAAGCATTTCTCATGGTTCTGTGCTGATAACGATTGCGCACACGTGCTACTTCGTTTCTTCTAATTCTCTTTAGTGCAGACTTGTGATTAGCCATAGTTTTTTATTTAATAGTCGTAGCGCAATGCGCGTTTTTTTTGTAGTCCGTAGGGGAATCGAACCCCTGTTACCAGGATGAAAACCTGGCGTCCTAACCCCTAGACGAACGGACCGGTTTGCAGCAACTGCTGCGGATAAAATTTGTAGTCCGTAGGGGAATCGAACCCCTGTTACCAGGATGAAAACCTGGCGTCCTAACCCCTAGACGAACGGACCAAACGATTGCATAAATGCGGATGCAAAAATACAACTATTTTTTACTCTTACAAGTGGTCAACAGTTTTTTTTATCGCTTAATACGCTTTGGCAAACAATACCCTACGGGCTGATTTTTTACCCGTATAAACGCAAACCCCCTCTTCTACGGCACCATCTAGAGGGATACAGCGAATACTGGCCTTGGTCTCCTCTTTTATTTTTTCTTCTGTCTCAGGAGTGCCATCCCAATGTGCTGAAATAAATCCACCGTGATTGTTCAATACCTCCTTGAATTCATCATACGAATTAACCTCTGTAATATGACTTTCCCGGTAGGCCAACGCCTTTTGGTACATGGCTTCTTGAATGTCGTTCAACAAGGCTTTAATATGGCCTGAGATACCCTCTTGAGGCAAGGTTTCTTTGGTCAGTAAATCCCTTCGAGCCACTTCATAAGTTCCTTGTTCCAGGTCTCTAGCGCCAATAGCTAAACGAACGGGTACTCCTTTGAGCTCGTACTCATTAAACTTAAAGCCTGGCTTTACGGTATCTCTGGAGTCAAACTTAACGGATATCCCTAATGACTTTAACTCGTTCATCAACGGTTTTACGTGTTCATGGATTTGATCCAGTTGCTCTTCCCCTTTGTAGATAGGCACAATGACGACTTGAATAGGTGCCAGTTTTGGTGGAATCACCAATCCTTGGTCATCGCTATGGGTCATCACTAAAGCACCCATTAATCTAGTGGATACGCCCCAAGAAGTAGCCCAAACCAATTCCTGTTGCCCTTCCTTATTCACATACTTGACATCAAATGCTTTGGCAAAATTTTGACCTAAAAAGTGGGAAGTTCCCGCTTGTAGCGCTTTTCCGTCTTGCATCAACGCTTCAATACAATAGGTTTCCACCGCACCAGCAAAACGTTCCGAGGCAGTTTTTACACCCCGAATCACAGGAACGGCCATCCAATTTTCCGCAAAATCAGCATACACTTCCATCATGCGTTCTGCCTCTTCAATGGCCTCTTGCTGAGTAGCGTGAGCTGTATGCCCTTCTTGCCATAAAAATTCAGCCGTGCGCAAAAACAAACGAGTGCGCATTTCCCAACGCACCACATTGGCCCACTGATTGATCAGAATAGGTAAATCTCTATACGATTGAATCCACCTGCGGTAGGTATCCCAAATAATGGTCTCAGAAGTAGGGCGCACAATGAGCTCTTCTTCTAATTTAGCCTCTGGATCTACGATAATTCCCTTTCCATCTGGATCATTTTTTAGACGGTAATGCGTTACAACAGCACACTCCTTGGCAAATCCATCAACGTGACTCGCTTCTTTACTGAGGTAAGATTTTGGAATAAACAGAGGGAAATAAGCGTTTTCGTGACCAGTATCCTTAAACATCTGATCCAAGGCAGCCTGCATTTTCTCCCAAATAGCGTACCCATAAGGCTTAATGACCATACATCCACGTACACCTGAATTTTCTGCCAAATCAGCTTTGACGACCAATTCATTGTACCATTTTGAATAGTCTTGGGAACGAGAAGTTAAATTTTTACTCATGACTTTACTTTGGCACAAAACTTGTAATTTTAAAGGCAAATAAGCCTTGCTCTATTTGTTGTTTGTTTTGTGTGGCACAAAATTACAGTTTTTTTTGCAGGGGTTTAATATACCAAGCCTATGAAATCACCTATAATCTCTTTGCTCCGTTCCAGTGTGCTTTTTTCCCTACTTGCACTTCTTTTTGGATCTTGCTCCGGCATGTTTCCCATTGTTTATTACTACGAGTCGAGTCCTTCTGGTTATTACAGACAAGAACAGCCTGCCGATGAATACAGTCAGTATTTTTCCAATAAAGCGGCAGAGTACAGCCAGATCTTAAGTGGTGACCAACTTAATTTTGATGGTCAAAGCGCCACTCCCTTGACATCAACTAACCAAAATAATTCTTCGCTTACCATCAGCATTAATGCTGTTCCAGCCTGGTATAGCGGTTCCTCTTGGGTGCGTCCTTGGAGAACCAGCAGCTGGATTTTTTATGATCCTTGGGACACTTGGAGCTGGAACCGATGGGGGTTTTATGACCCTTGGGGTTGGAATAATTGGGGCTATGGCGGTTGGAACAACTGGGGATGGAATAGTTGGGGACCAGCGGTTGTTTGGTATCCTAATTACACCAATGGGTACAGCAGCTATCAATACCCAGAGGCAATTCGCGGTAGAAATAATGTAGATCGTTCTAGATACAGAACACAAAACAGCTACAGCAACTTGTATTCAAGAAACAACACCAGTAGATCCAACAACAACTTAAGCAGAAGTTCATCAACCTACAGGACCTACCAACCATTAAACGATCGATACAACAACAGTACGAGATACAACGAAAATAGAGGCAACAACGTCCAAAGACAAAATTCAGCGGATGCACGATCTAGTTTACGCGATATTATTCGCCAGTATAACTCAGGAAATAATGCCCCTATTCGAAACAACTATTCAATAGATCAGGCTCCTGGGCGCAACAATGGTTCATCAACACCAAGCACACCGAGTTATCGTCGAGAGACCCAAACCAGGTCTAGCGCTCCCACTAGAGTTTCTGCACCTGTGCGTTCAGCGCCTACTAGATCGTCTGCTCCACCGACTAGGTCCTCCGCACCAGTTCGCGGAAGCCAGTCATCCGGTAGGCCCAACAACCAGCAGTAATTAGGCAAACCCAAGCTCTTGCTTGGGTTTATTTTTGAAGTGTCTTTTGGCTAGAATCACTATCTTTGCCTTCTATTTGAATCAACGATTTATGAAGGATCAATCCCTTGGATTTAATGACCTAGACCGCACTGAAGAGGATCACATGAGTGCCAATGAGCAAACCCCATTGAGGGAGGATGCATTTGCCTTGAGTGATGAAGAAAAAATAGAGCGCATCAAACAAAGTGTATCCGATATATTATCCACTTTGGGGATGGATCTGACAGATGACAGCATCAAAGGTACCCCTAATCGCGTGGCTAAAATGTTTGTCAAAGAGATTTTTGGTGGTCTAAATCCTACAAAAAAACCGAGCTCCTCTACCTTTGAGAACAAGTACAAATACGGGGAAATGTTGGTGGAAAAAAACATCACCCTATATTCTACCTGTGAACACCACTTATTGCCCATTGTCGGTAAAGCACACGTAGCGTACATTTCGAAGGGCACTGTGGTTGGCTTGTCTAAAATGAATCGCATAGTAGACTATTTTGCCAAAAGACCTCAGGTACAAGAGCGCCTGAACATACAAATCGTTCGAGAATTACAGCAAGTATTAGGTACCGAAGATGTGGCTTGTGTGATCGATGCCAAACACCTATGTGTCAATTCCAGAGGTATTCGAGACATTGATTCCAGCACGGTAACCGCTGAATATGGAGGGGTATTTAAACAACCCGATGTTCGTGATGAGTTCTTAAAATACCTTCAATTGCCTTCACTAGAACGCATATAACATGGCTTTATATACATCCAATTCACTTTATGTTACCAACTCACTCGGAGGACAAAAAGAGTTGTTCACGCCGATTCTACCTGGATATGTAGGGATGTATGTATGTGGACCAACGGTATACAGCCAAGTGCATTTGGGGAACTGTAGGACCTTTATGTCGTTTGACATGATCTACCGTTACCTGAGACATTTGGGGTATAAAGTGCGTTATGTGCGCAACATCACCGATGCGGGGCATTTGGAAAATGACCAAGATCAAGGGGAGGACAAAATTGCCAAAAAAGCGCGTTTAGAGCAGTTAGAGCCTATGGAGGTTGTACAGCGATATACGCTGGATTTCCACGCTACTCTGCAACAATTTAACTTGTTACCGCCAAATATTGAACCCACAGCAACTGGGCATATTGTAGAGCAAATTGAAATTGTAAAAACCATACTCGCAGAGGGATGGGCCTATGAGGTAAATGGGTCTGTCTATTTTGATGTAGCCGCATTTGACCAGAAGCATCAATACGGAAAGCTAAGCGGTAGGAGGCTAGAGCAAATGATGGCCAATACCCGTGACCTGGCAGGACAGGAGGAAAAACGAAATCCATTTGATTTTGCCCTTTGGAAGAAAGCAGAACCTCAACATATCATGCGCTGGGCTTCGCCATGGGGGGATGGGTTTCCAGGGTGGCACTTGGAGTGTACTGCCATGAGCACCAAATACTTGGGCACCCAATTTGATATACATGGGGGCGGTATGGACCTTAAGTTTCCTCACCACGAGTGTGAAATTGCTCAAGCAGAAGCGTGCAACCACACGGCTCCAGTCAATTATTGGCTACACGCCAATATGCTGACGCTTAACGGAAAAAAAATGGCCAAATCAACAGGGAATAATCTGTTACCTGGGGAGATTTTTTCTGGAGAAAATGCGCAACTGTCAAAACCTTATACGCCTACTGTAGTTCGATTTTTCATGATGCAAGCCCATTACACCTCAGTGCTTGATCTGAGCGATGAGGCATTAGGTGCCGCAGAAAAGGGATACAACCGATTAATGGATGCGTTAGTACTGCTCTCCAAAATACAGGCCAGTCCATCCAGTCAAGGATTTGATGTGGCGCTTTGGCGGGAAAAATGCTACAAAGCGATGAATGACGATTTTAATACACCGGTATTAATCGCCCATTTATTTGAGGCTGTTAAACAAATTCAACTGCTGGCCCAACTACAGATACAGCTATCCGAAACTGACCTGACTTTGCTGACAAAAACCCTTAACGAGTTTGTTTTTGATGTACTGGGATTGGAGACTAAACCTGCTGCTGAATCCGATTCAAAAAGAGTTCATGGGTTGGTTCAACTGTTGATACAACTTCGCAATGAGGCCCGTCAAAATAGAGAATTTGCACTTTCGGATCAAATAAGAGATGCGCTCAGCGACCAAGGAGTTCAGCTGAAAGATACCAAGGACGGCACCCAATTTACGCTAGAATAAAGGCTGATGCATCAGGACAAACCATCCCTTTGGACCTGGCCATTTCTAAAGTTGATTACTGGATATCAGCGTTTTGTGTCTCCTTTGCTCCCACCCTCATGTAGGTACCAACCCACCTGTTCGCAGTACAGCCTGGAGGCGTTGATCAAACACGGATTGCTCAAAGGAGGTTGGTTGGCCATAAAAAGAATCGTTAGTTGCCATCCTTGGGGAGGACACGGACACGATCCGGTACCTTAAACACACTGGGCACATCTTCCCTGTTTTAATTTATTATATTGCTTAAAATTTTACTTATGCACGCATGGAGCATTATCTGGAACCCAGATGACACGTTGTTTACTGTTGGATTCTTGCAGATCAAATACTATAATTTGTTGTGGATCACCGCATTTGCCGCTGGCTGGTATGTCATGAAGCAAATCTTTCAAAAAGAAGGGAAGTCTTTAGAGCAATTGGATAGCCTATTCATTTACACAGTGTTATCGACCATGATCGGCGCTCGACTGGGACATGTGTTGTTTTACGACTGGGCCTATTACCAACAACATTTAGTGGAAATTCTGCTACCCATTAGGGAAAATGCGCAAGGAAGACTTTTTGGATTGATTTCCGGTTATTCATTTACGGGATTTGCCGGTTTGGCTAGTCATGGGGCGACGATTGGTATATTAATCGGTTTGTATTTGTATGTGTGCAAATTTCCAGACTTAAAATTTTCTTGGATTTTAGATCGCATTGTGGTTCCTGTAGCGCTAGGTGCCTTTTTGGTTAGGCTAGGCAATTTTTTCAATTCAGAGATTATCGGTAAAACCGTGGATGGTACTTTTTGGAGCGCGACGAAATTTGTACGCGCTAGCGAAGACATGTCTGCGTACAAGGCTATGTCTTTAACCCAACAAACAACTCCAGAAGCTGCCTATGCACTGATTGGATCAGACCCCAGATATGCTTCAATATTGGATAGTATTCCTTTTAGACATCCAGCCCAGCTGTATGAAGGGGTCGCCTATTTGGTGCTCTTTTTTGTATTGAGGTATTTGTACCAAAATACCTCCTTGAAAGATCAAGCTGGACGCATGTTTGGATTGTTTTTCGTGGTCTTATGGTCAGTTCGCTTTTTAGTCGAGTATGTAAAAGAAAGTCAAGGAGGATTTGAATCGGCTTTAGGGACATTCACCACAGGTCAATGGCTGAGTCTTCCCATGATCGCTGTGGGGTTATATCTCATGCTCAGAAAAATAAAACACGCTTAATCCGCGATGAAAGCCTTAGGTGTACTAACCGACAGGCACTGGGAAACCGAACAAATATTACTTCGGCTTTCTCAAGAAATACCCCACTTTCCAGAGCGAAAACTCATCAGTGTTTGGGATGAAAAAAGCCGCCATCACTTCATGATGATGGAGCGTCGCCACGAGCAAACATTTTGGCATGAGTTGTATGGACAACCGTGGAGCAGCATGTCGAGCGGAGAGAAAAAGTTGCGGTGGATCGAACATGAGCTTGAGAAACGACCCTTCGCTTTGTATATTGAGTATCCATGGGCTCACCTGGATCAAGCAAAAACCGATCGTTTAAATCAATTACTGGCAGATGCCGCGCAACACACATTCCTGATTTGTGCTTGGGGGTCAAAAGCGGAAATCCCCGTATGGATCGATGAAGTAAGGGACATCAGGGAGGTCGTTCAACCCACTGAAGCCGTCTTGAAACATGAGAAAAACTTTCCGCTCAGTGCGAAGGCCCCTCAAAATGAGCAACAAAACCAACCCTTGGTTTCACTCAAAAAGGTGTCTGTTTCTTTTCTGGACAAACCTATTTTAGACCGCATCGACTGGACGATCTCTTCAGGAGAGGTTTGGGCACTTAAAGGCCCTAATGGTTCAGGCAAATCTACCTTAATTGAACTCATCACCTCAGACAACCCGAAAGGATACCAACAAGATGTGACCTTATTCGGCCAGCCCAAAGGTCAAGGGAGTTCAGTCTGGGACATTAAAAGAAATATAGGCTATTATACTCCTAGTCAACTTGACTATTTCCACCAACACGCTACGGTCCAAGAAATGATCCTAGGGGGCCTAAAAGATCAAGTAGGTCTCTATGAGCTTCCCTCCTCCATCGATCGTCAAAAAACAGATGAGTGGATACAATGGGCCGGTCTCGAAGCCTATTCAAACAAACTGTTTCTGGAGTGTTCTCCAGGAATACAAGCACTGATTATGACCGTTAGGGCCCTCATTAAAATGCCACCGCTGGTTATTTTAGACGAGGCACACGCCGCCATGGACCAATCTACGGTTGTCTGGTGGCTCTCCCTACTTGAGTCGGTCAAAAAACATACAGAAGTCTCCATTATTTTGGTAAGCCATGACTTTACTCCGACCGTGGTCGATCATTTTTTGACACTGCATCCCGCCAAAACTGGAAGTACGGCTACTGTAGTCCACTTATAAACAACTACGGGGCGCCAAAGGCGCCCCGTAGTTGTCTTTTATACAATAGATTCTTAAGCTTTTAGCTTCTTCTTCACTAAATCAAACATCACAGGAGTGGCGATAAACAAAGATGAATAAGTACCTACAACAATACCAATGATCATCGCGAACATAAATCCTTGAAGTGCCTCACCACCAAAAACAAAGATGGCAATCAATACCACAAGGGTAGTCAGCGAAGTATTCAATGTTCTACTAATGGTAGTGTTTAAGGCCTCGTCAATTTGAGCAGCGCTAGTAATACCTGCCGTGGCAGTCATCTCTCTAATACGGTCAAAAACAACTACCGTGTCATTGAGTGAATAACCAATAACCGTTAGGATCGCTGCAATAAATGCTTGATCAATTTCCATACTGAATGGCATCACTGTTCCCAGAAGAGAGAACAAGCCCAATACGATCAATACATCGTGGAAGACTGCTAGAACAGCACCCAATGAAAACTGCCATTTTCTAAAACGCAGTAGGATGTATAAAAACACAACGGCCAATGATCCCAAAATAGCTAGGAACGCATTTTTCTTGATGTCATCCGCAATCGTAGGACCTACTTTAACCGACTGTAAGATACCGATGTTTTCTCCTTCATTATCTTGAATAAAGTCACTTAAAGTAGTGGCTTCTGGAAGATAAGGAGCCAGTACATCAAATAGTTTAGATTGAATTTCTTGATCCACTTCAATGCCCTCTACATCTACTTTGTAGGGCGTAGTCACCTTGATTTGGTTTTCACCACCAAAGGTTTTCACGGTAGTTCCACTGCCGAAAACATCGTTAAGTGCCGAGGCAATCTCAGATGGATTAACCCCCTGCTCAAATCTAATTTGATAGGTTCTACCTCCGATAAAATCTACTCCTTGCTGAAGACCTTGAGTCAACAAAGAAAATAGCCCAATGGCCACCAAAACGGATGATCCTACGTAAGCGATTTTTCTTTTTGACAAGAAAGCTATGTTGTTATTGACAAATAAGTTCTTGGTCACAGAGGTAAAGAAATCCAATCTACGGTCTTTAGCGCCCAGGTAACTCTCCAACAACAAGCGGGTAACAAAAATAGCGGTAAATAAGGACGTAACAATACCGATTAATAAGGTGGTAGCAAAACCTTTGATAGGCCCTGAACCAAATACGAATAAAATAAGTGCGGTAAGTCCGGTCGTGATGTTGGCATCCAAAATAGAAGATAGTGCATTGCCAAAACCATCCGCCATGGCCTGTAACTTACCTTTGCCTTTAGCCATCTCTTCTTTGATGCGTTCGTAGATCAATACGTTAGCATCCACCGACATACCTATGGTTAATACGATACCCGCAATACCAGGAAGAGTCAACACAGCATTGATACTCACCAACACACCAAAAATCAATAGGATGTTCAGCAACAGCGCTATATTAGCAAACAATCCAGCGCGTCCATAATAAACAAACATCCACACCAACACCAAAAGCATGGCAATGGTAAAGGACATGAATCCGCGATCAATTGCTTCCTGTCCCAGTGATGGACCTACAATCTCCGATTGGATGATTTCAGCGGCAGCAGGAAGTTTACCTGCGCGAAGCACGTTGGCGATATCTTTAGTTTCATTAACGGTAAATGATCCGGTTATTTCAGAACGACCGCCAGAGATAGGTCCTGAAGACACTCCAGGGGCTGTGTACACCTTACCATCTAGTACAATGGCGATCCCTGTTTGGTTGGTAAAGGCATCTCCGGTTAACTTCTCCCACTCCTTGGCACCTCGGGTGTTCATGGTCATAGATACTGCGGGTCTGCTGTATTGATCGAAATCGTCACGCGCATCACTGACCACGTCGCCACTCATTCTTGGGGTTCCTTCACGGTTGGATTTCAATGCATACAATCCGACCACTTCTGCTCCTTGACTCGGACGCTCCCAAGCCCATTTAACATTTTTCAGCTCTTGGGGAAGTACATTGACCACCTCAGGTCTGTGCAAATAACTGTTTACTTTGGCAGTATCTGCCGTAGCAAATTGGAAGACTTGATATCCTTGACCTTGACCTCGTATTAGGTCAATCAACGGATTGGCCGTTGAGGCGGTTAACGAGTCATTGGCCGTTGATGACAATAAGGAGTCAATCGCAGTTTGAGGGGCAGCTACGGGCGCCTCGATGGTGGACTTTAGCGCCTCATTGGCCGCTAAGATAAATTGATTGATGCTTTGGTTTTCTGGAGAAAACGTCTCCCAAAACTCTAATTGAGCTGTGCTTGATAGTAACTCCTGAGCGCGATTGATGTCTTTAGCTCCAGGTAGTTCAACAATGATTCTCCCTGAAGTACCAATACGCTGAATATTGGGTTGAGTCACCCCAAAACCATCAATACGCTCGCGTAAAACTTCGAACGCAGAAACAATAGATTCGTCAATTTTGGTGCGCAAAACAGGTTTTACTTGCTCATCGGTCATTTGGAAATTGATGACATCGCTTAACGCCTTGTTGCCAAAAATGGCCGGGTCAGACAAGCGAACATCTCCTTCAACCGCGTCAAATGCAGCAAAGAAAAGATCTAAATAGGTGTCATCACTTTGAGCGGATAAGACATCTGCATCAGCAATTGCCTTGACAAACGCTGGATGCTGGCTGTTGTTGGCCAATCCTTTAAGGATGTCTTTAACAGCAATTTGGAGGGTCACATTGATCCCCCCTTTAAGGTCAAGACCTTTGTTAAGCTCTTTCTTCTTGGCATCAGCATAGTTGGTGAAACCCAATACAGATTGCGCTGAAATTGAATCCAAATAACTAGCGGCAACAGCAGCTCTTTTGTTGGAATAATCTGCTTCGCTCGTGTCCACTTGAGCAGCGGCGTAAGCAACAGCCTCATCCTCTAATTGTGAAGCGATAAACGTGTAAGATAACTGGTAAATACTGACAAGCCCAAATAGAAAAGCAAATAGCTTGATGAGTCCTTTATTTTGCATGGGTGGTGGGTTATGTATACTAAATTTTCAAATTGGCGACAAATATATCATTTCCTTGGGAACTGACAATTTATTGTGCCCATACTAAAGCAGTTACCTCCGCTTAGGCGGAGGTAACTGCTCAGCATACTAGAGTTGTAATAAATCGTTAACTGATCGAACGCCATCAGCACTGTCCTTCATCTTGGTTTTTTCTTCAGGTGAAAGCTCAATTTCAATGATCTGTTCAATACCTTTCTTACCAATGACTACAGGAACACCGAGACAGATGTCTTCAAAACCGTACTGGCCGTCAAGCATCACGGAGCAAGGGAATACTTTTTTCTGGTCACAAGCAATAGCCTGAACCATGGAAGATACTGCGGCTCCAGGAGCGTACCACGCAGAAGTACCCAATAGTTTAGTCAGGGTAGCACCGCCAACTTTGGTTTGCTCTACAATTTCATCTAATTGTGCTGTTTCCAAAAACGTATGTACGGGGATAGAATTGCGTGTCGCTAAACGAATCAGTGGAACCATCCCTGTATCGCTGTGGCCTCCAATCACCATACCATCCACATCAGAAATTGGAGCCCCTAATGCTTCAGCTAATCTGTATTTAAATCGAGCGCTATCTAGGGCTCCACCCATTCCGATAATTCGGTGTTTAGGCAACCCAAGGGATTTGTGGGCCAAATAGGTCATGGTATCCATGGGATTACTCACCACTATTAAAATAACTTCTGGAGAGTGAGCTACCAACTGCGTGGCTACATCTTTCACAATACCAGCATTAATACCTATCAATTCCTCACGGGTCATTCCTGGTTTTCTTGGAATACCTGAAGTGATCACCGCTACGTGGCTACCTGCGGTTAGGGCATAATCTCCGGTAACCCCTGTAATCTTGGTATCAAATCCATTAAGCGAAGCAGTCTGCATCAAATCCATGGCTTTACCCTCGGCAAATCCTTCTTTAATGTCCAACAACACCACTTCAGCGGCAAAATCTTTTAAGGCAATGTACTCTGCGCAACTAGCACCAACAGCACCTGCGCCAACAACAGTAATTTTCATAGGATGATTTTCAATTTTTGTTATGCGTCTATATTTGCGTAGACAGCGTTCTTTTCAATAAACTCTCTTCTTGGTGGCACCTCGTCACCCATCAACATGGAAAAAACACGGTCGGTCTCAGCTGCGTTGTCTATGGTGACCTGTCTGAGTGTTCTCATCTCAGGGTTCATCGTAGTATCCCAAAGTTGTTCTGCATTCATCTCTCCAAGACCTTTGTATCGTTGAATCGATACCCCTCCACCGAACTGCTCCGCTATGGCATCGCGTTCTTTGTCATCCCAAGCGTATTGTTTACGCGCTCCCTTTTTGACTAAATAAAGTGGCGGAGTCGCGATATAAATATGTCCTCCTTCAATCAGTTCACGCATATACCTAAAGAAGAAAGTAAGTATCAGCGTTTCGATGTGACTACCGTCAACGTCCGCATCACACATAATCACCACTTTGTGATAGCGCAACTTATCTAAATTCAATGCTTTGGAGTCTTCTTCAGTTCCGATCGTTACCCCAAGAGCGGTATAGATGTTTTTAATTTCCTCATTCTCAAAAACTTTGTGCTGCATCGCCTTTTCCACGTTGAGAATCTTACCGCGCAACGGTAAAATGGCCTGGAAATTTCGATCTCTTCCTTGTTTTGCCGTACCTCCCGCAGAGTCACCCTCCACCAAAAACACCTCACAAAGCTTTGGGTCTTGTTCGGAGCAATCGGACAATTTTCCTGGAAGACCGCCTATGCTCATGACTGTTTTTCGCTGCACCATTTCACGAGCTTTGTTAGCTGCGTGACGCGCTTGGGCGGCCAAAATTACTTTTTGGACAATGATGCGGGCATCGTCAGGATGTTCTTCCAGATAATCTGCCAACATTTCAGAAACCGCTTGGCTTACTGCCGCAGTAACCTCTCGGTTTCCTAACTTAGTTTTTGTTTGGCCTTCAAACTGAGGTTCAGCTACTTTGACCGATATGATGGCTGTTAATCCTTCGCGGAAATCATCTCCAGCAATATCAAACTTCAGTTTATCCAACATTCCTGAGTTATCCGCATATTTTTTCAGGGTGGTCGTTAATCCTCTTCTAAATCCTGATAAGTGAGTACCTCCCTCATGCGTGTTGATGTTGTTGACATAGGAATGAACATTCTCGGTATACGAGGTGTTGTAGGTCATCGCCACTTCTACAGGAATTCCCTGTTTTTCTCCTTCAATTGAGATGACCGAATGGATGAGTTGTTCCCGGTTACCATCAAGAAACTTGATAAACTCCTTTAATCCTTCTTCGGAATAAAAAACCTCGGATAAAAATTCACCTTGATCATTTTTAGTTCTTTTATCCATCAAGGATATGCGAATGCCTTTATTCAAGAAAGACAACTCCCTCATTCGATTAGCTAGTGTTTCGTAGCTAAATTCAGTGGTTTGGGTAAAAATGGTTTCATCTGGCCAAAAAGTCACTGTGGTTCCATTTTCGTCAGAATCTCCTATGGTTTTTACCGGATATAAACTCTTACCGTATTGATATTCTTGCTCCCAAACTTTACCTTCCCTGCGCACAGTGGCTCTCAAGTGCTTGGATAACGCATTGACACAGGAAACACCCACACCGTGCAATCCACCAGACACCTTGTACGAATCTTTATCGAACTTACCACCGGCTCCGATTTTGGTCATCACGACTTCCAGGGCAGACACTCCTTCTTTCTTGTGTAAGCCTACAGGGATACCTCGTCCGTTATCGGTTACGGATACTGAATTATCTTCGTTAATCACGACCTGAATTGAGTCGCAATGACCCCCCATAGCCTCATCAATCGAGTTATCCACCACCTCATAGACCAAGTGATGAAGACCTCTTGGGCCCACGTCACCGATATACATCGAAGGTCGCATGCGCACGTGCTCCATACCCTCGAGGGCCTGGATGCTATCCGCTGAATAGGTGTTTGGATTTAGTTTTTCACTCATGGATTAATCACTTAAATTGGCAATAAAAATTGTTGTTTTCACAAACAAACAAATATAAGGAATCCTTGTGAAATCAAGGTTTTATACACACTTGCCCCCGCTTAAGTTATCAACAAAAACCTGTGAAAAAAAAGACGGCTCGTAGGCCGTCTTTAAACACCCAAAAAAAGGCGCTTAACTTACTGATTATAAGCATCCTCATGTACCTTAGCCACAGCTCGTCCAGAGGGATCATTCATGTTTTTAAACGCTTCATCCCATTCTAAGGCAATCGGGGTACTGCAGGCCACTGAAGGAACTGAAGGCACACATAAGGCGGCAGCCTCTGAGGGGAAGTGAGATTCAAAAATGCCGCGGTAATAATACTCTTCCTTTGACGTAGGCGTCTGTACCGGAAATCTAAAGCGGGCGTTAGCTAGCTGCTCGTCACTTACTTCACGACCAACCACTTCTTTCAGTGTGTCTATCCAACTGTAGCCGACACCGTCAGAAAACTGTTCTTTCTGGCGCCAAACAACCGATTCTGGCAAATAATCTTCAAAAGCTTTGCGAATCACCCATTTCTCCATACGACCGTCTTTGATCATTTTGTCTTCAGGGTTAATACGCATGGCTAAATCCATAAATTCTTTGTCCAAGAAAGGCACTCGACCCTCAATACCCCAGGCCGCCAGTGACTTATTGGCCCGTAAACAGTCATACATATGCAGTTTGTCTAATTTACGCACCGTTTCGTCATGAAAATCTTTGGCAGATGGAGCTTTGTGAAAATAGAGATAGCCGCCAAATAGCTCGTCAGCCCCCTCACCAGAGAGCACCATTTTAATGCCCATGGATTTAATCACACGAGCCATCAAATACATCGGTGTGGAGGCGCGTACCGTAGTGATGTCATAGGTTTCCAAATAATAAATCACGTCTCGTATAGCATCTAATCCCTCTTGAATCGTGAACTTGATTTCGTGGTGGATGGTACCTATGTGGTCGGCCACTTTTCGCGCTGCAGCCAAATCAGGAGAACCCTCTAACCCCACAGAAAAGGAGTGCAATTGCGGCCACCAAGCCTCTTCTTGATCCCCGGATTCAATTCGTTTTTGGGCATATTTTTTGGCAATGGCTGAAGTAACGGAAGAATCCAACCCACCGGACAACAACACCCCATAAGGAACATCCGACATCAACTGTCTATGAACAGCCGCCTCCAATCCCTCACGAAGGGCCTGTATCGAAGTCTCGTTATTTTTGACGGCATCAAATTCAGTCCATTCTCGTTGATACCACTTTTTTAGACCTTGTTCTGGGCTGTAGTAATAATGACCCGGAGGAAATAACTCGATCTTGGTACAAACGCCTTCCAATGCTTTTAATTCAGACGCCACAAAGAAGGTTCCGTGTTTGTCCCAACCCATATACAGCGGAATAATCCCCATGTGATCGCGCGCAATAAAATAAGCGTCTTTGGAGACATCGTAGAGCGCAAAAGCAAAAATACCATTCAACTCATCCAAAAATGTAGGGCCTTTTTCTTGATACAAAGCCAAAATCACTTCGCAATCGGAAGCAGTCCGAAACGAATATTTTCCTTCGAATTGTTTTCTCAGCGATTGGTGATTGTATATTTCCCCATTGGCCGCAAGAATCAACTGCCCATCGGGACTTAATAAGGGTTGTTTTCCTGAAGCAGGATCGACAATAGCTAAACGCTCATGGGCCATCACCGCCTTTGGATGATCAAAAATCCCGTTCCAATCTGGACCTCTATGTCTGAGTTGTTTCGACATAGCCAGCAACTGAGGACGCAATTGATCCGTAGATTGTTTCAAATCGAACGCACATACAATGCCACACATAATTAACTTGTTTAAATTTAGAAGGCAAATATCTGTTTATCCTTATAATTATAAAACTAAATATCAATAATACTTACATTATTTTAGTATATATAGAAATATGCCTTCAAATAATATAATTGATTCGAAAATTTAGGAAAATACTAACATTTTGAAAGCGGTATGGCGTGTACTTATCCCTTATTTTAGCGTAAAATCAATACACATCATGAAAAATAATGTATTTGCCTGGGCTTTATGTGCCGCAGTAGCGATCAGTTCACCTGCCTGGTCCCAAAAATTTAAGCCCCTAGATAAATCCCCCATGGATTTAGCCGCTTATGTTGGCGCTCAAGGTAATGTGCGCGTTTATTACTCAAGACCTCAACTAAACAACAGAAATCTAGAAACACTGGCCCCAGAGGGCAAAGTTTGGCGCACTGGAGCTAATGAAGCTACGGTGATTGAATTCACCAAAGACCTTAAAATACAAGGTAAAACAATACCCAAAGGCCGCTATGGTTTATTTACCATTCCTGGAAAAGAAAGCTGGACCATTATTTTCAACAAAGACGCGGACCAGTGGGGTACCTACAATTACGACCCTAAAAAAGATGTAGCTCGAGTAACCGCTCCTGCCACAACTTCCGATGAATCTCTAGATGTTTTTAGCCTTGTTTTTTCTGAAACCGGAACCCTTCACCTTGGATGGGGCACTACTCGAGTTTCGCTAGACATCAAAATGTAAGTTTTTTTTTGGTTTTTTTTCAAAGCCACCCAGAGGGTGGCTTTGTTTTTTAATAGACTTTTTGTCCATCGACAAAAGTAGCCAGCACCTTAGTCTGAGGAATATATTGAGGCCTTACCTCCATAATGTCTTGGTCTAATACACAAAAGTCAGCGCGCTTTCCTACTTCTATACTGCCAATCTCTTGTTCACGAAACATGGCATAAGCGGCCCAACGAGTCATACCCCATAAAGTTTCGGTACGCGACAATGCTTCATCAGGTAAAAAACCACCTTCAGGCCAGCCAGAGGTGTCTTGTCGGGTTGTGGCCGCATAAAAGGTTAAAAATGGATTGACTTGTTCCACAGGAAAATCAGTTCCCAGTGCCAAAATACCCGATTGTTTTAGCAAACGCGCATAAGCGTATGCCCCATTCATACGCTCAGAACCTAATCTTTTTTCCGCCCAATACATGTCGGAAGTAGCATGGGTAGGTTGTACTGAGGGGATAATGTCACTTGAAAAAGAGGGTATATCTAGTCCATCAATTATTTGTGCGTGCTCAACACGCCATCTTCTACCTGGCTTGTCGGCCAACACCTTCTGATAAGCGTTTAAAACTACCGCATTGGCCGAATCTCCAATGGCATGGGTATTCATTTGGAAATCGGTTTTTGCCAAACGGTGAGCTAGCTTTTCTATAGCCTCTACAGGAGTAACCATAGCGCCAAAATGGCCAGGATAATCTGCGTAAGGCCGTTTTAGAGCGGCTCCTCTGGATCCAAGAGCCCCATCACCGTATACTTTTACACTTCCCACCCTTAACTTGGGAGTTACATAAACACCTTTAGGCAAATAGTAATCCAAGTTTTCAGGGGTATTTGAAATCATGGCATCGATGCGCAGGTGTAATGCATTTTGCTGATGCATTTCATCCATTAATTCAATCACTTGCCGATCTAATCCTGCATCTGAAAGTGCGGTTATTCCATAGGACAACACCTCTGTTTGTGCCATCAACAAGGCGGTTTCTTGGTCCTCTTTAGACTTTTGAGGCAAAACAGCATCAACTAAAGACATGGGGCCATCAATCAACACACCTGTTGGTTCCCCTGAGTCCATGACCACAAAACCACCGGCTACTTTGGTTTGCGCGTTTATACCGGCCAGATCTAGGACCACTTGATTAACCCAATACGCATGGCCGTCGATGCGTTCCAACACGACAGGTGTATCAGGATACAATGAATCCAAAAGAGATTTATGCGGAAAAACTCCAGATTCCCAATCGTTTTGATCCCATCCTCTCCCTCTGATTAAAGCCGTTTTGCTATAGGCAGGATAGGTAGCCAGCAGCCGGTCCAAAACCTCCCGCTCGCTTTGTGTGCCTACTAGGTCCACATCGGATAAAAACAAACCTAGCCCATAGAAATGGGCATGAGCATCAATAAGTCCAGGCAAAACAGTTTGTTTTTTTAGGTCCTGTTCAGCGTCAAAATAATACGTTTTTCGGAGCGTTTGCTCATCTCCAACAGCAACAAATACACCGTCCTTCACCACGAATGCGGAAACTACCGTGTTTTGTTCATCGGCGGTATACACTTGAGCATTGTACACCAATAAATCCGCATGTTGTTTCGTGGAACATGATATGAGTATCAAACTCATAGACAAAGCAAATATGTTTAATCGCATCTCATTAAAATTTAAAAAGGTCCCATTGATAATTGACACCCAGCAGCACCATACGACCCATTTCACGATATTGAGCCCATGGTGTTTGTGATTGTTGGAAAATATTATTGACTTTTAGAGAGAAATTCCATTGGTCGCGGAATTGATACCTAAACTGAGTATGAGCGATAACTCGACTGGGGAGTTCTATGAGTGAACTAGGAAAGGATCCAGGTTGAATAAATTGAACCACTTGGGTGAATTGGTCATGTCTTTGGTTCATCCATTGCCCTTGTACACCCCAATACCAGCGTTTTAATAAGCGCCCCTCCAATTGAGCATTGAAGTAGGCCGTGGGTATATTCCATGCTTTAGTCAAACGATCAGGCACCATATGTCTCCATCCACCATCCAAGCTGATGTTCCACTGAGAAACCGGTGACCAATAGGCCGATAAGTCTAATCCAGAGGTAGTTACTTGGTCATAGACTACCTGATAACTATTGCCTAAGGCGTCAGGGGTTGACCGAAAATAATTTAATGGATTGAGCGTAAATAATGCGCGATCATTTACTTGATCCGTATAAAGCTTAGCTTGTAACTGAATTGATTCATCGGGCGACCAGATACCTGATGCCTGAACACTGTATGCTGTTCTCGCTGGCCGAATCAATTGATTGGCGGAAAGCCAAGGATTGATTTGCCGCATCGAATTAAAATCAGGGCTTTCCATACCACCAGACAGGGAAAATTCTCCCTGAAACACACCTGAAGGAGCTTGATAAGCCGCCACTATGTTGGGGAAAACATAAACCCGATCATCCCCCCCTTGAGCGTGGTAGGCACCTTTAACCCCAAGACGATAATCGATTCCCTTAGTTTGGAATGCGTAGGTAGTAGACCAATTCACTAATCCTAACCTATAGCCTGAACCTTGGAGATCAAATTGATCCAAGGCGCTTTCCGACCTATGGACCCACATCGCTTGAGCCCTTCCAGAAAATTCCAGGTCACCCGACTTCCGAGGGATACTACCCCGACCCAAAGCCATAAATTTAGTCTCTCTAAACCCTAAAAGATTTCCGACCCGAGATCCCTCCCAAGCCAACTCTTGAAGGGTGCCTTGGTCAAACTGAACACTTTGACGGAAATTCAACGACTGAAATCGAGTAGCTAATTCCACCGGCGAAACTATGAGATAGCTGGTTTGGGTCAGTTCTTGCTGATTTTGGGTTCCATAATAATTAAATGCATCGCTGTTCACCGTTAAATCTTGAGTCAACAAAGCCCCGCCTAAAGATGTTTGAGCTTGGGAAACAAGACGTGCATTTCTATAAAATGGATCTTGAAAAAAATCAGCAAAATCACCTTCAGCTCCCCTAATACCAGTAATTACACCAAAATCCGTACGTCTGTTCAGCGATGTATTGAGTCCGAACTCTGCCCCATATGCTTTCAAATTACCCCCCTCAAGTGAGGCAAAATAACGGTATACGTCGTCCACTTTTCGTGTCAATGGAGGTAATTGGTGCGCCTGCTTTGATCCCCATACGGGACCTAATCCAAAACTTGGGTAGATGTATTTTCCCCCAGAACGGGCTTTAGGCAAGGAGTCCCACACAGGTTGATCCTTTAATTTTTGAGCCGCTGCCGTTGCTGGATCAAACGATTTTACTACAGTTAGCTGTTGGATGCCGAGACTATCTGCTGATTGAGCCCAAATGAATTGAACAGCCAGAAATGATATGATGGAAAAAACAGAATACTTCATAGGTTAATTATTCAATGGTTCATCACCCTCCACAGGCATTTGGTCCAAAGCAGCTTGAGCCCTCTCCACCAAAACAGGAAAATCAATGTAGTGCGCTACAATTGACTTCCAAATAAATGAGGCTTGAAACCAGTCCCCTTGAGCTTTGAAATTATCTGCCATCAACAATAAACCTTGGGCTGACCAGTAAGGAAAATCGGAAAACGCCAATGATTGCTTTTCAATCCACTGATTTGAAGCGATCCAATCACCTCGTTGGTGGGCAATTCTGGCTAGGTGGTACGTTCCCTCTGCCCCTACTTCACCAATCCACTTAGCGGATAACTGTGATAGTAATTTTTCTGCTTCCAAATCATTTTTATCCGCTAAAGCTACTTGCGCGCGCGCCCACAAAACATCCTGTTCCACCCGCTCTGGGACTTTTTTGGTGAATGGAAAATCAGCATATTGCACCGCCTTAATCCAATCTTTTTGATCAATCGACCAACGCAACAAATGATATTTTACCCAGGAGGTCTGATCTGCGTCTTTTACCCATTGATCCATACGTTCCAGCGCTTCAATGACCTGTGGATTGCTGTATCCAAAACGCTCAATACCTAGGGCAGCATATTTAGTCAAGGCTTGTTCATTTCGTTCCGCGTCTTCTTGACTGATTCGGTAATAAACCTCCATCGCATTTTCGAGTGCTCCGGATTTCTCCAAGGCTTGTGCCAAGGACCATGCAGCACTTTTGACATACATCCCCTGGGGATATCTTTTTAAGTAATCTGAGAATGCACGGGCTGCTTCAGTATATTTTTGTTTGGCCATAGCGCTGGAAGCTGCATCATAACTAGCTTGGTCTAACTCTTGAACTTCTGGGTGCACATATCCTAAAGTAGCCACCCACTCGGTATAAGCCTCCACGTTGGTCTGATCTATGTAGATACGCTTAGCTAAGCCGATGGCTTCCATAGCTACTTGAGTTCGCGGATACTCCTGGGCGATCTTTTGGACCAACATCAAAGCAGATTCAGTATTCGAATCGTTGTAGTGCAACAATGATTGGCGCATCATGGCTTGAGATCTATACGGTGTAGCAGTAGGTTGTTTGATGAGCACATCCAATACATCCTTCGCTTCCTTAGACTTTCCTGCCAATATCAGTGACTGCCCCCACTCAAATCGAGCTTCAAAAGATGAAGCGGTACCGTTGTGTTCCCGAACAAGTCCCTCCAACACGGATGCTTGTTGGGCGAGTTGACCCAACAACCCATAGCATCGTGCGAGTTGTAGACCTACCTCCAGGGAACGATCGCGTCTAACCTCTCTCAAATGGGTATAGGATTTAGCAGCTTGGGCGTAATTCTTATTCATCCAATAGGCATCAGCTAGTCTATTCCACGCATCCGTCTGTCTGTAGTCGTTCGATTGACGATGATTAGTGATCCAAGAGAAGGCCTCAACGGCAGCCTTCCATCGTTCCGTAGAAAATGCCGCATACCCTTTTTGGTATTGTTGGTTTTCCTCAGAAACTGCCTGGTTTTTGAGCGGGTGTTTTTCAAGCTGTTGCACTAAAAGCCAAGCGGAATTTCCAGAGGAATTTGCCAGGAAAGATTCAGCAGACCAGTACAGCGATTTCGCTCCCCAAAGTGACTTTGGCAACCAATCATAGGCCTTTTTCCAAAAATCTGCAGCCTGACTCCATTGCTCCTTTTGGTAGGCCTGATATCCTTTAGCGTACATCAAATACTGCATCTCTTGTGCCGGAGCACCTTTAGGGTATTGGTCAATCCACTGATCAGCCGCTTCCCACATACCTCTTTGAACATATAACTTCAGTTGGAGCAATTCTAGCTCTGCAATCCGTGTCGATTTTGGAAAAGTTTTGATAAACTCATTGACCAGTAAGAGAACATCTTCGGTGGGGTTACCCAAATCAACACTTAATTGGGCATAAGCTGCCCAGGCCTGTTCTTTTAGCGGGAGAGAAAAATCAATTTTTGACGCTTGTCCAAAAGCTTGTCTTGCTTCGGTGTTTTTAGCCAACACCAAATAACTTTGACCCAATTGATACCAGGCAGATTGAGCCACATCAGGCGAAGCATCTGTTATTTTGTTCAATACTTCAACAGCTAAATCATGGCTATCTGATTGGGCATACGCATAACCCAACCTAAACTGATCCGTAGGGGTGTTGTGTTCTTGAGTGACTGTTTTAGATAAATAAGGGATGGATTGACTGTATTGACCTAATTCAAAATAGCATTGACCCAAAATATGGTCCAAGGAAGCTTTTTGGGACGAGGATACTTGAGCATACAATTCTTGGGCCACACTGATGGCTTTGCTGTATTCCTTCATCCTGAAATACACATCTGTTTTCAAGTATTCTGATCGCTGATTGAGCGATGCATCAACAAAAGGATGGCTCCAGTAGTTTAAGGCTTCCTCCCATGAATCAGTGCGGTAGGCTATATAACCCAAATAAAAACGAGCGGAATCCTTCCAAGATTCTTGGTCAAATAGATAACGCCAAGATATGATTGCCTCAGAAAAGTTTTCGATAGCCACCAATGAAAAACCTTGTTGATACACCTGCTTAAAATAGGCCGGGCGATGTAAAAAATCACTACCTACTTGTTTGTAGCGAACAGCGCTCTGGGTGTAGTCTCCCTGGCCAAAGGCGTAATCGGCGAGCACCAATAGCGATTCTTGAGTTCCAGGAACATTTGGGTGTTCGGTAAGCCATTGTAGTAAATTACTTTCAGCCCCAGCTCGACCCTGAAGTAAAGCGGCTTGGTGATAATATCGTTCCATATTTTGTTGGGACAAAAAATCAAGCGATTGATGATCCGTTAACAAGTCGGACCAGAGTTGTGCTGCTGCACCCCACTGCCCTAACTCATAATACCGTAAGGCATCTTGATGTAGTTGAAACGATGTAGGTTGTTGTTGTGCCGATACACTAAGGGTGTAAAAAAAACACAACAACAAGTAAATCAATTGATTAAATCGCTTTAAAGCCATATATTTTCAGGTAATTGACCATTGTTTCTCAAAAAAAAACAACTGTTTAAAGATAAATAAATTTGCGGCACACCGGGGACGAATTAAAAAGAACTTGCTACCTTTAGCGACGTATTTACTTATGAAAAATCCCGTACTAAGCCTAGAAAAAGCAGATATTTTCCAAGAACAACATTTGGTCTTAGGTCAAGTTAATGTAGCCGTTTATCCAGGTGAATTTGTTTACCTGATTGGAAAAACAGGCAGTGGAAAATCTTCCCTGATGAAAACCCTATACGGGGAATTACCCCTCACCCAAGGTCAGGGTCAAATCGTAGGATTTGACCTACCCAGTTTAACGGAAAAACAAATCCCATTTCTCAGAAGAAAAATTGGCATAGTATTTCAGGATTTTAAGTTGCTGCCTGATCGATCTGTTTATCAAAACTTGCGGTTTGTGCTTCGGGCTACCGGATGGATGGATGAAGGGTTAATCGAGCAAAAAAGCCATGAGGTCCTCGACAAAGTAGGCATGAAAACCAAAGGATTTAAATTTCCACATGAATTATCCGGGGGGGAACAACAACGCATCTCCATAGCCCGTGCCTTGCTCAACGACCCTGAGCTGATCATCGCCGATGAACCTACCGGAAATCTCGACCCGGAAACAAGCGTCGATGTCATGAAGGTTCTTTTGGAGCTAAACGCCTCAGGTAGAACCATTTTAATGGCCACGCACGATTACGCCCTAATTCTTAAATACCCCTTCAAAACACTGAAATGCGACCGCGGAACTGTTTTTGAAGTACAACAAAAAAGTGTATAAATGATCAGACTCGGTATAGACATCGGAGGATCCGGAATAAAAGGAGCGCTTGTCGATGTGCGCACCGGCCAATTGACTACAGAACGATACAGAATACCCACCCCTGTTGAACGCACTCCGGACTCAATGGCTGAGGTAGTGAATCAAATTGCGGAACATTTTCAATACAAAGGACTCATAGGAGTCGGATTTCCCTCAATTGTCAAACACGGCGTTTGCATGAGTCCAGGCAATTTGTCTCCTCTATGGGTTGGACTAAACATTGAAAAACTATTTGAATCCTACACCGGACAACCTTGTGCGGTCATCAACGACGCGGATGCGGCCGCCTGTGCCATTATGGATTACGGCGTAGGAAAAGGCAAAAAGGGATTTATTATCACCATCACAGTGGGCACAGGATTAGGGAGTGGTGCGTTTTTAGACGGAAAGCTAATTCCCAATTTTGAATTGGGTCAAATCCCCTACAAAAAGCATAAAAAAATAGAGTCTTGGGCATCGAGTGCTGCCCGAGAAAATGAAGGTCTCTCCTACAAAGAATGGGCCAAACGCTTCAATAAATTCCTGCATTTTGTCACTTTGATCAGCCCACCGGATCTAATCATTTTAGGGGGTGGAATTTCTAAAGAGTGGGATGAATTCAGTCCCTTCATCAAATGCAATGTACCAATTGTCCCTGCCGTTTTGCAAAATCAAGCAGGAATTATTGGTGCCGCAGCAGCAGCCTACCTCAGGGAATTTCCTGAACTGATACGCGAAGGCATATAATTAAATAAAAAAGCCACCTATCAGGTGGCTTTTTTTATGGCGTGAAATAGGCAGTTAAACGATTTTAAATCGTTTTCTGTCATTTTCAGTCAAGTAAATTTTTCGCAACCTCAAGTTCTTAGGGGTCACTTCTACATATTCGTCTTTTTGGATGTATTCCAAGGCTTCCTCTAAAGAGAATTTCACCGCAGGAACAATCTTAGCTTTGTCATCAGCACCTGAAGAACGAACGTTGGTCAGTTTCTTGGTCTTAGTGACATTCACCGTCATGTCATCACCACGCGAGTTTTCGCCGATCACTTGACCTTCATAGATATCCTCGCCTGGATCGATAAAAAACTTACCTCGTTCCTGCAATTTATCAATAGAATAAGGAATAGCTTTTCCTTGCTCCATAGAGACCAATGAGCCGTTTTGACGTTGTGGTATATCCCCTTTGAGCGGTTGGTATTCGAAGAAACGGTGGGCCATAATCGCTTCTCCAGCTGTGGCGGTCAGCAATTGATTTCTCAGACCGATGATCCCTCTTGAAGGGATGATAAACTCACAAATCATACGGGTACCTTTGGACTGCATCGAGGTCATTTCTCCTCGGCGCATAGAGACAAATTCAACAGCGCGTCCGGAAACCTCCTCAGGCAAATCAATGGTTAAATGCTCTACAGGCTCACAAGCTACGCCATCAATTTCTTTGATAATTACCTGTGGCTGACCGATTTGAAGTTCATACCCTTCTCTTCTCATGGTTTCAATCAAGACAGAAAGGTGCAATACACCGCGGCCAAATACCATAAAACGGTCGGCACTGTCTGTATCTTCTACCCTGAGGGCCAAGTTTTTTTCCAACTCTTTTTGCAATCGCTCTTTGATGTGTCTAGAAGTGACAAACTTACCGTCTTTGCCAAAGAATGGGCTGTCGTTAATCGTAAAGAGCATACTCATCGTTGGCTCATCAATCGCGATGGTTTTCATCTGCTCTGGGGCATCGATATCTGCCACCGTATCGCCGATTTCAAAACCTTCAAGACCTACAATCGCACAAATGTCTCCTGTTTGCACTTCTTTTACCTTGAAACGGCCCAAGCCTTCGAATGTGAATAACTCTTTAATGCGCGATTTGATGATGCTTCCATCTCTCTTAATCAAAGCGATCTGTTGGTTTTCTTTTAAACTACCGCGTTGCAAACGACCAATCGCAATCCTCCCAGTAAATGAGGAGAAGTCCAGAGAGGTGATCAACATTTGGGTGTTTCCTTCTTTTGCTTGAAAAGTGGGTACATGTTCGAGTACCATGTCGAGCAAAGGCTCAATATTGGTGGTCACTACTTTTGGGTCATGGCTCATCCAGTTGTTTTTAGCTGAACCGTATACAGTTGGGAAATCCAGCTGCCATTCTTCTGCGCCCAACTCAAACATCAGGTCAAAAACCTTCTCGTGTACTTCTTCTGGCGTACAGTTTTCTTTATCCACCTTGTTGATCACCACACAGGGTTTCAAACCAAGATCAATCGCTTTTTGGAGTACAAAGCGGGTTTGTGGCATCGGGCCTTCAAATGCATCAACCAACAGCAATACACCGTCAGCCATATTGAGCACACGCTCCACTTCACCACCAAAATCCGCGTGACCAGGGGTGTCTATGATGTTAATTTTAGTGCCTTTATAGGTAACTGAAACGTTCTTAGATACAATGGTAATCCCGCGCTCACGCTCCAGGTCGTTGTTGTCCAAAATAAGCTCACCAGTGTGTTCGTTTTCACGAAATAACTGGCAATGGTGCATGATTTTATCAACCAAAGTAGTTTTACCGTGGTCAACGTGGGCGATAATCGCAATGTTTTTAACTGATGACATAAAAAATAGGGTTATACCCGCTAAGGGCGCGCAAATATAGCTTTAAATATTCGATTGATCCTCGGGCCGAGGTTAAATTAACGATACGGCTGTTAACTATCTGACTTTTAGAAGTTAACAATGGTAGACCTGATGGCAGACAAGCGCGTCAGGAGCCCTTCTAATAGATCGAGTGACAACATATTTGCCCCATCGCTTTTGGCATTGGCAGGATCGAAATGAGTCTCGATAAATAAGCCGTCAACTCCGGCGGCAATTCCCGCTCTGGAAATGGTTTCAATCATCTCTGGTCTTCCGCCAGTCACCCCACTGGATTGGTTGGGCTGTTGCAAAGAGTGGGTCACATCCAACACCACAGGCGCATATTGACGCATGGTGGGGATCCCCCTAAAATCGACAATCATGTCTTGGTATCCAAACATGGTACCGCGATCAGTGACCATCACTTGATCGTTTTGACTGTCCAAAACTTTTTGGACGGCATGCTTCATGGACTCAGGACTCATGAATTGTCCTTTTTTCAAATTAACTACTTTTCCTGTTGCTGCTGCAGCCACCACTAGATCGGTCTGCCTGACCAAGAAGGCAGGAATCTGTAAAACATCGACATATTCAGCTGCCATGGCAGCATCGGAAACCTCGTGTATATCAGTTACTGTAGGCACACCAAAGGTCTGAGATACCTTGGCTAGGATTTTGAGCGCTTTTTCGTCTCCAATCCCGGTAAATGAATCAACCCTAGAGCGATTGGCTTTCTTAAAGCTTCCTTTAAATACATAAGGAATCTCCAATCGGTCAGTGATCTTCACAATACGCTCAGCGATGCGCAAGGCCATATCCTCACCTTCAATGGCGCATGGTCCTGCTAGAAGGAAAAACTGTTGGCTATCGGCGTGTTTGAGTTGAGGGATCAAAGACAAATTCATAGAGATAAATTTTGCCGACAAAGATAAGGTTATTTCCCGGCAACATACTCCTCCAGGTAGGAAAACCTGGGGGTCAGTTTTCCATCCGCAGTAGTGATTTGGGCTCGGGCCAATACCCCAGATTGATCTCCATCAAAAAAGGCGGGCAAAACGTATTTAGAAAATGCGATACTAAAGCCTGATGAGGCATCAACCGGAACTTCACAAGGCAAATTATCCACCGCCATTACGGCGAGAGCGTCCTCACTGCGCCAATCACACTCGGCCATATCTCGTGGATTTACTCCATAAATAGGATCCGAAATGGTGGACGACCTCAAGGTACTGGCTATTGGGGCACCGATATCACAGCTGATGTCTGCTATGACCGATATTTTTAAGCTGGGATCTTTTAGGTCATTCACATCAAGCATCATCGGAGCCCCTTTGCCGTAATAATGTCCCGCAATAAATAGATCACTTACCGCCGCCCATCGAAAGAAATTGTTGGCATAGAGCTCCGGGTGGGCAAAAAAGTGTTGCTTGTCTACCTTTGATCCCGAGCTGAGCTGAACATAGGAGCAGACATCGATAGCGGTATACACTGCGTGGGGATACTCATTGACCAAAAAATCCTCTGGATCAACACATGGTAGTCCCATAGCATCGAGTACCTCTGCAGCTCCAGAGCCCACACGACCTTTTCCTGTAAGTACGATCTTCACAGGCGGCAAGTTTATTTCCCGCAGCACATTCTTCAACGCGTTGATGTCGGCTAGATCAGAGGGTTTGGCCAACTCAAATAGTCCGTGTTTCAGTCCATAAGTGCGGATAGCGTGGTAGGCCCCAACTACACCAGCGTAATAACCAAAGGCCACCAAACGCTGCCCGTTTTGATCGACTATAACCTCATGGTCAAACAAGGAAATTCCTTGGGCAAGAATGGCTTGAAGCAAGGCTCTGTTATACGATTGCTTTTTTATGGTATGAGAAAAGAAAAAATACTTTTTACCAGGTATCAATTGCTCGATTGGAACTTCTTTAACACCCAAGAGTACATCGCAAACAGAAAGATCTTCCTGTAAAATCGCCCCCACCTCAGCATAGGCACTGTCCGGGAAAGCTCTGTGCACTGATGGCGCTACATAAATTTCTACACCGGGATAGTTTAACAAAGATGCACACGCATCAGGGGTGAGTACCACCCTGCGGTCAGGTGGGTATTTGCCTTCGGCAATCAGGCCAAAACGAATCATAAAACGGGATATACTTACTAAATTACGGCTATTCTCGCCGCTGCACAAATCTTTTCGTAACTTTGCCTCCCCATCTAAGGGGCCGAGTTGGTTTTGACAGCAAGGTCAGTTGGAGGGTAAGCACGTCGAGCGCTGAGAAACAGCTCGTAAATCTCATTTTTCAGACCTTTAAATGGCGAAAATAACTACGCTCTTGCCGCTTAATCCGAATTACAGTAGGATTTAGCCTCGTCCCCACCAGGTGGGGAAGCGAGATGTCCCTAAGAAGCCCTTGTTGTCGGCGTCTTATCCAGGGGCACCATCAAAGACAACATAGGATCGAAGCAGCTTCGACTGAGGTCCAAAACTTAAGAAGCTAAGCAAATGTTGGGCGGTTTTCGGTCAGACATTTGTCGAAAACCAATCGAAAACTAAACGTGTAGAAAGCTTTTTAATTGCTTGTTTGGACGAGGGTTCAAATCCCTCCGGCTCCACAAAGTTCAACCTTCAACCTTTTTGGTTGGAGGTTTTTTGTTTTCACGCCAACTCTAATAGCTGTTTTACACAAAAAATTTCCTCTATATTTATTCACTTAAATTTTGTCATGAAAAAATTGATCAGTTATGCGTTAATCGCCTGTTTAGGCGTATTAAATCTTCAAGCACAGGTTACCTCTCCAGAAGCCTTTTTGGGTTATAAACTAGGTGAGCGATTCACCCCTCACCACAAAATGGTGGACTATTTTAAGGAAGTAGCGGGACAAAATCCAAACATCAAATTGATCCCCTATGGGGAAACCAATGAAAAAAGACCTTTGTTCGTGGCGGTATTGGCCAGTGCGGAAAATATGGCCCGTCTAGAACAAATCAGAACTGACAACCTTAAACGCTCAGGACTTATTTCAGGAAACCCAACTACCCAGGTGCCCATCAACTGGATGTCTTTTAACGTTCACGGAAACGAATCCGTCGGTATGGAAGCGGCCATCGCCACCTTTCACACCTTGGCTGATCCCTCGAATACCCAAGTTCAGGCTTGGCTAAAAGATCAAGTAGTGGTGATCGACCCATGCATTAACCCCGATGGGAGGGATCGATATGCGATGTGGTACAATCAAAAAATGAATACTTTGATGCAGCCCGATCCTCAATCCATGGAACACAGTGAACCCTGGCCTGGAGGAAGAGCCAATCATTATCTATTTGACCTCAATAGGGACTGGGCATGGCAAGTTCAGGTGGAAAGTCAACAAAGACTAAAACTCTACCAGCAGTGGATGCCTCAGCTTCACTTAGATTTTCACGAGCAAGGAATCGACAATCCATTTTACATGGCGCCTGCCGCAGAACCGCTTCACGCTCAACTATCCCCCTACCAACATCAATTCCAAGATCTGTTTGGACGTAATACAGCCAAATATTTTGACCAAATGGGCCGTTTTTATTTTACCAAAGAACGTTTTGACCTACTCTACCCAGCCTATGGAGACACTTACCCTATGTACAACGGCGCCATTGGCATGACTATAGAGCAAGGGGGCGGAGGGCGAGCAGGAATCGGCATGCGCAACGCAGTGGGCGACACAGTTACCCTGGCACACAGGATTGAGGGTCATTACACAGCAGCGCTTTCCGCAGTAGAAATGACCAGTATTCATAAAGTGGAGTTACTCAAACAGTACAGCACTTATTTCAGTTCAAATGCCTCTGCCCCAAAGGGCAAATACAAAAGCTTTGTCATCAAACGAGAAAGTAACCCAGCGCAACTGGAAAAGCTGATGGCATTGTTGGACAAAAACGGCATTCAATACCAAAGAGCTAAATCAAAATCAGGAGTTAAAGGATATGCGTACCAAAGTGGTCAATCTCAAGCTGTATTCTCTGTATCTGATCAAGATTTATTGATCAGCGCTTATCAACCAAAATCAGTGTTGACCCAAGTGCTGTTTGAGCCCAATCCGCAACTAAATGATTCGATCACTTACGACATCACCAGTTGGTCTATGCCCTATGCCTATGGGCTAAACGCTTATGCTACTGAAGATAAATTAGTGGGGCAGGGTACCTTTAACTTGCCCAAAAAAGAGGTTCATACCCCTGACCAAACTCCGGTGGCCTACATAGCTGCCTGGCAAGGAACCAAACACGCTGCCTTTCTGGCCCAATTACTGCAGGCCAATGTTCGGGTAAAATATGCTGAAAATCCATTTAGCGTAGGTGGAAAAAGCTATCCCCAAGGAAGCTTACTGATCACCAAAGGAGGAAACCAACACCATAAAGATTTTGACCAAAAAGTAATCGAGATAGCCCTTCAAAATCAGGTGGAACTAGAAACGTCTTCAACGGGTTATGTGGATTCGGGAAATGATTTTGGATCTCCAGAAATTCGGGTTATCAAGGCTCCTAAAATCGCATTGGTGGGTGGATCTGGAACCTCATCGTTAAACTATGGAGAGATCTGGCATTTCTTTGAACAGGAGCTTAAATACCCATTAGCCCAACTAGAGGCCTCATCCATAAACAGCGCAGATTTAAGCAAATACGATGTCATTATACTGCCCTCGTTGTTTGGCAGTGCTGTCAATGATCGATCTAAGCAAAAACTCACTGAGTGGGTAAAGGCAGGAGGGAAACTAATCGCTATTGACGGTGCCTTAGGGTTATTTGTTGATCAAGAGGGTTATGGACTAAAAACGTACAGCACAGCGGAGCAAAAAAAGGCTGCCGATAAACGCGCAGAAGAAATTACTGCTAAAGAGCGTTTGGCACCCCACAAACAAGCTGAGCGACTGGCGATTTCCGAAGAAGCTACTGGAGCCATCTACCAAGTCACTATGGACATCACTCACCCATTAGGTTACGGTACAGAAGGAATTTACTACACCTTAAAAAACAACAGCAACAGATATGCCTATTTAGACCATGGAGTCAATGCGGGCATCATCAAATCAGCCAAAGCATACAGAACTGGATTTATTGGATACAAGATCAAAGAGCAAATGGCTGAGTCCTTGGTAATTGGTTCGGAACGAATCGGAAGAGGTCACCTGGTATATTTTGCCGACAACCCCATTTTTAGGGGGTTTTGGGAAAGTGGTAAGTTGGTGTTGTCCAACGCGATATTTATGGTGGGGCAATAGTGCCTTTCAGCCTAAACCAATAAAAAACGCCCTTTCGGGCGTTTTTTTATTCGTAACAGTATTTAACTACTTGAAGCAGATCCTCTTCCACATCCAAGTCATAAGTTCCTGACTTAAAAAATTCTTTAAGGTTTCGCTGAGGAAACATTTTGATAAACCCAATCTTTGTTCTCGGCACTTCGATCAACTGCTCCGCTGCAGACTCCCATACAAAAAAAGTGTAAGTAGGTTGTTTAAATCCAGCGGGGGTAGGTCGTTCATACCCTGATCTTGGAGGTTTGGCCTCTTGAAAGCTGATTTTTTCTTTAAGAAAAAGAAGATAACCTTCTTTAATTACTCCTGCTGAAGCAAAATAACCGAGTCGATATTTTTTTTGATCATCGTTATACCCCAAGCAAACATAGGCCTTCGGGGTATTGGTTTTTAAAGTAACTACTAAACCCTTTTCCTTTTGAATATAATTTACCTTTTTAGCTTCCAACAATAATTCCATTTCATCATTAAATGCATTGTACTTGACCATATAATTGGTGGTCAGTCCAGAAATACTTGCCAAGGTGTATTCTTCTTGGATATAAGGTGTCCCTTTGGCGTTGGCAAATCCCTGCTGAAACTTATCATACAGGGTTGAATTGTTGTTGAGGATGTGGCTGGCATTGGCCATGGATTCTTGACTAAAACCAGTATTTGACCATAAGATGGCCAAAAAAACAAAGAACAAAATCTTTTTCATTCATTGAAAATTTAGGGGATGAGTATCAAATACATCAACCAATTCAATCAAAAGTAATCACATTTCGATCATTGTGCACTCGCCTAGGCTAAAAAGCCCATTTTTTTTGACTAATTTTTACCATCATTTCTAGGATTATGAGCAATTATCACATCAAAAATTTAGAGGAATATTTTGCGGTCTACCGCAAGTCTATACGCCAACCAGAACTTTTTTGGCAGGAAGTAGCTGAGGAACACTTTGTCTGGCGCAAACGATGGTCCAAAGTATTGAGTTGGGACTTCAACAAACCCGAGATTAAATGGTTTGAAGGCGCACAGCTCAACATCACAGAAAATTGCATCGATCGCCACCTCAACACCAAAGCAGACAAGACTGCTTTCTTGTTTGAACCCAACGACCCTAAAGAACCTGCCCAACACATCACGTATCAGCAGCTATACGAGCGAGTAAACAAAATGGCCAACGTATTAAAGAGCCAAGGCATTCAAAAGGGAGATCGCGTGTGTATCTATTTGCCCATGATCCCTGAGCTGGCCGTGGCTGTTTTGGCTTGTGCGCGTATTGGCGCCGTTCATTCCGTAGTTTTTGCTGGTTTTTCTGCCGGAGCACTCGCGACAAGGATCAACGATTGCGATGCGCGCATGGTCATCACTTCAGATGGTTCATTTAGGGGCAATAAAACCATAGACCTCAAAGGAATTGTGGATGACGCACTCGAACATTGCCCAGGTACGTCCAGCGTGTTGGTGGTCGAACGCACCAAAAACAAAGTGAACATGAAATCAGGGCGGGATCAGTGGTTGGCTCCACTGCTGGATGAGGCTGATGTACACTGCACTCCGGAATGGATGGACGCTGAAGACCCCCTGTTTATTTTATACACCTCAGGATCAACAGGTAAGCCCAAAGGCATGTTACACACCACTGCAGGATATATGGTGTATACGGCTTACACCTTTAAAAATGTATTTCAACACCAAAGCGAGGATATATATTGGTGTACGGCAGATATCGGTTGGATCACGGGACACTCCTATATCGTATATGGCCCACTGGCCAATGGAGCCACCACCGTACTCTTCGAAGGCATTCCCTCCTACCCTGATTTTTCTAGATTCTGGGATGTGATTGACAAACACAAAATCACCCAGTTATATACGGCACCCACCGCTATACGCGCCCTAGCCAAAGAGCGATTGGATTATGTCACTTCGCACGACCTCTCGAGTTTGCGGATTTTAGGAACCGTAGGTGAACCGATCAACGAGGAAGCGTGGCACTGGTACAACGACCACATTGGCAACAAGAGATGTCCCATCGTCGACACCTGGTGGCAGACAGAAACCGGAGGAATACTCATTTCTCCTTTACCGATGATTACACCGACCAAACCCACGTATGCGACACTTCCTTTACCCGGTATACAACCTGTGTTGGTCGATGAAAATGGTATTGAAATCACGGATAACCAGGTGGATGGACGCCTGTGTGTCGCGTTTCCCTGGCCATCGATTGCGCGCTCTATCTGGGGTGACCACCAAAGATTTAAAGAGACTTATTTTACCGCCTTTCCCGGTAAATACTTTACAGGAGACGGAGCCCTTAGGGATGAAGTAGGTTACTACCGAATTACGGGGAGGGTGGATGATGTGATCATCGTCTCCGGGCATAACCTGGGAACGGCCCCGATTGAAGATGCCATCAATGAACATCCCGCTGTAGCAGAATCTGCTATTGTCGGATTCCCCCACGACATCAAAGGCCAAGCGCTGTACGGTTTTATCATCCTCAAGGACACAGGTACCTCAAGAGATCGAGATAACCTGAGTCGTGAAATCAATCAGGCCATTACGGAACACATAGGTCCGATTGCCAAGCTCGATAAAATTCAATTTGTTCCAGGACTTCCGAAAACGCGGAGCGGAAAAATCATGCGGCGCATTTTGCGGAAAATTGCCGCCGGTGAAACTGAAGGACTGGGAGACACCACTACACTGCTCAACCCGGAAATCATTGAAGAAATCATCCAAGGCAAAATATAATTTCAAAGAGGGGCCCTATCTTTGCCCGATAAGTGCTCATTATGGAAGAATTGATTTGGCTTTGTTGGGACTTTAGAGGACCCGATGCTGCGCGTACGTGTGCTCATCAACTGATACACCTAAAAGAATGGGCTCTAGACAGTATTCATCCTGTTTTGGATTATAAATCTTCGGACCACAACGAGGTTTGGTCCACCGCCTATATGCTGGTAAATCGCAGTGAAATGCTGTATTTCAGAGACTTGCTTAAACCACATAGAGGAGAGCTCGGCTAGACATTATTTTTATTTAAATTAATTCTAAATAGATTTGGAAAATCGATTGTCCAAAACTATTTTTGCAGCCTATTTAGAATTAATCTCAATAAAATGAAGCTGAATTTCAACCTTGTTTTACCGATATTATTGCTGGGAATATCCGGGCTATTGGCCCAGAATACTCCCGAAAAAAAGAAAGACTCCGTGGTCATGCTTCCAGAGGTCACCCTAGAAGCCAATGTGCTCTTTGGCAGCGCTTTTGAGGCCAGAAACCGCACAGGAAGT
>ENA-ORCY01000020-ORCY01000020.1-marine-metagenome-genome-assembly--contig:-NODE-20-length-169636-cov-6.028922_pt1 | contig 169636 bp, 162 predicted proteins | sample MGYA00248634_ERZ508507 | MGnify/ENA primary metagenome ERZ508507 (study PRJEB26178, sample SAMN06266269) | marine metagenome | isolation source: Columbia River Estuary | place: USA:Columbia River... | reverse complement strand
GGACCTACAGGATCTGCTGGACCCATTGGACCTACAGGATCTGCTGGACCCATTGGACCTACAGGATCTGCTGGACCCATTGGACCTACAGGATCTGCTGGACCCATTGGACCTACAGGATCTGCTGGACCTACAGGAAGTGGTGTTAATTTCTTTTATAGAAATAAAGGCGTCTTAATTAATCCCATTGTTGTAACAACTAGTTTAAATTTAACTCCTATTTTTGGACAATTACCTATCACATCATTCAATCCCTTAATCTTTTACAGTGGTGCAACGAATGTGTATAAATGTGACCCGACGACTACATTTTTTTATTCTTTCATAGTTACGATACGAATTAGTGGTTCATATGTTAATAATATTGATTCGGAATATCAGTATGAGATTAGAAGAGCAAATGGTGTTACGCCAGTTACGTCAGTTCAATACGTTAGGTTAAATAATAATCCTCTTGTAAATGTTACTGTTGCAATAATAACTACGAGAGTGTTTCCAGGAGGAGCTGATCCCTACCAGACTGAAGGGTTTACTATCTTTGTAACTAAGAATAATGGTCCAGATTTTGTTATAGAAAATCTAACCCAAGAGATTGTATTTGAAGCTACATAAGGTTAAAATCTTTCATTTCGTGAAATGAAAGAAGTCATTTTTAATTATACATTACATGAAGCGCAGTCTTTATAGTACCATAAAAGGAAAACACTAATCAGCAGAACCACTACACCAGTTATGATCATGATTCTTTTTCTTTTTTGATAATCTTCTTTTGAAGAAAGACCCGCGACTCCTGCTCCTGCAAGAGCAATAGGAACGGCCATGCATATACCACAAAAATCTTCGCGAACCATTTTGCTATAATAAGATTTATTTTACATGATTTGGTTGAAGATTAACCTCATAATTTGTTTGATTTCTTTTCCATATTTGTTTACTCATGAGATCTTCTCGGTGGAATTGGCTATCCCTAATCCAACTGAGGCAGTTTTTTGTCTCCATGGGTTTTCTACAGTAATGTGGTTTATATGAACCCATCGGATCAACATAATCTTCCTTGAAAACAATCCCTGGTTGAATAAACAACTCTGATATGAAAGGTGTAGCTAGGTCTTTATTGTAGTAGTATGTATTTTGACCACCATGTATATCTGAGTATGAATTGTACACATTTGGATAGCCTGTAATGTAAGGGGTCTCCCACATTTGGACCTTACCATTCAGAGGGATGTTATCTAGAGCTAATCTTTGACCACTATGGGCTGGGCTTACTAACCTGGGATCCTGACTGACGTATGTAAAATCGTTACACACTCGTTTACCTTCCTCACTCGTGCAAGGTATCTTTTTAAAATCAGTATCATACGAGTTTAGAGTATTTATACGCACGTAGTTATCCCTGAATTGATGATTGCAACTGTTTCTTACACTATTGTTTTCACTTGATAATTTGCTAGTCATCTTTGTTATTCATATGAGAAAAAGCGTGTAAAAAAATCTTAGTTAAGCAAAAAATGGACGATATTATGTGTTTAATGGGTAAAGTCATCATTGACATCTGCTCGGGTTTTGATGAATCCCAATTTGCGATTTTCGATGACGATGAGCAAACCCAGCTGCGTACAACTTGGCAAAGAGTCAATCAAGATATGAACAAGTTTATTAACATCCTTTCACCTGTTCAGAAGCAGCGATTGGGGGTGTGGGCAGTCAACCGTACAGATTACTCTGTAGATGAACTAATCATTGCTCTCAAAAAGTTTACCAAGTTTCTCGAATCAGCGAATTACGAAAACTATCCCAAAACGAGACGTATCCGCAACTCGACCATATTCCGTAGTAAGAAAAAAAGTATCAAGTAATTAATTCAATCATTAATCGCAGGCCGTTGAAAACAATAGGACAGTCTATGACATGCTGCTTCTTTCAAAAGAGATACGTAGAACGCGATGAGGTAGACGATGATCTGTTCCCGTTATGCCAATTCAAGTAAAATTTAACTAAATTATCGTAGTAATAACAAAATAATGCAAGAGTGGATTATGATATTTATGTATTTATTAATCGGTATTCTCATCGGGTATTTGACCTGGGGAAGATGTTAGGATATATTCATATTCCCTAGGGAATATGAATTTCAGATACGTACGAGTACAAGATGGAAAAACAAACATGGAACAAGTGTATCATGAATGCTTCATTAAGACATTCAAGGATGCACAAAACAATTTCATAAAACGCATTTGGAACACTTTTGTTAGACTGGACACTCTATGTTACTACAAACTATGTGATGTAGTAACAATCCTATGCTCTCTGAACGTGATCGCTATGGTCATAGACTCCTTCAAGTTTATATTCAATTCTATCATGATAGACTCTTTCAAACTCTTTTCAACGCCTGCTATCAAGGACTTAAACTTCCAATACGACGAAAACAAGAATATCATCAACAACCTGTATAATTTTTCACGCAATACCATTAAACAAGTCACTACGGTAGAAGTTCCTAAGAGTAAAAATAAGATATCTTTAATCTTAGGTTTCCTCTTCTGCATCATCCCTGAATTCATTTTGAGAAAGATTTTGCTTGGACCTCTCATGTTCTTTGCCCTCGGTTGCCTTCTGATGACCTCGTGGGTGGGCGTGTTCGCTTTCATTCCCTTACTTTATTTCTTGTGGTATGTTGTCAAGTTTGTGTCAAAATCTGTTTTAGTCGTCCTAGCTATCATTACAACAATTATCTTAGCCGTTGGTGTGCTTCTGATCGCATGTATGTATTTTATATTAATGACCGTCTTTATGTTTAGTCTCGGAGCTGTGATGTTTTTATTATACCCTATCCTTTTCGGTATCAGAGTTGTAATCCTGATCATTATAACCCTTATCTATTATGTCCTCGTGGGGTTATCCATTATCAAAAAAGTATGCTTCCTAAATGAGCAGTCGTTCAAAGTATGAAAAATATGTAATATAGTGTATATTAACGTTCAAGAGTATAAATAGGGTAATAAGTCTTCCAATCGTAACCATATATGATGGTTACGATTGATTTTATCAAGTGTTAAAGCTATTCCCTGTATAACAAAATGGAATGTCAAATTTGTTACTACAAATACACCTCTAAAATGAGGCGAAAATATACATGTACCGAATGCTCTGAGAGCGCGTGCACATGTTGCGTATTGAAACATATGATGGTCAACCTAGGAGATGTACGTTGTCTATTCTGCGATACTCGGATCCTTATCACTGATCTGAGGGACTACCTCTCGGTGTCAAAGTATAAAAAAATAAAAGATAAACAAGCGGACTACCTCTTTCAAATTGAGATCGGTTTGCTCGACGACACAAAGGTCGCGCTCAAAGAGGAACAGCGTATGATTGAAATGAATATCATGATTAAATGGATGCGTAAAGATGGTATGACAGACACTCATATCTTCAACGTGCTAACAGAGATGGGATACATGAAAAAGAGGTCTGATAAACACTTAGATCTCGTCCACATGTGTCCAAAGTGTAACAATCTGTTGAATCATTCAAATGTGGGAAGCAACACGTACGCGTGCGACTCGTGTAAAAGCCAAATCTGTATTATTTGTATTGAGGAAAAAAAGCCTGATCACGTGTGTGATGAGAAGGTGCTTAAAACGCTCAGTCATATACATAACACTTGCGAGACCTGTCCCAAATGTCACGCCGTAATTGAAAAGGAGAGTGGTGGTTGTGATCAAATGTTTTGTACTAAATGTAATACAACCTTCTCATGGACTACCCGCCGCATTCTTACGAAGAATGAGGTCCGTCACAATCCCCACTTTTACGACTGGCAACGACAACAGAAAAACGGTGTGCAGCGTAATCCACTCGACAACCCATGCGAGGGTCACTTTTTAATGAAATGTCAAAACGACCTCAACGAAATAACTATCATACCTGAATCGCTGGCCTCTGCAACCCTAACGAAGATCAACTATGACAAAAAAACAATTCTCTCAGTAGATAAGGGTATGTACCTAAAGTTCGTGCAGGGAATGTTGATCCATTCAATAGAGACAATCATGGGTATACAGGAACGTGATGATTTCATAAGGCAGCAATTCAGGAGCCGCTATCTCAATAAACGCATCAATTTCAAGAAATGGAAGCTACGTTTCAAACAACATGTCAACACCCTACACAGGAATAATGAAACAAAGGATCTCTTATTAACGTGCCTGGATGGGCTCTATTACATTGTCCTGAGCAGAGATGCAGACACGGGTATGATTGAGCAGCTATTTAACTTTATCACCATCAGCCTCAAGGATGTACAGGATTACTACGGGAGGACGATTAACTACATCATCAGTGCTAATAATGTTATACTCCCGTACATGACCTGAAAATATCATAAGTACATGCAAGGTCTTTTTTTATATCCTTACGATAGATATAAAAAATGTTATCAAGAAATTATAATACTGGGAAACCGAGGGCACCTCCAGAAATCCTGATGATGTTGCTATTCAAACCACAGAGGATGAATTCATACGTCTGTGCATAATCTTGACCTGATCCAGCGGCTCCGTTACCTCCAGCACCAATAATAGCAGCGGCAGAGGCGGCAGGCACGACGCTCACGTTGGTCAACTTGCCATAATTGGTAGAGCCAAGGGGGTCGAGGTTATAGAAGGAGAGAGAGTACGAGTACAAATGGTACCCGGTAGGCTCTGGAATGCTGGGAGCCTTGTAGAAAGGTTCAACAAGAGAATAGTAATCGGATCCCATCTGGTTGAGACGGTTAGTATTTTCGTACGTGAAAGTAGTGTTGGCAATAGGATCGAACGCGCCCGATGGCTCAAATACAACCACCTGAGGACCTGGGACAGGGGAGGCGGACGTGTAGTTGGACCAGATGTTTGAATTGGTAATGTTTCTGACTGCAAAGAATAGAGCCTTTATAGAGTGTGAAAACCTAATGTCGTAGCTCTGATTAGGATTGGATAGAGGTGTGAAATTCTGCCGAGGAGCTGTTTGAACCTGTTCTATAAGAATGTCTCGGGGGGCACAGGCCATTCGTCTACGCTCATCGTTGGACACGATCGCGTAGTTGGCCCAGACCTGAATGTTTGTTAGCTCTGGTGTGACAGCAATATCTGTGCCGACGAATGGGGCAATGGATGGATTAACGTTAACAACCGGGAAGCTGTTATCGAGGACGAGCAATTCGCTCCAATTACGGAAATTGAATGAAATGCGCATCTCGTTGTAGGGTATCGCAGCGGTGGGAAGAGACACACCTGTGTCACGAGTGAAGAAGAAGGGAAGAGGTAGATTGAGGTTCTGGCTGACGAGTGGGTCACCAGGCATGTGGGGTGCGATAAGGCTGTCTACGTTACCGATCATGTTATCATAACCAACCCGCTTACTGGCACTCACGGTGAACGCGCTCCAGAAGTCGAGAAAGTAGTTGTCAAAACGTTCGGCCACGAGATCATTGAAAGAAATACAGGCCTCCTTGATTAGGTTGTGCATAAAGTTACGTGTCCAACGAATCCTACCATTGGCTCCGAACTGGTTGCCCTGCAACAGGGTAACTTGAGGAATAGTAAGGCGGAGCCATGTTTGAAGCAAGTAGTCGCCTGCTCTGGAAATGGATACCGACCATTCCTGGTTGAAGCCAGCCGCACCCGAGGATCGGGATAGGATGACTGGTACCTGCGTGAACCATGTTGATTTGCGCGTCTCTCTGACAAAATTTGTAAAAGCATGCTTGGAACCGTATTGATATTTCTCAATCTCGTCCGTAGTGGCAAGATCAATGAATCCGCTAGTGATATTTGATCCGGTAGTAGTCATTTTTAAGATACCGAAGATAATTTTTATACAGGCCGCTTTTCCGTATTGGCTTTTTCCATTACCTCTGAAAGGTAATGGAAGTAAATCTCACCATCTTAATTATTCATGTAGATTGTTACACCACTCCCTATCGCTCCTACAATAACACCTACGATACCGGCGTAGAGCATCCATTTGGTCCTCTCAATCTCCTTGAAACCGCTAGAGTTGATAATGGCGGGCGTGTCAGGTACAAGCCCTGGCCCCTTTATCTTCTGTTCTTGAACCCAACCGTTTGCAGAGTCATACCTAAAAATGTACATGTACATTGGATTGTGTTGATTAGTATACACGTACACATCATCAGCCGCGGGTTCATCAAGCATGGGTAAGTTGTACAAAGAGTCACCAGCTCGTCGGACCGTTGGATTAATGTATCCCCAGGCAATTCTGTTGAATGGATGCGTGGTGATAGCGCTTCTAGGTTGCCATTGGATAATCTTCTGAGACCACACCCCAGTGATTGTATTGAGGTATACATCACCTTTCTTCGCGACGTTTGGGACCGCAAGCGATGGATCTATGTTTGGGTCGATATCTCCTTGAAATAATGTAGGATATCGTAGCAGTTTAACATTATCTGGTTTGATTGCCGTTTTACATTTATCAGATACATTTGAGTAGAATTTGGTCACTGGATCATCTAGGCGTGTGTATGTACCATTCTGGGCAATATTGATACCCTGCCAGTCAAAGGCCTGACATGTGTCGTCGACCTTGCACGCGTTTGAGGCGTCCACTGTGTTGGCGTATACCTCTGAGGACTCGCGCATCCCTGTTGCCGCGCAAATGGGTGTATTACTGATGAATGTGGAGAAACCAACTTCCTTCATAACCTGCTTGCTTCTCATGTAGTAGAGAATAAGAAAGACGATGCCCACGACTAGTATAATTGGAAAGATAAATTTAAGTATGGCTTTTCCTACGACCACTCCCCCTATTACCGGCATTCCTATGAACACAGCGAGGAGTGCGACCAGTACCCAACCTGAGAGACCTTCCGATTTAGCGCTAGCTGTTTGGGATAGTTTTGAGGATAGGTCTTGTATGATGCGGTTGTTGGATGTTGCCTGTTCTGTACAGTTTTGGAGTATGTTATACATTTGCTGAAACATGTTATCCTGAATGTACACATTTCCAGAGACTCGTTTTACAACAATGGCCTGATGTTGACGACTGAAAGCCTTGCAAGTCTGACCAATGGTTGTGAGGAGGTTGATTGTCGCTTCCATGAGTAAATTCATCGTGTTCTGCGCGTCTGAAAACTGGCCTATGTTGAGTCCCGACGTGACACTCTTGGCTTCTTGCGCTAGTTCTTGCATGATGGACTGTTGGGCCTCCTCTGTGGATAGGGCGTCTAGGAGCGCGTGCATGTTGACAGTAGCACGCTGTGTAAAAGTGTTACCAGAAATGTGAACATCACCGTGTACGTCGCGGACACTAACTATTTGGGTCATGTCCTGAGACAACTGCGTATTCTGGATAATAGTTGAAGAGACTTTGGCCACAGCTTTGGTGACGGCGTCTGATATATTTTTTGATATTGAAGCTCCCATTTTATCAGGTTTAGATTATGTGTGTCATGTTTACACGAATTGCCATTCATTGGCGCCAGCACTATATTGTAGTTGGTTAGTGTCTGCTGGGGCACCGGCTTGAATTGGGATACCTGCAATGGTGGTTGCACCGTATTCCCATTGTTTGGTCGTTGCGTTGTAAACAAGGAATTGACCTGCGGTTGGGACACCAGAAGCAACCTGGATACCTGAAATCATGTACGCATTGCCATTCTCGAAACGCTTTTCAATCTCAATGTTAGGATCAGTAGACATTTTTTAGTAACATAGATAATTTTCATTCAATTTCTTCTCTCACCTCACTAGTCGAGTGAGGAAAAAGTTGATGAAGGTACATCGCGTCTGATGGTGCTCTGTCATTAATTCTCCGGTGTTTCTCCGAATCTAATGCCTCAGAAATGCTCTGCAGCCTTGCAAGGATTTGAGCAACTATGTCCATCGTCATAATCTTGCTCATGCGGGCCGTCTCTGATAACCTGTAGGCAGCGTGCATCTTCCTCAAGAAGGCATCGTTACTGGACAGTTCCTGAGAAGGCATACACATAGGTTGAGGGGTGCCATCAAACAGGGTAAAGTTACCTTCATCCCTTGAAGGTTTGTAAATTTTACGCTCGATTGTTTTGAATGAGTTGGTGAGAGGAGTGATTGAACGTCGCAAGTAGGCATCTAGTTGAGACACCCAAAACGTGTTGTCGTCCTGCCCTTTGTCAATACAGTCGCCGAATTCGAAGCAGGGCGTGTTATTAACATAAACGTACGTACTATCATCATGACAGAGTTTACATATAAACGCTGACGCAGACGTTAGCAATAAAATAGAGAATGTGAGTGAGAATAATTGCATTTATCTAGTGTAATATATTTCTTAGATCATATGAGCTTCATTGGTAAATATTAGTTATATCATGGTATATTTTCATTACCTTTACAGGTAATGAAAATTTGATCCTTTATTCCTAGCGCACTCGCGAGCAAGAGCGGGAACGGGAAGAGCGGGAGCGAGAACGAGAACGGGAGCGAGAACGGGAGCGAGACCGAGAACGGCGGCGGGTTGCGAGTGATCTTTTCTTCGCACTTTGGGAAAGGATCATTCGCGCAATAGTTCGCTCTGTCTTGGTCGTTCTATAATTTCTACAATGACCTGTTTTCTGACTTCTGTACTGATATGATTTGCAACGGGGGGACCTGGACCTGGATCTAGATCTAGACCTGGACCTGGACCTACTGCAACGTCTTACTGATCGTGTTTGTGGCATTCTTTTTACCCGGTCAAGATAAATTTTCACGATTTATGAACGATTTCTGAAAGAGCTGATTTTTTTAAAACGTGTAGCTGGCGGTGCTACCAGTCGACTGATAGTAGACTATACCCACGCCGATAAGAGCTCCTACTACCGCACCCATTTCTTTATATTGCCATTGGTTGCCTATGTACCAACCGGCAACGGCGAGTACGACGACAAGTACTGCATAGAGCATATAAGTTAGCATTTCTGAACCATCTGCCATTATGAATCTTTTGTTTAACGGAGATAATTTTTTACAATTTGTGATCAACGCGGGTGTTGTGAAATATTTTTTAAGAATATTTTTCATTACACGCCTCGCTGCTCCGCGTACATTATGAACGCTTCGTTCAATTCCGGCACGCGCGCTTTCCCGTCGCGCAGCGCCATAGCGGCCGCATCCGCCACCATCCTGAGCACGCTATTGCTCACCTTCCCTAAATTACCAACAACGCTAAACCCTGATTTGCACGCGTCCAGTACATACTTCCATTGATCTTTTGGCGATACTATGTATGAGAAGGGAAGGTTTATCTCTTCATCTTCAAGATTTTCAAAGTTTACTTTCTCCTCGTAAGGTATGCTTTCTTCATGCGCAGCCACCTCCTTTAACCGTTGCCTTTCATACATTGGCAAATCAGCCCACTCGGGACCTTCGTCATCATCACTGCCGTCACTGCCGTCGTCGTCATCAGTCAAATCATCTATATCTCCAAATAGATCATCATCGCTAGCCTGATCTCCGTAATCGCGAGTGGACTCATTATCTGAATCATCATCTCCGACTCCGCTCTCATCCGAGTCGTACATTTCAACGAAATTCTCTACAAACTCCTCATCGCTAGGATTACTGAATAAGATTTCCATGTATTTGACACTTCCTGTGATTGGGTGATTCCACTTGGCCGCCCACTTCATACCTGGTTTGTACACCACATCTTTAAATTCGGCAATGTTAGGTAACGCCTGCTTGGCATCTGAGGAGAGGTTCAGCGTAACGTCTGCGGCTGTTATAGCACGTCTGATACGCCCCCGTCGCTCGTCTTCCAACAGGTTTTCAGTTGAACCTACGGGTCCCTCTTGCCCAAAGTAGATACACATGTCGTCAGCGGCAAAGGGTGTCGCGGTGCACGTATGACCATCCACCTCAACGAATCCATGTTTATACTTGGTATCATTATTGCTCATAATTTTGCTACGCTTCTTATACTTGGCAAGCACATCAGACCAATCTATCTCTTCAAAGTTTATGAATGGTTGATCTTTACCCAAATACGTTTTAAAATCTTTCCAGTAATTGTCAATGAAGACCTGATCTTTCATGTACGCCGTAGCTGATCCTTGCGATGTAATTAGAGCCGCGTACAGAAATGCCGCTTTCTCCCCCTCAGGAGAAAGCTTGTAATGATATTTGTACTGAGAGTGATTGTTATAATTTTTATGTTTCAGCACGGCCCCCATGTACGGCTCCTTTCCGTATTGAGGGAGATATGGACCCAAATGTCGAATCTTCTTCCATTTGGGGACATAGGATGGTTGTGAAAATCCATCAATTCCCCCCAGGCGTTCGCTCAGGTTCATGAATATATCCTTGTCACGCTTGTCATTGAGTATAATACAGCTCTCGTTGGTAGACTGATCTATTTCGAAATTAACATCCACGCGTTCGTAGAATGTTTTGAGAAAGTCAATTGCATCTTTCCTGTTAACGTTGAAGCAAAACCTTGCCATATTTTTAGATAGCTCAGAGAAATCCTAATGCACCGCGAGGTACTTTACTGTATTCATTTAAATACATGTTTTCCGAAACAATCGTTATCGCAAAATTTGAGATGCTGCGGAGGTTCCCCTCCGATGGACGCGTAGTAATTCTCAAACACTTCCTTGTGGCATTCAGAGCAATAACTAGGTGTCATTTGAGTGATTAGTTCTCTTAACTTTTGAAAAAGACCGGGCGCTAGTATAGTCGTAGCCCTCCTCCTACTTAGTATAGGCCCGACAACATCTGGAAGCACAGCGGGTAAAGCAACCCTCGTATCTTCTAAGGAAACAGATGTTCTTTGATTTAACTGTAAACGCCTCGGGTTCATACGTCTTCGGACCACTGGGTCGTTCTGTTTGAGTAAATCGTAATATTTGTTTTCTATGCAACGTCGGACGTGCTTAATTTTCTTCATGACAGGGGTCACGTCAACATTTGGTTCTCCAAAGACCTCGGGAAGTAAAGTGTCGTAATCCAAATGGATGAGCATATCTCCATCATAATCTTGTCTAATAATTTTCTCATGGTATATCTGAGGTTCGTCAATTAGAATTGTTAGGAACACTAGAATGCGTGACAGATTTCGGGCCAAAACGTCGTTGGTCGTAATATGTCCAAACGAATTAATAATAGCTTCTACGTATAGTTCAAGTTGCCTACCGCTGTCCATGGATTTGAGGATATCATTGTCCATTAACATACGCTTGGCTATATCGATACTCATGGCATCTATAGGTGTGAATTCTCGAATCCAATCTTTCTTTGACGCATTGTACATGTCTTCCGTCTCAATGATGATTTCGTCGTTTGCCGTTACGTATGCAACCCCACCAGGGATGAATTCACGTTGACCATCACAAGCCATCTTATACCAAGCCGCGCTAACCTTATACCAACCATCTTGTACCTCTACTGGTATAGTTAGTTCAGGAGGACAATCTTGGTCGAGATTTCTGAGAGCGAATCCTCTAATGACTTGGTTAGTGAAATGGAACATCCATGGAGCTCGTTTGTATTCGCTCTCGCATTGAGAAAGTATATAATCTGTAGCGAATGGAGCGGCTTGTACTCTGCGTTGTTTAATTATACCATCGTTTTCTACAGGTATAATAGTTTTATATTTCCTATCTGTTATGGAAGGTAAAATATCTCCCTTTATTAACACGTCTTGAGGGATTTTGAGTGGTAAGGCTTGACGACGACTGATTAGTTCTTTCATACTCTCTACGCGTGCCTGCACGTAGTCTTGTTGTTTGAAAATTTCAAAGTATTGTAATATGTTGTCTGAACCATCCTGGTCAAAGTCGTTGAAAAACGTTTGCACGAGGGGAAAAGGGATACCCGTTTTGAGTATGCTGAATAATTTGACTATAGCTCTGTCTAGGTTTGGATCTGGGACATTACGGGATTGAGTCCAACCAGCTTCAGCTACAAATTTGTCTATTTCATCAACCATCTCATCCGGGTCCATGTCTACAAAGTGTCGGAAAGGAAACCATTGATTTACTATCCGTTTAGGCCTCGCTTTGGATGCGGCAGCTTCACGTTTCCTGAAGATTTGCGCCTTCTTTCCACGTAATTTCTTCTGAGGACCCTTCTTTTTCACTAAGGCCATTACATTATCTGTCATTTTATCATCACCAAGAAATTCAGGAACGATGCGGGATGCGTGGAAAGCACGCCCGTGTATCCAACTGACAGATCTTTTCCTCGGTAAACTAAAAGCCATGTTACTAATAGAATATCGTATCAAATTACCTCTTAATCTCGATCATTACCAGGTAGCTCATCTCTATACCATAATGGAAATGTCAAAAGAGTTCACTTCGTTAGGTGAAGGCGTCGAAATCTTGGAGAATGTACCATGTGATTATGCGTGCTTACCTAAACCTGATCATTCAAGAAAGGGAGTGGGTGATGTTCAACGTACATCAAAACGTTATCACATCCCTTCCACGTTGGCTGAGGTCGCTGGTCTGACTGATTGTATTTTAGCCGAGTCGGCATTCAACGAGTTTCCACACTCAAAGACCATCATCATTGCAGAGGCTGGTGCAAAGGGCGAGTTTACGATAGACACGATATGTAAAAAGATAGATGAAGAAAATAATATATTCAAACTACCTCAGGTTATTTTGGACAAGTGCTCTGTGGTAGACATAGACGTTGTTAACGACTCGTTACCAGATGTTCTTCATAAAGATGAGGAAGATCCAAAGATTGTTTTGGGATTGAAGAGTGACTGGCATAGATCGCTCATCCCCGGACAGTCCATGATCGTGCACAAGCTGGTTTCAGTGAATAGCGGAGAGACTAAGAAAAAGACCAAGGAGGTTGTTAACACCCTAGTGATGGATACCCTACGCAAAATGTTTACATTGTTTCATCGCAAACTGTTATGCTCTCAAGATAGATGGAAAGGTCTCAACATGGCAGATATTAGAACGATGGAAAATGAAACGAAAGACGTGTTGGATAGGAAACGAGGCGATGACTAAACAGATGCGAAATTACGATCATATGACATACTTGCTGGTTTCTTCACGAGTACTATAATGATAATTATCAACACAATCACAACGACAGGTATAACCATCCACCATTCCAGTTGAAATGGTTCTGCTGGAGGAGCTTCTATCTGAAATATTTCACGCACCTTCTCAGGACCTGCTTCATAGAACGCGTCTTTCTTTGATCTTTTGATTGCTTGTAATTTGACCTCACTTATTTCTTTTGGAGTGACTTCTATGGGAGGCGAAGTACATTTGAGGAGGATTATACCACCGAGACCTGTTGAACGACCTACTGAGAAGAGGGAATCTATCTGACCACCTGCCCTGTTGAACGGAAACATGGCCATTTTGAAGTAACCTTTATTCCCTATGTACCGACCGTACGAGTTGCGACAGTGCCAGTAGGGGACGTCTCCAACTAATCCATCCGCGTACTCAATGTTTTTCGCCACACCCCATCCCATTACAGAAACGGCGTGGAACCCTCTGATCATACCAGCCATCGCATTCCAACTCATAGTCGTCATGCCTGATTTATAATTACCATTTTCAAAGTATACACCACCATTGATTTCGCTACCATGAAAGAGAAACTTGTTGAAATTGGGGTACACGGCGAATGACCCAACAACTGGTCCGTATTGGAGAATGTGACTTTTGACCATCGTCTTGTACACGTTCCTGAATTGTCCTCCATTATGTACTAACTCTCCAGGAGCGTCAAACTTGTACCTGTATTTGCGGTTGGTGTCAAAGTAGCATCCACACGTGTGGGGTATGTTTTCGTTGAGTTTGTCAACAAAATTCACATTAAATTCATCTTTACCTTGTCTGTTGGTACACCACTGCTTGTCCTCTGAACACCACGAGTAGTCGATGCATGTCTGGTCCATTGCTCCCGAGAGAGATAGTGCTCGGGATATCTGTGCCGTGTTACCCCCGTTGCATGGCTTATTACCTGCAAAGCATGCCATTATGGACGTAGCGGATACATTCGGTGACCATGAGACAACCCCAGAGATGACGTGACAATCTGAAAGGATCTGAGCCAGCGTGACGGCGTAGCATGAACCGCATAAGTATTGGTCCCTCACTTCATCTATCATACTTTTCTTCTTGAGAATCTCTGACGAGTCCATTTCAGTTGAGACGCCCCAGGAAAAGTTCTCAGGGATAGTCCGAGTGGCATTCATGTAAGTAGCCGAGTATGGGGTTTTAAGTTCTAGAGGGATTTCAGCCTCGTTAATGAAATGGAGGTTGCGAATATCTGTGTTGTACGGGGGTATAAACACCTTTTTAGATTTCTTTTCAGACGACGCCATTGCGAATCTGGCTCCTACTTTTGAAGGAATTGGTTTCCACTTTCCTGCACGCTTGTCCTCTTCATACACTTCTACTGTTTGATTACGTCTAATTTGTTCGTATTCATCCATTTTTATGTGTTTATGTTTTTACGAGTATGAATTCCGTAAAAATATAAACACCTAAAAAAATGAGTAGTAAATATCAATCGTCGGAAAAAGAGGATCGCGATAATTATCTATTGTTTCTTGCTGGTTTGAACAAATCAGTCCAGGAAGCGGATTGTGATCAGTGGCGTGTAGGTATAAATCCATTCACTGGAAAGTTATACACGACTAGTAAAAACAGTCAACGCGCATTCTCGCGCATGCGGGGTAAATGTGATCCCTGTTTTGATTTTGAATATAACCGTAAAATTAACCCACGTACAGGTCGACGTATCTCACCAAGAGGAAAAGTATATAAACAATTAGTTGCCGAATGCAACCCTCGATCACGCTGCAAGTCACCTATTAATCCTCGTAGTAGGCCTCGTAGTAGGTCACGTAGTAGGTCACGTAGTAGGCCTCGTAGTAGGTCACGTTCCAAAAGTCCAAGGAAATACAAGGCATCTCCTGTTCGCAGACGTAGGAGCAGGAGCAGGAGCAGGTGCAGGAACTAATCTTATGGAGTAAAAACTATCTTTGTTAACACAAAATGGCCACGTTGAAATATCCTATTGGGTATCTTGAACGATCTGACTTCTCTGACTCTGGAGACTTGATTGGGCAACTGGGAGGGAAACCTGTTCTAGTAATGATTCAAGGACTTTACTGCGGTGCATGCACAACGGCAAAACCTGACTTCCAAAGGCTCAGTACTGACGGGACGGTGACATGCATGACCATCCAATTAGATGGAGATCGTAAAAGTGAAAAGGATATCCAGTCTTCGGGTATTCTCAACAAAATTTATCCTAACTTGGAAGGCATTCCCGCTTATGTTCTATACGTTAACGGAAACAAGCGAATCCCATACCAGGGTACCGATCGTTCGTTTGAAGCTTTGAAGCAATTTGTACAACAATATGTTTAATAAGTTATCATATTCATCACTCCTAGGAGTGATGAATATCTGAAAAATTAATAGTTGTAAAAACTTTCCTTATCCTTACCGCTCATGAGCCATATGATGATAAGAATTACCAAGATAACAACTGATGCGATGACCCATGGTTTCATAAAATAGTCTCTGATACTTTCCATAGCATTCATGACTTTACCATCACCGGTCTGATAACCTTGAGGAAGGAGTGGGGTGCGAGCAGCTGAGCTACCATAGTAGGCAGGAGGATACCCCCCCATAGGATGGGAAACTTTATCATAAGGGCTATCTTTGTAGTACATTTTTGCTAAGCAAGGAAAATAATTCAAAAATGAAACATGTGTACATAAATATAACTAAAACTGAGTCATAATTACTAACAAAACTACTAGAATGATTACAATCGAGTACAGTTCATACTTGTACTTTTTCAAAAACTTTATAAAGTTTTCCTCAGAATTACTAGGAGTGGCTCCACCTCCCGGTTGCACAGGTGATGGCTGCACGGGTGATGGCTGCACGGGTGATGGCTTCGAATCGAATTTGCAAACAATGTCATTCTGAACGTGATCAATTGACACGTTACCATCTTCAATGATATCGAATAATACTTGGCATAATTTGTCTGGGCATGTTGGATTCGTTAGCTGCGTGGGGACCAGGTACTTGCCTGACCTGTTGGCACATGCCGAATACCAGCATCCATCGTTAATAGAGTGAGCTCCCTTCATTGCCTGATATGTGCTATTCTCCGCTCTGTTGATACATTTGCAATCCTCAGTGTTGTGACGAAGACAGTAGTTCTGCATAGTGGCGTCTTGGATATGAGGTGGTTGTTTTTCAAACCACATTCTACATTCATTTCCTCCCTCACCTATGGATTTGAGACGACTACATTTCTTCATTCCCTTGGGGCACGTGGTTACATTCTGGGTACAGTACTTGGCTTCAATATCATTATTCTCTCCAAATTTATCCTTGTACGCGAGTACTTGTGCCCGCGTATCTACGTTGTCTAGATTGTAAATACATTTGAGATTGGGTGCTTCTTTGTCCCACCCGTAGTATATGAGTGGATCTTTTCCCTTTGAACTACGACCTATTTCACACTCGTCTCTGTCCGGGTGTACACATCGGGGTTGTGATGTACAGAAACCACCGCAGCAAGAGTCTGTGCCTATCTGCCAATCATTAATGTTATGCGTTGAGTGACAGGGGATCCTCGCGCTGAAAGCGGAGCAATGGAAACATCTACATTCTCCTGGTTGATACTGATGTTTTTGACTCGTTTGGACTAGGCGTCCTATTACATGTTCTCCCATGTTTTTGATAACATGTGAGAAAGATCGCAAATTAATCTAATATGTCTCTTTCATTCAACCTCTAAGGTTGTATTCTGGTTCGTTTATAAACGAACCAGAATACAACCAACACGATGATTAAGATGATGAGCCATGTGTTATTACTACCTTTTCTAAACATATCTTTGATATTACCAGGGTCAAAATCCTCACCTCCGATGTCAATGTCTATAATGTTGCGTCTGTTTATCTGACGTACCTTCTGAGGACCGGCCATGTAGTAAGTGTTGGAAAGTTGTTTCTTAATATTCGTCATGTATCGCTGAGATATCTGATTAAGATCGACTATCTTAGGAGGTTTTGTGGCACGAATAAGGATCATTGAACCGACTGGACCTCCAATCTCAGTCATCACTTGTTTGTCAAACTGAGATATTTTGTTGAATGGATACATGGCCATTTTGAAGTAACCATTTGCATTACCCCACTTTTCTCCCCATGAATTGCGACAGTGCCAATAAGGAACGTCTCCTACCTTGTCATTGTCGTACTGGATGTTCTTGGCGACACCCCATCCCATGATGCTGATAGCATGGAGTCCGGCTGCCTCACTAGTCATCCTATCGCTGAATTTCAATCTACCTCCATTATACCCATTGTAATCAGCTCGATCAAGGTACACGCCCCCGTTAAGGTTGGGGTCGGTAAAGTTACCCGTAAAGAAATTCTTCAGTACCACGTAGCCACCAATTACAGGTCCAAAGTCGAGAATGTGGCTTTTGATCGTGTTTCTGAAAACATCAATGGGTGTTCTGTTGTTAATGAATAACACATCACTCCCAGGGTCGAGTTGGTACAAGTACTTCTTCACACCCCCGTAGTAACAACCGCATGGTTTTGGGATGTTATCATTTAGTTTAGACGCTAGGGTCTTGGCGTCAAAGTGACGCGCGGACGAAACACTTTTACATACTTCAGTATCTCCGGAGCACCACGAGTAGTCCACGCATGACGTGTCTGCAACGCCTTCGCGCTCCATGTATGACGCGATAGCTGCAGGGTTTCCTCCGGAGCACATTTTGTGCAGATTTCCAGTAGGTATGCACGACATGAGGTACGTGGCGCTAATGTTAGGGGACCAACCCGTTGCTCCAGAGACAACGAAGCAGTCACTCATAGTATCTGCAAAACTGACAGCCCAACACTTTCCTAACTATTTAGTTTTCATACATTTTTATTATTAAACTATGTGCTTGTAAACATTACTCACATCAATATACTGAAAACAATTACACTATTACATATCAAGCAAACGATCGTATTCATATATCATCAATACATAGTCATTAAATTCACCCCAACCTAGACATCTACCCATCATCAATTAAATAATGACTTAAAAATATATAAACATATTTAAAATGACAAGTATAAGTGAACGTCAAGACATCCCTCAACCCTTCATATTTGAAGGACAGTGCGTCTACCTTCTCAACGATCTCATCGCATTTGATAGATCGTTCTTTGTAGGATGCATACGCGAACCCAGGAAAACAATTGAAAAGAAAAACATCCCTGAGGACCAATACTGGTTCGCCACGTACTTCAAAGGTGGATGGTTTCCAGAGAGTCCAGAAAACAGAAAAGCCAAGATCCTCATATCCGATGAATGGACCCATAACAACTTACCCAAATTCACAGGTAACCAGGACAACTACAAGTACAAACCACTTCCACCTCTTCTTGAATTGGAGGAGCATGAAAAGTTTAACCGAAGAGGAAAAGTGTTTAAAATGGAGGTGAGAGGTGATAAGACGAGAGAAGGTATACGGTTCAAATGTGAAGATGTGGCTCGCATATTTGAGATGGATTTAATCCATAATATCGATAGATGGTTAGTTCGAACAGAATATGAAATATTCTGTTCTTACAATCCCTTCAAATTGAAGGGGTCAGAACAAAATGTGGGAGGCCAACCAACCTCCACGTATCTGACTTTTGACGGGCTCCTCAAGATCATTTTTGCCTCACGATCCGGCACAGCTTACCGATTCCAGGATTGGGTTTCTGATATTATCTACGCTGCTCACCTAGGCACGTCGCAGGAGAGGGTCAATGCAGCTGCCTATATAGTATAACCTCTATGCCCTGTGTCTACCTGTTCAACATCGGTAAAATAACTGAGCTCAGGAAACACTACCACGAATTGAAACCGTTCAAGAAAGGGTTTCTTTTCAAATGGGGGAGGACCAATGACCTGAAGCGAAGGACATGAGAGCATATAAAGAACAAAAGAATGACTTAAACATATACAAACATATTCAACATGATCTAAGATAAACCCGTTTTTATCAAAAAATTGAAAAAAAGGACTTATAAACAATATATATATATTAAAAATGAATACACAACTAAACGACAGTGATGACGAGGTGGACATGAATGAACCATTTCATGATAGTGAATACTATTACCAAGCTGATAAACAGTTGAGAAAGATGTCTACTAAAGATATAGACAGTCTTATTTTGAAGAAATATACACTTAAGGAGGTAGATATATTTATCCAGAGATACAATGATATCAACGACAAAATTAAACGGTTTCCCAAGTTTAAAGACATGACTAAATTGGACCGAATAGCTATATTCAAGTACCTTAAATGTCTTGAAAAATATGACAATCTTTGTGATTTATTTCCTGTTTCATATGAAGAAACCAAATGGGACCAATTAAACAAACGAAAATGGTATTGCAAAGCCGCGGAAGAATGGGATAAAGAAATAAACAATGAAAGAAGAGTGTATATAAGCAAAATTGCGTATTTGAGGATCAAACAACCTAACCGACAATATGTGATGTTTAAAGATAGACCTATTACCACGAGACAACAGTTCTTAGACGATGTGTCTGAAGCAACAAAACTAAATATTATATATAAATTAAATGATGCAATTATCAGCGTACCTCTTCCAGATAAAGTACTAGATACACAACTATGGACAGGTATAAAAGAGTGGCTGACTGAGGAGACATTTAAATATCGACCTCTCACACGACAATATCTAAATTCTATAGGTCCACATAACCTTGATAGTCCTACAATACGTTATTTTCTCAATTACATCCATGAGGCTATAACTAGAGGTCCGCAGGAAGGATCTTTTTTCTTGGAGCGTATACATCTAGATGGACATTTCTTTTACATCTCATTTGGTACCTAAACAAAACACTCAAATAATTTATAACACTAAGTGTTATAAATTTCAGATTGACTTATAAACAATATACATATATTAAAAATGAATACGCAACTGGATGTAAATGATGGATATATACCTGAGACTGATGGTTTCCTTCAGTTAAAAAGTTACTTTGTAGATAACTGCCCTAAGACGATATCTTTAGCGTCCCTAGCGATGGCGACAGACCTGTTGAAGCAGATCCTCTTCAGGATGTACAAAGCCACCGATTACGGATTGCTCGTCAAGAGATCGACGACCCATTTGGATGAATGCCAGTTGTTCTCGAAACACATGGCCGAATCACTGAATGACTCTGGGTGGGCCCTTTCTACATCACGCAACATATCAAGCCTTTTGAAGCGACTCATGCGTTTAACGGCATTGCCACTATCATTTATTGATAAGATCAGGCACACGCAAACGTTCATCAGACAGAAGGAGGTATGCGCGAGTGATGCTAAATGGATCGATATAATTAAAAGAACAACAAATAATAGGTCCGACGCGGGCATCAGCAATATTATCAGGTTTTGTAAGAAAATGATGCCTCGTTTAGGCATCGAAAACGACACGATTGACGCCGACGAAAAGGCTTACTTAGCAATCAAAATAGACGCCGACTTTGTGAAACAACTCGAACTAAGCCAGAACCAGTTACGTTGGCTCAAAATTCTTCTTAAAAATATATTGGAGGTCGACGTCCCCGATCATGTATTCAAACAATTCATCATCAAAAAGGATAAGATCATAGAAGACGATGGAAGTGACAAACATCGACTATCGGCCACCGAACTTGACACCCTTTACACTCAAGTGAAGGGTAATCTCCGCGATGAGTTGATGTACATGTTGTTTGTAACGACGGGTATGAGGATAGGGGGGCTTGTTAAAATTAAATTAGATCACGTAGCTGAGATCTCGGGAAACACGGTTGTCGTCAAACAGACCGGACGCACGCTTGAGAAGGGGAACAAATGGTTCACGTTCATGATCAACAACCACGTCAATGCTCTAATTGAATCTTGGATTAAAACGAAACGACCAAACAACGGATCAGTCTATCTATTCCCAGGTCGAGGAGAAATTCCTTACATCAGAGAAGCATCGGTAAGAAAAGCTTTTCATAAGTGGTGTGAGATGGCTGGGATGAAAGGAACCCATCTCCACCCTCATTCGCTGCGCCATAGTTATGGTCATTTGTTAATTAAGGCTGGAAACAATATACATGATGTTTCCAAATTAATGGGTCATTCAAATATAGCAACTACTGAAATATTCTATTTGAGGGAATCTTCTGCCGACGTAGCCAAAAGAGCTAACATTCCATGGCTTCAAAAGCCAGAACAAGAAGAAATGATGCCCAAGTTCCTCACAACGAAGACCGCAAAAGATAAAACGTGTGACAAGGAACGTCAAGACCGGGAACGTAAGAAACGTATGAAAAACATGGCCAAAGTGGGTGGTTTTACTATCAAAACCCAACTCAGCAAGGTCAACGAGTAGTAATCAGTTCTATATCTTCATGAAGATATAGAATATTAAATGAAATCGTGTATGGAATCATGGCGTGAGTGAGATGTATACGTGGTTGTAGATCCAGCGCAGCTATCAACGATTACGCGCATAACTTTGTCTATGTTGGGCATCTTTTCAAATATCTTTTTCCGATCTTCTTCACATATCGTGCTCATGATTCCTGAAATGATGGATACGCATGTTTCCAATTTCGTATTGGCTCTAGAGAGCTCGTCTTCGTATTCTTCCTGGGCTTCCTCGGGGGATTCGGACACGTCATAGAATGGGTTGTTCATGTTTTCGACAATGTCTGGAAGCGTTCTGATTGAATACCATTTCTGAGTAGTGTCGACGTTACTATGACCCATAAATTTTGAGATTTCATTCATCGTATTACCAGAGTCCTCGAGAACCCTGACTAACGTGTGTCTAAACAAGTGAGGATACACGTTGGTTGTCAATCCCGCTTTCTTTGCGATGATTTTCAGATGTGCTTCGAAATGAGAGACGGATGGTCGTTTGCCTTTTTCTAAACCAAACATGAATTGTTCATCCATCATGTCTTTGTCGATGAGTCTTTCATACTCGTGTACGTAACTGACAATCTTACGTTTGAGATTTGGTCCGATAATGAATTTCCTGATTTTGTTTCCTTTCTCAAGAGATCGTCCTTCATGCTTTGGTTGCATAAACTCGTTCACGATATCACTCACTTTCAGGTTGCACATGGCTCCTACACGAAGCCCCACTTCTCTGAATAGTGTGAGGATGAGCGTCCACCTGGTATCCCCTTCACACGCCGTAAACAGGTTGTTGATCTCTTCGTCTGTGTATGGTTGGCGTTCTTCATTTAGTTCACGTTTGTTTTCAATCCTGTTGAGGATCATATTTACTTTGATAGTGTTAGGATCGACTTGCAAAATATGCTTGAGTGGATCGCTTTTGAATATCCTCAAAATCTGAAACAGTCGTCTCTTGGCATGATGCGTGTGGATCTGGTTTTTAACACGTTCGTTTTGAACGTTGAGGTTTCTACCATGATGGAGCATGAAATCTGTCAATTTCTCAATGGTTGCAGAATGGAAAAACATTTGGAGTGTTGTATCTTGGGGGATGAAGCTAATCAAATCTAAAAAGACGACAACCATACTGTATTCAATCTTCTTCATGTTGTTTTCGACGACTGACGTTGTTGTTTCAGAGACGGTCTCAAAGTAACGATATATGTTTTGAAATAGTATTTTGGTCCACTCATCTGCCACTTTTATAAACCTGTCTTTCAACGTGACCCCTACGACGTGATCATGTAGTTCCAGTTGGTCCATGTACGTTGATCCTAGGTATTTTAGTAATATACTGTATATAATGTTGGGGCGAGATGCTTCATTGAGTCTGTCCTCAAGGGTCTGGGTGTCCATGTCTGAGATTTCGAACATATCGCATTGGAGTGCCTTCTCGAGATGCATTAGAGCCTGTAGTCCTGAGAATTTACCCAATTCGACTTGGTCAATTATTTCCAACTTTTTCTCTGTTACTCTTTGGTATTCTTGTATTTTCTCTATAAAGGGCCATCCGAATGCGCCAAGGATGTCTAACTTCCTGATGCATATGAGATTGGCTCTGTAGCTATCGCACACGAAGGCTTTCCCTTGTTCAAACGATAATGATTTAATATCTGTATATTTACACGGGAGCGTGTTTAGCATTTTCTTCAGGTCTACTGTGCTCACGTTGAGCGTCTTTTTTCTCACATTGAGAACGTATTTGCGCAAGACGGCCCGAATATGTGATACGTCCTCCAAGAACTCTTTTCTGAGGAAGACGTGTGCTAATACGTCCTCTGGTGCGTTTCCTATCCTCAGTACTTTTTCAAGGAGTTCCGTAATTGGAAATCTATCAGATGTTATGAATTCCTTTAGTTGATCAGAATTCGTGTTGGCGAGGTCTTCCCCGAATTTATTGTAAATTGGAATGTAATAGTTGTAAAAGATGGTCTGAAGGTCCCTTCTGTTGTTGGTTTGTTTTAGTTTTGCTGCAAATTGGGTATATTGGTTCATTTCCTCTTCGTACTGGGAGACATCGTAATTGAGCACTTTCAGTATTCTGAAGGCATCTATTCTGATTCGTTTATGTTTGTCTCTTACGAACGATGGAACGTCTATGCTGTGGAGGTCGATGTCTTTGGCTGTTTTCCGTAAGAGTCGAACGGTGGATGTGCCTTGGCTACCGGGGTAGTCTTTGAGAATTGATTGGATTATAGTTTCCATTTATGTGTAAATTATATATCCATAACCCATTCAATATTGATGTAAACATATACAAACATATTTAAAATCTCAAAACGAAGGACGGTATTAGATTTAATTGGAGTAACGTATCGAAATTGTTTGAAATAAATGATGCTTACCATCTTTACGAAATTCTTGATCGTGCGCACGCTGATGAGTTATCGCGTGTAATGGATCAGCTTTCGATCTCACAACAGGAGCATAAACGATGTCAGGATGTATTGTGGGAGATAGCTCTATTGACACCAGCTCAGTGAGAGGAATTGTCAGGTTTGTTTGCGGCGACGAGAGCGAAGATGGAACCATTCTTATAATGAATAAGCATTCTTTAAAAAGACGTAATTACATTTCCCAACAAGATCCACATGCGTGCTGGGTGCTCATTGTATGAATCAAACTTTTTTTCACTAGGTCAAGAGGGCTATCGTCGCTGCTCGGGATAGCCCATGAAAAGTTATCGTGTGTATGCTCATGTGTGTGTAGGTCATTTGGATGTTTATCACTGGGATGATTGTGTTCACGTGGGTCATACGAGTAATTCTTTGTGAACCTAATGTCTGTGTTGAGAGGTTCATCACTAAAGCTCTCTTTCATATGGAAATGAGGATGGGAATGGGAATAACCTTCTGCCTCCTCTTTAGTGGGTATATGTCGGGGTAATTGTTCGCTGAATCTGACATCTGTGTTTAAAGGTGGTATGATAACTTCTTCAGAGAATTGTTCAGTCGCTTGCATACTCATATCAACAGGCTCTTCATGAAGAACAATGGGTCCTAGATTTTCTAGATACTCGGAAAGCTCGTCAAAATCTTCTTTGATGACTGTACGTTTTCTATTAATTGTATCCATTTTATAAACGTATAGAAAAGTTTATGGTAGGTATAACATATACCAGTAATGAAGAACCCATCCAGAGATATGAATAGAAGGGTATAAAAATAATTAATAGAAGTAAAATGGACTTTGAATCTATGACAGTCGCCGAATTGAAAGATATTGCAAGAAACAATAACTTCAAAAACTGGTCTAAACTTAAAAAAGCAGACCTCATCCAATTCCTCATAGACAAGGGGGTACATTGTAAACCTAGGACTCCTGTTTGCAGACCTAGGACTCCGAGCCCTGTTCGCAGACCTAGGACTCCGAGCCCTGTTCGCAGACCTAGGACTCCGAGCCCTGTTTGCAGACCTAGGACTCCTGTTCGCAGACCTAGGACTCCGAGCCCTGGTCCTAGTTTTGTTACTAATGTTTCTCCTTCTATTTTCGGCGTTGCAAAGCTGAAAAAGAGGCAATGTGATAAGAACCTCCGTGCAGACGTCGTGACTGCTGCTGAGGATTATGGAATTGCCATAACAAAGGTTGGAGGTAAAAAGAAGACAATCAAGGAACTATGCGCTGAAATAGAAGAACGAATAAGGCAACAAGTGCCAACCTCGTTGAACACCACAATCACGGGAACAAGTCCACCGCGTTCTCGTACCCATTCTCCAATTAGAAACGTCGTGGGTATGGCTCGACCACCTACTCCGCCGATCCTTGATACCATCCGCGAAGGTATTGTCCCCAGAGCCGTTGTGTACGCCCTGACTAACATAGACAGAGATATGGCTAAGAATGAACTTCTTGACACTAAGAGAAAGCTCGTATCAAAGGATAACATGGTCCGATATGCCGCCGAACTGGGAATAAGAGGCAAGTCTCTCACGAAACCCGTACTATTAGATCGAATTATAGCCTCAATGCTTGCTCAAAACATGCCCGCCATGGCGCAAGCAATTGAGTCGGAATCATCTGCGATCACAGATGAGATTAGCGCCCATGTATCCCGAAGCGTACAAATATCAGGGGAGCGGCGTCCAAGTAAAGAAGAAATTCAATCTGTCGTAGAACAGCGCATCTCAACTGGTGAAAGCGTGAACCCAGTCGTAGTAGCTGGTGAAATTATAGCTGAAAAACAAAGCGTAGACATTGACTCTATAAGACCTCCTCCTATTTCAATCCCCCCACCCCCCTCCTCCTCACGATCATCTGATCAATCCTCACGATCATCTTCAAATGACGATTCATCGTCGTATGACCAATCATGGAGACCATCCTCTTCAAGATCTTTATCTGATCAATCCTCTTCAAGATCTTTATCTGATCAATCCTCACGACCATCCGCTTTGTCCTCACGATCATCTGATCAATCATCGCGATCCTCCTCCTCACGATCCTCCGCTTTGTCCTCACAACCATCCGCTTTGTCATCGCGATCCTCCTCCTCACGATCCTCCGCTTTGTCCTCACAACCATCCGCTTTGTCATCGCGATCCTCCTCATCACGATCATCTGATCAATCCTCCTCATCACGATCATCCGCTTTGTCCTCACAACTATCCGCTTTGTCCTCACGATCATCCTCATCACGATCATCTGATCAATCCTCACGATCCTCCTCTGTTCAACCCTCACGACCATCTTCAAGGACTATGCAACCATCCGCTTCTATACGATCAGACGATGATCATTCCTCTTCAAGATCTTGGGTGACAGATTCATCTTCATCATCATCCATGTCCAATGAAACAATGTCCGACGTGGAAAACAGCGTGTCTGTTGCCAGACGTATCAGCAGCAAAGTAGCGGACGATATCATTAATGAAGTGGAAAGTAAAACAAATAGTTCTTCAATTAAAAAAACTATCAATGAAGTGATAGAAGAACAAGGAATAAACCTTGACGTAGACCCTGAAAGATTGGAAGTGATCGTAAGCGATGAACGGGCTCGCGAAGCCGTCGAGGATGCGGTGAACCGGGCTACTAATGAAGGGCTTATTTCTGAGGATGAAGGAGATGAAATATTGCAACCATTGAAAGAGATTATCCCTGGTCCTTCAGGATTGCCTACTCGTTCACGAATACGTGGACCTCCACCACCTGTTAGCAAACCTCGGACATTGACACCTGTTAAGCGGCAAATCAGAGGAGAAGAAGATATTGAAATGTTACTCAGAGAGATCCAAAAACCAGAAGATAGCATTAGTAACATGGCAGCGATCAGATATAGAGTGTTTGATTCCTTCGGACTTATAAATTAATAATTTCAGCTTTCATTACTCACATGAGTAATGAAAATGACTTGTTCAGAATACACCTTTGAGTAGTACAGGCGATATCCAATTTGCATGTTTCAGGAACAGGTATATCTTGCGTTTATTCGAATCTTCAATTGAGAGAGGGTCCTCCGTGTCTATGGAGTGTGGATGTATGGTGAGATCTAACGAGCATAGTTCGGGATATGCAACATAAATTTCACTGTCTAGGAAGCCGATTTGATTATAATTGTTGTAATATAGAGATAGACCCTCATGGAATCGAGGTATAAGAACCTTGATATTAGAATCCTTTTCTGAGAAGATGGGGTTCATTTTTCTAAACGTAAAATGATTTTTGGACACGTTCAAATACTAATAGAATTAAACTATGGATAAATACATGGAAATCATAGACAATCTTTTGAACGATAAAGAAGATAAAAAGTGGCTCAAAAGTCAGGTTTATAACGATCTTGCGGACACGACTGACGAAGAAAAAATTAAAACGTACATAGAAGATGTCATCAAACAGGGTAAGTTGGGATGGGATCATGCCTCCTTTAGTGATGTGAAACAGAGCCAACAAGAACAAGACGATTATATCCTAAATCCGTTTGAAGCAGAGGAAGGTGTAGTCGAATGTAAAAAGTGCGGTAGTTCAAAGGTCTACTCATTATCTGTACAAACCCGTGCTGCTGATGAACCTATGACGACTATGGCCCAGTGTACAATATGCAAAACCAGATGGTCTTACAATGGTTAGATGAATACAAAGAAACTATCATTACAATAAAAAAATGCAAACATTTACATTGATCATCCTGTTCATCGTGTTTATGACTGCTTGGTATCTTCTCAAAACAACGTATGAAACGTACATGGAAAATGAACCAACGGTAGTGAGATTGAGAAACAAGCTAACCCCCGTGTTCCCAGAACTCAAGTTTGTAAAGATAATGAAGGGTGATGCATCATACACCATTAACAAACAAAAAATATATCTATGCACATCCAAGAATGGAAATGTGTACGACGACAACATGCTCACTTATGTGACTCTGCATGAGCTAGCCCATACGATGTGCCCAGAGATTGGTCACGGTAAACAGTTCCAAAGTATATTCCAAACACTGTTAGGCCGAGCAGAACGACATAATCTGTTTGACCCCCGTAAACCTAGGATTGAAAATTATTGTAAATAGGTCTTCTATTACTTGATGAGTAATAGAATACAAAGGAGAGCATCTCACATAAAGATTCGAATATCAAAAATCTCCGAGTTGGCCACCTCTAGTCTGTACATATCTTTGGTTATTCCTTCCTGTTCACGTAACTTTAAATATCCATCAATGTTTGCTCTAATCTCACCTTCATATAGGGTGATTCGGTCCTTGTATAATGGGTATATCTTTTCAAACTCTTCTCTGTTGTTATCGTCATCAAAAATGACTAGTTTAGCAATGCTCTTATCGTCAAGGACTGATTTGATAAGTTCACTGCAGAAGCCAATCATGATCATTTTGCTTCTAGGCTTGTCATTTGAAATGGGTACCATTTTATGAAAGAATATTGCCTTTAGGCCATAGCGAGTAGTCCTGATTCGGAAATGTACTACGAGTGCTTCTGGTTATGAGAGAAATCAGGTTTGTGAAAACAATTCCTTTATGAAAACGATCTGAAATGAAAGTGAACTTGCAACTTTTAACTATTCTCTTCAAAAAACATCTTGGTATAAAATGGTTAAATTGACTCAATCTATTATTCAAACATTGGTTGATCATGAAGGCATTCCCTGGTCTCTTGATCAGAGGCTTTGCAAAGGAGGATTTGGAACCATTTATTCATGTGCAGAGAATGATAAAGTCGTAGTGAAAACACAACACCGATCAGATGAGCAACTACGTAAAGAAGAGTGGTTCTACCGGGATTTACATTCACATAAAAAAGATAAACAGGCTCCCAAATGTATACCTGACCTTGTTACGTCGGGCGTCGCTAATGATCTCCGTTTCATTGTCATAGAGCGCTTTCCGTTCGACCTGCAACGGTTCATTGACAGTATTCAATTCTCAAAACAAGAAAGATGTGAAATGACAAGACAGCTCCTATCAGCCATACGTTTCATTCATTCGTTTGGTTACTCGCATGGAGACCTCAAAGCAAAGAATGTCCTCGTGAGATTTGAAGGAGGAATCATCTCTCTATGTATTACTGATTTTGGTTTAGTACACAAGTTTATAAAAGATGGGATTCACGTACCCTACGTTACAGGCAAGCTATGTCTACATCGTGGCACGCTACCTTTCATCAGCGAAGACTCTCATATGGGGGTTATTCCTAGCAGACGTTCAGATCTCGAGAACATGGGATGGTTACTCATCGCATCATTGTTCGGTGGATCGCTTCCCTGGGCCAAAATGAACGGAAAGAACCCCATTTTAAGGGCTAAGCAATCAGTGAAGCAGATGATTGCAAAGGGAGATGATTCGGTTTTCAAAACAATGATGCCAAAGCAATCCCATAGAAGAATGTTCAATTACATGACCGAAGTGATTGCTCTAAAATATGAACAAGAGCCTGATTACCACATGTTGGAAAGAATATTTAAAGTCGAATGAATAGTTGAAAATTGTAATTATTTTTTCATGGAATAGTTTAATCATGTTTGTGACTACAAATAACTCGTTCAGAGGTATCCTCCTAGGAGGATACATCGGCAACATTCTTGGGTTACCAAACGTGTCAAAATCATTCGATACTACCAAATCGAATAAAACCACGTTTAATAGCAACCGCTATAGTCATGACATGAAGTTCACCATGGAACTGGCCAGCTACCTTACCATGTACCCCGACTCGTACTTGGAATATTTCACAAAAACAGTGCGTGAAATGAACAAGGGTGAAAGTAGAAACGATAGCAGCGGAGCAGTTGCGAGGATATCACCTCTGACTTTGATCTCGTACGAGTCAGATATAGACTTGTTTAATATGATCAATAATACCATCATATGTGGTAATAACAAGAATGAAGTAGACATGGCATTCATCCATGTAAAGATATTGATTAGTATAATCAATCGACAGATCAAAAGCGCAGAATCGTTGTACGCTTACGCGAATACTCTCGCTCGACTCGTAGGAAACTATGCCATCCTCGACAGCCTGCAGATTATAGAAAGCGAGATGAATATCAAACAGATACGGTGTAATATCAAAAACATCTTTAAATATGACAAATCACAAATGAACGCGATTGATTGTTTCATATGTTCTATGATATGCTTCATGAACAACTTTGATCAACCCGAAAAAGCGATCATTATGGCTGCCAACATGGGGGGATCCACAGACGTAATTGCCAAGTTGGTAGGAGAACTCGTCGGTGCCAAGCACGGCATTAGTTGGATCCCTAATAAGTGGAGCAACCTGGCAAATAAGGAAAAATTGATCAAATTGGCAGACAAATTATATGAGCGATGAAAATAATGAAACGATTCCTTACCCTTCGGGGTAAGGAATGAACTATTTATTATAATTTGTAAAAGTTACCTAGCCTTGTCCCTTTCAGGAGGTGAAAGGTTCCTTCTCTGAGCATAGTGTTTTTAATGTTGATGAGTAATTGTTTAGCGATTTGGGGTTTGTCGAGAACCTTGTTCATGACAATGTCCTGATCGATCGTAGATGGATTCACGGCATACATAGGGATACAGTTTTGACCCACGTAGTAAGAAATGTAAGGAGATGCTGGATTGATTGGATCAAAGGGTTCAGTCATTAATTCACAATTGAGCATTCCGATTCTGAAGCGGTCTTCGGCTGTGTTTTTGATTAAAACGTCGCCTGGAGACAGACCTATTGTCTGATGATTACCCGAAAACATAACACTTGCCACTTGACCGTATTCCTCGTTGGCTTGATGCGAGGAGGCATACTCACATACACCATCCCAGTTTTGAGCACATCTGTTAGCCAAATAGACCTGGCATGGCTTACTGTTCTGGCCATATGTTACACCATGACTGCCATGGTTAAACCTCTGGGACGCGTTGTTCCCAATACAGTATGTTAGAGGATCGTTGTTGTACACGGGGAGTGCATTCACAGGGGAAGCACCAAAATGAGATAGCTGCGCATACATTTTTATCTATGACTGATAAAAATGAGTATATACGCCTTTTAACACACCAGAACAAAAATATCCTCAAATGAAATACTTGATAGGAGTAAACGACATATTCTACAGATATAAGTAAGCTAAAGAGAAACATGCATGTAACCAAAACATGCCTCGAAAAACTGCTTTGATTACGGGTGTTGGTGGACAGGACGGTAGCTATCTGGCCGAATTACTTCTTGATAAGGGTTACTATGTGCACGGTCTCATTAGGCATTGTTCCGTGAACAACAAATTCCGTATCCATCATCTCGAAGATCATAAGCGTTTCAGACTTCATTATGGCGACGTGACGCAGAATCCAATCAGTTTAATTAAACTGCTTGAACCCGATGAGATCTACAACCTTGCAGCGCAATCTTTAGTTAAGGAATCATTTGACATACCTAGGTATACTTTTGATACAAACACCGCCAGTGTCATCGAGTTGCTTGAAGCAATTAAATTAATTGATTGTCCACTTAATCCAAAGATTAAGTTGTACCAGGCGTCGACTGGCGAAATGTTTGGAGACGCACCTACTCCTCATAACGAGTGCACTCCCTTTCATCCAAAGTCTCCCTACGCTATATCTAAGCTTTGTTCTTATTGGATGGTTAAACATTACAGAGATGCTTATAACATTTTTGCAGTGAATGGTATCCTTTTCAATCATGAGAGTCCCCGACGAAGTGGGTGTTTTTTGACAAAGAAGGTATGCAGAGGAGTGGCGGATATTAAGGATGGTTACAGTGAGTATATCACACTGGGTAATCTAAACGCGAAGCGTGACTGGGGGCACGCGCGTGACTATGTTGCATGTATGTGGAAAATGTTGCAACAGGACAAGCCTGATGATTTTGTCGTATGCACGGGTAAATGCAGGACAGTGCGTGAGCTCGTAGAAGAGGCGTTTAAACACATCGACCTCACCATAACGTGGGAAGGTGAGGGCCTTGATGAGATTGGGGTTGATCAGAATGGACATACAAGGGTGCGGGTAAATCGTTTTTATAGAAGGCATGGAGATGCTGATTGCCTTCATGGCGATTGTACTAAAGCAAAGAATGTACTTGATTGGAATCCTACAATTACTTTTGAAGATATGATTGCAGAGATGGTTAACATAGAACTTCTTGATGATGAAGATTGAATATATAGTAATAGTTCTGTTACCCCTGAGGGTAACAGATTTTTAGAGTCGTAATTAAAAGTCATCATCGGGTACGTACTCGTCTGCTACGTACAGAGGCTGATCCTCATAATCTGTACTCTTTTCCATCTCATTGATAATTTTCTCAAAGTCTACCAATAACCCCATGAAGCCTGTGCCAGCTTTCGGCTGGTTGCCTGAGATAATCGCTGCGCTCACGCCGGCGTTGTTTTCAATCTCTGTTCTCATCGCAGCGGCCAAAAGGATGTCTGTGCTCTCTTCAAAGGTGGCCTTGCTAAGAGGACCCACGTCGTTATTTCTCATCGTGTACCGCGTAATAGAGCAGGGTTTACCTTTGTACGTCATTTTGTCCACGAGAAGCTGAATGTGCATAGTGTTCACGCCTCCGACCACTTTCTTGAGATCATTAAATAACATCTTTCTCACAGCGCAGATTCCCAAACACTCGTAGACTTCCCAGAAATCATTGCAATATAACCTCTTGTTGTCAATGAGAGGATGAGCGAGCATCTTTTTCAAATTAGATCCCTCAGTCACAATCAACCATTGTCCATCCTCGTAATCAAAATGCATCGCGTTTACTCCCTCCATTCCACATACCAAAATCTTGTTCAGAGCAGTGAGATATTCAGAGAAACCTTTCTCAGAGGCCATGAATGTAATTTGAATAGACGTCGGGCCTATGTTGAATTGGCATTTTTTAAATATATCCTCTTCCCTGTCACTGATTGCTTTTGCTACCGTGTACGTGTTCACGCGGTTGGTATACATAATCTTCTTGTTCAAATCAAAATCAAAAACAGCCGATGAACCATCCATCCACATTAAGGGTTTGGTCTTGTATAGGTCCTTAAAGTGAACCCCTACGATCGAACATCCGATCGCCTTTCTCAATTCATCGGATGAATTGTACTTGGTTTTGAAGTAGACCGTGCACGTCTTTACTTTGATCTTCTTACTCATATTCAATATTTCCTCAAGTCTGCCGACGCCCGATTGCTGCAGTTTACCCGCCGTGTGGAATGTGTTGAGCGTGGTCTGCGTCTGACGTTCACCGATGCTCTGCGCCCCGATGATACCGACACACTCACCAGGAGTAGCCCTGCTCGTGTGATACTTGGATATAATGCGCTGTTTGAACTTTTCAAACAAATCAGGAACTAGCCTTACTTTGTTGAGCTCTCTCCTCAGAACCGAATCTTGTTTCATCTTCATTTGCTCGTACATTACTTCTGGAATGCTTGATCTCCATGAGCACCCATTCACAACCTGTTCAATCTCCTCTTCAGTCAACACCTCGGCTTCATTCGTCCTGTCGTTAGTCGGATCATCTCCCTTGTTTAACCTCTCAGCCAGGCGCTCAATATTAATAGGATATATCTCAGATTTATCCTCATTGATATTCACCTTTGATGGATCGAACCCATGGTTGCCGAAAGCAAACTGGTAAATATTCTTCTTAGCGTCTCTAACTGTACCATCATATTCTATTTTCAAATCTTCATTTATTTTCACAATGGATCTTTGTATGTATCCCGATGTGGCTGTTCCCATGGCTGTTTTGGTCATACCTTCTCTACCTGTCATGGCATGGAAAAACATTTCATCAGGGTGCATACCCTCAATGAAGGAGGAAGCTATGAATCCACGACTCCTGTACTTACGTGCTGGGTCGTTGATAATCAGTTCAGGGTAATGAATAAGAGTTCTCTTCTTATTTGACAGAGTGGGTGTCGGTCTGTGTCCGTTGAGATTTTGCTGTCCCAGAAGACCAGTAATCTGAGCGATATTAAAGTAATCACCCTTGCTCCCTGATGTGACAGTGCTAATGAAATTATTGTCGGGTTTGAGTGCCTCCTTGGCAATCTTGAGGCCAATATCCTTTGCCTTATTGAGCGAACAATTAACACGAGCCTCTCTGATTTGAGGATGGTCTGTGGACTTGGATACGTTGATTGCTTCTAGGAAATACTTTTGAGTGATATTTTTGATTGCCTCTTTCTTTACGCGGTCCCCGATGAGACAGTCCTGAATACCTACTGAAAACGGATTGATGTTTAGCCACCCGTTGGTAAGAAACTGAATGTTGTCAATGAAGCGGGCTGTAATCTCCACTCCGTACTCCATGCATAGTACGCGTACAAGCGACCCTTTGGATCCCTTCAAAGTGGATTTGTCAAAGAAACCCGAAGTCACAACACCATGTTTAATCTTAAGATTGGGGTAGTCGACATGAAAGTCTGCCGGGAACAGGAATCCAAATAGAGAATGCGTTGTATACACGTCGGGTTCGTTTCTGATTTTTCTAATCTGCTGGAGGCGCGTCACGTAGTTGTAAGCATGGTCTATGTGCATCATACACTGCATGAAATGGTCTCTGCTCATAATTTGTATATTTTCAGTCATCTTGTATGCACCTAGGAGCGAGTCCTGCACGATGACCATTTCGGGTTTATTGCTTTGAGATGAGAGAATGTTGTAAATCGCGTTGGAGTTGTATTCGAGCTCTGCTCTAGATTCTATCGTCTCTTGTATAAAAATGTTACCCTCATCGCCGTCAAAATCCATGTTGAAACCAGTTACGATTGCAAGGTTTACGCGCAACGTCTTTCCGGGTTTAACAACCACCTTCATTCCCTGCATCGAGTTCCTATGCAGCGTAGGCTGTCTATTAAGCAATACAAAATCACCATCTCTCAAGAATCGCTCAACCTTGTCTCCAATCTCCAGTACGAGCTCCTTTTTCTGAGGTAGGATTGTGGGTATCTTTTTTAATTGACCTGTACCATCCTTTGAGGGACGCTTTATCACATCATCTTTTCTTATAACCATCTTGCAATCAGTTACTGTGATACATTTACCATCCCTCATGAGCTGATCGCCATGATTTAGATAGGTACCGAGCTTTATAGTGGCTGCCGGGACAGATATACGCGTACCGTTCTTTCTGATTACGACGGACGTTTTACCCGGTGTGTTGACCAGCTCAGTCAACTTAGCATGAGACAACGGCGTTACGTATTCAGGAATCGTGAGCATGTTGGCAATCTCCTCAGGAACAGCTACCTCATTTAATCTTAGCGTTGGATCTGGACCGAGTACTGTCCTCGCCGTTTTGTCACATCGCTTACCCATCAGGTTTTGACGCACATGACCTGTTTTCTTTGTGATGCGCTCCTTAATACCTGTCATTGGCTTATGGTTGGTGTTGTGAACCGCCTTACCTCTCGAGTTGTCGCAGTATGTGAGAGTCTTGAATTTGAGGTTAGCCCTAGCCTTTTCATTATTAGTGTCTTTATGAAGGAGATTGTTGGTTTTGATAATATCAACCAGGCTTATGCTGAGATCGTCATCGCTAATGTTATCCGATGTGACCATCCTGGGTCTGCAACAGGTTGGAATGACTGGAAACTTGGTTAGGACGAGGTTTTTGGGATGAAACATTTGCGGATTGACACCGAGAATTGCAACGTCCTCGACGGGTATGTTGTCAAATACCATCTTTACAGCCTCCGGTTTGAGGATGCTACTCTCCAGTGTGTTTTTAAATTTGTACACCGCCGTGATGACGTTATCCCCCGGGTCATATTTGATCTCAGGGTGTGGGCTGTTGCAATGCCCACAGAATGATATTTTATTAGACAAATGATTGATAATCTTGTCATACCCTCTCACTCCCTGCAAGTCCAGCTCCTCCTTTGTACAGAGTAGGCGGTGACACTTGAAACAGAAGATTTTGAGCATACTGACTGTTTGTTTGTAAAAAAGAATGATAGGCAGATTGAGATTTATATGACCAAAATGACCAGTACATTTCCACACCGTCTCTTTACAAGTGTCACATTTGGCGTTGTTTTCGACGCATCCTAGTCTGGGGTCGTACACGCTTCCTGGTTCAATAGTTAACGTAGGTTTGTCGATAACGCAAACAGATCTTTTCAAGATATCATTATCAGACTGTATACCAAACTGAATGGTATTTATTTGACTAAGTTGTTGCTCCATTCTTTCCTCTTAATTTAAACCCATTTCAGTTAAATTGAATACTCAATTATTCAGTTGTTTTCATTACCCCGAGAGGTAATGAATTTTGAAACAGGCAATTGGTCATAGCATGTGATTGGTTTTAATATTGAACAAGACCACATCTGAGTCCGTGATCGATAGAGATAGTTGTTTTATTCTTTATATTACCATTCCTTTTTTCATTCTCACGTAGTTGACTACTAAAGTAGTTGACGAGATTGATAATGTTCGAAAGCATAACGTCGTATTCAACTTTTTGGTAACCAATGATTATCAGATCCTTCAACCCCCTATCAAACAACTCGATAATCTTAATAAGATCCTTCATCATCTCGCGACGCTTGTATACGAGGAGTAGTTGGTTATTCCAGTTAGTATACGCGTTGGCAATGTTGTGCATTTCTTCGTGAACAAAGTTTTCTCTTAAACGCTGCCTACTTTCATTCATTGACTGATCATCGTACGCCTTGATGGTGAGGACAGGAAGAATGTAATTTATTTCATTAATTACACGTTGTATGAAGAAGTTCTTTTTTATAGCTCTTGTGGTTGAATTCTTTCTGGTCGCATCTATGTAGTTACCGTTTCTGCTCATTTCTTCCAAGGCTATATTTAGATGATCAACACATGGGTCATTTACATTAATGAAGGGTGCATTCCCATTATTGATTTGAGCCATGTACTCGTCATAATGGGGATTGTTAATGATGCCTGTCTGAATAGTGAGGTTACGCCATGAGAAGGCAGTCTTACACTTGGTACAGAACATCTGGTCACAACCATCAATTTTGTGGATGGGAGTTTTGCAATTAGGGCACGGCTTCGTGTCACGTTTTATCATATTGATGGTTTCAACTAACTCTTTGTTGCACTCGTGTACGTTGGAGCGTTCTTCTTTGCATTTAGCGCAAATGTGCTTGTTGCACTTGAGGCAATGGCCATTCATGACGATGCCCTCGCATTTGTTCATGGGACAATAGAACGAATTACTCATTTTGTTGATTTCCTCATCGCTCTTACTCATGATGGACTGTTTTATTTCAAGAAGCTCGTTTTCAAAGGATTGTACCATTTTCACAAACATAGAATCTTTCTTATATTTATCTGTATGCGTCTTAAGAGCAGAGATACGGCTTCGTAAGAGTTGCATGTTCTTACGAGCCTCTGCTCGTTCACGGGTTGCCTTCAGTAGCAATTGCTCATTAACAAGATCCAACTCGACGATTTTATTTAAATACTGCTCCCTAAATTTTCTAGGGGTATGCATGAAAATAAACTCGTTTGTAATCGGCTGTTTACAACCCATGCATTCTTGTTTGTTTTCTTTAATGAGAAGATACTGTTTGAAGCATCGCGTGCAGACGATCTTTCCACAGTCTTTGTGCATACACTTGATAGGATGACGTTGCTTGGTTGTGAATACATCACAGCATATGTAACAGGTTGGTTGTTGTTCCATTGCAATATATTTATTTTTATCTATTATTACATATGTGACGTTTTCATATTTTTACTGCAAGGACTTGGGATGTTTCCTTTAAGATAGGTGTCATAATAGGGGTATGACATGAGAGTTTCCTCTTGATAAGTAGATGCTTACTGTTCAGCTCGGCGTTCTCATCTTCCTCCTCTTCTTCTGGTTCGTAATCACATTCGAATCGTTTAACAAGCAACGATTTGAGAAGCTCAATACCCTTTGCTTTATTGTTCTTGTCATACTCTGTAAAGTCAAAGTACATCTCCTTGTCGTTTTTGCGAACCAGCCTAACATGAAGTAAATAAACATTAGTTAGACTATAGTATTGTTGGTTAAGGAGCACATTCCACTCCTGCGTGTCGTCAACGTCATTAAGAGGTAGTTCTATCAGTTCCGCCTTGTCCCGTATGCACACAGCTTTAATATTTTTCTGATCAAAGGGGTTGTGAATCATCATTCGATGGACGCCACCGTAGATTATGTTCTTGTTCTTTTTGAGTGTGCTTTTGTACTTGATGGGTCCTTCGATTGGTTTAGGGATACAGTTCTTCAGGAGCACTGAAAAGAACGTTCTGAGAATGTTGTTAAATACGACGTCGCATACAGCGACGTATACTTTCAATAAAGTCATCTTTGAAATGCTTACATTCTTTGAAAACTCATCGTCAGATTTGCAGATGCCTGTGTAAACGATCCAAAAGTAGATACAACCACATATAATTGAATTAGGTTGGGATGTGTTTACAATGTTTGACTTTTCCTTCACGAGGTTAAAGACGTTGACCACGAGATTAAACATAAGTTTCGTGTTCATGCCAAGTTTCCTCAGTTTTGAATTAATACTAATCATCTCCTCTTTTGTTTGGTTGAATTTGAGTGTAAATTCGGACTTTTTGGGAATGTTGCTTGAAAGGATGGCAAACCCCTTGTTAGCCTCGTGTTGTTCTAGGAGGAACATGTCCAACAGATCGTAGTACGAAATGTGGTTTCCTGCGAGTGCGGATGCCCTATGTAGGCTTGCTAGGATGATTGATTTTTTGGAATTGTTTCTAAATATTTTACTGACGGTGGCTTTCCGGTAAATCTCTATAGTTATGTCTTTGATATGTTGTTCGATGTAGATCGGTATGTCATTATAGATGGATGATTCACTCTTGCGGCGCTTTTTCATACCTATAATGTTGGATGAGTGATGATTGGCTATGTAATTCTCTTCCAATAACTCACCACATTCTAGGCACGTTTTCTTACCATTGTCATCACTTGTTTCCTCATGTAAACACGAGTCGTCTAATTCCGTAGAATCAGGGCTTTGTAGCTTATTCTCTTGGAAATCCTTTGCTACAAGCTTTAGAGCTTGTTCAAATAAAATTAAATATTGAGCGTCCATATTTTTGGCATTATTTATTTTATATGTTGGGAAACACACTCCGATATTCAATTTTTGACGCATCATTCTCTATCCCCGAAGGGATAGAGAATTTACTTGTTAAATTATAAATTTAATTTAGTCAAATCTTCAATCCATATATCTTTGTCTGTCTTTTTACATAGCAGCTCGCGTTCCCGTGCCATCTTCTTGATAGACAATTCCAACTCTCTCCTCTTCTCTTCGGTCAGCGTCCTCACAGACATGTCGAGTAACATTTTGATATCCACGTCCTGTTGTGCAATGGCATTCATCTTAATTATAGATATAATATTCCTCTCCTCACTCGTTACATCAATCTGCTTACTTCTCACGGCTTTGATAAAATTACTCTTACACGTAGCCATATGAGAGCGCCTGTCGATATCTACTAGTTGAGCATGCCTTCGCTTAGCGTTAAGGGCGAGGCGTGCCTCACCCCACATTTCAAACAACTCAACTAGAGTTACCTTCACTATCTTTTCTTCTTTATCAAAAACCACAATATTGTCAAGGTTGAGAGACGTGCACATCTTTTTCTCAAAGTCTTTCATGTCAAACTTGTCATTGATAATAATATCGTAATCGACCTTGTCTGGTTTTGACCTGTTTCTGTAATGGACCTCCTTTTCATCCAATATTTTCTGAAATTTAGAGTTCCATAGACCTACGGGTAGCTCAGTGACATGAACAACCCCGTTCTTCTCCGTGTATACACCTTTGGTTTGGAATTTCATATCAGAAACTTTCTCAATCTCACCAACAAAACCCTTGTACCATGGTTTCATATTATTTACATGCTCGATGAATTTACATCTTTCTCCTCCTATCAACAGCTGACATGCGCTGACTACGTCCGCGGGATTGAATTGAGGCATGTTGCACATCCATCCCGTGCCAATCCCTACGCATCCGTTCACGAGCAGCAGGGGGATCGTAGGCACGTAGTGATAAGGTTCAATGAGATTACCATCATCTTCGCGGTAATTAAGTAGATCATCATCAAGAGGATTAAAAATGTTATTAAATTCACTTACCATCTTTGTAAAGATATACCTTGGAGAAGCTGCATCCTCACCCCCCTCAAGCCTTGTTCCAAACATACCTCCCTCGACAAAAAGGGGGATGTTATTGCTTCCTGGGAAGCTTTGTGCCATTCTGATAATTGTTTTGAACAAATTATCCTCTCCGTGATGATAATTTGTTTGTTCTGCCACGTAGGCGCCGAATTGAGCGACCTTCGTATCGATCTTGAGGTTGCGCTTCTTGGCAGCGTGTATGATCTTACGTTGTGACTCTTTCAAACCATCTAGGGCGCTCGGTATGCTCCGCTTGCAATCGTCATGGAAAAACTTTACCAGTTCCTCATTCAAATGTCGTGAGATATTAAAGTTGATTATTATTTCTTTTTCATCATCCAGCGTGCGTTTGACATCGACTGGTTTGTATTGAGAGAGCCAGTTCTTCCGCTCCGAGCTCTCATCCTTGTTAAAAGCAATGTTGAAAAACTCATCACTTGTCTCATCTTCTTTAAATTGAAGCATCTTTATTCCGAATACATTTTTTACCTCCTCTCGTTTGATAGTACCGAGTCCCTTATGGTACTTGATTTGACCTTGATGCCTAGTCGCTCTGAATGTGCGCTCATCGAAATAATACGTGGTGTTAACCCTAAGGATTGGTGTTTTCATGCTAATCACAAAATCATTTTTGAGTAATTTAGGAAACAAAGAGTGAAAGAAATTGAGAATGAGTCCCTCAATATGAATACCATCAACATCCGCGTCGGTAATGATGCATACTTTTCCGTAGTTGAGTTTGTCTAGTCTGTCCGGGTTACCGTAATCAAGACCTATAATCTTCATGAGGTTAGTAATCACAGTGTTGTTCTTAATAGATGTGGGGGTGGCGTTGCGCGTGTTGAGCATTTTGCCTCGCAGTGGGTAAATGCCAAACCAATCACGACCCTTCTTACCACCTATTCCCTTACTGATACCTTCCACGGCAAAAGTTTTAGCCGACAGACCCTCGCATACGATGAGTACACAATCCTTACTTTTCACTCCGTTAGCATTGTTGGCTTTATCGTAGCCCTCAATCACCGGGTGTTTGTTTGACATTGCGATAGCCTTCGTTACCTGTTTTTTCTCTTTAGAGAGGCCAAGTCCTTTGAGAGTCGCACCGATAGGCCACTTCATGATCTTACTGACTTGATACGAACTGATGGGGTCCACCTTTACTATTGTTTTGAGCTCATTCTTTTCCTGACTATCAAACTCTGGGTTGGGAATACGCGTCACTACCAGAAACTTGAAGTGAGGCTTTATATCCTTAATTGTGAGTGTCGCGGATTTACTTGACCCGCGTAGTTTCTCCATTAGCGGTCTGCACACAGCGTCAACCCACGCATTCACATGTTTGCCTCCATTCTTTGTCTGAATTCCGTTCACGAAGGAAATGGCCTCAAATTCGGTAGAAGGGACCACAAACACCTTAGAGTGATCGTTTTCCAATTTAAGAATATCTGAACTATTCCATTCATCCAACAGGTCAACGTATGACGCGAGCTTATTCGGGAGCTGGACTCCGTTGAGTGTCACTTTCAACCCAGTGATTAATGAGGCGTTGAGGACGTGCATGGACAGCAGGTCCAACATGTCTTGAGATATACCTTTCTTCATTCCGAACCATTCATAGTCCCAGGACCATTTGATCGACGTGTAACCTTTGACGCGAGTAGACTTGGTCACCTTCGGACCAGTCGTGTCTCTCATATTATTAGTCCATGTCTGTACCAACTTGACCTTATTGATTGGATCTACACCCTCCACGTTGAATGAAGTAGAGAGGACGTTGGTCAGCTTGGCTCCGAGACCATTGCGTCCTGATGTGTAACGAATCTCCGTGTTGTCGTAGTTACTACCTGACAAAAGTTGTCCAAAGATGAGTGAGTGATTGTACATGGGTTCTTTCACACCCTTAATTATTTCAACATCGGTCTGTTCGACTGGGATAACTGCTCCATCGTTCTTAATCTCGCATTGAATTGTATTGAGGTCTACTGAAATGTAGGTCATTTTTGCTTCGCGTTCAACGTTATCTATGGCATTTGAAAGAATCTCAACGAATGTGCGAACAAGTGCGGGACAAACTATGATCTCCTTCAACGCTATGACATTGTTAGCGTAAACGTAAACATGTTGTTTTTCAAACAGTTTGGAACCCACGTACATATCCGGACGATTTAGGATATGAGTGATGGGGTCCTGTTTGATATATTTTGTTTTCTTTTGAATTGACATGATTCTCTATTTGCTTTGTATTAACTCTTTCCATATAGCTACTATTCAAATAATCTTTTTTATTTCCTATCCCCCTGAGGATAGGAAATGTTTAGCAAATGTACAGCATTAGCAAATGTTTAGCAAATGTACAGCATTAGCAAATGTTTAGCAAATGTACAGCATTAGCAAATGTACAAGTTAGGGGGATAGGGTGACGATAGTCACTCTTTTATTCTACAATTTCATATATGGGATTATCACCTGGTTGCAATTTGTCTACGTAATCAATGAAAGCGTTGTAGTACGATGGTAGATTAAGCTTGGTGTAGTTTTTGAAAAACTCTTGTTTTTCCTCAAAGATATATTCCAGGTAGTCTTTGACTGTCTCACCCTTATTTTTTGCTCTACACCATGGGAGCTGACAATTCAGATCAACCATGGTGTAGATCAACGATTCCAAATCTGCCTTCCTACTCATGCGACCTTTGTGTGCATCACGAGCCATGTAAAAGGGTGTGCCATTACCAACCTTCTTCTTATTAATGGTCTTTTCTGATTCCTCATCAAATCTCATGGCTATACCATAATCAATGAGGTACCAGCGCCCATTATTGAACATGATATTATCGGGTTTGATATCCAGGTGTAAGTAACCTTTTTCTGTCAAATGTTTGAGGGTGTCAAGTACATCATTGATCACTTTCTTACATTGTTCATCATCCATACTCCCCTCATTTTTCAAATCTCTCAAACTTTTCTCAAATTTGGGCATTACGATGAAATAATCTTTATCATCATTTTCTTTCGTAAAATGACCTGAATCAATTATCTGAGGGATACCATTATTAACAATGGTATCGTCATTTATTTTTCGATAGACCGCTCTCTCCATGAAAACACCAGAATCTTGACCTTTTTTGAGTTTATCATTTCCTGTCTTGATGACCATGTCTGGTTCATTTTCCACTTCATACACGGCTCCGAAACCCCCAGTTCCTAATAATTTCCCAACGGTCCATGATTTTTGGTTAGACTCGAGGGTCTTGCCTTCAAGACTACCCTTAAGAGCTTTAGGAGCTTTAGGAGCTTTAGGAGCTTTAGGAGCTTTAGGAGCTTTAGGAGCTTTAGGAGCTTTAGGAGCTTTAGCAGGAGCTTCAAGAAATTCATGAATGTCCTGTTCAGTGGGAGGGGAACTATTACTGGTATCATAGACATTCATTACATGGGAATCGATTAACAACTGTATCTCCTCCTTTTTCATCTTATTATTCACTTTCAATCCGAGACTTTTAGCCTGTCCAATAAGGTCTACTTTTGTAGGACCCCTAGGTACTCTTTGTTTCCTTTTTGGACAAGCGACATTCTCAGACACGTCGTGGTCGAACGAATTGATAACATCCTTCAATTCGCACGTGTCAATGTTGAATTTTTTACTCAACACTGGAACCATGTTCTCAACGAAATACTTATTCATTGCTGACTTGTTCATTTCTTCATCTAATTTCACTAATCATTCTTACGTGTGCAATTTCAAATTTATATTGGACTTATAATCTCTGAAGATTATAGATCATTTACTTTAATACCTTCAACCTAATAGTCTTCAGTTCTTGATCATTATTTTTAGAACGCTTAATAATCAACACCACCTCTTCAGCATCCCCGTTCCATATAGTTTCAAGAGACGTCGTGCTATCAATTTTATCAGCGCTATTAATTTTATCACTAACTGCATTAAGTTCACAGATCCTATATTTGCAAACGATACGAGAGTTGAAATACTCCTTTACCTTTAACGCGTCAACAGCTATTCGTGCACAATTATGCTTTGCAACCTTCTTACTGGGACCTTGTGCTTCAAATTCACGATTACCGATAATCGTACCTATCGTGAATGTAGGCATATGCCCTAGACCAGTAACCGCGATGGTTTTATATTCAGGTGGTAGCATCTGCTTACTCTGACAGTATTCGTTCAGCATACTTACATCGGTATTCATCATGTGTCTTATTTTCATTACTAATCCTTTAGATCAACTTTGTAATGACTCGTCTTATGAACTGAAGAGGTTGAACCTCTTTTCAGTATTGTAGCCTCTATTCTTGAAGTAGTCAATTGCCTGTTGAGCCGCCATCTTATGAGACTGTTGCTTACTGGCCCCGTTGCCATAAAACACATTGTTGCTTTTAGTGAATTTGAGAACGACGTTGGTGGATGGCAGAGACATGTCAATGTACTTGGGTACCCCAAAATCATCAACCAGCTTGTTGGGAGTATTCTTCTTGACTTCAAAGAGTTCCTTCAGACGCGTTTTGGCGTCGTACAGATCTTCGGATGCAAACGATATTTCCTTTGCGTCAAAAATAGGCTTGATGAAATTATAAACGATCTGGTTAGCAACCCCTACCCCTACCCCTACCATCTTAAAAGCATCAATGAGAATAATCTGTGTAGCTCCCACGAATGCCTCAAACACATCTTCCATCAAAGCATCCCTGCTTTTCTTCAACACAGGCTTCTCAAGTGCTACAGTTTCATTATATCTAATATGAGGCCAAAACCCGAGGTCCTCTGCTATTTTACTGAACGACTCTCTCGATACATGAACTATCTTTAATCGATTGAGCGTGTTGATGAACTTTACGTCTCTCAATTGAGGAAAGACATTGTAAAAATACATCACCACAGCCGCGTTGGCCGCCACATCGCCCATGTATTCGTACAGCTCGTAGTTGTTATCCGGATCTACGGTGTTGGACGTGAATGCAACTTTGTATATAGACAACGCTGAAGGATTCGTGAGCACGTCCATGTACTTGGGATCAATCCTTGACTTTCTGAACACGTTTCTTATAAAATCTGCTGTGATATCCATCTCGTGACACTTTATTATACATTAGTTTTCTTTATGGTCTGTAAATCAAGTGTTACTGATTGATTTTTGATTTGAGGTATACATACCTTTGTAAAATGTTTATAGCCAGCTTTGATATCGGAGAGAAGAATTTTGCCTACTGTATCGCTAAATACTATGACGATCAACTAAACATTCTCAAAATAGCGCATCACAACGTAATTCGCAAAAAGACCCAGACCGTGACAGAATCATGTGTACACATATCATCCATTATGAGAAATGATTCTCAACTCATGAAGTGTGATCACTTTGTTATTGAACAGCAAATGCTTTGCAATACGCGGGCCCAACGACTGGGTCAGCACGTGTGGTCTACTTTGTACACATTGTTCCCAGAACGAGTTGTCAATTTCGTACCATCTCATATGAAAACACAACATTTCATTGGTAAAAACAAACTCAAAGCCAAAGAACGCAAAACGTGGTCAGTAGTCAAGGTAACACAGGATGGTGTGATGAGTGATAGCGATCGTCACAGGGAGATCATTGAGGAGATTCAGGGAATGGAGAAGAAGGACGACGTATGCGACACGATCCTTCAAATAATAGCTTATGTTAATCGGGAATTAAAAACAAAGAAAAATGGATGATAATCAACAACAACAACAGTCTAATGAGGAGACGCAACAACCCGTGGATATGAGCAAAACGAATCTGAATTTATTCAACATGAAAGGGGAGCCGAGACAGAGATTGCCAAAAAAATATAGACATAAATGCAGTGAAGAAGAATGGATTACTTATCAAAGGGAACAGAATAGATTAAGAGCTGCGAAGAGTAGAGCTAAGCTGAAGCTGAACAAAGCAAACTGAACAGATCGCTTCAAAATCAAATAACAAGCATACAAAATGGATGATAATAGTAGCGAATACGGGGGTGGAACACCAACCTCTTCTCAATACGGTGATCCTTATAGTGACGCTGATGGTAACGACGCTTCTCACTCATACTTGGAAGAACCTCAATTTGAACTAGAATACAATGTATATGACCGTGTAGGTGGTTATAACCAAGCAAATGTTTTGGGCGAGTTAGGGACTACAGAAGGTGATGTGGATTTACGCGACCCCGTTCAACGCTTCACGCAATTCACAAAGACCGTAGCCGAAGAGATGATGCAGCAGGGAATAATAGGATTGAAGAGACCCGACATAAGATACATTATTAACCAGATTAAATACATGATAAACGTACAGTACAAGAATCCAACAGCATTTGTTCTCGGGTTCTGGGTCGTCAAACGCAACGGAACAATTGATCATGATAAAATCACGAAGCTTATCCCATCTCTTAATTCACTAACTTATCCTGTCAAAAACTACGATGTCATAAGATATGCCAATTTATGGCTCACGACTGATCTATCAAACACTGGGGAGTTAGAAAAATAATCATGTTTAATTCCATAACCCCGAAGGGTTACGGAATCTCGAAAGATTCTGATGATATATAATTACCATGTGATAGTGTACGTGTCTTTATGTTTACTGATATACTTTGATTTATCATCTGCATTCAGGATCCATCCCAAGCCATAGCTGGCCATGCACATGTCTGCAGCCAGCTTCGCGGTACCCTTTGAGTAACGCTTGCTTGCGCTCATCACATTCTGGGGATTGTCATTGTTGGTTGCAAACGCGTGCAGTGCAAGTACAAATGAAATCTCAGGAGTGATATGTTGTTCAGGGAAGGTGAGTGCGTTGATAGGGCGAGTCATGTTGATTAACTGAACCATTGTTTGCATACCATACATGGTAGCCAATCTTATGGTACTATTCCACACATCTTCCTCACTCTTGATTGTTTCTTGGATGAGTTCTTTGAGGAATTTAATATGAAGCTTTGCAAGTTGTGTAGTTGGTGTTGCACTACTGTCCTCAAGTGTAAGCAATGCAAGTGGGGCCACCTTTGTGACATCTTCTTTGTCACACGTGAGACTTAACTGCGATAAATAATTAATATTCTCGTCATTCACGTAAGACTCACTGGTGAGGATAGCCAACATCTTTTCAGTTGAAACTTTGGTGGTATATTTGACAATTCTCAAAGGTGTCTCTGTTGCGTTGTTAAATATGGAAGAGCTATTGCTAGTCTGCGGGAACAGTTGATAAGTGTTCTGCGATTGCTCACTTGGGAATAGACTCTTTGCTTGTGGTTGCTGACTTGGGAATAGACTCTTTGCTTGTGGTTGCTGACTTGGAAAAATGTTCTGTGGTTGCTGACTTGGGAATAGACTTTGTGGTTGCTGACTTGGGAATAGACTTTGTGGTTGCTGACTTGGGAAAATGTTCTGTGGTTGTGGTTGCTGACTTGCAAATAGACTCTTTGCTTGTGGTTGCTGACTTGCAAATAGACTCTTTGCTTGTGGTTGCTGAATGCTCTGTGGTTGTGAAAATGAGAATAGACTCTGTGGTTGCTGAATGCTCTGTGGTTGTGAAAATGAGAATGTTGGTCCTGGCGTAGTTGAGCATCCTACTAGGTGGAACTGACTTGCTTGCCCAAGCTCTGTCGCCGTAGGGAAGTGAAACTTACCAGGTTCATTCTTTTTTTCTTTAATCACAGGATTGTTGGAGAGATGTTCTTTCTTAAACTCGTAACAACTCATGATGCTTTGTATTTAACTCTTATTTATGAGAGCTACATTTCAACTCCGCTATCACTCTTGGAACAAATGCGCGAGGAATCCACAGTCCACGGGGAGCTTGCATGGCAGGCCTCCAGCGGGGTCCAACATGTACGAGAATGTCATAATGACATTCTTGGTTTGAAACATTTTCCACTTAATGAGCTCTATATCAAATAAGAGAACATCTTCTTTTATGAATGGCGCACATAATTTTTCTACATCAGTTCCTGCGTAGTCTGACATTTTAAGGTTCTTGCTAATATCTATGAACTTCTTGCGAATGCTTGGTCGGTCTTCAGGTGATACCGTTACGTACGAACGTGAACCCTCCATGAGTAGGAAGGATGTTAAAATAAATTTACCCAGTAGATCTGCACACACTTCAGTCCCACTATTATTTTTGAGCTCATAGAGTACCTTCTGAAATTGAGGCCTCATATGAATCACCCATATGCCTTCAGAACTAGCAACAAATTGAGCCAGTATATCTACATTTCGTAGATAGTATGCGACCATTAAATATACATCGGCTGATGATGGCCATCCTATGAAACACTGGTTATCCGTGTAGCATACATCTGGATGTGTGTGGAAAGAGAAGGGGGCTTGTTGATCTGCAGGTATTTCAACCATATGCGAGGTTGGGTCCCCAAGTATCAGCTGATTAGTGTTGAATCCGAGAATTGCAACGTCATCACCTTGAGGGTCCTTGCCGTAACGCGTGATACATATTTTTCCACCGACCTCATGGGGTCTGGATAGGTAAGACATTAAAGTGCTGGCAAGTGTTTTTGGAAAGTTGACTTTGATTTTACACGTGAGAGGTGCCTGCTGTGCTATATTCATTACTGTATTAAGGGTGTCTGCAGGTTTGGACCCAGGCACTATCTTCATATCTATGACTCGATTGTTATTTAAATTAGGAGTTGGGTCTCCGAAGCCTAATCCTGATAAGAAAGAAATATCCTCTAACCAATTTTGATTGTCCATATCCACTTCTACAATGATAGGTACGGTAAAGAAATTGTTCATATATTCAAGTAGACGCCTCTTCACAGCGTAGTCTGCCCCTAGAAGTGTTGTCACACGGACCAGAGTACTCTCGATGATCACGTTTCCAAAACCTATCGGCGTAGATGAATTAAAAGTTTCTTTGGTAACAAAGGTCTCCTTCACCGCAAAGAAAAGAACGCTTTTAACAGGTTTGACGTGCGTCAATACATAACGTTTTATTTGAGGATAATTTTTTAAAGCATAAGATGAGATGAGAGCTATGTTTTCACATGAGAAAAAGTATATATCCTTCATTTTAGCCTGTAAATATAATTTCTATTACTTATTAGTAATAGAAATTTTACTCAGATTATTTAGTTATATTTCTAATCATATATACCGACAAAATTACTATCAGTATGACCACGAGAAACATGACTGTTGGTGAGATCTCGATAGTATCTCTTGGTGCACTCATGCTTCCATTGAATTGACGTCTGTCAGCTATGAATGGAGGGTACATAACGTGGGACTGTTTGGACTGTCCCATCATGACCTGTTGACACACCGGACACTCCTGCACGTGTTCATATATTTGACGGCAGTTGGGACCATTGTGTTGAAATGAATGATGGGCGGCCCTTTCATTGTTTAAATATGTTGGCATTCTTACACTTTTATCTGTATAAAATCTTTTTCCAAGTCATCATCACGTTGACTGGCTATCAGCTTACCCAGTATGACAGAGAACGCCGCGTCCTTACATTTGTCCTTACATTTGTCATCGACTGACGCGGACACGTCCATCACATTATCATCACTCAGCAATTTGAACGTCACCTTGATACCCTTACTTGTGAGATTCGTGTACTCCTTTGTATTCTTGAATCTTTTGATATCTTCTCTCCTCCCAGAAAGACACAACTTGTTCTCTATTACCAGTTTTTCCTTTGGTATATTTCCCACGTTGTTAACCTTCTCGTATATTATTCTCTTTTTCTCGAGTCCAATGTCCACGCGCTCCTCACTCATCACACCTCCTTGAAACGTAAGTTTTGAGATACCTTGATTGTCTGAACCGAACGAGTGATTGAGAACTGAGCCCGGGTAGAGGACATTTTTTCCAACATTCTGTCTCTCATGTATATGTCCTGATACGATCATCGGCCACTCTGCGTCCCACGCGTCTCCGTCAGTGGATTTGATATGACCCATTTTACAGTTTCTAATCTCCTGATGAGCAAACACGCATGCTACGTTCTTCCAATCGTTGAGCTTGTCCAACGCCTCTACTAAACGCCCTGGAGGAACGTAAGGTACGAGAGCAAACACATGCCCAGACTCACCAACCACTCTTAATGGGTAGTCGATCACGTGGACACGGTCCCACTCTTTCATTCCTCCCATCCAATGATTAGAGGTGAGGAACTGTTGATTGTTTATGTAATCATGGTTACCTACAAGTATATAAACAGGTGCTACTTTTTTCAGTTCTTTAATAAGTTTGTAGGCTCTGTTCATCAACTGACATTGAATAATCTCATGCGTGTCCAAAACGTCTCCAGCTATGACGATAAAAGATATATCCTTCATTTGCATCATCTTCTCCTCGAGCTTATCAAGGTCCATCAGATTCCTGTATTTAATGTGAACATCTCCAATAAACAGGATAGTTTCTATATTTGTATTTGACATGGTTACTTTTAAACTTGATCATTGAAACATAAATTCATATATTCATATTAATAATTCATGTTGAACAACATGGTCTTTGGTTTTCTATCACGAGTGGTAATAGGAGCGTGTTGTCTGAGACCCCATTTGTTAAAGTCACCGTAGAGGACGACCCAGTTGTCGAGATTGCTATTGTTTTGCTCGGTGAGCAGATTGTTCTTAATGTCGTTCACTATCACCTGAATTACTTGATTGATCATCGCATCTACCATGTTTGGGTTCTCTGCCGATGAAATGTTATAGCGCGTAAAGATGTCTCCTGTTGATGGTCTATAAGCCCTGTATATAGCGTTCATGACCTCAGTTACGCGATTACAAGGAACGATGATACCAGGAGGGTAAAAATCCCTCAACAGTTCGGTTACCTTTGATGAGATTAGCTTGGCTGTATCAGGGGAAAAATAACCCTTGGTGGCTTCATTAGTGTCCGTGTATCCAACGTGTGATAGATACTGTTCATTCATTTTTAATCACTAAGGAGAATATCTACCTGAAGTAATATTTCACTTACGATCTCCACCACGTAGGCATGGGCAACGCAATGGTCCCACGCGCATGATGGTCATATGACCTCGTGAAATATTTATTTGTTTGACTTGACCCCCTGATTGTATCACTCATGTTCACAATCAAGCGCATCCTCCGCCTATGCATTTCGTCAAATATGAATGAAATGGCGTCTCTGATAGATGCGCACCGCTGTTGAAATCTGAATCTATCTTCGACCCAATAACCCTTACGATCTTCGATCTCTATAACATGAGTAATGGTCTCATTACTAAACCTGACGCGTTTAACGTTGATGACAAGAGTTGGATATAAATAGGGTTTAACTGACTTGGTTTCGTCTTCGTCGTTATTAGAACATGAGCTATCAGACTCGAAAACTATGTACTGGGAATCGGATGTGATTTTATAACTATTTAGCGAGTGCTCATGTGCATGCTTACACTTACTCTTTTTCTTTACCATTTTTGTGTTATATTTAAAACTTTAAATATGAATAGCTCTGGTAAAGTCCTACCGTCACCCTCAGGTCTAAAGGTATGAACATGACCTGAAAATGGATAGTGAAAAATTGGATCTTTTTAATCATCGTGTGGCCAAGACCGTGTTGGCCAACGGTCGCGTAAACAACGATTGGTTGGTAAACTGGACCTATTCACAAAAGTTTCTCGAAATCTTTCCAGACTCTGTGAATATTAAGGACGAGGCATCCTTGGCAGCTTTCTATTCCAACGAGTACGATCACTCAGCGCGGATAATCAACGACCTCCTCAATCTCAAACCTCCACGTCATATGATTGCTCGCGTAATGGGGAACAAAAAGTTCTGTTTACGTCATCTCGTGAAGACGGCCCTTCATGAGGAGAACGTCAGTGATGAAATTGATGGACAATTAGATAACTCTCCTTATATATTTGTTTGCAGAGGGACGTCCGCAACCACTGTGAGGAACTTTATCAAACATTGTTCCGACGCCTACCTATTCTCTCATTTTTACTACCTTTATGATAAATCTGAACAAATGGTCAAGTTGGAACTAGAATTCCCTCGATATTTTGAGTTTGTCAAATATGACAGTAGCCTTCTCAACTCGCTAGGTATTAAGTGTTATCCATACATTTTCAATATGCAGGGGGACTGGTTATTCTTTGACAAACGCAACTACGTGACGATAATGCGTGACATAGTTGACTCGGCAGGTAACGGGGGTAGTTACGGACAGGTACTAATGAATCAAAACTACTCTCATAACGTTGATGATTGGGAGCAGGAGGGGAATGAAAAGTACACAGAGTCGGAGCGACGCTACTACGAGGACGACACTTTGTTCGATGGATCGTCACCTTCATTTATCAATAGAGAGATCCTCTATGAATATGACTTTGAAGCCAATTATAAAAACACATACAAGACAGCACTCATGGATGGCATTCACGTAGTGCGGCGCGACGTATGAACAGGATACTTTCAATACTCATAGAGTATTGAAATGATATACGAAACGATTACTTATCCAGTTGAGCCAAAACCATCAGAACCGCGATCTGTCTTAATAAGATTCTTGACCTCGATAGTTTGTGGGTAAACGATACACTGACAAATGAGCTGAGCGATGGCATCATCTTTCTTCACCTCAAAATGTTCTGAATTATTATTAAATATGATTACACCTACTTCACCCGTGTAGTCACGGTCAATAACTCCGCCCCCAATTTGGATACCCTTCTTCAAAGCGAGTCCTGAACGCGGTGCTACTAATCCATAACAACCCTCAGGAATTGAGAAAGCCAGTCCAGTTTTAATGAGGCATCTTGACATAGGGGGAATAAGGACATGCCCCGTATCCAAGTTTACACTTTCCTCAATTGTACCATCTTTGATCAACGCGCATGAATGAGCGTGCAGGTCTAAACCTGCTGCGTCTTTAGAACCCTTGCTTGGTAGCTTGGAATCATCAAATAACTTTTTAACTTTCAACGCGTATAGATCATCAGAGTATACGATTCCAGGATAGTCTTCTTCAACGATACTAACGATGACATTTCTCAGCAAGTTCTTTATTATTCTGAACATATTTGTTTATTCTGTTATATCCTTTAACCCTATTATTCAACTGTTTTGACTAGGTTATTATATTAGTCATAAACTTTAAAGGTACAATTATCTTAAAGAAAATGAAAAAGTTCCTTCCAACTAATAATAACAGAGACGTTGAAATGACTCGGATGCACAACGTGGGTAATAACGTATACAAGGAAACTACTGTAGATGTACCCAGGGTAGGAAAGGCCAAATCGTGGATAATGAAGATATTTTCAACAATCACCTTAGTAGGACTCATCTTTGGAGGTACATTCGTCGGCCTCTCGGTAAAAATAGTTGAAGACGACCAGGTGGGCTACTACAAAAGCGATACGAGTGAACCGGGTTACGTGGGACCTGGTATCTACCTTCACTTCTGGACAAAGGAGAAAATGAACATAGTTGATATTAACAATTCTATGTTTTTAAGGAAGATGAAAGGGACGTTAGACGATCAGATATTCCTCATCGACAAAGCGTACGTAGCATACAGCGCGACGAACGTAGATGTTTATGTGGAAACGCTTAAAAAATTATCTTTCAAGTATTGTCAGGGTGAGATTGAGAGAGCAATCATTCATGATATAATTAATAGTACAGCTCCTGAAGATTTATCCTCCGTAAATGAACTATCAAATATTGACATTTCAAAATGTGGTATAACTGTAAATGAAGTACAAATCATATCACTCATCATCACTGATAAAAAAGAATCAAAGTCAAAGGGAAATGAAGAAATGGAACGGGATTCGGAAAATGAAGAAATGGAACGGGATTCGGGAAACGGGGATGGACGCATAGGGGATGGGGATGGAGATCGAGATATGATCCCTCTCCCTGGGATTGAGGGAGATGATAATTATGTGGTTGTTGTGAAAAACATTCCCAGCAATCTCACTTATTATTGATCATTATATTTTGAACCAGGATATCCTTGATATTTTAACACGAATTATATGTTAAAATAAATACACTTTATTTACCAAGTTATTTATCTATTGAATTTTCATCAATGATGTACTTAAGGTAACCATTTCAGAATAAAAAACCATGAATCAAGCTCCTTCGTTTGGAATGAAATCCAGCATCATGTCAAATAAGAATCATGCTCTTGTTGCGTGTAGCAAATGCTGCGGGAACGATCAGCTACTCCCTGTTATAACCGGGACCCATCCAGTTCCCCAACCATCTACTAGTAAGCGTGAGGTGATACAATGCTTCACACCACGTTCCGCCAGTGGAACTGTCTCTCTGGTTAACACCGCTTCCACAACAAGTAGGAAGATGACCACTGATCAGAACCTTGCTCTCATCCCTGCCAATGCCATTATAGACAAGGTTGAGTTCTTTGCACACAATGGCTTTGCAACCAGGGGTACCTTTTCAATTGGTCTGGGTCAGCTCAATGGAAGCATTATGACACCCCTTATCGAGAACACGACTGCTCTCATTGCCAACGAACGAGTAGGTGGTTGCCGCGAGTTCGTCTCAAATGCAGCCGATGGTAAGAATACAAAGACCCTAGTTCTCCTTCAAAGTAACATTAATATTGTCCTAGAACATCCAGTCACAGCAGGTAACTTGCAAGTAGTTATCGAATATCATATAAAACCAACTCCAGCTACCTAATTGATATTAGACCATGTTTTAACCAATAAGGCGGTTGTAATAATAACAACCTATAAATGGTTTAAAGAAGCACAATCCTTTATAAAATGAAGAAGCGAAATCTTGAAGAAGAGATTACCAATCTTGCGGTAATTATCAGAAACAATGAGCAGATCCCCTCTAAACTCCAAAACATCATTATTAAACAAATTGAGGTCATTCGCAAATGTGCCAAGCCTCGTAGGTCAAACAAGGGTCGTAATCAGAATCAAAATAGCGGCCTGTTGAAAAAGGGTATTATCAGTGAGGAAATGGCTCGGTTTGCAAATTGGGGTCGGGAAGAAGCTCATTCCCGAGTTGACATGACTATAGTCATCTGCGACTACATAAGGGCCAATGATTTACAGAACCACGAAAATAGGAGAATCATCCTTCCTGACAAGACTCTTAGAGACATTTTGAGGTGGAATGCCTCAGAGGAAGAGATGTCCGTGTCTATGATTGATGCATCTAAAAACATCTTTAGTATCGTAAAGGAACCCGTGGCTGAAATGCAGGAAGCTAAGTACTACAACAACTCTGAACTTAGGACTAGCGACGGTGAGTACATAGCTAAGATCACGAAGGTGGTTAACAATTGTGGAAACTTGATTCTCACATTTGACGAGAAAGATGGGGAAGTCAACCTATGTTTAGACACGACCTACATTATCCACGTACCACTCACATATCCCAAGCTACAGACTAAGATAGGCATCCATCTGATTAAACCAGAGCCAACCAACGAAGAGGTTGTCAAGAAGGAAAAGAAAAAGGAAGCCGGTAAACCCAAAGATAAGAGTAAGCCAAAAAAATAAAACGAAATTCTTATGAAAATTACATCCATTTCTTTTTTTTGTTAACCACATGTGGTTAACAAATTTTATGATATGCTATCGCATGTACAGAAGAATACCATCAGTCCGTGTCCATTCCCGCTTCGAGTAGTCTCTTAATATTCTGAGCACGTGTTCATCATCTATATCTCTCACGTTCACGTTATTCACGACCCCCTCCATCCGATCCAATAGGTTGTCAATCACAGTCAAGTCGAGCAATTTGTTCAGTTGATTGAATATGTTTGCCTTATTATATTCGTACTGTTCTAAATTAAAATCAAAGCTTTCATTACCAAACCCTTTCACACTATTCACCATACGTGCCATATGTCCTGAAAGGCACATGTCCTCACTCTCATTCATTTCCTCCAGAAGCCGCTTTGTCATAGCCTCACGTTCCTCATGCGTTGTGACGTAAAGCCAGATTGATGCGAATAGGCTAGGCATGTGTATTCCATTAACTAACTCTTCCGTTTCAATCACATTAAAAAAGGGGTGGTCAAAAGGTCTACCTTCGTAAACACATGGATATTTATTCATGATTTCAGAGGCAGCCTGGGCCGCGGGAGTCATAAACACATGCACGTTCTGCGGGTTATGATAGATTGTCTTCGTGGGAACATGAATCCACTTACTGAAAACATCCTCAAACCTGTAAATGATATGGTAGTTATTTGAAAACATCAGTTCCTCGGAATACAGACGCAACGACTTTAACACGTCATTCATTAACAACGCGTGTAGCATCTCATCGCTACTGATCGCCTCCAGCAACTCTGCATACATGGTGATCCGAACATCGTGGCTCAATTCGTGCTCATTATCTAGTAGGGTCATTAGATTAACGAAACGGGAACTAAAAGGTTTTTGAGTAAAGTAGTCCATACATATTATACTATACTAGCCTAAAGTTAAGCCGCTGTAACTCAAATAATGACTAATTTTACGACAGTGAAAATGTTATGCAATTGGGATAGCGGTGATGGCCTCTGTATCACATGGAATAAGCTAACAGATGGTAACTACACATATACAAAGGACAACGCATCAATCAAGATGGTTGGAGACGATACATCGGTAAACGACGCGGATTATGTGCTTGTAGTCAATGCATCGAAACATTACTATCCATCTATCTCAGAACTTCCTCGTACTATCTTTATGAAGATGGAACCTGGCTTCATGGATCCGTTCTGGCGAGACGTAGACAGACATCTATTAAAAGCCAAGATTGTACATGGGAGCGATCACGACGACATTAATTACAACAATATCGAGTGGCACATTAACAAAACCAAAAATGAGTTGTTAATTTCAGACTACTCTATTCTGAAAACCAAAGAGGCTGTTTCTTCCATCATTTCTGGCAAGTCAATCACATATGGTCATAAACTGAGGAAGGCGTTCGCACTGCATGCTCAGAACTTTATCGAATGGGATGCATATGGGAATTGCGGAGCCCACAAGTATGATTGGAATCGGTATCTCGGTTCGCCTCGGTACAAAGACGATGCGCTCATTCCGTACAAGTACTCTTTCGCGTGTGAGAACAGTTTCATTAATGGCTACGTGACAGAGAAGTTAGTAGATTGTATCATGTCAGAAACGCTGTGCTTTTATTGCGGTGCCCCCAACGTGTGCAAGTTCATAGACCCCGACGCTTACATACAGTTGGAACTGAAAGGGACTACCGTCAAGGATTGGGATGTTCCTATAAACATTATGAAGGATGCGATAAGGAACAGGGAGTGGGAAAAGAGGTTACCTAGTATAAAGAAGGCTAAAATAAAGATATTGACGCAGATTGGCATGTTCCCTCGTTTATGGAATGTGATATACGGAAAGAAGAAATTTTACTAATAAATGGAGAATCCCCCTCTTAATCTGAGGACAAGATGGATGGTACTTTCCTTTTGAATGTTGTAGTCACTCAGCGTCCTCGAGTCTTCTAGCTGTTTGCCTGCAAAAATAAGTCTTTGCTGGTCTGGAGGAACACCTTCTTTATCCTGGATTTTGGCTTTCACATTTTCTATCGTGTCGACAGCTTCCACTTCAAGAGTGATTGTCTTTCCTGTTAGAGTTTTTACAAATATCTGCATTTTCTCATGCGCAGGATATTTTTAGATCACAATTAATATTCTCCGTGTAACCTTATAAAGAAGGGAAAAGATGATTTATAGAGTTTATGTGTAAAGAAAGTAGGTAAAATGGATTTTGCTGACATTACCGTATCCACACAGACATTCACAGTACGAAGCAATATTCGCATAAAACTTGATAGCTTTTATGATCAACTCCAACCAATGGATGCCGACGTTGATCGAAAGGGTCAGCGTGAGGCAGCTATTCTATGCGTTAAATATCAACAACATAAGAAGGGTTGCGACCCAGAAAATGACCTAAAGACCAAGCGGAAACGTAAAATAAAAAAAGATACGGTACCTAAACGTAACTTTTTAAACTGTATTACTGTCATTATTCAGATAGAGAAACGCATCAACGTCAAAATATTCAAAAACGGAGTCTTTCAGCTTACGGGATGTAAGGAGATTAACAACGTCCGACGATGTCTCAAACTGATTCTGACAGAGTTATCAAAAGCCAACATCACATGCGCATCTGAACAGAACCCCTGTTTTACTTTTGAAGAAGGATCTGATGATTTCATAATTTATATTAAATCGGCGATGAGAAACATCGATTTTGATCTCGGATTCACCATTAACCGCACCCTGCTTTCAAAAAGACTATCTTACATCTACAGTGATAACGACAACGTGATTATTGCCGACGCTATCGGCAATAAGATGGACGTGAAGGTGAAACTCCGCGTCACTCGTAATGAACTAGAACAGCTACCCGTTACAAAAATAACCAATCCCACCCACCCTAATCCAATAGAGGAGGAAGTTCTATATAAAAATTGTCTTCATATCATTGAACCTGATAAGAAGAAACTAGAGGCTAAGATGAAAGACAAATTTGTTACTATTTCTGTGTTTCAGAATGGTAAGGTGCTCTTCTCCTCGATCGATTTCACCATTCAGAAAAAGTATTACAGTTGGTTTATCGATCTTATTGCCAAAATTGAACATGATATCAAACCCCCGGTCCTACCAAAGAAAACATTCCTCGTCGGCAAAAACAGTCAGAAATCAAAACTAATGATTTAATCTTAGTACAAACTGGTGCTCAAAGTTCTCATTAGGTTAATGTAACATGTGTCGTAATATCATCATAGTTATAAGTTCATGTATTTTTATACTTTTATACTGTATATGTCTGTAGTTAGTTTTTCTATGTACGTCTCATAACCACTAGTGGTTATGAAAAGAGCTAAAATTATCACGTTTCGATTTGTAAAGCGTAGTTATCTTTGGACAACTGGACATTTGGAGAAAGTTGATCCTCGTTAAAAATCAAATCAATGTTATCCTCAAGTAGAAATGTATACAGTTCATCAGTCTGCTCAATAGAGGGCATCGTTGTCATGAAAAAGTGATCTGGTAATTTGGTGATGAACATGGTTCCTCTGATGAATTCATTATCAATGTCATTATCATAGTTGATCCTCATATGAGCGTAGGTGTAATAATTTATCCCATCTATCCCGATGAACCTGAAAGAAACGTTGTACAAACTATTATTGTCCTCATCCTCCATATCTATGCATGCGTCGTAGATTCTATCTACATCATTTAATTCTGGACAAAACGGGTACAACGACTCATGGGGAGTACTAAAGACCTTGAAAGAGTCATAGTAATCAAATATATCCTCAAGATATTCGGATACATTGTCTGACGTAATAGAGTGAATTAGAGATTTGAATACCATCTAGTGTTTAATTTGTATTATTTTCAAATAGCTAAAAATCAACATCTGATGTATTAGATGTTGAATATACTTGTGGAATAGAATAGTACATGGTAAGACATCATGAGTAAACACAACCAGTACGCAGATGGGTTCTTACCATCTGTCAATGAAACATCAAAGAAATACAAATGTACTGATTCCTTCGCAGAGACTAACGAAAACCCTTTCAGTAACATATTGAAAAATGCCAGTCCGATAAATGAAAAGGACCAAGGGGTGCAAGGTTCCGTATTCAAATGCACGTGGAAAGACGAACTCGCCGTTATGAAAATATCAAATCATGTCGATTTCGTTCTTGAACTAGAAGAAGAGGCATGGAACCGTTTAAAAAGGCTCAACTGCCTCCATTTCTGTGAAATATTTGAAAAGATACCAATCAAGGCAGGTGATCGCAACTACTGTCTATTCTACAAGGAAATTACCAACAGTGGTGGTCGCAATGACACGTTGGCCAATTTCATATATGAACAGAATCATCATCCTATCGCTATCTTCAATTGTGTGAGACAGACCCTCGCTGCTATGATCATGTTTGAAACGTTCGGGATAACCCACTACGATCTGCACGCAGACAACGCGATGATAACAGACACGCCGTACGATGTGCACGTGTACAAATTTGGAGAACATATTTTTCCCATCAGGACGTACGGGTTGGCACCTGTGATTATTGATTTTGGATTGGCATACATTCCAAATAGCAGATATAACGCATCATGCGTGTTTGCAAAGGATGGTTTCACAACTTATATGCCTGATCCGTTAGTTGATAGCCGATTGCTTCTCATGACGTCAATCAAGGATCTGAAAAAGCTAGTGAAAAGCTTCAGAGCGTGCGCGCGTAAGTTGGTCAACTCTAAATACAAGGACGCGTGTGTCGTTATTGAGAAATTTATAAAAATGACTGAATTAATATTTACACCTCTGAGATTGCAAGACAATGGTTGGTACAAGAAAGATGGAATGTTTCCGAGCATTGTCGATCAATTGATCGACCAGCTGCCTCCATCAGTTAAACAGGCCAAGAGGGGTATATTTAAACCTGAAAACTTTGACTGGATCATAGAACTGCTCCAACATGAGGTCACCATTCCCGTCACTGAATACAAGCCGGATACACCACCATTTAACAAAGCTACGTGTATTCTGGCCATAGATTGGATAAAGTATGTAGAACCAGTTTTCCGCAACACGTACGAGGAACAGGTCTTTTTCAAAGACCTAGTATCCATCCCTCATGACGCAGAGATCGACACGTACACGATCATGAGGCATAGATATCCAAAAATCAAAAACATTAATAAGCTGAGGAAGAAAATCAAAAACATCGGCGACGCGCTATCCAACTTTATATATGAAAAGACAATTGAGACGGAGCGCATTAAGGAGGCTATGTACAGCAAGCTAGTATACAAGACCACCAAGGACATTTTGCATGCCCTACCCAGCATGCCAAATAAATACACAGATGGTATGAGCATACTTGTAATGGATCCTTCCTCTCCTAATCATAAAGAGGTAGTTATTAACGAGAATTTGGCCAACATGCTCAACGAAAACGAACAAGAGACACTTGCAAAATATATTTTGTAATTAAAACAATGAAGAAACACAGCGCGTTCGTTATCAAATTTCTGAAAGAGTATGAACAGCAATGCCCAGGGATAGTTAATGCCTGGTGTTCTAATGAGAACCAGGGGCGGTTCCGTAAACTCCGCCACGTGAAAGAAAACAGGGATAAGAGAAGATGCACGTGCTATATTCTCTTTTGTTTAAAGAGACGTCCTGAATTGAAGGAGGAACATTCTTACTTGCCAAATACCAAGATCACGTCCATGCTGGCTGCTGAGTGGCGTCATCACAGGGACAACAAGGATGATGTTTACTTGGAGTTCAAAAAGGCAGATGATAAGCAGGTCTTTTTCAATAAGCACAAGATGGAGATTTGTGAAAAGTATCCGCAACTTACACATGAAGAAGTGGAAATTACACTTGAGAAGATGTATCAAAGGTACAACAACAAGAAATAAATTTATGAGAAGAACGCGCGACCATTTTACGCTATTATTTGATTAATTCATAACCCTACGGGTTATGAATTTTATACTAAACGGATCGAATAAATTAGGTTATCTTCAAATCTAAACCCATCCCCATCAACTCCTGACATAGAAGCTTAGTGGCATACGGCATGTTCTTTAATTCAATGTTACTCTCTTGACACACTTCACAGAAATCACGCTTGTCTGGCACGTTACCGCATCCTACGCACACAGGGATCGCGTACTTGTCACTCTTGTCAAACAGACACTCCTTCAGAACACGAGTAGACCCATGACTGAGCATACAATCCTTTTCCATCTCACCAAATCTTAGACCGCCGTCACGAGACCTTCCTGCTACGGGCTGATGCGTTAGCTTGTCCAACGGACCGGCTACGCGCGCGTGAATCTTGTCAACAACCATGTGCTTCAGGCGCTGGTAGAAACACGGCGCTATGAAGATCTTGTTAGGGATCGTTTCTCCCGTCCTCCCATCCATCATTGTTGATGTATAACCATCTATGCCCACCCGCTTGGCCCATTCCATCAACTCTTCCTCAACGTTGCGATGCTTGAATGGAGTAGCATCCATCTGAATACCTAGTTTACAACCAATAAGATTGAAACACATTTCAATTAACATGTTGATAGTCATGCGGGAGGGGATCGCATGAGGATTAATGATTAGATCTGGTTTCACCCCATCTTTATCGAAAGGCATGTCCTCCTCTTTGAATATCATCCCACATGTTCCTTTCTGAGCCGTAGATGATGCAAACTTGTCACCAATCTCTGGAATGCGTGGGATGCGAATCCTGACCTTGATTACCCTGATTCCTTCACTGTTGAGGGTGTTTAGGACCCTGTCTAGATATCCTTCCTCTCCATGTTTAATTACGATGCTCGTGTCTGTGATCTCTGCAACTCTCGACCCATCATCTTTTCTGATCATTTTCTTGGTGGTGCGACCAATGATGACGGTACCTTTCTTCATGAATATGTTTTGTTTCCATATAAGCCCGTTTTCATTAAGATGACTGTAGTCGTAGTTTCTGTTCCTGTACTGGAACTTGGGGAGGCATATGTTCTCAAAGTCTGAGCTACCCCTCTTTTTTTCTTCCTCTGTGATTGTTTTATACGTAGTGGATGTAAAGAGTCCTCTATCTAAAGACGCTTTATTGAGAATGACACTATCCTCCTGATTGTAACCGCTATAAGTCATGATGGCTACTATGGGATTGGCCCCGTGAGACATCTCGTTAAAGTGAAGCACGTTGACCATCTCATTCTTCGTGAGGGGTTGTTGCACCGTGTTGAGTACATGCAAAGTGGTGTCGTAGCGCTGCTGGTACGCTGTGCTAGGTATACCGATCGCCTGTTTACCCATTGATGCTTGGTACGCATTTCTTGGAGACTGAGAGTGATTTGAGAGTGGGATCACTGATGCCATCACAGCCATCATGGTTGAGGCGGGACATATTTCCATGTAATCACATCTATTCTTTTTCAAATCATCCTCGCACATAGCCACTACAGACTGTTCCAACTCCCATACCCCTCTGAATAGTATACTACCATCCTTCACGTGCTCATTCCAGGTCTTGTTGGGATTTTCTTTGTACATGATCTTATTTCGAGGCCCCAGTGCAAACAAGGGTCTGAGAAAGCGTCCTTCATCGGTCCAAATGTGTACCTCGTCTTCGTCAATTAACCTTACTATGGACACTGTATTATTGATCATATCTGAAAGTCTGTACTCGTTGAACTCGTTCACAAACTGCAAGGACCTGTCACATGTCCCCAAGATACACCCATTAATCAACACCATGACACATCCATCCATATCATCTCTGAACGTTTTCATTCCTTTAATTACATCAGTCGTCAGTTTGGGACACACGTGCATAGAAATCTGCGCTGACAAGGCCAAATTAGATACAAGCCCCACCGTATCACCCTCAGGTGTCTCATACGGGCAAATGAATGAGAAGTGGGAAGCATGTAGTTGACGAGCGCTCGGAATCTTACCCTTCTTGCCGACAGGTAGCATGATGCGTCTGAGATGGGAGGTCTTTGCCCCGTAGTTTTGCATAGACAGTACCTGAGAAACACCCACTCGTGTGAATTGTGAACTTTTCTGCGTGTTCCAATTCCCCGTCATGAAGGCTTGGTTCATGACATGTGAAATGATCTTGATATCTTTAATAATAATAATGGGATCCTTGTTCAGTGTCATTTGGATAGAAAGTGTTTTGATAAACTGTTTGAATAGGATCTGGAATAGGAATGCCATGAGAGATGATGTGCCGTCTATGCGCTTGTTGGCCAGATTATCCTTGTCGTCAAGGGTCCGTGAACCATACACGGTGGTTACCAGTTTCTTAATAATATGACCGAGATGATGGGCAGACTTTTCAACGGTCAACTCACCAACGTGATAGAATAACTCTTTTCTTAATATCTCTCTCACGTACGCGCAGTCCTTTGTCTCATCACATATGTCTTTAGCGATGGATTCGATGGCTTCATCCATAGTTACCTCCATTCTGTATTGTTGAACGAGCGTATCCAAAACATCTGGTTCTTTAATACGGGTCATTTTCTTCATATCCTCCTCGTTAATACCCAAAGCCTTGAATACAAGACCCGCAGGTAGGAGCGACTTAGCCTTAATGTATGGGAGAGAGAAAAAGAGTTCCTTGGTGGTTGTGTTGATCTTGAGTTGGATGAGCACGGAATTACCCTGTTCATTCATACTTCTGATTTCTGCCATGTATCCGTATTTGTCATCAGGGGTTTTTTCCACGTACACTTTGTTGTAGGCTCGCCTCATCTGACCTACGAGAACGCGTTCCTTACCCTTAATGATAAAGTAGCCTCCAAAATCATTAACGCATTCCTGGTCCTGTTCTTTGTTCTCAGACAGTCTGCACACGTTGGACCTTAGCATCACGGGGAGTTTGCCGATCGAGACTTGATAGTGTTCGGTTTTCTTCATGGTCTCCATGTTGGTCACGGTGAGTGAGACATAGATGGTACCATCATAGTTGATGTTCCTCTTTCTCGCCTCATTCGGGTAGAGGGGGGTGTTCGTGTAGTTAACAATCACCTTCTGATCATCCTTGATCTGGGCCGCATCCTCTGTCGTCTCTATGCAATCTCCTGATACGTTGGCATTAGTTACCCGGTCCCTGGTCTTTATGATAAACTTTGGTTTATCAACATAAATGTGATTGAACTCGACCTTGATACCATTAATTTCGATGGGTTGTTCCCTCCTGACTATGGTTTGCATACCACGTGAAATGAAATCATTGTAGCTGTCTATCTGATGGTCTACGAAATGAGTCTGATCGTAAAATTGCTTAATGAGTTTGAATCCCTCACTCTTGTCAATGATGGGCAAGTTCTGATAACGAGGATTAGGAGTTAATTCCTTCATAGCGCGCACAAATGTGTGTTTGCTGGTCGTTTTAGACATATCGTTGGACATGGTATGTTTGTTTTTTCTCTATTCGTCGTGTATACAAACTCAAATATTTTATCAATGTGACTAAAAAATGAAAGGTAGTAATATCATTGTATTAATACTGGTGATTATCGCAGCTCTGGCCATACTGTCAGTTAGCGCAGGGGAAGGTTTCTGTAACTGTACCGGTCTTGGAATGAAGACGAGTAAACCAACCTACTACGTATATAGACCAACAGGAGATGTGAGCAATTACATGAGTGGATCCGAATCCGATTGTCCAGGTCAAACTCAGACACAGTTTACAACTGTAGGCTCGCAACCATTCATTTATCCAGAGCAGGACCTGGGCTGGCGCACTGGCATGCCTTATGATTACTTTGAGAAGAATATGGATAGCAAAGTGTGGACCGCAGGTGCAGACCCCAACCCATCCGTTAACTCCTCAGTCCCTATGTTGGCCAGCCAAGAACTGAGCGTAGGACCCAATGGTGGTTACAGAACAAACTATGGTAGCTCATGCGGACATGTCAGCACCCCACATGATGACGCATCTGATCTCGGAGTGGGTATCCTGTAACAAGAATGGTTAGTTTACATATCATCACTGATCAAAGAAGGTTGTATATGTTTCCACGTCTCTCGTTGATTGTCTACCCAATTCGTATTTGTTTTGATTAAGAATTGATTTACGTAAGGCATGTCGCGTCGATTAAGGATGACAAAATCAACACCTTTAATTGTCACGTGACCGTCGTATTGTTTAAAGTACCTATCCATGTCATCTGACGCTTCCTTCTTGGTCCCGTTATAATTGGTCACATGAGGTACCAGCATGTCAGCAGGAGGCACTTGCAAGAGCTGCTTCAGCGCGACGATCAGTTCAATATTCTTGGCTTCAAATGGGAAATTGAGAGAATGGAAACATAAGTAACCGCTACGCCATGGTTTCAGTTCGGGATGCTTGGCCCTGTAGTCGATGACCTTTCCTATCTTAATAAACTGATATTTGGTGCTAAAGATGTCTGCTAAAAACAGATATGATTGAAATGACGTCGGTCGGTTGTTAATATTAGTGTACCAACCTTCAGGACTAGCAATCTTAGTTTCTACGTCTAACGTACTTTGATAGGTCAAATATGACCAAATATTTTCTGTCATTGTAGTCTTTATTTAAGACACTTTGTTTTGGTTTTGATTTTCAACTAGTACTTTTTCTTACCTATCCCCGTGGGGATAGGTAATTTAGATAGATTTTTTTATTCACCTAACCTTTCATTCATATGGTCAATGTTTGCATTTCTCCGATTGAACATGTTTCCATTTTTATCAGGTCCATCATCTGCGTACATTTCCAGCACTCCATCTTCAACGCACGCACTGCAATATACCCGGTGTATGCTGCATATTTCATCGCAAAAGCAACAATGATTCAACTGAGGTTTTTCTATTAAGTTGTCACGGATCAATTGTGTATCATAACGTTCAATGATATCTATTCTCTCATTGTAGGTTATTATACATTGATCCATAAGATTGGTAAGTGAACTGCAAACGTTGTCCAAAATATCAGAAGTCAAACTCTCTGAATATAAACCATCATAGTTTTGAATGATGGTGTACTGGTGTTGTCTATCTAAATTAGTTGGAATGAGCCTGTTGTTTACATCTCTGACGCAGTCCTTACTAATTCCAAACATGAAAGCAAAACTGCAAATGTGCATGTACTGCCTTTTGAGTGAAGTCAGGGTTTCCTGGTTGGTGTTCTTGTCTGAACGTAGAGCCAAGAGACTATTATAGTTGAAGCGAGCTAATCGCGGTATACAATAGTACTCGACTCCGTTCATTGTCACCTTGTTCTCAACAGGAAATGAAATCCCAAACGCTTTAATCTTGGTGATAGTCTCCTCGTAACCCTTGACTGACACGAATGTGCAATCAGTGTTATCAAAAAGATCTCTCACGGTACTTGTGGTAGTCATGGTAGTCATGGTTATTTTTATTCCTTATTTTTAGGTAGGTAAATTTCAAACATTGTTTAGGACATTGGTAAATTTCAAACATTATTTAGGACATAGCTATAAAGTTGGACGGTGTAGCTCCCCCCAACTGATATTAATCTTTTCAATGTATATTTACATTACCTCTATTGAGGATAAAGATGATTGGTGACGTGGATTTCACAAGGATCGTTTGGTTTTTGAACTGATTACGGATATGCAACCTCCTCTTATGAGATCTTTTTCGTTTCTTAGATTTAGTTCTGAGAATGGGAATCTTAGTAGTGGGAATAGATGTTGTTATTGGGGTGGTTGTCGGATGGTTTGCTTTTGAACCGTACAGGAACTGTATACCTGCTATGTCATCAGGACCTAGTTCATTCAAAAAATCCATGTACATGGGAAACATAATATCAACCTTTGTCATATTTGGGTTGTGTCCGAGGCCCAACGTATGCCCAAACTCATGAAGAAGTACTCTAAACAGGAATTTTTTATCATTCCAATCATCAGCTTCAGAGATGTCTAAATGGACGCGACCATCTGGTGGATAGAACGCATGTGCGAGTGAACCTCCTTTATTGTCAAATGGGTAACTATCAAAGTGGTCAGTCTTCTGAAAAGAGATCTTAATGTCTGCATCTTCAACTGTCCATACCTCTTTAAAAGTGAGCAGAGTGTGTTGCCCCCATGAATAAAGGGCGTGGTAAATCATTTGGCGCATCGTTTCCTCATTCACTAAATTTGTTTGATTGTTTTGAAAATGGGTCGAGTTGAGATAAATCCACGTGAGATTATTCTTCGTCCATTTAATTGACTGAACCGAGTAAGATGCCGGGTTTACTTTTTTTTAAAAGCACCCGTTAAATTACCGGGTGCTGTAGCGTTGACTATTTCTTCATAATCTCCAAAACCGTCATTAAATGGCTCATCCACGTAGTCAGGGGTTCCGCATGCGACTGGGAACACGATACTGATAACGGGCGAGTCGATAATGCCGGTCACTGGAAGTCTGTTGGCTCGCTGGAATCGACGAAGTGCCTTGCTCTCTGCTCTCTTAGTGCGCGTCATACGGATAGCCTGTCGGGGAGTGAGGGTAGTCAGTTGATTCAATTGATTCCATTTGTTTAACCATCTTTGTTTTAAAAAGTTATTAGCTACCAAATATTCTAGTACACCTCGCTCAATGAAGATGTCTGATTCGGTAATAGGTTGTGAGCTAATTAGAATGTTTTGGTTATTTGTATACTCTGAATGAGTAGGATAACGGTATGGAATAGTAAATGGCGCAGCGTATGAGCTAGCCATAAAGCTACCTACAAAGTAAAACAAAGATATAAATGAAAGGTAACGCATGTCTGTTTTTATATTGGTAAAAACAATCCATAGATCTTTAAAGTTTTAAAGATAACTAGACTAAAAAATATGATTGTGACTTAAAAAATGACACATGTAGGTCCATTTACTCAAGTAACGCTGATGTATGAACACGACGAAGCACCTCCTAAGGGGGTGGTGGCTACGCCAGGAACAATACTCGACTACGTTGCTAAAAATCTAAATCATTTTCTACCTATCATAAAACAAGCAGGGAAGCTGCCTTTTTACAACACGATCGATTACCGGTACACATTGTTTGTACCCGTTCGTTTACCTGAAAACTTCCCGATTGACATAAACACGGCCTTAAAACTCCTCAGGATGTCTACGATGCCCGGTGTCATCACCACGGATATGTTATCAAACAATCAGATCCTATTCCCCATCAGTCGGATAAACAATCTGTACATTAACAAGTGTGAGAATGGTGAAATAAAGGTAAACGGCTTATCTCTGATTAAGGGGGACATTAAATGTAAGAACGGGACCATACATTTAGTTGATGGGATTCTATGGCCATCGTAAATATTCTGGTACCCCTAGGGGTAATAGAATTTTGTTGACTAACATTGACGTTGCATAATGTACATGAACATGATGATGAAACACGCGATGAGGAGGAACATGATTCCTTGGTTCTGAAGGACTGTGTCCATGCTAGCGGTTATTTGTTCTTGTGCATCCGCGGCCATTTCGAATGCGTTTTCAGCCTTGTCGTGGGCTTCATCTACTGCATGATTGATCTCATGCGCGTGAGACATGAGCCGATTCTTGTTCTCCATCATTGCCACCTGAGCTACAGAAGCGGCAGGGGTCATGGGTACTATGTAAGTCATTCGAGGTGTTTTGGTCGAACCTAAATATCTCTGCGGTACAACTGACCAACGTCTCATACTTGTGTATACCATTTTTCTGTTAATAGATAATTTTTCCAAGTATATGACTGATGAATATATAATTATTCTTGCTCCTTTGAGATTTTGTCCCATTTAGCGCTAATATCCTTCATCATTTCCCCGTATTTCATCGTTTTGAAGATCTGATCCAGCGGGTTGATCATGGCCTCCACGTAGTATTTGGGGTCCAGGTCAAGCACATCTGAATGCCTGATGAAATAGTCATAATCTTCAATCTTCTGACCTAGGGTTACGGCCCTGGGTTTCTTAGTTACTACGTACTCAATTCGAGAACCCGCATCCACAGGCACGCCTCGACGCTTCATACGCTCAGCCAACTGGACCTGCGCAGGCATGCATGAGATGTAGTATTCCTTCTCACTCTTGCCATTTAAAATATTCTTTTTCTCCTCTTGGTTCGCGGGGAGTTCCTTTACTTTGTAGTCACCCATGCGCCCCGTCTCATTGTCTATGGTACCGTCCGATTCACCTACGGACTTTGTAATCACATAGTCTTTATAGTCCAGTTTGTTATTGTAAACGTCGCTAACGTAAGAGTCAACGTACTCGTAAATATCGTCTTTACTCTTTCTATCAAAGATCATGGACGTTACCTGCTCATACACGGACCTAACGACCTGAGAGTTGTCACGGCGAGCAAGGATAACGCCTTTTTTGCCAACCTTTTTGTTGAGTTTGCCATCTCTATCAATCTCCTGGTACATGTACCGTTTCTTGGAGAGAATGAGAAAGTGCTCGTAAATCGTGTTTTCAAATTCAAGCTTGATTGGTTGCGGAAACACACGTTTACCGTTCTCAGTCCAGTTGGTGACTTGGTCAGCTACTTTGATCGCGTAGTCCCACGTCTCAGATATAGATTTAATGTGAGGAAATGTAACGTAATTTGAGTCAGTGTCACCGTATACTAACGTTCCGTTGAAATGTTTTTGTATAATATCAGCTGTGTTCTCAAGCGCCGTGCGACCTGCATACGTTACGCACATTGCACCAGGCATGAATGGTAGGTAACCCCTTTTCACACCCATCGCGCCATACATGCTGTTGGCCGATACTTTGTATGCGAGCTGTTCCTTGTCGTAAACAATCTTTTGAGCATTATCTTCACAATTCTTCATGAGGACCTTGACGCGCTTGCGTGAATCTAATAAACTCTGAATAATTATGGGGATGACGCCTTTCTTAACCTCTGCTTTAAGGAATCTGTAATATCTCTTTGCACAGACTACCCCGCTAATCTTATTACCGTCCTCGTCCTCGCGATCTGCCAATTTGGTTTTCTTCAGCTCTTGCCGTTGTTCCCTGTATGGTTTCTGATCAAGGACCTTCTTATCAATCTTGCGCTGAATCGCTGCCTTCGCCTCCTTCACAGTTGTTCCATTAACGTTACCCGAGTTGATACTATCACGTTTAGATCTGAGAATAGTCAGCTCATTTCCAATCTTGTCTATGGCTGCGGTGAGATTCTTGATTTTAATCTCCTTGGGATCGTGCTCACATCCAACGTGATCTTCCCATTCAAAGATGTTGCATTGATCATCAGGTGTAGTCCCGTCAGTAATTGTCGAGTAGCAGATGTTGTAAGCTATGATCAAAGAAGGATAAAGTGAGCAGAAATCTACTGGAACTATACGTTCATAGAACCCTGGTTTCGGTTCAATTACATGCGCTCCTCTGTATCTTTCATTACTTTTCGCTTCGTAACCGTCTGAATCGACGACAATGTTTTCTTTGAGGCAGTACTTGTACACTTGTGAATACAATTTAATCTGTTGTCCTTGTGTGTACAGAGTAAACATAGACACGTTGCACACCTTTGCCATTTCAGAAAGAGAGACCCATGTATGAAGATGATTCATTAGCTCAATGCATAGATCACTATCCTGTATACAATACTTGCCAACGATATCCATTTTCTCACGAGTCTTGTAAGCTATAAAAATATCCTTGTAAGTCACGGGATCCTTCGTATTGTTATTCAGGAACGTAGCAGTCACATTCTTTAATGTGTACGTGTCCAGTTTGTAGTCACGTCTAATGATGGGTAACAAATCAATCAGTAAAATTCCCTCCCAGTTGATAAACTTAAACACCTGGTTCTTGTACGCGCTGGATGACCATTTCACCTCTTCAATGAGTGCAGGCGCGTCCTTGTTAAAACCGATAAGTTTAAACTCATCTACGAGAAAAAATCTGACAGCACGCTTTATCGCGTACTCGATATCAAATCCAAAGATGTTGAAACCAGTAATTGCGTTGGGTTTCTCCGCGGCAATCAATTCCATAAAGTCAGTGAGTAGATCCTTTTCACTTTTAAATACACGCACCTCAACGCCAGAAAGTAATTCCGATTGTGTTAGGTCCATGTCCTTGGCTTCCAGGCTGAGAAGTATCTTTCGTCGTTCCCTACCCTTCTCAGTGATGACGCATGATATTTGAAAGATACAGTCGCCTGGTTTGTCGCTAGGCATCTGGTTCATAAAATCTGAATTGACTTCCATATCAAATGCCATACATTTTGGAACTACTTGGTCAATTCGTTCTGACCTTTTGAGGTTTTTCCATTTGATCACGTACTCCTCATCGCACACGGTCATTTTCTCATCCTCAGGAACCGGCTCGGGACAGTGTTTTGAGAAATCAATCCATCCCGACATAGGTATGTCTTGCGTAGAGGTCATCTGAAGGATAGGGTTCGCTGCCGTCTCATGGACCTTCAGTTTAACATCCTCTCCACTAATTTTGATCCCGTGTTTGAGATGGTAGACCATGTCTTGGATATGTTTCCTAGAATTAAATATTGTCTTCATGAACGATGCCTTCTTCTCCGTCTTGTTTTCAAAGTTGTACAAATGATGTTTATTGGCAATATCAATCTTTACCGGTGGTGATTTGAGACTGTTCAGGGAACTGATCACCGCTCGCGTTGTTTGTTGTTTACCGTCCGGGAGCTGGATGTACGCGTAAGGTTTAAAGTTCTCAACGCGCAGGCATATATTCTTCTGCGCGATGGGAGATATCCCATAAATTCTGATATTAGTGGTGTCATTATTTGGGTCAAGCACCCATTCATAAGCAAACAGTTCATTCATGTTTATGTATTTGCATCATGATCTTAGGCTAGTAATCAATTATTCTTGCAAGGAATATCTTATACCCCTTGGGGTATAAGAATTTAGTAAGAATTTAGTAAGAATTTTTAATCTTTTTCAATCAAATCCAATTCCTCCAAAACGATCCGAGTGTAGTTTAGCACACGACCGCGTAGCTCATTCTCATATAACTTACATGAAGATTCGGGGAAGTAATTGAACATTTCATCAATCAACGTCTGCTCATGAGTGGCAAAGTCCAACTCTTTAATAACACTCTCAATTAGCTTGGCCGTTATGAACTTCCTCGCGGGTTCTTTTTTATTAAAGACATTCTTACGCTTACCGTACATGTCGTTCTGGTCAATGGCAAACAACTCGTTGTCCTTGTCAACCAAAATGTTACGCGTAACGTTATCTGATATTCTGAAAAACCCGTTGAAAAGTCGAATCTTAATCATCTCTCTGAACTTGGCTTCATCTTTAAACAAATTCTTACATTTGCTAAAATCATCATGCACGTTGACCTTGTTCATGATTGCTATAACCTGGCCAACGTCGCTATCCTCCCAAACATATGTCTTACGTTTGACAGTAACACCATCTTTGTCCTCCTCCACGCATTTCATGACGAGCACCTTTCCTGGAATCTTACCCAGCGTGATATTAAGGTCTTTGAGTCCAAACAGATGTTTCTGCCTATCTATGTAAACATAATCCATTCCATAATTTGTACTCTTGTTCATAGGTTTTATCACTTTATCGACCATATTCTCATTACGTACATTCCCACATGGTAGTTTACCAGCACGAACGCCATCAAGTATGAGATCGATATCATCCACATTTATATCGATTTCTTTAATTTGATCAATTTTGATATTACCTCTCCTCAAACGCTTGTTCACGTTGGATTCCTTCTTAGGTTCCTTCTTAGGTTCCTTCTTAGGTTCCTTCTTAGGTTCCTTCTTAGGTTCCTTCTTAGGTTCCTTCTTCGATTCCTTTTGACGAAGCCTCTTCGGCTTTGACTCCTCGGATTGGTTGTAGTAGTCCTTGAGCTCTTTGAACTGAGATAGCCATGTGGTATCCTCGTTTGTCACGAAGGCACCCTCGGCCTTAAAGTCCTCAAGTGTTTTACCTCTGCTCTTACCCTCCTTTGTGTGCTTGTCATACACGTAATCATGAAATTGGATATCATTCTTATCGTAGGCTGCGGCGATTTCATCCTTGCTAAACGATGAGGTGTGTATACCATCTGACTCTTTCAAGCTGTCAGCGTACATGATCCAGAGCCAAGGGACAACGATGAAGAAATGTCTGTCATCGCTACCCATCTTACTCTTGGTTGGTTTCATACGTTTCCATTCAGCTACTATCATAGGTAATATCAGCTTCTTACCTGGAAACTTGTAATCTTCCAAAAGTATTAGAGATTCCTCTTCGTTATGGAATATCCACTCCACGCAGTTAATTTTCTTGTTATCAATACCATTCGTAAAACACTTTTTAGTCATAACTGAGTCCTCGTCCTTGCCGTATCTATCTTGCAAGAAGTTAGGAAGCCTGAGTTTCTTCGCGTTGCTAATAATTGATACAATCTCTGCCAACGTATTCCTATCAGTCCTACCTTCGTCCTCCCATTTCTTGATTTTATTAATCACGGAGATGAAGGCGCCAATCTGTGAGAAAGAAACATCCTCAAATAATATCACCTTGATACGATTTATCATATTTGTTCTGATAGCCTTGACTGCTCGCTGGACATTAATGTCATCAGATTCATCAAATTTGCTAAAAGCATCCATCTCATACACAGCCTGAAGCATTTCAACTTGCATACCCCTGCGTGCATACTTCTGCATGGCGCTTTTTACTGCATCTATAGATGAGAAACCAGATTTGGTTTTGAGATTGAACAGACTTTTCAATTCCATGTTCGTTGTCATCGTTTCTTAGTATATATAATCATTAAAAAGTCTTTTTCAAGTTTGCTATCATTGTTCCTTATCCTAACATGAGGATAAGGAATTTAGAAAAGAATTTAGACAGCGTTCACGACTATCTTGATCGAATTCAAAATCGTATCAATATTATAACTAGTCCATCCATAAGTCGTTCCATAACTCGTCGTCAATCATACTCTTATTAATCTTCTTAACAATAGCACACACGCGTTCCAGGACGTCAATCAACTGAAGTAAATCAGTGTGTATTAACCCCCTTGTTTTTTGGATATTTTCACATGGATCCTTAACCTCCACGTTATTCGCTTGCTTCGATTGCTTCACTTGCTCATTCGTTTGCTTTGCTTGCTCATTCGTTTGCTTCGCTTGCTTTGCTTGCTCATTCGTTTGCGTTGCTTGCTCATTCGTTTGCTTTGCTTGCTTCACTTGCTCATTCACTTGCTCCGCTTGCTCATTCACTTGCTCCGCTTGCTCATTCACTTGCTCATTCGTTTGCTCATTCGTTTGCTTCACTTGCTCCGTTTGAGAGACCTCTGGTTTTTCAGAGGGTTGTATGTTGATTGTAATTTTTGTATTTTCAACTACCCGTGTCAACAGCTCACACGCGTAAGTCAAAATAGAAACAGCTGTAGCATTCAAAGACATTTTATCTCCAATTCATTCTCGTTAACTCATTCATAATCATCGTAATTCTTAGTCTAATAACATGTCTTTCATTTTTAGTAATGTGTTTTTACTCGCCACCGCGTTATGATACAAGAACCCATCCAATCTAATGAAATGTCCATAATCACCTTCATCAGTAGCAACCCCAAATAGGTACGCTTCTAAACACATCACCCATGTTATCACCCAGTCATCTTGAGGAATATTCTCCTTAATTGCTTCTACCCCATGACTTATCAGATACTCGGGTGTCAGCTCGCTATCCAGATACACAGCCATGGGTTTAGGAAAGTCCATTTCAGGCATCGAGCTTCTCACATCGCTAGTCTGAAGAAGCAATTTTCTAACGATATCCCACTTTCTTCTGATATCAGCAGATCCAGTTGCCATCTCTGCTTCTACCCAACCCATCCTTCGCTGCAGCATATTCATGATTACTAACTGAAAGAACTTGTCGTCACTCCTTGGGGGTCTGGACCTGTCCACGTGTTTAATAAACTCCAACAAAGCCATGTCTTTTTTACCGTGCATCATGAACCCCTCTGCGATTACCGGGTTGACACCCTTCTCCATAGGATATGAGAACTCTGATGATAGTTGCAGGGTTGGGCTACCGGCACCTCTGAAGGAGGTCATGACAAAATCTACAAAATTCTTAGGTACAATGGATCCTCCTGATTTCGCTTTTGGTTTGAAATTAAAGAGTGCTCCGAATCTACCCCATCGCTTTGTATCCATGTATGACTCTAAACCCAATCTTTGGGGAAAGTCTAGTAACTTCATCTCATTCACGCCCAAGCGTTTCACATCTTTCAGAACGTTCAATGACCCGTAGAGAATGGTGAGCGTGTCTATGATTGAATTCTGTTCATACAGGTTTGCAAATCCATGATCAATTGTTCCATACTTGGGCTCGTACACGATGGCTCTGGACTTGCCGTAATCAATAATCACGGGAATAATATTTGGCTTTATACTAACAACGTTCTGCGTTCTCTCACCTGTAGGGGTTGTTTGGAAATTGAGAAAGTAATTGAATGATGGGTTTGTATTCTCGTTAACATCGTTGTAGTATCTTACGTCATTCATCGTCTGGACCATCACATTCCAAGGATAGAGGTCATAGTGGATGAACCCAATATAGTTTTGGGCAACAGATATGGCCAGGTTTATTTGCACCAAAATTGAAAGAAAGTCTTTAAAGTTGTATTGTGGCGATTTGAGCCAATTGATGAGAGACATGCCTTTAATATATTCGACAAATACCATGTCCTTGGCGTCCTTGAGTGGTCCAAACACGTAGGCGAAATTGGGTACGCGTGACACCATCTTATTCACAGCCTTCATACCAATGTAATTTTCATGAATATGTTCCAACATCTTACCTCTATGGTTGGCCTTCTTACCCACCACTCCTATCCCGTTGGTTGTGAACAAGTCTATCCTACCATTTACGTTTTTGAAAATGGTGTCTTCCCAATTAAGATCATTAAAACTCTTTGATCTCATTATTTTCATTATACCATCTAATACACCCACGCACCGCGGACTATTTGGCAGCTGAAATTTGTACACATCCTCTTTGAACTTGGGGACAGTAGGTGAACCAATTCTCAATTCTTCAAGAAGCTGACTCTCCTCGTTCTCTATGGCCCAAGTTGTGAGGTCGGGTAGGTAAGCGTATGGTTTGGTTCGCGCAGACAACTCCCACATTTCCTTCTGAAGAAAGTCTAAAATACCTTCCGTGTCGAGGTACTTGTTGTAAAAGATGCGCGCGTTATTAGCAATCTGTGCACACTTGGCATCGTTTAATTTGCACCAGTCGATCTGAGAGAGGAGGTCGCTTAGATCCTCCTTGACAGGTACGTAGTGCTCATATTCCTTCAAGAACGGATAGTACCACATTTGCCATTGAGACGCAGCCAGCAGGACAACTGAACCAGCCGATAGCTCATACGAAAGTCTGTACGCAGCCACATGCCCTTCCAACGTGAGAATGTACTTGTAACGGCTTTGATCTTCAAGACTGAGCCTGTTTGCTTTAGGATAATCTTGTCTCTCAATAGTTTGAAGATACTTGGAGTCTTCGAGTTTGCGAGGACGTAGGTTCCACTTGGTGATACCTACGTCTAGCACATTGCTGTGCTGGTAACTCATATCAAGGGCTTTCAAACGTTGGTTAGTAGCGGCCGTCACACCAGAGCCCGTAGTAGCTCCCCTGAACACGGCTTTCTCAATCTTCTTGTTCCATGGAATACTCTTAATATCTGGGTACTCTCGGCAGGCATTAGGAAAGACGAGTCCCGTTTTCTGATACACTGCCCGGGCCCAATCCTCGTACGTAGGGAATGGGATGTCTGCATACGTTTCATTAGACGACCCTGAGAGTATAGGGGCGTACTTGTCCTCATTATGGGACACGAGGGGATGATGCTTGCTACCCCAGATGTGGTTGTATGGTTCTGTACTATTCACTTTCATTTGAGGGTAGTCCCTACGATTGATAAAGAATTCAATATCTGGCACGTCCCTCTTCTCACATAGGGTTCTGAACATATCGTATAGAGTGACCTTGTTATTTCCACCAGTAAGCGCCTTGAAGTCTTCAACCTCATATCTAACGAGAGAATTATTAGCAACCCATTCGTTAAAAGGTTTGATGTTCTGTCTGCTTGCTCTGTAGCCTAACAGTTTAGAAATGTGATCCAAAAAGTCCTGGACTGATCCATACTTGGGGTCTACTTTGAGAATGTGGCCAAATTCGTTATTATAATGAGCGTTGTCAAATGGAAGGAATGTCTGCAGCTTGTTGTCAGCGATGCGTATGAATATACCTTTTTTGAACTTGTAGAAAATATACCTGAAAGTGTTGGCGACTGCGCGCGAATCCAGGTTCCTATTTTTATGCCAAATCTTATTAGCGATGACACGCTTGTTCTCAAACAAATTGGCATGAAAAGATGGAATAGGTTTGACTTTCAGATCCTTACGTACTCTTGAGGCATTGAATTGATCAATGTCTCCTGCAGTGTCCTGTTCTATATGCTGGTACCTTGAATTTGATGTCTTTTTGTTGATATAATTCTTACATTCCTCAATGGTCATTGGTCCTACTGTCGGTTTCTCTTTCACCGCGACGTCCTGCCGCGTATGCGTAATCTGAGATTGATACATCTTTTATTTTGTATAATAATCGCTGAAAGCCTTTATTCAATTAAGTGAGGTTGTTTTGATCCTTGGTTATCGCATGAAATGGAAGTAGATTTAACAAGCAATGTATTTTCACATCTTATTAAAAATATGCAGATTGAAGATTTCTTTCCAAAGTATCCTAATATATTCAAACTTGAAAATCCACTGCTCAACCCGTACAATGGTGAGGATTTCAATGACGCTATCGTGACCAAGAAGGAGTTTGCAACGCTAAAACTTCCAAAAACTGAAAAGATGGCAATCAAAGGCACCGGTGAACAGTACAATCATCAAAAGATCATTGCCAGATTCATGTCATCGGTGACTCCTTACAACGAGTTACTTCTATTCCACGAGATGGGAACCGGAAAGACATGCACTGCAATAGCAGCTATCGAGCAGTTGCGCTACGAGAAGAATAGGTACATTAAAAGAGCTATCGTTTGCGCCAAGGGCTCAGGACTTCTTAATAATTTCTCACAAGAGCTCCTCTTTTCATGCACGGACGGTCGGTACATACCTGATAATTATGACAAGTTATCTGACCTGGAGCGTATCCACAGAACACGGAAAATCACCTCAGCATTCTATCAGTTCAACACGTTTGAAACGTTCGCCAAGGATATCGCCAAGATGAAGGATGATATACTGGTAGAAAGATTCAGCAACACCATTTTTGTAATAGACGAGGTGCACAACCTCAGAGAAAAGGATGAAGTAGTCCGTAAGGAAGGGGATGTGAAACGTTTACTCATCAACAAGAGGGCCGTCGGTCTATCAGAACCACTGGACGTGTACAAACAGTTTCATAGACTTTTCCACGTAGTTAAGCAATCAAAAATCCTACTCATGTCGGGTACAGTAATGAAATCAGATGTACATTTATTTTATATCAATATTGATATAAAATCAAGCAGGTTAAGATTTTCCACTAAGAAATATAAACTAAAATGGACGCCATTGTATCAAACACGCTTCAACATATGAAGCATGTGTACCCTGAGACAAAAGTCTCTCAAAAATATGTATGCAAGATGGTGAAATCACTTTTAACCGATCACACATTTGAACAGTATCAAAAGGGACTGATTGATTATGACATACTCGAAGAATTTTGTGGAAATATTCTTTCACGTATTGCTATCGTTCATTGCATTACGATGCCCTATGATGGGAATGCATATTTCAATGCAAAAGCTTCCGAGTTATACAAGAGATCTCAAACAGCCTCCAACATGGTCAAAACATATGATGAGTACATGAAATGGGGTAAGAAAACTATTTTTCAGTGCTGTCTGGTTGTTTACGATATTATTAATAAAGATCCTTCACGTCTGTTTCCATTGTTTCAATACCTGACAAAGCTGATGCCACCAAGGCAAAAGCATCATGTGAAGGATCTTCTTCGCTACTTTCTTCCAAATCATAAAGATTATAAGAATTTTGAGATAGAATTTGACGATGTCTATTCGTACAAGAAGTCATGGGAGCTCTGGGAAACCACGTCTTTCAGGAAAGAGATTGTTCCAAAAATAGTAAAATATGTTGAGCAGCGCACCCTCACGAGTGCATCTGATAAGACAACGGCTCGTAAAGGAATCACGCGATACATTCATACATTGAAGCTCATAGAATCTTACGTGATGGATAAATATAAAGATCACCCCAAGAATATAGACTCTCTGCATTGGTTCTTTGCATCTTGTTCTCGTCAAATGTTCATAGACGCCGTTGTGTGTATCGTGAACGAGTACTGCGTTGTACAGAATGATAACGTGAGGTCACATAAATCTAATCATCACGGAACCGAATTCGTATCATCATTGCTAGGCCTTCTCAAGAACTGTTTGGGTGATGTAGTTTTGGAGAAAGACATTCTTCTTCTCACTCCAAAGCAAATTCTACCTCTATGTGTAAATAAACGGGAACAAGCCATTGATGGTACTCGTAGGCATTTTCATCAGTCTGAGCTAATGCGATTAGAGGAATATTTACAGGAACATGCATCTACGAAATGGCAACTGGCATTGCTCATATTCAAAGAGGTGGGTCTCAGAGTGGGTGCACTGTCCAGGTTGATGGGTAGCGACTTTCTCACATCACAAGGTGAGATCAAAGATAACGTAACTGTTGTTGAAAAGATGTGTATTAAACGTACATTTCCCGTAAGCGATAATATGAAACAATTGTTGGCAAGATATTTTGATGATAATATGATGGTGAAAACAAATCCATCATATTACATCTTCTCTTCAAATCATCTGGGAAGACACATTCCCCATACTCCAGGATACATAACCAAACAGTTGCAAAAGTTTTGCGATGCATGTGAGATATACGGAAAACATACCCATAGCCACGCATTCAGACATACGCTAGTTAATCATCTCATGGCCAATGGTAATAAGATTGAGAATGTGAGTAAATTTATAGGTCATTCAAGTGTTGCTACTACGGAGCAGTATTATTGGACAGACAACATTCAGAACATTATTCCCCAAATGAATATACCATGGCTAACTAATAGAAACAGGATTGCCTACCCAGAGGATATGAGCGATGAGGATGAGGATGAGGATGAGGATTTATCAACGGAAATGTTGGTTAATATTATCCTCACGTATCATTCCGTGATAAGCAATGAGCAAAAAACACAGATACAAGAACGTATACCTAACATTGGCGACATATTTAAAAATCTCTGTGATTATAGCATCGCCTCATCGTCAGTAGACGACTTGTAAACAATATCTCATATAAAATTTATTTATATGAGAATCTTATGAACTATTCCCTATACTGGAGCTTGTTCAACAATTCCGGGTTGAAATCTCCAACCTCCTGCTTTATCCACTTCCAGGCCACCGTCTTATTCACTTTCAATCCTATGTTATCAAATACATCTTTCCGATGTATAGTCGTCACTGGATATAACAACCCCGACAAGTAGTGACGCACCTGAGTCCTAAATTCCTCTTCATCTGGATTCGTTATTACTTTGTTGTGAGCTACTCCATGTATTACATTTACATATGAAGCATGATTTGTAGGTCTTGGTACAACAGGTCTAAGTCGCTTCACGTTGAGACTTGCTATTAAAGTGGACAAACCTTCATTTATCCTCTCTATCTCCTCAGTGTAACGTTCACATATGTACTTTATTATCTCTCTGAGTTCCATGTAGTGAAGCTGGTAAAACTCTTTTCCCTTCTTGTCCACGAAGCGTCCGATGAGATCCTTTACTCTTGCTTCAGCATGATGATAGTCAGCTACCATGAAGATATCCGAGTAGTAGAACATATCTCCATTCGCGGACCGGGTGTTGTACGTGGATAGCCGTTGCTGAAGCTTATCTGAGGATTGTACACCTCCAATCTTGAAGCGGTTACGTTTAGCGTATGAGTCACAGGTGGCTATGTATATAATCTCTGTGCAGCTGCGTTTATTATCAGATACAGATATATCTTTGAGAATTCCTATGTAGTCTTGTTGCTCTTCGAGTTGTTGCTTGTATTCATGTTCTCGTTTTTGAAACTGTTGCCTTTCTAATTTCAATTGTTCCTCAAAATATTTGGTCAACTCATCTACATTCTGAGATGGTTGTAGCATATATTCCCCTTTCTTTCGGAGAGCTGGTAACACCTCTTCTGTTATCCAATCTTTGAATAGAAGAGCAATTGGTAATCTGCAATGAAATATGAGATCGTAAAGACCTGATTCATTTATGTATAATGATTGAAGTTCATTATGTGTTTTAGGGGGGGGTGAAACGCCCCCCCCTAAAAGTGAACTCATGTTTTGTTTCTTTCTTTCGGGAATATGTCTTTTCAAAGCATCTTTATAATCAGAATATCCGAGCGCCTTACATATATCTTTTCCACAAAACCAGGGTTCTTCATACGTCCCTGTAATCTTAATTTTTTGGTCTTCAAATTTGAACACATCCTTGATAAATTCATTTATATTCATTACGTTCTCATTTTCCGTTTACTTTTGAATTTTATAAAATTCAATTTATTACATGATTCTCAACGTATGTTAGGAAGATTATAAATATAATAAAAACATGTCTTCATATAATAATGATATAATTGAATCAACCGAGATACTTCTTATGCGTAAGGTTTACAAACATGATGACCTAAAATTACAACAGGGTCATCTCAATCAGGCATTTGATCTCCTCGTTAACACTCTCTTTGTGACATATTCAGACACCAAGTTCAGCACTCTTGTCACAAACGCTACCCGTGACCCCGTAGGTACCGCCGAAATCATTTCACGCAATCTTGAGAAGGTAATTATGGTAAAAGAGTGGAGTAGATCAACAACATCAATAGTCTTCATGGCTTTCAAGAAGCTCATATCAGAGACGTCCATATCTCCGATATTTGTTCAGAAACTCTCAATCATAGTTACTCCCAAAATGGATAGAACCTCTGATGAATATTGCCTACCTTCAAAATATAAAAAATATACAGCTGAACATTCAGGGAAACAATTACTCCTGTCTTGGATTCAATTGTGTAAAACAACAACCCGAAATAAAGCACAATCAGTTGTCCGTCAAATAATATCATTTAGTTTAATCCTCTCATCCGGATTGGGTCTTGATGTAGATTGCTTTAATTCCGAAAAAGCATCAAACGTACAACTAGACGATGTGAAGCAAGTTGTAGAAGCCATACCAACGAAAATGGAACTCGATACCAAGATCAGATTCACAACCATCATCCTTAAAACATTCTACAAAGCTGAACATGTATCTTATGACATGTTGACGACGTGGGTCAAATCTATCCCCAAACGAAAGAAGAAGGAAAGCATCGAGACAGACATACACAGACTTTCCAACAGGGAGCTCGAGCTGATTTACGAGGCGGCGAAAGAAAACATACGCGACGAGCTGATCATTCTCATCATGGCAACGACCGGTATCCGAGTAGGTGGACTCTCCAACATGACAGTCGCTAACGTTTGCAAGACCATCGGGAAAGATATCGTCGTGAACGATACGGCAAGAACTCTTGAAAAAGGAAATAAAATGTTCTCATTCGTCCTATCACCCAATGTAAAAGCATTATTACACACGTGGATCACAGAACATAGAAAGGCTCATTCACAATATTTATTCCCAGGAAGAGGAGACAACCCGCTGTGCACGAGCCGCATCGGAACAATTGTAAAAAATATCGGTAAAAGAGCAGGTGTTGAAGGAGCTCATGTACACCCACATGCCATTAGACATACATTTGCTCACTTATTACTTGAAGCTGGAAACGAACCAGGGTTAGTGGCAAAAATGATGGGACATGCATCTAGTAAGACAACTGAGATGTATTATCTAAAAGAGAGTGCGGTGGAGGCAAGCAAAAGATGTAATATACCATGGTTGGTGAAAGATAAACCTGAGCAATTACCCTCTTTTCTTAAAGTGGGTAAAGGGGTAAAGAAACCTAGAACAAGCAAGAGTGATAAGAACAAGTCTCTCAAATTATTGTCCATGGATTTCAAACAAAACTGAATAAGCACGTTTTGTAATCATGTACTGGTTGGATATAAATGTTACCTTTACATTATTAACAAGTTATTGGTATTTACTAAATAAATGTTGTTTATAAATATTTGATGCGATGTTTGTTTAAATAACAATTTGTGTTATTTAATTGTTTACTGCAAGTGTTTAAATGCTAATCTGATTAGTAATGAAAGACGACCCCGCTGAGTTTGCAAGTGTTGTTAATCTAATTCTACCTTTAGACAACCAGTTCCCAGTGGACAAGGTATTTTCAAAAATGTACTTCAACCCTAATGGTACTATTAAGCCAGACATGATAGATAATATGGCAGCCAAAGTTAAAGGAAGAGTATCTTATCTCAAATCTATGACGTCTGAAGTGAGGAAAGTGTTTGAGGGAAGTAGGATAGGTAACCTTGAGCACTTTACAGTCTATCAAGGCATTATGAGCGCCTTTCAGAGTCGTGCGTATGAAGAGGCGTATGAGAAGGATAAGGGTGACATGAGTATTTTTATCAATTCACGTCAGGCGTCTCTGTTCGTGTTCCCTAATGGGTCCTACGGAACAGATGGTTTCAATAAATACATTGTGAAAAGAAGGGATGAAACCCGCGGGATGATCGGACGCCCGATCCAACATAAGAAAGAGGTAAGCACATCGTATACAATCTCATCTGAACTAGTCAAGGCCATTGATAGGAACCTGACAAAACTGGCTCAATTCAGCAGCAAGTTTGCAGAGACCATAAGGATCATCCTAGACACTCCGAAAAACAAAGCATTGGTTTACTGCGAGTACGTGAATGGAAGTGGATGTATCCTCTTTGCAAAGATATTGGAACAATTTGGATTTACGCAGGCCTTTGGAAACGAGCGCAGCAAGGGTCTCCGCTACGCACTACTGACACATCAGACGACAACTCAGAAGAGCGTGCAGCGAATTATCAACAGGTTCAACATGGACGATAACGTAGACGGGGAATACATATCGGTGATCATTGGCAGCAAAATAATCAGCGAGGGTTTCACATTCAAGAACATTAGGCAAGAATTCATTTTCACTCCTCATTGGAATTACTCTGAGACGGCGCAGGTCATTGCAAGAGGTTGGCGTTTGGGTTCTCACAACACGCTCATTGCACGTGGGGACAAGAATATCAAAGTTAAAATTTACCAACTCGTTTCAACACCCAGAGGAACAACGCCATCGATCGACCTGAACATGTACGAGACATCTGAGAAGAAGGATGTCGCTATGAAGCAGATAGAACATGTAGTCAAATTGAACGCCTTTGACTGTCCCCTCACTGCCGACAGGAATAGAATCTCTGGTTACGATGGGCTGAGAGAGTGCGACTACATGACGTGCAATTACCAATGCAAGGGAGAGATAGGTAAAACTGTTGATGTATCCACTCACAACCTGTACCATACGATGATAAACATTGTACAGGATGGTATGAAAAAATACTTTAGGAACAATTTCCACATTAGCATAGATGATCTTTCAAACATGTTTCCCCAGTTGGACAAATTTGAGATAGTTCAAGCAATCAAGATATTCATAGAAAAGGATGTGCAATTTTATAACAAATATGGATTCCCATCCTACGTAAAGATCCAGAGCGATATACTTTACATATCGTCAGATGCACGCGTCCCTAACAACGACAAGCTATCAGATTACTACGCTAAGAATCTAATCATTCAGAACGGCGATCCATTCAAGTACATTCTCAAACAACTATCCAACAATGAGATACCAACATTCGTAGATAACATATTTAAATATCCAAAATACATAAGGTCAACCATTGCTAACCTTCCTGAAATAGTACAACGAGAGATTCTTACGGCAGGCATACAGGCTGAAGTGCTGGGTATTGAGAAGAATAAAGACACGCGGCAAAAGATACTTGGCTTATTCAAAGGCTTCTACGATAAGATAGACGATAAATGGATCGTGTGGCTCTTTAAAGAAACATTGGGTATAGTGTGCATGGAAGACAACGATGGTGAATTGAGCTGGATCCAATGTGAAAATAAAGAGGTAGAGAATGTGGATAGGCATATTGCGGCAAAGAGAGAAGAAATGTCCAGTTCCCCCGTCGGTTTCTATGGACTATACAATCCTCAACTGAACGAGTTTTGCCTCAGAGATATTAGGACGCCTCTGTCGTTGACAGACCTCAGGAAGATAACGATAGGGAGGCGATGCACGGATTGGGATCAAAAGACCCTGTTGGACTTGGCAATTCGTAAAATGAAAATAGACCCACCCGCAGACTTTATGGATGATATAGACCTAGAAGACTATGACAAAATGGCACATAGGGTAAAAAAGAGTAAACATAGTAAGCTACCCGACGATGTGCAGAACCTCGACGTGATGAGGAGATTCCTGTATTGGATTAAGCGTCCCCGGGTAGACATATGTATACATATACAAAAATGGTTCAGATCGAATGATCTGATTGAAGAGAATTTTGATTGTGGTAGCCAAAAGAAGCAGAGAATTAAATTCGCGCGGTAAACTAGGTTAATAAAATAAATATGAAGCCTTCCTGAAGGTGTCTGGTTTGTAGAATTGCAACTGGTTTAACGAAAACTGTGTCAAAATAAAAAAGATGGAATTCGATACCCTTGTAGATTTTTTCGCATCACTTATGGAGTTCAGGCGTAAATATCCCATGATCTTGACGTACCGCAATTATCTGAAAACCATCAAAGATGTAGAGCAATCAAATGAGGTCGAGCTCTTTAAAAATTTCCTCGTAGATAACCAATCTCTCTCTGATAAGACATTGGACATGTACGATTTCAAGACGGGGAAAAAGTGTGTAACGATAAATATGAGAAACTTTATCACTGGTAAAGAAGATGATCCTTTCTGGGATAAAATTCTTAATGTTGAACGGATCCTGTTCCCTGATGGTAAGCCGACCAAAAAGAATAACCCTACTCAAGATGTTTCTGGTCTCACCGGAGCCATGGCTGAGTTTGAGAGTAATCCTATTATGGGTGAAGTTATTAAACAGGTAAGGAATATGGGAAATATGGATGATATTAGCGACATCAATTCACTCATGGCCAAGCCTGAGTTTAAGAATATGGTCAACAACATCAAGAAGAACCTTCAAACTGGTAAATATAACCTCAAGGATCTCACCGGTACAGTGACCAAAGTAATCAAAAGTGTCCAACACGATCTCGATGACGAAACTAAGAATACTCTCAAGGTAGTTACTGATACAATGGAAGCCGTTGAGCGCGACGAGCCTGTCGACATTAGCAACCTCATGAGTATGGTTAATGAGCTCAAACTTGATAACCTGAGCGGTGCTAAGTAATTTGTTTCATTTTATATTATAACCACTAGTGGTTATAATTTTCTTCTATGAATACGTAATACGAATCATCGAACCCACGCCAGGTTTGTCAAAACCGTACATTTTCTTTGCATCAGATAGCGACATTTCTGGCTTCCTGAAACGCTCGTTTACGTAATTGTGAGCATCTACGAAGAATTTGAAGAGACTTTCCTTTGAAGATGTTATTCGATCGAAATTGACCGTCTTCAGGAAAGTAAAAAAGTGTTCCTTGCATGTTGTGCATGGAATAAGCAACGGCATGTTGGCTATAAGTTTCTTCATACCATCCTGAACAAAAACGGATGGTCTATTTGGATATGTGGTGGTAGCGTTGTGGATCGTGAACCAAAAGGCCGGGCCAAACGCGTCAGGGTCATACGAAGATCCCTGAGTAGTAGTCGTTACTTTGACCTCAATAGGTTGTTGATAGAGTTCACTTGCTCTGACGTACATTTTTACTATGCTGGGTTTTTTGTTAAAGGGTTGGTTGTATCACGTATACATACACCTATAATTCCAACACGTGATCAAAGACACCAGTCGTCGTCTGATGGGCAATGCAAATGACGTTACCTGTGAAATTTGCCTTTATCGTATCTATCACCTGGCCAGTTGATTCTTGATCTAGCGACGACACGCATTCGTCAAGTAGAAGCAATCGGACGTTGTTTATCTCAGCTAGTGCTATAGTGAATGCCAATATCACGCGTGCCAGCTCACCTCCAGATAGGTTCTGGAGATCACCTTCATGACTGTTTTGCATTACCTCTACATTCAACTTTACCCCGTCAAATACCAACATCACGTTCAGATCGTCTATAAAACTATCCAAATACATCTGAGCGTGTAGGTTAATTTCTTCAATCACCTCGGTCACGGCCATCCTCTCTGCCGTTTTGATAATCTCCTGGAGCTTGATCGCTCTGGGGTAACTTATGTTAAGGACGGCCTCGGTTTTCATAAGATTCTCTACCATGTTCCAATATTGCAGAGACTTTGCAAACTTCTTTTGTGTATTCATTTGAACGATCGACTCGACGAGTGAACTTATACGACCAATGAGTTCATCGGGGTTGTGTTTGATTGCAATACTTGACAACGTATCCTCCTTCTCCTTTCTCTCGTAAAGAGCCTTCTTTTTCTTACGGAGCGATGCCTCAGTTGTTTCATCGTAGCTGGGACTTTCCACCTTCAAAGACGAACATAGGGTCTTTTGTTTCAAATATGCTTCATCATCACTCTTAGTTTTGAATATGCTATCCAATTGTTTCTGAGCATTCTTAACATTTGGATATTTTAACTTCATTTCCTCAAGCATGACTACCTTATTCTCTAACTCCTCCACGCGTAGCTTGAGCTTCATTCGCTTCTCCTCCAACTGCTTGGCCTCAACAGCTGTTAGAGCGGTTGGGTTAATGTTAGCCTTCGCTGACGAGCACTCGCCTCGTGGTGAGAGTATGAGCTTATTACACCATATGGCGAGCTCAGTGGAACATGAGGGACATGGTATGTAAACCATAGACTTTTCTATCATCTGGCTCAGTTTGTCTATCTTTAGCCTACATTTCTCAAGGTCTGCTACTTCAGTCTCCAAGCATATCATAGTCTTCATGTCATTGATTATATCTTTCATCTCATCTTTGGAAATACCACTCGGTTGGTTGAGATTCTTGAGTTTTGTCTTCTCACGTTGGTAGCGTTCCCATCCTTGCTTGTGCGTGTTGATCCGCTGCAGTTCATCTTCGAGGTAATCAATATCTTCGTCGACCTCTGGTATCTTGGTGAGTTGAACCATTAACCCCTCTTTCATTTTTATAAGGTTTTCAGTCTTGATTAGCTTGTTTTTTAACGAGTCTAATTCGTGTTCATTTTCTGATATCTTATGATCATATTCAACCTCATCGAGTAAATCTTCTTGATTGCAACTACTTGTCTTTTCAATCTTAAAATCATTAAGCATCTTCTCTGTCGTCTCGCGTTGGCGAGTGGTTAGCATCATTTCACTCTTGCGATTCTTCACGAGCTCCTTGCAGTTGTTAATGAGTTGATCCACGTTCTCATTACCAAATGCCATTTTTTCAATGTAACGGATCTTATCCGTCGGGGTCATGAGAATGAATGATTTGCCGTTGTCTGCGCGCTGGGACATGTATCCCATGTGGTACTGGGGAAAAAGGTCATCAATGATTGCTTGAGCCTCCTTATCCTCATACATGTTACCACCCACCGTCACTCTCAGTCTATTGGGGCGTTTGGTCCTTATGATGGTGATATTTTCAATAACAAGAGTAACGCTACACGAGTTCTTACCATAAGTGGGTAGTTTTTTACCCTCACCCGTGAATGCAAACATAATCGCCATGAAAATAGTAGTCTTGCCTTGACCCGACTTACCAGATATGAGAGACAATTGCTTATCAAATGTGAACTCAGCGGTTGTAAACTTCCTGAAATTCTTAAGTGTTAGTTTCAACATTTATTGGTAAATACATATCTGTTAAGTTTGATAAATCAACTTATCTACAAGGGGTTCAGTAAAAAATGTTCAAAGTTGTAACAAAGCACACTGGTAGATTTAAGTCCTTGTTTGAGGTCATATTTCAAAACATGACCACCGCAGACTTTACTATAGATAAAACGGGGATGTTTTTGGAACAACTCACCAACCAAAACATACTCATTTCGGTATTCCTGCCTGCTGAAAAATTTGAAGAGTACATATTTGATGAGGATGAGCCCATTCACATCGGACTCGGGCAGCATATAAACAAAGAGTTCTTCAAATCTGTGAAGAACAAAGACATCATCACCATGTCCATCACTAAGCAGTTTACTTTTGATTTCCAAAAGATATCAGATGATGGTTCTATCCAATCTCTGTCTGTGATTATCAAGGACATGCAGAACATTGCTCCCATTGAACATGACACGTTCGAATCAAAGCCTGTACTCATCGCCCACAACATTTATACCGATTGGTGCAAGTCTATCTCAAACACGAATACCATTGATGTGACCAAGGTTACGGGACAGATTCAATTCCTTTTTAATACAGGACGGTCTAGTAAGACTCTCAAGTGTGGTAATGAGGATGTTAGGGATATAGAACTTGTCCATCAACAGTACAACTCTGAGCAATTTACCAGGATAAGTAAGATGTGTTCCTTTGTGTCTGAACCCATTGAAATCAGGGTAGAGAACGATAAACCCATCTATTTCTTGTGCAAGAGTCCCATAGGCACAATGAAAATATTTATGTACATGAACCCAAAGGATGATTAGGTATGAAAAGTTGATTTATAAGGTTAAATGTATACGACTAAAAATAAGACGCAGTAATGAAAGTAGTTCAGAACTCTGAAAATAAAAGTGAAATGTTAGTTCTTTTTTTCTCAAAATCTTCTTACCTCAGTAACTTTTATAAAAGTACTTTTACAGTACATGGTATCAAATTCACATCAATGGAGCAGTTTTTTCACTATAGTAAGGCGTTTATTTTCAAAGACTATGCCTCGATGCAAAGTATCTTACGAACCGACGAGCCCAACAGACAAAAGGCGATAGGTCGTAAAGTGAAAAACTACGACGATAGCACGTGGTCGGACAAATGTTACATGATCATGATAGAAGGTTTGTATGCCAAGTTTAGTCAAAACGATACGTTGAAGAAAAACTTGCTTTCGATCCCAAATGCTCGATTCGTGGAGGCCAGTCCTTATGATAAAAAATGGGGTATTGGTTTAAATATCAACCACCGGGACGTCTCAAAGCCTTCAAAATGGCCCGGACAAAACATGTTGGGTGAAGCATTAATGGAAGTACGCGATGACTTAAACGTAAAACAAAGCACTAGTTGAATCATTAGAATTAATTCATTACCTTCCGAGGTAATGAAATAGTAATGAAATAGTAATGAAATAGTAAGCAAATGTTTCAATCATTTTTAACTGGACTACCTGTCTGCTTTTCTTGGCTACATGTCTGCTTTTCTTGGCTACATGTCTGCTTTTCTTGGCTACCTGTCTGCTTTTCTTGGCTACCTGTCTGCTTTTCTATCTTTTCTAGTTCCTTCTTTATTTTAAGCACATCTGATGCGATCTTTTGACGACTGCGACGATGACGTCTGTAACGACCATCGATACTCTCACAATCTTCTTCCGAATTATCCGAGGCGTTAAAAGAGTTGGCTCTATGAAGTCTATCACGTTGGCGTCTCTTAACCATGAGCAATTCCTTCGCGTCGTCAGATAGTTGAATAGGATCTTCATCACTACTTGTAAAATTGTAATCTAGACCTTCCTCACTCTCACTTGATGAGCAATAGAGAAATTTGGTTACCTCATCCTCCTGCTCCTTGTTGAAACGCCACTCTTTGCGTTTCTTGATGTAAACACCTTTGAAAATATCGTAAAGATCATAGTGATCTGGGTCTGATTTGACGTAAAAGTACTCTTGCGTGTCCTCTTTTCCACTCATTTTTGGTTAATTACCAAGTATCATAAGTCTCTATAATTGTTCATGTTTACCACTTGTACTTATGGAAGTTGAAATATAGAATTTAAGATATATAGGTGTAAAATAAATGGATAATATCATGCATTTTAACGCAACACAACGTAATGCAGACAAGGCATATGAATCAGGTTCACCAATCATGAATGACGAAGAGTACGATGCCATATTTGGCGATACATCTACTCATCATGAACTAGAAATCCGTAACGGGCAGGAATTGCCTCTTTGGATGGGATCTCTAGACAAGAAACGTGATGAGAAAGCATTAAAAACATGGCTGGACAAGACATGTGCCGATAAATTAGTAATCAGTGCTAAGTTAGACGGCATAAGTGCCCTCTACAACCCAGAGGATAACAAACTCTACACACGAGGCAATGGAACCATTGGCAATGATATTAGCAGATTCATTAAACATCTCGATCTCAAGCATGCCATGGAAAGGGCTAATGAGGTAATGAAACTGATGCTGGAAGCCAACTCTGAACATACGTGGAACAATACACCGCTGAAACCGTATGTAAGAGGTGAATTGATCATGAAAAATGAGGTTTTCAATCTCAAGTATAGTAGTGAATTCAAGAATTCACGCAACCTTGTATCTGGTCAATTTGCAAAGAAATTAATCAACAAGGATATCATCAGTGATATCCACTTTGTCCCTTATGAGATTATTATCAAAGGGATGCAGCAGCAGTGCCCCCCATCGGAACAATTGATTAAATCCTTACTGCTTCCATGGGTTGAAATGAAACGATCTGAGATAACAATTGATACTCTCACTCAACTCTTGGATAGCTGGAAGGATTGTTCATTCGCACTGGATGGACTCGTCGTTACCGAGGATCGCATGTACACGCGCAACGTGAGTGGTAATCCAAAATACTCGATTGCTTTTAAGAAAGAAAAAAGTGATCAGACAGCGATAACCAGTGTAATTTCAGTCACGTGGAATACTAGCCGCTGGGGTTATCTGAAACCAGTCGTTAACGTGGAACCGGTTCAACTCTCAGGAGTGACTATTCGAAAGTGCACTGGACACAACGCCAAGTACATATCAGACAACAAAATAGGGCCGGGTGCCCAGATTGTATGCGCGCGGTCAGGAGATGTGATTCCATTCATCGTCTCCGTCGTGCAACCCAGTAACAACGTCACTTTGCCCAGTTCTAAGTGGGACGGCGTTAATCTACGCGTCGAGGATAACGATTGTGATATTATTGAGATTAAAACTCTGACTAAAATATTACTAACGCTAGATGTGAAACATGTAAACATTTGCACCATTACTAAGATGTATACGAACTGCAAACTCACAACATTCGCAAAGATAATAAATTGTACAAAAGAGGATCTATATCCTACTTTTAAAAACGCGTCAGCTGATCGTATCGTGACAGAGATGTCAAAACTGAAAAGTAAACATGTAAAAGTACATGTACTCGTTGGCGCGGCAGGTGTGCTTGGATTCGGGCTCGGAGTAAAGCGTGTCGAGAAATTGTTTGAATACCTCGGGAATTGGGACACTATTCCGACAGTGAATGATGTGTGCAAAGTGGGTGGTTTTGAGAAAAAGACGGCCGAGAAGGTGATCAACTGCTTTCCCGATATGATCACATTTCTCAAAACATGCATCAACGCTGGGCTAAAGATTGACAACGGGTCCAGTTCCAATTCCAATTCCAATTCCAATTCCAGTTCCAGTTCCAGTTCCAGTTCCAGTTCCAGTTCCAGTTCCAAGAGTATGAAAAAGATTTGTCTCTCAGGATTCAGGAACGACGATCTTGAGAAAAAGTACAACGTTTTGCCCCGCGTAACCAAGGAATGTGATGTTCTGGTTTGCAAATCGTTTAAGAAAGTGACTCGCAAAATGGAAAATGCTAAAAAACTAGGTATCAATATGGTACTGTTCGATGAGTTTCAGAGTAGTTATTAGTTAGTGACCATGGTCCATAACCCCTAGGGGTTATGGAATTATGTTTTTTAACAGGTAATAAATAGACATGTGGTAAATGACTTAAGAAATATTAACCACTTTACAAAGACAAATGGTAAAAGAAGAAAATATCAATTATCACAACGTGAACAAGTTTATTGTTAATTTCCTGAACAATAACAACGTCGAACTTATTAACGCGTGGAAGGATAAGTCTAATCTCCGCTCACTCAAGAATATCCTCAGAAAGACAAGTACTCAGCCAAACCCACCACGTCCGAAGAACGCGTACATTTATTTTTGCGAAGAGATGCGTCCCGTTATACAGGATGAAATGCGTAGAAAACTAGGCGCGGATGATAATCAAAAGATAAGTATTAATGAAGTCACGTGCATGCTTGGTAATAAATGGAGGGAGTTTAGATATTTACCAGACGATAACGAAGATAAGAAAAGAATATTCGAATTGGCAGAGAAGGATAGTGATCGCTACAAAAGAGAAAAGGCATCTATGGAAAAGAGAGAGATTAAGAGAAACCATCTCACTTCTAAATACCTTTTCTTCTGTAATGAAGAGCGTGAGAGAAACAAAGGAATCACATTCCTAGACATTTCTCCGAGGTGGGCTGCTAATAAGAATGATGCGGAGCTGACGAAACGCTACGAGGCTGCCAAATTGGCCGTCGCTGAGGCCAATAAATAAAACCTCACAATGAAAACGCTTTCATTACTCGATAAGTAATGAAAAACTGTTAATGTTCCTATTTTGATACGCGTTTAATCGTAGTCTTTGTTGTAAATTTAGTTTTCTGATCAACAACACGTTCCTCGCTATCGCCTTTTTCCAAAAACATGTTATTCACTTTACCCCCATGGAACTTGTACTTTTGGATACGGTTATTGAGATGTTTAACGAGTGGGTTGAATTTATCTTCAAAATCGATCACTATAGGCTCCACGTCTTCACGTCTCATGCATCTTCCCAGAAATTGCTCAAAGTATTCGAGAACGTCTGCCGCCATACATAACGCGTCGATAGGCTGATGATCAAATCCGACTCCTATCTTTGGCGTCGTGCCGATAAGAATCTTGCATGATTTGTTAAACTCACGAGTAGACCCGATGATCGTTTCACTGTCAGCCCCCTCAGTGGCAAAGAGGGATTGGAGAGTCTTTGCATGCTCAACCCGCTTGACAAGGATTAGCCATGTTCTCTCAGGAAACATTCTCACAGCTTTAACGATTAATTTGTTGCGTTGTTCATTTCCCGCTTGGGACGTGAGCACAGAAGACCAGTCCAGTTTACCAGTATGTGGTTGGATACGCGTTTCTGGTGTAAAATTAGTTTTGATGCAATACACGGTGTGTTTCCTATATAACTTATTCCCTACACATTTTGAACCAAAGAACCAAACAATGGCCGGTTCAAAGGGATCCATTTTGGGGCGGTATGGAGTTGCCGATAAGCCAATCATGTAGTCAGGTTGAAATTTGAAAAAGGCTTTATGAACCACCTTGGACACGATCTGATGCAATTCATCCACGACAACCAATTTGATATGTTCAAAGTTTTTATTAATGTCCTTTTTAAGGATTATTGGATTTACGAGGTATATATCTGCGCTATCGTCTACCGGTCGGTTTGTTGTGATTTTGACAACTTTCTTATTCGGAGCGTACACTTTGAGTGAATCTATCCACTGGTTCATAATCATCGTTTGCTTAACAAAGATTACCGTGGGGGTATTGATTCTACATATCATTTCAATTGACGTGATGGTCTTGCCGAACCCAGGCGCTGCACAAATCACGATAGATCTCGTCTCGTTTAGGCTTTTGATAGCCGTGTCGCGTACATGTTGTTGCTCAGTGCGAAGAATACCTTTGAATTCACTAGAAGAGGCACTTGAAATGTGTTTCAAAGGTTGTGTAGAAGAACTAGCTATATTACAATTAGGGTCAGTGGTGGTAGGTTTTATATTCACAGTAGATGCGCAAGGAAAAAAGGAATGTGCGAAACTGAAAGGGAGAAGGATATATTTACCAGTAGACTCTTTAACAACATCAAACACATTTATATCTTCGTTGTTGTTGCATGTGATGGTCAACTTTTTTTCTATTGTTTGTTTTTGAACGTCGGACAGACCATTAAGACGTAGTTTTACAGACATTTTTCCTAACTTCAATATCCTTAGAGAGTTAAATTCAAAAATTACAACATATAAATGATAAACGTGTTTCCCTTTTTCATCGAATGTAGTAAACATTATCAACATGACTTATATAAACAAAAGTTCCTTCAGAGGCTCGCATTCGGGAATGGTATACATATTATTAAACGTAAAGATAAGAACATCATGATCACAGCAAATGGTGAATTTATCATACCCTCTGCGTACTCGGACAACGCGCGAAAAGAGTTGGTTGGCAAACTATGGGAGATTAACGAGTACACGCGTTTAGGTGACTGCATCGAGGATATGAGACGAACATGGCACACTGCTCGGAAAAAAGACAAGATTTACCTGCTCTATAAATACGTAGCTGGGCTTACAGATATAAGCCGTCAAGAGAAAAAAGTCATGTGCAACATTCTCATATTAGCACTACTTTTGAAGATGATCAAACCTACAGACATTACCTACAAAGACAGTAAAATTGTTGATGTTAGCGATCATATAACGAGGAAAGAGACGTACACAGAGATGAACTTTACATTCGACTACTCAATCCCACAACACACGCGCACACATGACTTTACTACAACTACTGCATGCACGGTCGACGAAGAAGATGATTAAAAAAATGAATTACAAGTATGCTCGCATAACATTCAAAGTAAACCGGTATGAATAACCTTACTTTAATTTTTGATCCCTCGTGTTCAAAGAAGAGCGACCTCGAATCAAAGGTGCGTCAATGTGAACCAGGGCTTGGATTTGTTTTTGATGGACATATCTATCATAAAGAAGGATCCCAAATAATTAGCCGACTAATTACGAAAAGAAACATGGAACAATGTTTCAATCGTAACAATAATGAGACGATTGAAACAGGCATTCATAAACTATTGAATATGTTTGAAGAAAAAATTGGAGTTGTATGTAAATATCAACTAGAAGTAATGTCAACAAACCAGACCATCGTAGTACCTCTATGCTGCGGCAGTATACAAATGTTTTCCGCCTCGATCAGAGAAAACACTGATAACTACTTTGATCTTTGCCTCTACACAGACACAAATAAATGTTTAAATTATTTTTATAAAGAAATCGGTCCGTATGTACACAGCGGTGACACCCATGCAATGTTTGGAGGAGGATTTCTACACACCATTACGATCACAAACAATGATAGAGCCATGTTTTTCCTCAATGTAACTGGTTACAATAAAACACCGCTGCACTTATTCGCGAAACATACACCCTCAGTATGTGTAGTGAACCATGATACACGAACCGTGTATATCGTTCCATGTCCTCTCGACATCATGTCTATGGGTCATAAAGGAGATTTTGCGATCCTGGCCAAGGGAATCATTGAAAATAACACAATCAAATTGACCATACTACCCAGACCCATCATCAGAGAGGGAATGAACACAGGACAAACCAACTCAGTCACAGCCAATGCAATAAACGAAGCCAAGAATACAAATGTCATTAGTCAGACCCCATCGAGAGACCAAACGTCACAAATAGAAGATGAGTTTATGATGGACTTTGCTGAACCAGATGTTCTTGCTCAACAAGAACATGTTTTGTTAAGAGGTGAACCTGTGGTGGTCGTACAGCACATGTACAATGTCCCAACGGAACTGGAAAACCTGAAACGCTATTACTTTGGTTCTACAATCTCTGAAACGGATAACATGTCACAAGTGATTCTTCCTATAGCTGGTGGTAGCGTTGTGATGGGAGACAATATACTCGTCCATGCTAAGACATCCAAGGTTGACAACTACAAAAACATTTTGAACTCATCATCGTTTGTAGTCATAGTTGTGGGGGAAGAGATGGCAAACTCTCTAATTGACAAGTGTCAAACCAAGGTCAATGCTCTCTTCATAGTTACCCCTTTAAACCAAACAGGTAACGTGATCGACATTATGGACTCGATGTGCATAAACGCCGTCACGGCAATGGCGGGTCCATGCTCGCTCGTCCTAACTCATATAGAGAACGAATACTACTTTTACCGAGGTATCAACTGGCCAAGATTTATAGAAAACGCGTCCTACGGGGATAAAGTCACAGAAAACATGAAAAATTTGAACATAGACACCTCCTCATATCCATGGCCATTCGTAGCAAACATGGATGAGATATATTTCAAGAATGACAAGATCGCTGTTGCAGACGTAGAACAAATTAACTTTGTCGAGGCAGAACTACCTGCCGTCAAGGACGTCGTGTGCCAACTACAGATCATCATGTCTCCAGAGAAACTACAGAAAATCCAGACAGCTATCATTGGAATTATAATTAAAAATGAAAATGATCTCCGTCAGAGCCCACAGGTGAAGCAAATGATCAAAGAAAAACGCTTCAGCGAGATTAAGAAATATATCAATGATGTATCATTTAAATTCAAGACATGCTACAAGGACATCGTGTCGCTACTCCAGAACACTATCTCACTACAGAAATCCTCAAGTAAGAAATATGACTTGAATAGGCTCATGAGGAAAGAAGTCATCTCAGCGAACGTGAAAGAGGCGGAGTCTCAAAGCATGGGCGAAATGATAGACAATCTATGTACGACGATGGGAACTATCTCATGTCTCATTAACAACACACTCATGCGCGACCTCCTAAAGCACCTTAGGGATGGCCCTCTGGTTGATTGGTTGAAAAAACAAGATACAAAGTACCTAACCAACGTCACAAACATATGTCCACGAATGACCATACTCGACGGGACAACGACAAGTGCGCTGCTGGAAAACGACAAGAATAACTCATTCGTTTGTCCACAAATGTCCATCACTAATATTTATGAGAGGGATGATCATCCTTTTGTTGGATCACCGTATGGAATGCCCGAGTACGCTTCCATCATGTTCTTACCCCTGCACGACAAGACGTATGAAGACCCCTACGCTGTGTCGTGGCCTAATGAGGCGAACGATAAAAAGGTCGCGTTGCTGAGGATCAAAATGAGAAGTATAGTCGCAGAGGCGATGGGAAATGAGGAGGCCTTCCGTACATCCAAGGAGGTCAACTACACAATCATTTACCTCTATTTCTGCATACTTGAAAAATTGACAGAGAATGTCACCCCCAGCAACGACGAGGACAGCATGGTGCGTAACATTTCAAGGGCTATAATTAGCTCTATCCTGTGCGCGGCTTCCAGCGGGCAGTCACCGCTACCTCTGTATCAAATCGCGTCATACAATACATCAATCGTAATACCAGATTGTTCAGTCTGGTGGATGTACTTCAAGCTCAGGACCCTATGGAAATATACGGGATGGGACCAAACAATCATTGATAGGAAATTCAAACATTTCATAGTCAAGTCGATTAGGAAGCATGTAGTAGACTCAGTCACCAATAATCTAAGACGTACCAACAAGCAGTACGAGACTATTAAGAAATATGACAGATGGGCTAAGAAGAACATTGAACTGGAATGGTTGAGAACAGCTATCCCATCCATCAGAAATAATAAGATGCCTTCACCGTATGAAAACGAGGTGACTACGCGTGGAGGGGCTATCATCAACAGGTATCTCAAAGACTATAACTATGAGCACGTAATCGACGTGTGCGACGACATAGAACTCAACGACTGGAAAATCATTGCACCAGAACAAGCAGAACTGGAATGGCTGAGAACAGTTATCCCATCCATCAGAAATAATGAGATGCCTTCACCATGTGAAAACGAGGTGACTACACCTGAAGGGGTTATCATCAACAAGTACCTCAAAAACTACAAATACGTAATCAGCGTGTGCGACAACATAGAACGCAAGAGGTCACATGATAACTGGAAAATCGCTATACCAAAACATGAAAAGGAGCATGAATTCATAGATAAACGAATCAATATCAGGAACCTCCCAGAAATGGATCAGTTCACATATACGTTACCCGTATTTAAGAAAGTGGTACGTGTCCTTTATGACCATCATATGAATATTGAAGAATCAGAGGAAATGGCTATACAGCTATTGTATGAAGAAGAACGTGAAAATTAAATAGGTTAATAATTGAGACAATAATCCAAAATTCATCACCTCTAGAGGTGATGAATGAGTTAGGAAATTGAAAACATTGATAAAAAATGAAAGAATGTAAATATTACGACACCCTAGTGTTATCTGGAAACTCAACGAATGCCGTAGTGACACTAGGAGCTCTTCAATATCTCATTGATAACGATCACGTCAAGTATGTCAAGAATTACATAGGAACATCGTCAGGAGCCATACTATCACTTTTACTACTCATTGGCTACCAACCCATTGAAATCCTCGCGTATCTCTGCAGCGAGGAAATATACAAGAAGATGGTATTTAACATTTCAAACATGTTACTCATGGGTAAACCTATAATGAGCTTTGAACCAATTAAGAATTCCCTGGAGCAGTTGATCAACGCAAAGTGTGGGTTTATGCCAACTATGAAGTCTGTGGAACGATTGGCATACAAAGAAGGAGGTTCTAAAAAGAGGATTGTTTTCACTACGTACAATCTAACTGACGACTGTCGTGAATACATAACTTCTGACACGCACCCGGATCTACCAGTCATTCATGGTATACGTATGAGCACCAACTTTCCTCTCGTCTTTGAACCGTACATGTATGAAGGTAAAGCGTATTTGGATGGTGGTCTCGTTGACAATTTCCCTGTGGAGTACGGAGAGTGTGTTGGGAATATGTGTCTGGGGGTGATGACGAACAATCCCCAGCGCAAGTATAATGAAAACGATTTTGGAAATATTGAGTTAGTATGGAAGGTCTTTCAGATATTCATTACTAATGTAACCAAAGATAAAATAGACAGGACCAAATGTGACATTGTCAGGTTAGATTACAAGTCCAATTTCTTCAACTTTGAGAGTAGCGACAAAGAACTGATTGATATGTTTGATAAGGGTTACGAGCTATGTAAGGGAAACAACCTCTGGAATAAAGATTTGAACGGAAATATCTCGTAAATGCATGTTATTAGGATGAATTTACTCAAACGTTTGAGTAAATTGTAACCTTGTGTAGTTATCACCATCAACTAAATGCAAACGACAATCGCGTTCACACTCACTAATATCATTCAATTTGGGATTGTAATGAAGGTGATTACACCCCCGGCTATGTGCTACTCGGCTTGTATGGCCTCCGCGCTGACCGGCTCAACGATCCTCCCGTGTTTTATAATGATGGATCACATACTATACTCGAATATTACTACATTATACAAGGCCATCGTTGTATTAATGACGACGTGCATCCCGTTCATATGTTCACTAGGTGCACGGGTTGTGCTTCATTACTGTTTTGATGAAAACTGGTACATATGGCTCGTTCAAGGATCGACCGTACCCATCATGTTCTGGACTACGTACAAAATGTTATTCACGCGACGTTAATTAGTTGCGTTTCACATTCCTTCTGATATTTCATTACTGAAGAGTAATGAAACAATTTTTAACCTATCAAAGATATGACTATGTTAAAATGAGCAGACAACAAATATATTGCGGTAATAACTTGTACGAGTTAGGCAACAGGCGTATAGGAACACCCTATGAATGCCTCAAGAAGGGCGTGGGTAAGGGGCTTCATTCAGATTTGACAGGTTTCAATCCCAATTACCAGGCCATCATAGCTGACAGCACGTACTGTGGGACGGGCACACCTCCTCAGGGTAAGCAGATGGGTACACCCACGTCATGTCTGAGAAAGGGTGTCGGAATAGGCAAGAAGCTTCAACATGACAGAGGTGGTCAGCAGCCTCTGCCAAGTGGACAGACGCCGATGCTCGTTGTGCCAGGGCCAGGAGGGTGGCAATCATTCCTCATGAGGTGGTGGCCGGTTATAGTGGCGCTGTTGGTGGGAGTCATAGCCGCCATCTTCAGAGCAACATATGCTACCATCCTGCTGACGATGATTGCGGTGCTCGTAGCGGGTTGGTTCGTGCAGTCGGTGATGGTTCGGTAATGGAAAAATTCAGAGATTTGAATCTTATGTATTACCACATATAGGTAGAGATAAGAAGCAATGAACATGCTATTTACTAAGAATCAAAATAGCACGATCAGTGCAATTAAAGATGGAAAAAACGTTATGATCACAGGCCCTGGAGGTACTGGTAAGACGACCATTATCAATCATCTTTTAAAAATCAAGGACCAATTAATGCACGTTAACCACGACTTGGGAATCACAGCCATGACCGGAGCTGCAGCGGTCCTGATAGGAGGCACAACCCTACACTCATATTTGGCTGTAGGTATGGGTAGGGAATCAGAAGATGCGATTGTGGACAAGATTAATTGTCGCGCTATGCTGAAAAATAAGTGGCAGAATATTAACATCCTAGTAGTAGATGAGGTGAGCATGTTACCCGCTGACCTATTTGATAAACTCAACAGGGTTGCTAAGCGAATCCGCGATTGCAACAAGCCCTTTGGAGGTATACAACTCGTCTTTGCTGGTGATTTCCTACAATTACCATGTATCAAAGGCGACTTTTGTTTTCAAAGCGATGCATGGAATGAATGTAAATTTGAAATATTCCACCTCACAGAGATCATGAGGCAGAGTGATGAAAAGTTTCAAACATGCCTCAATAGAGCCCGGTTTGGACAGATGACGGACGAGGACATTGAATACATTACACAAAATGATCTGAAAAACAATTCTAATCATTGTATTAAACCTACCAGAATTCTATGTCAGAACGATGACGTCGACGCAATCAATAGTAATAAATTGCAAGAACTGCCCGCGATAGAGATTTACAAGTACAAGTACCGCGTCGAATGTGACAAGAAAAACTATCAACCCAGATTACATAGTTACCGGTTCACAGATATCACAAAGATATGTAACGCTCAACCAACACTCTTCCTATCAGTAGGAGCTCAAGTAATGCTACTAATTAACTTGGACGTAAAGAGAGGGCTTGTCAACGGGAGTAGGGGTATCGTAACACGTTTCATCGAGTATAAAATGATAAACAGTAAAGGAAAAGATAAGATGAAATACACACCTGTGGTCAAATTTGATATAGATGGAAATGGTACAGAGATTGTCATTAACGAGCACTCGTATGATGTGAAAGATGGTAATTGTTTGATTGGTACCATTTCCCAAATCCCTCTCAAGTTGGCATACGCAATCACGGTGCATAAGAGTCAAGGGTTAACCCTTGACTCGGCAATCATTAATCTGAAAGGAGTGTTTGAATACGGGCAGGCATACGTCGCGTTATCAAGAGTGAAAGGTGTTAAAAATCTTTTCCTTAAGAACATTACCAAAGACTCGTTTAGGGCTCATCCCAAGGCATTAGAATTCTACAGACAGTTAACTGTTCAAAAAATGTAATTGAAATAACAAATTGGCTAGAATTACTAAGCAATTGAATTTAAGTTAAAGGATATAATGGTATAATTAAATAAAATGAGCTCAGGATCAAGCACAAATGATAAGACTCAGATTTATGGTATGAATATCGTTGATAATGGCCCCAAATATGGCAGCTACGTGAGTAGAGAAGCCGATGGGTCATTCCCTTATGACGAAAAGCTTAAGAAAGAGCAGCCTGGAAAGTGGGATAAGATGATCGATGAACGCATATCATACCTGCGCGTTGATATAGCATACAAGACCCCAAAGAGATGGGCAGTTGGTAGGAGCAAACCAATTAAGAAACATACGTAGGTCTTTTATTATGTTCATGAAATTAAAATGGTTGTTGAGAATGTAGCCAAGTTTGTATTTGGTTTTGTGATAGGAATGATAATTGAATGGGTAATTATCTACGTTTATAATCAGGTAGATCCGCGTGAAGAGAGCAACGTCAAACTAATAACTCTGGTAGTAATACAACTATTCATCTTATTCGCCCTAATGGAAAAGTTTTCCATTATCGATGATGTTTATTCTCGCGTGGGTATACTATCGTCTCAAGTGTTTGTATTCAACTACGCGCTTAAGAGACTGTATCCTTTCAAAAACTACATGAAACACTTCTAATTAATAATTTTTATAGGCTCAATTACCCCTAGGGGTAATTGACAGTTCAATGTTATAAAGGGTTAACAAAAACCACTACAATTTCAAAATATGGGAGAATTACTGATAGAACGTATTCCTCTTGAAGATCATGAAAGAATACTACCTCCGAAGAAATTCCAGAGGATGCCAACTCTGTACCTCGAGCTTCTGGAGAACAAGACCAAAGTGCGTAGAGATTTGCTCAATGAGTTTTACATCCCGCCACCTTTGGAAAAAATGAAAGAGACACCTAATGACGTTCATGAAACGTTAGAACAAATTAAAAAAGATTCCACATCCGACCCAGAGATACAATTGGAAGAGCCAATTAATCACTTGGCTGAACGTGAGCATCTGGGAGAGCATGAGCATCTGGAAGAACATCTGGGAGAGCATGAACATCATGGAGAGCGTGAACATCTGGGAGAACATCTGGAAGAACACGAGCATCTGGGAGAGCGTGAGCATCTGAGAGAACATCATGGAAAGCGTGAGCAATCTAATTCATTAGAAGACCGACTCAATTCACTCCTTGGTGAGGATAAAGAGGATGATCCCATTTCGATGTCCCAATCTCAACCTCCCACTCTTAAAGAACTAATAGAAAATAAAAAGGTAAAGATTAACAAATCGTACAATTACGTGGATGACGAGAAGACACAGAAGGATCGAAACGCCATCTATTTTAGATACGAGGTTTTAAGAAGAATGCATCCTAATGCCAACATTCCCGAGTTCACGTTATACTCTGACCCCAAGCTCATGTCGCAAAAATATGAAATGTTAACGAAAAAGCTATCGTTGGACTCATCTGTTGAAAATTGGAAACGATACATGATTGTCTTTGTAATGGGTTGCGAGGTAGTTCTGGGTAAGATCAATTTCGACATGGAGGGTTTTGCTCAGCAACAGATAATGTCAATGAACACGTACGATCAGCTGCTCGTCGAAATGGCAGAGAAGAGCTACATGCCGACAGGAAGCAAATGGTCGCCAGAGATCAGGCTCTGCATGATGTTGACGATGAACGTAGTCTTATTCATTGTGAGCAAAATGATCTTTAAAAAGACGGGCACCAACCTACTTGGTAGTATCAACACCATGACAAACGCAACGGAGCGTAACATGAAAGAACCATCAACCAATGTTTGAATAAGATTACAATTCATAATCATGCGAAAAGTAGGTATACCTTAAAAGGTATCTTAAGTGAGTAAAATATGCAGATAAATGGTAAGAAAATCAAGGTATACTTATCCGATACAGTTGATACTATCAAAGATAGGATAGCGATATCAATGAACACGTTACCTCAGTACCTCGTGTTTGACCCTGAACTAGAAAACACATCACAGACAGGTAACATAGTTGTCGTCAACGTCCTCGCATCTATCATTAATTCAAAAGATACTGTGTTTCCAGAAGACAAGATCAACTTTGACAAAATCAGCAGAGAGGATGCGGAGCGACTATTCATCGTTACTCATGACATTACAAATAGTAACAAGTCCGCCGAGGATATTAAAATGTTCCTGACTTATACCATTTCAGGACTCACTACCTTGAATGCCATAACAATATTGAACGACAGACAGACAATCATGAATAAGATGAAGGATAATCTAGACAGACTCAAAAAGAAGGTAGATGCAACTACTCTAGCGTTTGAGGAATTTGACAATATTCCTTCAATTAATACGGCAGAGTATGAGGTTTCTACCGTCCAGTTTAGTATTCGTCTTGCGATTCAAGGTTCAATCAATGTACCTGAACTTTACAACTCACTCACAGTTACCAAAATGGCTCCGTACGCAGTGACAGGTTCCGCGGATACAAATGGACCTTTCTACAAGATCTTTCATGACTTTTCACCAAATCCCGACTGGCTTGAATTAGAAACCCCGAACGTAATATTGGTTAAAGTGAATGGAGAGACGACGGCAGATCTGAGGCAACTCAAGAACAAGTACAAAAAGTATGCAGACACTGCGTTCACAGTTGTCACCAACAGCAGCGGACAGTGCGAGGTAGTTGCCACTCTGAACATGAGCGTTGGTTATCGTAACGTATCACGTGACGTTTTCATAGACAGGGCTCTGCAGATCTTCCCAACATTAAATAGAACCATGATTACTCACATGAATGAGCTCTCCACGGGGGGTTTCATCACTTATCCAAATCAAACCATCCTCATACCTATCTGGGCAGAAATGTGCTTAAACAATCCATTCTTCAACAAGATTGTAGCGCTCAATGAGTCAATCAGGGCGTCCAAGACCAAGCTCAACGCCTACATGTACGTCATCAATACATCAGATATTCTGAGTGTTACGATGAAGGAGACGGAAAAACCCAACATGTACGGGATGGAGGATGAGGGTAGTAATTTCATTAGAGTCAGGGTCAAGGTAAAAACAATTGAAGAATCACTCAGGTATCAAAAGATTTTGGGAAGACTATTTAATCTTTACAACAACGAGAGGGACCTCATACTAGCCGAATACAGAAAGTATTTAGGATCCAAATTCCTCAGGGATGAACAAACCAAACTAATTAAAAGACCTAGAAAACTGGAAAAACTCGAACTGAGAGCCATCGCTCCAGATATCTTTCTACCCACTTATTCTAGAAAGTGTCTTAAACGCCCAACCATTATAAACAAGGAGCGAGCAAATCAATATAGACGAAACAGAAAGAAACAGGTTATCGAGTTCCCTGTGTATGGAGAGAGCATTAAGCGTTACTACATGTGTGATCACGATACGCACCCTTATCCGGGTCTGAGAGAAAACACTCTCGATAACAAAATCAAGTTTCCCTACATTCCATGCTGTTACACTAAAGATCAGAACAGGGTAGGTACCAAATTCAGACACTACTATCAACAGGAAACGCTGAATATAAAGAATAGTGCCGTGCAGGACATTTTCATTTCAGGCAAGACACTCCGACCTGGCCTGCCGGGCACGCTTCCTTCTAACATTAAAAAACTTTTCTCAATTATTGAACCTAATCCTCAGTTCCAGTTTATCAGAGTAGGATCCAATTTGACCAAGAGCTCATTCCTCGAATGTGTCATGTTAGCCCTAAACATCAAAAACATCCAATTCCTCCAAGTAGAGGACCGTATACCTGTAGTGCAGAAAATGAGGAAGGAGATAACCACTGAGATTAACGCAATGGCAGCAAAACAGGAGTTTTACGATGAACCCGTAGACGTTATAATGGATAAGATGAGCAATTCCAACCTCAATGCTCTAGAGTTTGGACATGTCCTTGAATTAGTATTCAATTGTAACATTTTTGTGTTATCTGCCAGCGACAAGGACCCCGATGGTACGATACACATTCCCCGACACGCTCAGGCCTACTACAAGATGAAGCCTACGCGTGCCACTGTATTCGTTTATCAGCATGACATCAATACGAACGACGTGGACTTTTCCCAAATCCAATGTGAGCTGATTACAAGGACCAAAACCCCTGACATGAAAATTCTCGACAACATGGACACGTCATTTCCTCACTATGATCACGTTGTTGAAAAGATGTGGGCAATTTTCAGGAATCTCAACAGATCATTTAGTCACAACTCTATGCTACCTTCAATCTCAATTCCCAGACTCAATGTCAAATCTCAGGTTATCGACGTTTACGGTAAATGTAGAGTAGTTAACATAGACTTTAATGGCAACATGATTACCATGGTTTCTGAACCTTTACCTCCATACAACGCGGGAAACGCAACCCAAGTGTATAGAACATCTTTAGAAATATTAAAAGAATTTGCAAAGGTTACTAATGTTTTGTTTGTTCAGCAACGTGTCAGCGCCGGACGTGTGCGTGAAGTAATGGCGACAATGAGCAAGGGGAATTTGAAGGTTACATTCCTATGCGATGATACGAACAAGCTTGAGGGGGTGCTTATGAACTATGACCGTGAGGATTACAGTGAACTCCTCAAATTAGAAACTACTGTAGTTTCTCAATTCAATCATAACAAAAAGATTGCCAAGATCATTTACCAGTACGGCCTCTACTTCATGTCGCGATTCATGCACGCAAAGGGGTATACGACCAAACCTTTGAATGAGCAACAACTACTTGACTTTATCAATCAGCATATACTCATCAAACCCAACCATGTATTTACGAGCAGGAACATCTCCTCCAAATACTCGCTTGATTCACAGTTTGTTGATCAACAGAGTAAGGTAATCACTACGTCAAAGGAAATGCTTGTGCGATTGATTTACAGCCTTAGGTTGTATCAAAACACTCATTTTGATGAACTGATTGCGTACAAGGATAGGTTGTATATTGGGGACTTTTACGACGAAATATCCGACTTTGACCACTCCCCTTCTCAATTCTTGTTGGACACTCCCAGTGCTGTGATTGGGTTGATAGAAAACTACAAAACAAACAACATAGTCATTAAGAACGTGAGGGTGAATCATTCACATCCGTATTTTATATACAACCCATCGATTGCTGATCAGATTTACCTTGCTCAGAACGTGTTGCCTGTGTATGGAGAGGGGGAAAATATGATTGTTATGAAATCGGGACTACATGTGGCTAGTGAATTGGTTAAGTTTTGGGATAGGTATGGGTACAACGGGTACATGGGTGATGTAGAGGATGTGGGTGGAGATAAACCTGTAGATGTGTATTCGTATGTCAACGTTGACGAAGTAACAAATCTTACAAATCATTCAGATGCGCTACCTGGGATGGTGCTGGGTTATCTGGTTAACGGTGAAGCGTTATACACCGCGTTGATGCCATTGTGATTTCGGGAATTATATATTAGTTGTAATAAAATGAAAAGGTGGTTAATCATTCTTACAATTGTATTTACGTTAGTTGGTATTGTCATTGTCTACTTTGACTGGGATAGAACCATTCGTCTGAGTATGTCATCAATAAATGACCTCATAGACGTGTACAGCATGAAACCGAAGAGCGAGACCAGACGTGTGGTCGCCGTTATAGACTGTGATGATGGTGTGAATAATGGCAACGTGTGCAACAAGACGCTCAAATCTATCCTTGATCAGTCTATGCGCCTTCACGACATCGCGGTGCAGACAAACACTCCCAGAAAGATAGACCAAGGCCTCTTGAAGGTTGTATCGCTCCACAGACCAGGCACTGAACTAGTGCGTGAAATGGAACGTGATACAATCATTCTTAAATTAAAGAATGGGGTTGAATATCCATTTGATTATGTAGAAAACCAGCTCGAAATAAGAGAATAAATGTAGATGCAGCCTTTCCTATTCATTACTTCATGAAGTAATGAATCTACTCATTCTAGAAGGTTGGTGTAAACTTCCAGCCAAGTCTATTAAAAAGATTCTTACATATGTTATCATGGAACTTTTTCCTGTCGATTGTCTTTAAAACGGTAAAGTTTTCAATCTTGCATGGGTGTCCATGGCGTTTGAGCAATTGAAAGAGGAGATATTGGACATTCATAAAATTCTTCCTATCCAGTTCCTCTTCTTTATCCTTACCGTGTATATTGTCATAAAAAGATACAAGCTCTTTGAAATCATCAATAAGCCGGTCTTCGAGGTAGCCAATATCATCGACTCTGTTGCTTGTCAACGTAAAATATATTAGGTTTACATTTTCATAGTGTTTGGTATACCTCTTTTCTCTGAGAAACATCATTATTTGGTTACGTGTAATCTTTGAATACTTGATGTGTTTGGGTAGTGATGAGTCTACCGGATCGGTGACGAGTAACTTATAATCTTTGAACATTGAATCTAAATATTCATATATCTTCTCTGGAATTTTACAATTCTGTTTGCCTTGGTATTGTTTGATACAGTCTTGAAAGTGGAGAATTCTGTTGTAAATAAATTTACCTACTACGTTGACGCGGGTGTAGTCTTTGTGAGTGATACCCGTCTCGATTGCATACTGTTGGGTAGAGCAATTGAGGCAGGTCTTCCTATTAAACTCATCTATCTCAAATTTATTCTCATCTACGTTCTCACATGATGGACAGTAAGAGTTCAGGTTAATGTAGTCTACCTTCTCGGGATTGGGTGGTATATCAATATCCCATTCTTTTGTTTTAGCCATATGTCTTACGATATCAAGAAAAGCTATAATTAGCTCATTCTTCCTTCTTAGTATAGGTAGATTGTCTTCTTTCACGTGTGATATGGGTTTCTTGAGTATGTTGGTATATTCAATGATCAGCGCATGAGTGCGCATAAAGAAAAGCGCGCGAAACGTCTTTTTTTCGTTCACGACTGATTTTTTCAACGCCTGCAGTTCTTCATATACACCAAGGTCTAAATGATACGAGTCGTCGAGTAGTAAGCTATCCAGGAGTTGTATTTTCTCCTCGTTGATTATATCCTCCTTTTCTATTTTTTTTAGGACGGCTGAGTTGAGGGCCAAAATATTTATTGACATCTTTTCATAACCCCGTGTCGCTTTTTATCTCATTACAAAATCTATACTACGTCACTGGTTTCAGTCCTAGAACTATATTCAATCCAGTCATTGTATTCTGCTAATGTATATTATTTACTTATCATTCAAGGTTCTGAAGCAGGGCTTCTAACGTGGGACGTATTTGCTCATTTAGTTCATTATCTTCCCATGACTTGCGTTCTGTGAATTCGAAAGCTTTGACCTTGATACAATTGTCGGGTTGGGTCGAGTACACTTCGGGATGATCATCTATGATGTAAGTCCTATTCATGTCAAATCTTGCAAGTGCAAACTCATCCTTTAGAATATCGAGCGCCTTCTGAGAGCCACGGATGCGTTTTGATTTCTTACAATGGTATGAAAATAGAATGTAGTCGAGCTTACGCTCTGGGTGATCTTTCAGTATGAACTCGTGGATAATAAACAGAGCATATGATTTGGAGGCCGCTGTCCAAATACTAACATTAAAGTTTTCAAATAAGAAATCTAGGAATTCCTGGAGACCAGGTCGTTCGAAAACCTTGTAAATGTTTTCCATGTTTTCCCATCTGAATTGTTTCATTCGTGGTTTAAAAATGGGTTTTTCCTCTTCTTTGGATATTGAGCATATGAGTGTATTGTCCAAATCAAGGAGGATGTTGATATGTTTGGGCGCGTTGAATCCTTTGGGGTACGATGTTACTTCGTGCATCTTTTTCTAAGATGTAGATAAGATCCATAGACCATCAGAAGATTTTCAGATATCAATAAAAAGATGATAACAAGATTCCTTATAGCTTCTCTCCTTGTAATACTATTGATTAGCGGGTTATACAAGGTTTCATGTGAAAAGGAGAAAAAGAATAAATTAGAAATGCTTGGTGCAACTCGTGAAGAGTTAGGTAATAGCGAGCAGGCTGTGATTGAGTGTAAACTAGCCGTTAGGAAGATTGAAGATGAGATAGCATCTCTCAGGGATAAGATTGTTGAAAAAAAACTTATCGAGTTAAGAGAGTGTAAGGCTGTGTTTGATAGTAAGATTAATGCATACAAACTTACTCACACTGCTGCTACCGGCACTACCCCTTCGAATAGCCAAATTGAAGCAATGAAGAGACGATTAGGAATTACCATTTAATAACATTACATTTATAACCTGAAAGGTTATAAATAATACCTACTTGATCACTTGTATAAAATTATCTTGATAGTGACACCCTTCTTCATGCTACCCCAATTACCAGAACGACTCATTTCTACAAATGTAAATTGATCTTGTTCATTCAGAGCCAACACGTGTATTTCCTTCACGTTAACATTATTTTTGAGGGTGTTGACAATGTTATTCTTTACCTCATCAGATGTCATTATGTTAAAAGGTTTGACGATAGGACACGAGTTACCTTTGCATTCAACCTTCTTAGGTAGACAATTGTAGAACTCCATAGCCTTGCTAAGCTGGGTACTCATACCATGGTAGGGGATAATTAATACTTTCATTTTTCTCTTCTTAGCATACACATAACTCTCTAATTTTTTCTATTCATTCTTTACTTTCACGTCTATTCGTAGTAAATCACCTTTCTTTGTATGAACGATAAGAGCCTTTTCGAGTCCCAACATCTCAGGTCCCAGCTCCTCGTGTTCATACATGAGGAAAGGTCTGGCCTCATCTGTGTAACATTCGTTGTATCCCTCGTCCACGACGGTTTCAATCTCATCCTCGCGCTTCTTCACAATCAGTTTGACCTTCTCACCCATAATGTAGTGAACCAACAGAAACTTGTCATTACCAAGGGGTGTTGCGGTCTGATGCCACCACTGCTTCAGTTTAGTGACCCTCTCTCTGTACACCGCCCTGATCAACGCTTTGATGAAAAATATAACACATATGATGGTTGCCTGCCAGCTCTGTGTGATTGCATTTAGGGCCATGAACGCATCAACATGATCTTTCAAAAGAGGCCAGTACACATCTTTCACGGCAAACAAATTAATCAACGTGAATAGGTAAAATAACACAGATATGAACATTTTTCTATATATGACGGTGTTAATAAGTCCGTTACATTAATTCAATTGGAGGTGCAGACGGTACCACAGGATACAATCTCTCATAGATTGGATAGGTTTGAGGCTGTTCAAACACAGACCGTTCCTTTATTTCAATTAGGGGCGGTCTTAATCCCCTAAGAGACCTTCTGACAGTGGCTGTTTGTACTATGTCGGGTCTGCGCAGTTGGTTCTCCATAGCTGCTCCCGACATACTATCCATGCGCCTATGTCTTTGAAAAAATGCTAACGTATCGACAGATGTTGGAACAGTTTGTGTTACATTTACTGTTCCAAACGACGTGTTTATAGTGGAACTGCTTGGAACGGTGACTCTCTTACTGTCTATTGGCAACCTGTCATGAATTAACGCGATGATCTCGGCATCACTCGTGCGCTCATGGACCAAATCAGAGAATGTTGAGCCACCATAGAAGGTTTTAAACCAATTGATTTTCCCTCTCACAACTATCTCTTTCACGAGCTTCTTATTATCCAGGTTTTCGGCGAGTAGCTGTGTAAAGTCATAGTACTTGTAAATTAGGTCTACGATCCATTTGTATTTATCTATCGCTCTTTTATCGGTTGTGAGGAAAGTAAACATGTTTTTCATGTTAATGTTGTACTCGTGTAAATTCTTGAGGATACTTATGACTTCTTCCTCTGACGCGCACGTGAAAAGTGCTTCCTCATCGTTATTGAAGATGGGATGTTCGCACAAGGGACACTGAGGTTTGTACATACTCTTTATGCAACTAGCGTGGAAAACGTGCTTACAAAGAAGCTTGCGGCCAGGGCCCTTGCGATTGACCCCGTAGCGTAGATCAACGAGCTTAATCTTACTCAAACAAATAGCACAGGTTGGTTGTAACTTCATTTTTATAATAAATAAAAGTAAATTTATATCATTATTGAGCCGTCAGACCATGTTTGATAAATCTATACGAGTTAACTATTCAAATGGCTAATAGAAAATGAATTTGGAAAATATAATCATGTGTACCATATGTATAGCGTCCATCGCCGTATTGGGTTACTTCATGTACATGAAGGTTTCTGCTCAGAACCAGGAGATGAACAAACTGTCCAAACGATTCGAGGCAATTGAAATGTTGTTTGCAAGACCCCCTCCCCCAGACGACCTCCACGACATGTACGGAACCAAGTACCAACACTCATCTGATCATAAAACACCCATCCTTTCCCAAAAATCACCCTGTGAGTCTGCCATGTGTGACCTTGAACCGCTTCGAATAGATGTTAATGAAGATGAATTGGAAAATATAGTGAATGCCGAACTGAGTAAGGTAATAGAGAAAGAGGCTGCAACATCGCCAAAGAGGAAGCAGATATCAAAAAATAGCGACGAGTAAAACACTACTAAATCTCTAGAGAAAAACAAGTTAAATAATTATATATTTAAAGGAGTCTAAAGATCATTCCATTTGAGTAAAATATGCTGTTATATTCTAAATTGTATGATTTACTTACATGTCGGAATAAAATTGGAAGTAAGCCAGCACTCAGGTGCAAGGTAATGGAAATATACGGTCGCAACGACAAGCTGCGATACGTTTACTTTAATACCGAGAACAATATCCCATGTCTGCTTTACATACCCTCAAAACATGAAGTTAAAATGGATATAAAAAAGTTTCTAAACTTATCAAGATGGAGAGATAATGATGTCAATTTTGAAGCTGTGTTGGCAGCTGACCCAGATTTGTCTATCGTTAAAGAAGTACGAGCCACATCATCACCTCAAGGTTTCATACATCTCATTAAACAACTGGAACCATCCCTCAAATCAATCCCTTACAAAATAGGCATCATCTCTGAAGAGTATCTGCTAGTGTTACATGGAAGTGGAGATGTTGATGTTTTCTATACCAATGGGCCAAAGGAGACCAAATTACTAGTAGTTTTGGATATTGAGACACTACTATTTAATAATGTTATTCCAGAATTGGAACGAGTACACAAGAACGTTGTCAAACTTATTAACGATTCGATTAATAGTTACTGGGACTCACTTTTAGAACTCCTCAACAAGTGCCATCAGATGAAAATAATAAGTAAGGGTAAGCAGAAACTAAATGGTCTCAGTCTTATCGACCAAAGTATGAAGGTAAGCATGACGCACAAGGCTATCAAACTAGCGCTAGAATGCTGTTTTGAAGAGGAGATTAAAGAGTGATTTTAGGGTTAAAGACAACCATGGTATAAGTAACCATGTCGTTTTTGAATGCACCTTCGAATGTATTGACACCTCCCACAACACCTGACGAATGTTCTACATTTCCACAATTTCCATCCGATACACCTGGTAAAAGCGTCATAATAGATCTCACGTTGGTTACTTTTGACGCGTACCCGCAGATCGAGTTCAGAGGTCGTAAAACTGAAGAAGGGATTTTGGTCAAGGCGGCTGATCTTATGTCCGCGTTTGAACTGAGCGCGGATTACTTGAGGACAATAAAAAGGTATCTAGCTATATACTCATTAAAGGATCTTTACAGTCAGGACTTTAATAGCATCACAGGAGTCACTGATGATGGTGAGCAATTTTCAGAATACGCCCAGTCTCATGAGCTGTTTATAAAATACAAAGGTATAGAGATACTATCTTATAACGTACCCATCCTGAATACGTTTAAACAATGGTTGGATAGCGTGATGGAATTTGACCTATATTGTTATGAGCAAGTACCATATGATGAACTTAAATGGTAATCATGTTTTTTATAACCACTAGTGGTTATAAAATTATCTAAACTACTTGTCTTTCTTGATCTCGAGCTTTTGTTCATTGACTACATTACGAGTCTTGTTGAGAAGTTGTACGATGAAGTTCTCATCATCAATTCCTTTTGAATAGAGTAAATCACGTACACGTTGCTGATGGTCTTTGTTAGAGAGATTTATTTTCTTCTCATGATTTGCCAATGAGATGTACGTGTTTGAGTCGACTCTGATGCCCTGTTCGTTTCGCTCATTGAGGTAGGTTTGGATCTCTTTTACTAATTCCACTTCCTCCTTTCTTAGTCCGTTGATCACCGTTTGATATTCCTTGAGCTTGGTCTTGATCTGAATTAACGCGTTGATTGTCGTTTCTATCGTCATCTTTTGAATACTCTTTTGAATACTCTTGTAGAGACTTTAAGCCATAAGTTTCGATGAAGATCTGTCTTTCATCTTCTTCAAGCATATCGGGATTGAGACCGTCACGCAACATTAGCATCACTTGCGTAGACGCCTCCATTTTAACGGTGTGAGGATTAGGATCATTGGCCTTATCGTACATGCATTGGGCCATCTTCTGATAACGATACAGTTGATCTGGGTCCATGCGCTTGATCGTCTCTTCTATTGCAGAGTCGTTCCATATTGACTTGTCATTGATCTGGTCGATAATAATTTTACTCATTTTATTTATTAAAATACTACATAAATCATTCATCATGGGAATGTATGACAGAAATGTAACCCCGAAGGGTTAAATTTCAAAGAAAAGGGGTACATATATTTAGTTATCTGAATCACTATCGTTATTAATGACCTTCTTGTTAGAACATGTGACAGATGGTGAATCGGAATCGGAATCAGAATCGCACGCGATGGGTTTTTCACTGACCAACTTATTCTTCAAATGAGAGGATAAGCGGATGTCACGCTTAGGCTTTGACTCTATAACACTACTCAGGATTGCCTCTGAAAGCTTCAACTGAATGTATGGCTCCTTGGCTCCAATAAACACACTGTCGACCACAATCATTGCAATTACGCGACAGGTAATATTCTTATCGAGAAGCCTTACGACAGTGTCAGCTAGATCGAGGGGTTGATCATCGTTATCATAAAACTTAGTTTTCATGAAGTTATTACCCTCCACAACCTTAGCGTACATATAAACCGAGTCTATACCATTGTCCTGTTCTTTCCTTTTGACAATTTCCATACTCTCTACGTTAGAAGCCCACTTTTTGTCACGAGTCTTATTGAGTGCTGCGATCATTTCGCTTGTCATCAGTTCCTCCCTGACTTTACTCATAACATCTTCCAAAATCTTTACAGTTCCATCCTCAAGCTCAATATCGAGTTGTTGTTCATCCGACAGCTGCTCACCGTTAGCCTGCATTTCTCTCAACTTCCTGTCTCTCATGACAAACGACATTTTGGAGGGAGATGTTTCCTCGTAGCGCGAGATTCCATATGAGAATAGCTGAGTTGTCTGAATTTTAAGTTTGTCCAACTTTCCTTCGTATTTGTATTTAATGTTGGCCCAGACACCCTTTTGATTTGGGGTAGGTTTTTGGTTGGGTTTTTCGACTATAATATTTTTAACATCTAGTTTGTGAAATGAATCATCATTTTCAACAGAGATAATGTTTGAACTCATGATTGCTTTAATCTTTTCTATTAATCATTCTGTCTATAATTCAATTATTTTAAACCATTCAACAATCAAGTAGGTAAATTCCCTCAAAAAAGGGTTAGAGACCCAAATTGTGAGGAAAAATGGTTCTCAAAACGATTTCTATTAAGGAATTGAATATAAACTCAATCAGACCCAACTTGGAAAACCTTAATATGGGTGGCTCCAAAATAACCATCATAGGCAAGCCAGGTTCAGGCAAATCTGTTCTGATCAAACATCTGTTATACTCCAAGCAACACATTATCCCCACAGGGATCGTTATTTCCGGTTCCGAGGACAGCAACAGGTTCTACTCTAGTCTTTTCCCTGATCTATTCATCTTTGATAAATACAATAAAGAAGTGATTGAAAACTTCATCAAACGTCAGAAAATGGCCAGACAGCACCTAAGTAACCCGTGGGGTGTACTTGTGATGGATGACTGTATGGACGACGTCAAGATATTCAACGATCCACTCATGCAAGGGTTATTCAAGAACGGGAGGCATTGGAACATGTTAGCTATTTTCGCCAACCAGTATGTCTTTGATTTCAAACCCAGCATTAGAACAAACATAGATGGGATTTTCATTTTCAGGGACCCCAATCAAAGTAACCGTGAAAAGATTTACAAGAACTTTGCTAGCATCATCCCCTCGTACTCAATTTTCTGCCAACTAATGAACGAAATGACCACCGACTACACATGTATTTACATAAATAATCAGATCCAGAGTAATGAATGGACAGACGCTGTTTTCTACTTCAAAGCCGAGCAGGTACCCGACTTTAGTTTTGGATGCGACGACTACCTACATTTTGCAGAAAAACGTCAAGCATAAGTGCATAAAAAAAGTTGTAACCCCGGAGGGTTACAACTATCTAAAAAGTAAAAGGCGTGTAAGGCACGTGATTAGCTCATTGGTTAGACTTCGTCTTCATCTTCTTCCTCTACGCACGTCTTATCAAGCCAGTACTTGTCTTTCACAAGTGCACCCCAATGTTTGATAAAGTGTGTCCTGAAAGTAGTCCCGTTGAAGGGGGTGCGGTTGGGATACTCTTCCTTTAACCATTCCTTGAAACAACTGTACAGAGTAGCAGGGAAGAGCCTGGAATCCTTCTTTGAAAAGACGCATTGCTGCTCGAACTGCTTGTAAATGTCGTTCTCCTGTCTGTACATATCAGTAGCCACTTTGACCTTCTGTGGCTCGACGGGGTCCAACGATTTGATTGCGCGCCACCTCTGAATGAGATACCAGGCCAATGGTTGCGTCATATCGGGAATCTTATCATTAAAGTTCTTATCCATAGGGAACACCTTCGCCTTCATTTGTTCCTCAAAGTCATTAGGACACTCATCTTGTGGTAAAAAAGTGCTTTCGAATGGGATGACCCGGACCCTGTTCCAGGTAGCCCTATCAGCGTCTCTGATGGCCGGGAGTGTGTTGCAGATCATGTGTAGTTTAAACATGGGTTTAATCTCCTTCGTATCCTTACCCTTCTGGAACAAGTCGCGTGCCCAGTATGAATCGTTACCAGTCAAACCCTTGAGTGTACCGGCGTTGATTATCTCATCCGTATTTGGCTCATCCATAACCGCCCATCTCACACCGTCACCGGTGCGAGCCATCTCAGGACTGGCTGCCCCAATGTTGCTTTTCTTACCTGTGATGAGAGAGGTGCTGAATTTGACCGCCAGTTTACCCAGCATCTTTTCAAACAACGTTTGTGTAACTGTCTTACCATTGTCACCCTCGCCAGTCCAGAAGAGGATAACCTTGTTAAAATTACCACCCACAAAAACACGACACGCTTGGTTTAGAAAGTAGTCGCGGATTTCTGGGTCTGGGAAGACCTTTTGAAAAAATTTATCTACTTCTATCACATCGGGATGATCGATTGATCCGTAATCTTTGTATTCGATTGACATCGCGACAGATATGTAATCCTCAGGGGTACCGTCCCTGAAAATGTCGTTCTCAAAGTCAAATACTCCGTTCTGGAAAGCCACAAGATATGGATTTTTATTAAGCATGTTGTAAAATTGACTGTTGTAGAAAACTTCCTGTGACTCTACCATGACGTGGTTTTTGAAAGGAGCGGTCTTGCATTGTCTGATGAGAGAGTTCATCTTTTTAATTTGTGCTTCCAACGCCTTCCTCTCTGCGTTATTTTCTTCCAACTCTTCGATTGATTTATAAATTTCATTTTTATTTTTAGTGAGTTGCTTAATGATGATGCCGCTATCATCTGATATGCGCTTACGGAGGTCGATACCCCCAGCACTAGGCTTCCAAATATGATCTTCAAAATGATACCATTCCTTATGCGCGCTGCACACGAATTCATTACCATACTCACTGAACAGAATTTTGGCTATGTCGCTGTGGCATCCGTTTACAGAATTAGCGATGAGGTGATGGGTCTTGTTGTTAATCATCTTTTCATACTCTTCAGGATTGTCATGTTTGGCATAGTGCTTAAGCGTGCCAATAGTGTAGTTGTTGGGACGCATTTTTGACCAAAGCGACAGGCATTCACTCTCGTTGAATTTATCACTCTGATCTGAGAACTCTAGCCATAATGAGAAGCCATCGTCATCACCACCGCTAATCTGCCAAAGACAATATCCAAAGTTTAGCCAAGTGTGTCGGTCATCAGCGCGGGAAGATTTAATCATACTGAGGAGTGTCTGCGCCTCGTGGAGCATTTTCTCTACAGAGTCGTTAGCGTATTGCTTCCTTCTACTCTTCACCATCTCAAATATTTTTATGAGAGGGGTAGTGATGCTGGGTTTGGGATTGTAAAAGTACGTGTCTGCCCGGTCGTACAGGAAAATGGATAGGATACGAGGCAACATATTCTTCACATTATTTCTACAGTCCACGTCTTCTATCGTTTCACCTGGATACTTGTTGCAGACGTAATCAGACAAACCTTCCTCGAGCGTGACCTCCTTTACATCTTTGAGGAAACATTTGGTAGCTTTGTAGGGAGTAGATGTGCTGTGTTTCTTTGATCCATGGATGAGCCAGTGGACGTTTAATACGTTAGAATCTATAAAGTCTTTGGCTCCAATGTTCTCAAACAGACCGTTAATTTTTTCCTTCACTTTGGGAATAATGTACACCTCCTGCACCTTTTTGTCGAGGAACAGTTTAGGAAAGTGAAGATGAAAACCGTTTTTTATGTACTTTTCACCAGCAATTTCTGTTTCATATGGTTTCTTTTCAAGTAAAATACATGTGAAGGATGCGTTTTGTTTGTCCACGTCTACATTTGAAAAGTCTACAACCTCATTAATGGCTTGTTGGTACGCGTTCACTACTTCCTTGACCTGTTTGTCAGTGTAGAGGTGTGGGCGTAGCTCATCTTCTTTTAATAAAATAGACTTTTTTACTCTGAGATCGATATCAACAAGGATGGGTGTCTCTTTCCCTGGGTTTTCGGCAAGGTACACTGGATTATTTTGAGAAAGGGTGTTGCTATAGATGTGCCAAAATTCCTTCATTTTTGAACCAAAGGAGTATACACCCATAGGGGTACCCATTGACACGTGTGTATGAGTGGGATCATTGGGTGCCTTCATCTCCCTCAGGAATTCGTTGAGGGAAACGTTTGTTGTTATTTTGTTCTTACTATCAAACATCCTTTTAATATATTAGATTGTTAGTCGATAAATCTATTCAATTTTTTTAGGAATATGGTTTCATTACATTAACATGTAATGAACATAAAATAGCCTAGCTTGTTTCACACCTTGTCTTCTATTTCGAGGATGGCCTTGACCTTCTCTATCAGATCGACATGATCATCCGAGGAGATACCATTACTCTTGTGCGTCTTGACACCCATATCTCTGAGTTCACTGACCAAATTTATACCTCTGTTTTCAATGGGTTTTTTAAACACTTCTTCGTTAATAAGATTACCGTATGATTTAATCCTATTCAAATGCTTCGCGTAGTTCTTACGGAGACATCTTATAACGACGTACCCAGCATTCCTGAGATGAACAGGTATTAGCGGCGACGTTGCATCGTTGCACGATGGTAATCTGACGAGGTTAATCACTTCCTCACAATCAGACTGAGACACCACGACCCTCTTAGCAATCTCTTCCACTCGCTTACCTACTATTTCATCGACGAGGAATGTGAGATTATCTGTTTTCTGAGAGAGAACCCCGACCTGCTTAGCTGTTTTGTTAATTGTCATCTGGAGTGAATTGTCATCAATGGATTTGGTGAGCATGAGCATGTGTGCCACTCGGGCTAGCCTCACGAAGAAATCCCTGAAGAGCTTATTGCAAATAAGGCAGAGATCCTTCAGGCAGTAACCCTTTACCATATACATATTCTCATGATTGTCTTCTGTTGAAAACCTGTAGTCAGTTTCCCTGTGAAACATGGTAAGAACCTGTTGATACAATCGATTAAGAGTGAGATTGTTATCCTTAATGAGCCAAGCTTCAATGAACGGCTCATCAAGGAGGATCCATAATTCGTCAAAACCTGGATGCCAAAATAATTTTAGAAATAGAATGTCATGATCCTTGAACCTGAAGACCTCTTGCATGTACTGGTCATTGAGATAACTGAGTTTACAAGGATTGTTAAGCAATTGACTTACGGTGAGATACATTTTATAATTATACACTGACTGTCTTTAGATTTCAGTTTCATGTTGAGAAAATGTTACCCCGTGGGGTAAAATTTTCAAAGCCCGATGGTTTGGGCAGTGGTCGAATTAGTTGTTTACTTTCTTCTCATGCAGCGATCTCTCGCTTTGCATTTTTATCAATCTTTTCATATTCTCCAATGAGCTGGTTGAGATCTGATGGCTTCTGTATCGCGAGGATGTCTGAAATCCTGTTTTTATCTGTTATTATTCTATTGCCATGTCTCACAGACTCATTGTAACGATTGTGAATCTCTTTCAACATCCTATCCTGTTTTGAAGTGATTGTACTGTCCGAGGGCTCAGTCTTATCGATATACCTTTTCTTGTACTTGTTGAAAAGATCCACTACAACCGTCGTCCAGATATAGTTGAGCAGGGGCTGAGGGTTGAAGTTATACAGGTGGCAAAAGTCTTCAAGCATATTACCAATCTGAGCAGTAGTCTGCTGATTGGTCCTATTTCTCAGATTGATGACGGTGTTCTGGCAGTTGAGCTCAAGGAACCTAAATCTGATGCTTGACACGTTTCCTCTCACGTTGAATAAATATTTGTACCTATCATTGAGGAATTTAAAGTGCTTATTTTCTTGAATGGCGATGAATCCCTGAATGTGATTAATATCTACCGAGTCAAGTGCGGAAAACATTTCCTGCACGTCTTTAAAGACGTGCTCTCGAGGTCTCGGAACTTTAAACCCATCCATGATCACATCCTCATTAAATGACAATTTGTTGTCTTTGTCAAACACTCCAATATTTAAGAAGCGGGGTGATCCTGTGAGACAAACGATGCGCTCCTCTTTACATGGCTCCAACAGGAACATGTACTTCTTGGATTTGTCCAGATTTTTATCATAAATCGCGTTGAGGTATTCCTTGGCATTCTTCTTTCTCTCCTCTAAGGATTCATCTTCATCTTCGAAATATTCATCGTCAGTGACACTCCTGATGTTTTCTCTGACCGTGTCGGCAAAATGGAGACCAAATGTGGTCGTTTTTGCCGCCCACTTACTATTGAAAGCATCCAGACGTCGGTTTGTGGAGGTGTACCACTTTCCTTCAATGTTGAACACTCGAAGCAAGGTACCTTCATGCGCCTCAGAAAACCTACACTTTTCAAACTCAAATCCAAAACCTTCATATTTGGATTTGGTGAGTTCAATCGAGTAGGGGTAGCTTTCAAGGAAAAGCGTGTCGCCATGAAAGACGTAGCTTTTCGCATTGGTGCTATGAGGGATGCAATTCTGGTTCCTATACTCAGAACAGTACAACTCTACTGAAGGGTTTTCCTTGTCAACATCTGGAATTTTCCTTAGATATTTAACATTTTCCTTTGTAATTTGATTGTTCATCATAATAACTTTATTAGACATAGTCATTTTGTCTATCACTTTATGCTCATAAATATGTTTCTTGGATATTCAACTCTTCTTTAACTGTTTGACCCACCCTTCGTGGTTATAATAAATGTTCACATATAACGTCATAATATTTTACAACAGAAGCGATCAATTTCAACTTTTCACGGTTTGTTTGTCCAGAAAGTGGTGTATCTTCTCCATTGATTAAATCATCTAAAGGGTAAGTAGCCGTGTCAGCCTTGATCAAAGTCTTAAAATACGTTAGTAGGCTATGAAAGAAGGCAATTTCCGTTGAAAAGAGTTCAGGGTTGTTCTTACTCCAGACGCGGAGATGTGAAGGTATATACAGTTCACATTTGTTACAGAATGCATGGGATGTTTTGAGGATAGTAGATTGCTTAGGTTTATACGTCTCAATGTAAGGCGTCAATGGTTCGAAGAAATCATCAAGGTTATCAGTCGTTAGTTTACACTTGAGACTTTTGATAACCTCGATGAGGTTGTCCACTGAGGTAACATATGTTGCCAGGAACGTAATGTACTCATTTAACGAGTACTCGTCCCTGAGATCACATTTGTCAGATGCCAAACGTATTAAGTACATAGTTTTGCTTTATTACATGTTTTTGCAAGTAAAATTCAACTTATTTTTTTCTCTTATAGGATCACATGTGGCCTAAAGGCAATATTCTTTCATAAAATGGTAACCATTTCATCATCTACAAAGTCAAATGACAAGCCCAGAAACAGGGTCATAATGATTGGCTTCTGCAGTGAACTTATCAAATCAATCCTTGACGATAAGAGCATCGCTAAACTAGTCATTTTTGATTATTACGATAAAAGTAGAGAAGAGTTTGAAAAGATATACCCATTGTACAAGGACCGAATCACTCTATATGAAGGTGAGATTAGAGCGAACCTTGGTGCATATTTAAAGTTACGTGAACAGGAAGGAATAACCAAAGATATGCACAGACTGGAGGTGGGCAACTTAGAGATGTTTAAAAGCTTGGAAAGATTTTGTATTAATTAGACGTCATTTATAACCCAGTATGGGTTATAAATTTTAAACATGTGCTGAAGATTTCTGAGAGGCATTAATAAACGTCAAGAATCTAAAGGCAAAACATATGGATATAAAATGAACAGAAAACACTGCGTGTTGTTATACTCGAAATACTCCCAGGCATCGATAGACTTACTATCTTACATTGAGGGGTTATCTTTCGATTTCCCAAAGGTGATTGGTATGACCATGACTTGCATTGACTATGTTAATTTCAAGGATGTGCTTGATAAGAATGATATTAAAAACGTGCCCACTCTGTTGGTCGAGTACTACGCAGGTTCAACAATCAACCAGACCAAACAAAAGTTTGAAAGTGAATACATCTACATGTGGATCGATCAGGTTATCAACGAGTTGAAGCTTGAACACAACCAGGTTCCAGAACAGCCTGTAGTAAAAGGTGTAGGAAAAGGTGTAGGTAGGACCATGTTAGTTAGATCGGCTACTGAATTACCAGACGAAGAGCTGGAACCACCTAGCGACACTCCTCCGATTCAAAAGAAAGAAAGAATTGACGTTACGTCCCTAGCACAACAGATGGCAAAGGAACGTGATTTGCAAATATCAGAGACTGATAAGAAGCGTGCACTTTAAATTTACATGATTTATCATAGAATAAGAAAATGGCCGATCAAATTAAAAATCTACCAACGTCTCAGGAACAACCGTCAGACGTTGACATGAACGTGATGCGGGAGATTTTCGGGGATGGAGTTAACGTAGCAAAATCACTTCAACTGAAAAAGATTATCATACCCGCCATCATGTTCGTGGTGCTCAGTCTCCCCATGATAGATAACTTTCTCAAAACCATAGTCCCCGACTCTGACGCGGTTCTCATATTTGTAAAGACTCTTATTTTCCTTGTGATGCTCGCGTTGTTCCAACTCATTAGTATGTAATCACATATAAGAATAATATAATCGTATATAAAATGTATTTAACATCAAGGGATTTCACCGTTAACGATGGTCAATTGGTTAAAATTAACGACCAAGGATACTCATTCGTATTCATCTATACTAACTCATGTAAATGGTGTCATGATCTCATGCCAGCTTTTAAACGTCTCTCTACCATTGTAAGAGGGGTTAATTTTCAGTACATGGACATGGCAAATGATAACTATATTCTGATGGACATGTCTGCCATGACCAATACGCCTATCGAATACGTGCCATTTCTGATCCTATTCCTAAACGGAAAACAGATTGCCCACTTTTCTCCGGATGATAATAACCCTAACATCATAGAACAAATGGAAAGTTTCATAGTCTCAAATACTCGCAGACAACCTAATGGAAATTCTTCTTTTGAACTGGAAAATGATATACCCCCCTATTCTCTCGGCATCCCATACAATCGCGGAACAAGGAAGGTTTGTAAACTATTCAACGACGCGTACGGAAATTGAAAACCGAACACTATCAAGTTGATCTAAAGGATTAGTAATGAAAATAAGACACATGATGAATACCAATGTAAGTATGCTGAACGAATACTCTCAGAGTAAGCAGATGCTACCATCTGATAAAATTGATAGCGATGCTAAAATTGATAGCGATGCTAAAATTGATAGCGATGCTAAAATTGATAGCGATGCTAAAATTGATAGCGATGATAGCGCCACGTTTCTTCAATTTACATCGGAGGAGGATATTGATAAGTTTATTAAATTCTTATCTGCTTTCACCGCAGATACCCCCCGACAACCTAGCGGAGAGCCTTCTTATCCTCTCGGCATCCCATACAATCAGGGAACAGGAAAGGTTAAACTATTCAACGACGCGTACGAAAATTGATAGCTTCTTGTAACTAATACTGAACCATGAACATATCAGAACCATTTACTAATTCTGGTGCTTCCAGTGCACTCTTACTCGACTTCCAACCTATCGCCTTTTTCGTAGCCTCCCATATACATTTCCTCTTTGACCCGATAAAGATTTTTCCCAATTCCTCAATCAAATCTTTCCTTTGATACACCAACACGTTATCTACCATCTTACATTCGAGGTTGTTGAGAATGTCTTGTAACATTCCCTTTACTGAATCCTCAGATAGCACAATGTCCTCTTCGTCATTACCGTAATGGATTGTAATCATGCTGATGTCTATAGGAGGTGGAGGTTCGTCTTCCCCTTCTTCTTGACTCTGAGGTAACCTAGCAGTGACAAATCCATATACATAATCCAAAGACTTGTCGTAGTTTTCGCAAATCACAGTTATGATATTACAAAGGTCTTCAAATTTGATGCCTATGTACATTTCTCCTTTCTCGTTATGTTTAAAATCACATAAAAGTCTTTGTATGTGATAGTCGAGATCCTTAGATGCGTAGACTTTCTTAATGTATGCATAGTAATACTGATCTTCTTTAGGACGACCTGTTTGGTATCCATCAATCCTTCTGACAAGCCTCTCTGTGGATCCGATTTTGAAAATACGTTCCCTAGAGTAAATGTTTGTGGTGGCTATATAGATCCACTCCTCCTTCTTTTCCTTGACGCTACCGTGTTTAATGAGTTTGCTAATATTTAGAGACTTACGTTCGGCTCTTTTACGCAAGTCTTCTTCAGCAGCGAGAGCAACTGCTTGGGCTTGTATTTTTTGATCTTTAATTTCGATAATCTGTGATTGGTTCCGTTGTTCTAATTTGAGCTTTTCCAGCTGCTTTTCTATACCCTCCATCCTAACAACTCCTTGTCGCCTGAGTGTTGGTAATACGTAATCGCATACAAGGGTCTGGAACGCGTCTGATAGTTGAGTCTTGCTCTTGTTTATGAGACGATAAAAACCAGATTCGTTAATATACACACTTTTACCTTCATGATATGTGAGATTTTTGAGGTTGTTTAGACCTAGAAAGTTGGGGGGAGCTACACCGTCCAACTCAGAAACCCAATCGGAACTCAATAAACTGAGATTTCTCTTTTGATGAGGGAGGACGTTTCTCTGGAGAGCGTCTTTTTTATCTTTATATTTAAGTATAGCACATGCATCTTTTCCACAAAACCAAGGTTTATCAGAGGTACCAACCACGCGGACATGTCCCTGTACACCTTTTACATCAAATGTGATATAATCGGTACACTTTGTGAGATCCATTAACGCGGTTATTCCTTCATATTCCATTTTCTTTGTGTTTTTCTCTTACATGCGTCTTTGTTGAATCAATTCAAATCGTTTTCAACCTTTTTCCGTCTATTACTTCGCGAAGTAATAGAATTAATTATTGATTCTGAAATATATTGCCGAGATTGATATCGTTCAGGTACATGTAGTTTGTGCGTGCAACCAGTCCGCTCCTCGGGAATTGAATAACGCTGGACTGCCCGTCAAACATGAGAGTGTTGACGGGAATCTGTTCAATAGGAGCACCTCCGAAGTAAATGGGTACGTTTTTAAATTGGTCATTGATAATAAATTCGACCCGAAGCCAAGACTGCTTCTTCACATTGTCTTCCAGGTCAGGGACCATGATGAGCGATTGATCCTTGTTATTGTTTGTATTGATTATGAGCTTACCGTCCTGAATGTAAACTATCTGGAAATTATTTGCTCCCGAACCCTTCATGAAAAGTACAACTCCATTCCTGGCGCCACTCTTCGGAAAGTTAATAGCGACTGATAGATTATCCTTCTGTCCCTTGGTGAACAGGGGGCTCGGTATCTGAATTTTCGTGGAACCATAAAAGTAGGCTACGTTGGCTGAGAAAGTCTTATACCATGCTACAGCCAACAAGGTGATTATAAAGAGAATAATTGTTATTTTAAACCACATTTTTTAATTCACTAACATTTGTTTGTTTACATGGGTTTATGTAAGCATTCCTACTTAGTTTTTCCTCTTCTTGAAAGATGCTCGTTGTTGGGAACATTTTGATTTTACCCTTCTCACTGTAGACTATTCGGTCAAAGCATTGCTTGTACTGATCCTCAGTCATGTATCCACCATAGACTGCCATGAGACACTTGTCAGGAGCCGGGTCAACGGATACGGGCGAAATAGTCCCTCTCATGTCACATATCATATGAGCCAGAAGCACGTGGCTGTTATTATACAAAACATCTGCGCGCGTCTTCTCATTAATGTAAGCCTTGATGCAGTTGAATGAACAAAATACCCCACTCGTAGAGTAGGTTTTAGTACCAGAGGAATGCGACACGCCAATTGGACAACCTATGGGTTCAGATTTGATGAAATTTGTACAAAACCAGCATTTGTAAAGATTACCACTCACTAAATTTATAGAAGATGTAACATACTGGACCATTTTTTTAGTCTCGACATCCAAAACCTTGCCTTTAGTGAGGGTGGGTAAGGATGTTACTTTACGTCTATTCATGGATTATTTTATATATATATTCATATGCCTAAATTCATATCCTTACTCTTTATCCGACAAAATATTCTATCTCTATAAAAATATGAATAAAGTAGTGTTGACAACTGCACTGATTGCACTTCTAGTAGTTGCGGTCTACATGACTTACACTTGTAGTGATGTAACAAAAGAAGGGTTTTGGATGCTTCCAAGTAGACAGGTTAAGGTTGAAAAGATGTTCAAAGACTCCAATGATGATTTCTTCCAGGTTGCTAACTTCCAAGGTATTCTTAGCCCCCGCTTCTCAAACGTTGATTACGGTGCCAACCTGAGAACCAAGTTCCCTAACTACAACACGATGGGTGTTCCTCAGGATCCTCTCCAACAAAAGGCCAACCCCCCAGACCCACTTGATTACGCGATCGCTGAAGGTATTCCAGCGAGCCCTCGGTCTACTCCACTCGTAGAAGGATACAAGGGTGCGAATCCTCAATACGGCTGGCAAGAGAGCAAGAGCCTAGGATCTGGAGGAATTCCTTTGGACCCTCACAACCCTTATTCGGCCGAATACACGACCGGGGATTACAACCAGGTCGTCAACATGGCCGTAGGGGCCGGTGCGGTTAATGGATGGCCAACAGACACTATTGCTGAATTAGACCAGGCCTCCTTCATGACCCAAGATGGTGAGATGGTACAACCTATTGTGTACGACAGATTTATATATGCCAACAGGAATTCTAGGCTACGTGGTCAGGGTGATCCTATCAGAGGTGATCTGCCGATTACGCCAATGACAGGAAACTGGATGATCCCTAGGGATAGTTTTAATCCCAATCAGGTGTTGCAACAAGGAGCGATAAATGTTATGGCTGGTGTAAATAATGAAACCAGCAACTCTCTTGCCAACCTCATTTACAATACATCTGGTGGTACTGAAACTACTATAGGTGGTGTAGACATGACCCAGATGAACATGAGTCATCAAGTCTACGGAGCTGCATCTGCAGCTCAAGGGGATATTCAGGTTACATCTTTCCCATAAGTTGAAAGAAAAATTTGAAATGGTAAAAATAAGTAATATGTTGATCAATTAATACCAGCAATATGAGTAAAGTGGTGATCTTGTGGATTAACTTTAGTTCTTCGACATCATATCCTAACGGGCCTGTAGATTCAGGTATGTCTCTCTACTGCGCAGACGTAGTCAACGCTGAGATCAACAAGTCTTATCCCTTGTGTGATTGCAAACAACTTTGCAATCAAGTGATTCAAGTTGACAACTGTCGCTGCGTAGAAGTGGATATTGAAGATATCAGAACCCTTGATGGAAAAAGTGCCGTAGATCTACTCCGGATTGACCTCTTTTATGAAATACTAGGTAGTGTCATTAAGAACCAAAATAAAACTTTCAATTTTGGCAATGGAAACAACTTGGCTATGTTAATTGATGACAATGATTATCAATTTAACAACAGTCGCATTGTTTACGAATTTGCACACATATTGAAACAGTATTATGAATTCAACGTGTCAGAGATTTCTGATGTTAACGACATTGACACCATTCCGTTGATGAACATTGACAACAAACATTTTGCCAAGTTCATCAACTGGATGAATAATAAGATATAATCCGTGTTTCATTTCATTTCATCTTTCATTTCATCTCTATCTCCTAGGAGATAGAGATTCTAACATTCTATTGACAAATTGAGCCCATGTATTTTTGAGAGCATCCAGAACCTCCAGTACCATATGCGCGTCCTATAGTGAAGTAATTTCCTCCTGAACCACCCTCTTGTGACCCATGAGTGAGTGTATCGTAACCAGGAGCAGAGTATGCAGGGACTACGTAGTACCCAGACACAGACGTGTAAGGAACTGGTGGGCGGACACCTTGAAATCCTTGATTGTATGTTCCCAATTGAGCATAGTATCCACCTCCAGTATTAGGGCCAGCAACGTTTCTGTAGTTATAACCACTACCAATATTATTAATGTGTAGACCAGACATTTTTTAGTCACTTAGAAAATAATTTAGGTTTCTGAGTATACATCTTACAATGTATGGATTTGATTCCCCGAAGGGAATCAAATCATAAAATTGGGTTTACGTGTCTAGGTTTTCAGGGACGTTGTACTTGATATTGTTCTTTTTAGCCAATAAGCACCCCTCCTTGGTGAGCGCGCGCATAGGAACGGTGTCTTCAACATCAACGTTAATCACATCGTCTGATGATACCCATCCGATAACAATATTATCGTCATCCAAGACAAGGTACCCATTAAGGCTATGGAAAAAGATCATCGGAAACCCATGCCGATTCTCAATTGTATATTTTTCTTTAGTTGCCGGCTCACATAGTTTATTCCCAATGTTTTTTTTGGGTTTCTTGATCTGAATAGAAATATCTTCTTCCTCATCTTTATGATTAATAACAACGTCGTCATCCCCGTCAGATGTCTCATACTGTTTTTCATAAGCAATGAGAGCCTCGATTTGAGTCGCTTTGACGCCGACCGGTCGGATGCCGCGTTCTTTGAGGTATGGCTTTAGTTCAACCAATTTACACTTGTTCATTTGATCAAATGTTATTGGCGTTTGTTGTTCTCTGGGTATTGCTTGGACCCCAGACGACTTGCGGGCGTTATCCTTGGTTGCAGCTGATTTGGTTACTTTTTTTGTTGAGATGATACATGTATCATTATCCACTGACGTCGACGGGTGATTAAAGTACTGTTCAAACAGATTGCTCAGAACAGTGGCTTTAATACCATTATTTTTTTCACAAAACTCAAAGAACCCTTGGAGAAGGGAACCGATACCGTTAACGATAACGTTTGCGTTCATTGTCATTTTGATATATTATTACTTAGTTAACTTATTTTATCATTGCTGAATTTCAACTTGAAAACAAATCAAATATTCATTGCATTAATTAATGTGACCACTTGTACACGCGGTCCCAACGCAAGTCATTTTTGTTACTAGTTTGCCTGTTAGCCAGAATGCTTAATACAAATTTGTTCTGATCCACACCATCAGCTAATTGGAACAGCTTGGATATCTTTACCAACCTACTCTTCGCAATTTCAAAATCTTTATTCAAATCATTCCTTCTACCCCTATAATCGTTCTCCATGAAATAGACAGCCACCTCGTCTTTAATAAGCTGACTTTCAGTTTTACTTTGCATGGGTATGTACATGCCCAATATAACAGGGAAAACGATAGCAATCTGATCATCGTTGAGACCTGCTTTGTATAATGTCTCAGCATCGTCATTCCCCATTGATGCTTTGACACCATGGACGTTATAAATAGCTTCCAGCTTGGAGGTTGATGGTTTCATGAGAAGCATCATCGTGTTCTTCAAATCCTGCGCCATACTCATCATCCATGAATTGGTCCACACGTTGGCCGCGATAGACCCGTATGAAGATATGAACGGGTCATTCAACGACGGTCTATTCATATTCCTCATGTACATGAGAAGCTGACCCGTGTTGTTATCCCCCTTACCATCTCTGCCAACTCCCAACACTGGGTCAGATTTATCATTCCATACGAGTTGTAATTCACAGGTCGCTATCAACAAGTGAACAAGAGTAGAATAATTTGGATATATAAACTTCATGTATGTAGCAGCCTCATTGTTAACCTTCAGGTTATGTTCGATCCAATCTCTCTTTATGTTGTTGTACATGCCGACAATGTCTTTTAGAGCCACCGTGTTAATATCAAACATCTCAAGACCCGATAGTTCCCCAATATTTATCAGATTAGCTATCATCTTAGCATAAGCGTAGTGAACCACAGACACATATCTCCTACTATCAATCACCACATCCTCAATATAATTAGGGAGGAACGGGTCATCCGGTGAAAGATAAATCTTTTCAACTTCAGTAACGGTGGATGTATGAAGCCGATCCATATCCCTAAGTAATGGACCAATAATGTCTGTTTCATCATCATTGATTTTATTCTCATACCCCAACAGTTTCTTACTAATATCACATGCATCACGGCCCATTTTGCGGATAGTCTTGTCGGGGGTGAACTGCAATCGTTCCATAATATGATCATAGTTATCCCCAGTCTGTCTTCCTTTCATGTACATATCGTAGAGTTGATCCTTGTATACTTGAAGACGAGTCTCCTTTTCAATCTGCTGACGTTTAGCCTCTGCGTATTCATGTTGGTCAAGATTAGGATACTCATTCTCAAGAATGTAATCTAGAAAGACGTCCAACAGGTGATCCTTGAACCGACTAACTTCCTCATTCCATAACTGACCACGCATCCTGTATTTGAGAACAGGTACAATTTGGTTTATATCCAAGAAGATTTCGTCGTCCAAAGCAATGTTTCTGTATCCGTAACGCTTGGCATATTTCTTAAGAGCAACAAAGTCCAACGTGTCTGGAAGAGAAGGGTTCTTGGCTAGTTCATCCTCAACACCGCTGATAACTTGAAGAACTTCTGTCCTACATACATCTTTTCCTTGTTTTGGGTCATAAATGAGTTGTTTGTTTTCGGCACGCATGTTGTTGAGTAACATGAGAATGTCTTTGTTGTCGTAGACGAGTTGTTTGCCTCTTGTTTGGTAAAGCCTCTTCCTCAACTCGTCGTGCTGTTTGAATCGTTCACTCAGACCTTTTAGTATCGCCTCGTTGTAAATCTCCAAATCCTCTTGTTCACGGAGACGTATCATGTTTTCGAATGGACAGTGAAGCGTCTCACTCATCCGATGTCTATACTTTTCATCTTTGAACATGTTCACATACACGTATTGAGTCACCGTCTTCCAATTGCCGTGTTTGAAAGCGTAATTGTGGTTGGGTACGACACGTGATCCTACTGTAAAGTCGACCACAGCTTTACTACTCAGGAGCCCAAAGGGTTGTGCCATTGGACTCGATAGAATCAATGTTTGTTCCATTATTTTGTTTGTCCAAGAATATTGTTAACTCTATAAAAACTAACCTACGCTCATTCCCTGTGATTACTTTTGTTTTGTAAGTAAAATGACGTTTAATCAAAGGGATAAATTGGTTAGGGAGAAGATCCTGAAAAACAGTGATATACCCTATCGTTACTCTCAGACCAACATCATCACACAAGAGGGAAGATCATACTTTCCATACCCCGACTGGTGGCGAGGCGAATACAAGTCAGACTTACCCATAGTTGTAGAACGTGAGGCTGGATTTAGGCCACGTCTTGAACGATCTTATTGGAAGGGGGATACCGGGCACGCGTACCCTCAGCATTGCTTCAGATCTGGTATCAAAACGAGGTACCCGTGTTATCCTGAGTGCACCAACGATCCAACACTCCAACGATCAAGTAAGATATATCTCTATCGTTAGAATCATGTATTCATGAGAGGTGCATTATCCATCATCTCATGAGATGATGGATCACATCGGATGAGTTAGATGCCGCAGCCTGATATGTTTTTCATGTAATTGGATTTGTAGGCTTGATTGTATGAGGAGAATTTCCTCATTGCTTCAGCGTTCTGCTGCATACCTCTCTCGTAGGAGTAAACACCACAATTTGGAGAGACGTTTGATCCAAACTGCAGACCGTAGTTACCTGAGATGCCGTTGATCGCGTTGAGTTCCGAGGCACGTTTCATTTTTGACCATTGTGTCTCTGAAGTGTCTGGACCGTAAAAATCACCTTTGATACCTCCACTGCTCAGATTGACATACTCGACATATTGGGGTCGTTGATAGTTTTCTACAAAAACACGGTCCTCTGCACTGCTGCAGCCTGCCGCTTTTGTGTTGAAAGAGTCTGCGCACGCGGGACGACCCGCGCTGTCGTAACCATTCCATAGTGGGCAAACCATGTTCCCTGGGTTGAGGAACCGATCGCTCTGGACTTTGGTCGCGTACGCTGGATCGATTTTACATGTACGAATTGAAGCTCCAAGACTTATATTTCCTGCCATTATACTTTTTATTAAATAGATATTTTTATAGGATCTTGACTCAAAAAGATTAGAGTCCGTTCAAAAAGATGAAAACATAATTTGAAAAATAATATGTTAATATAAAATGGATTGTACCAGTTACAAAAGAAACATTGACCCAGATACAGGGTTAAAGTATACAAACTCTAAAAGCGATCAACTGAAAATGTTAAGAATTGCTAGAGAGCGTGATCCATGCGGCGAATTTAAACGGAATCCTTGTGTGAATCCAGAAACAGGTCGACCTATCTCTCCTACGAGTGTTACTCATAAAAGGTTAACTGAAGCGTGCAAAGGGCGCAGAACTCCTAGCCGTAGCCGTAGCAGTAGCCGTCGTAGAAGCAGCAGCCGTCGTAGAAGCAGCAGCCGTAGCAGCTGCACAAGCCGTAGCAGCAGCACAAGGCGTAGCAGTAGCACAAGGCGCAGCCGTAGCCGTCGTAGAAGCGCTGGTCGTAGAAAACCAAGCCGTAGCCGTAGCAGTAGCCGCGGCCTTAGAAGCATCAGCCAGATGAGAGGTCTCAGCAGAAGCAGAAGCAGAAGCAGCAGCAGAAGCACTAGCCGTAGCGTTAGTACTGCTACTACTGACAAAGACTTCTTTACCTGCACCAGCGCCCCTTCCAAAAGCAGCTTCAGTAGTCTCTTTTCTCATAGAGGTATGGTACGTACGAAGAATAGTACATTGTTCATACCCAAAAAAGCCAAGCTTTATTATAGATATTTAAGTATTGATATTAGACCTGGATGGAAACAGTTTAAAATTTTTAAACCAGATCAAGGTGTAATTTTTGATATGGCTGATAGTGACATTGGTTTAATCTCGAAAAAGAAAAACTGGCAATTAACTTACATTAGAGATGGTTTTTCTATAATAGAACACCCGTACGTGCTTGAACCTTGTGCAAATGATCTAGATGATGAAGATGATGATGAAAAGGACAAAATAACTATCAAATGGGATGAGCCAACGCATGCTGAACGAGTTACTGACTACATATATGTTCTGAGAGCTGCGACTAGGGAACTGGTTGGAGTTGAATTTAGATTTAATTTCCCCATAACTTCTTACGGTCTCGAACAAGAGCTAGAATGTGACGAAGGAATGTATAATTTAATGTTTAATCAGTATTTCAAGCCTCACACATGCGGTGTTTTTAGAGTATTAGAAGGTGTGCTGTTCACAGTAGGTCAAAACAAGTATGAATTTGCAAGGCACCTATTTGATTTCAATAATAAAAATTTCCCTGATAGAACGTTCTACCGACACGCCCGCGAAAGCGAAAGCCCAAGCGAATGCGAAAGCGACTATTAAGAAATAGGATCAGACATAGTAATTCGGCATATCGCAACACAACATCAGTTGTTCAAAATTCATTACCCCTAGGGGTAATGAATAGAGACTCGCTCGACTAGCCCATTCAAGTTGAAATCTAGTCTAAGGAGAATAAGTACTATAAATGAACTCGATATGTTTGACCACTCGGTAACGATTTCAAATGAACTCGATATGTTTGACCACTCGGTAACGATTTCAAATGAACTCGTCACGTTGGAACCCATGTATTTGGATCCATTTATAATCAAACATCTCAGTGAAAAACTGTGCAAGATCAAAGTTGGTACATGTACCAAAGAATATGGGTTTATTAAAGGTATTAAGATTACTAATGTAAAACCTGCTGAGATCTCAATGGCTGATGGGAGCACACGCTTCTCAACAACATACATTATCAAATCAATCCTCCCCACAGTTGGAAAAGTCTACACGGCTAAGAGTGTGACAGTAATCAATCACAACAATGTATGTTGTGTTATAGCAACGATAGATGATGCATGCGGGGGTAATCCGTTTCAGATATTCATCGTCAATGGAATAAGCAAAGGTCCCAATTATAAGTTTGAGTCGTGTAAGTGCGTGATCCCCATTTCAGACAAACCCAAGAAATTAGTTTTATGGAATATCATCGTAGAGACTGTACAATATCATCAAAAACAGTTCATAGTCGCTGGTAAACACATCCATGACTATAACCTTAGTAAAGATCCAAAGATAAAAGATGATAAAAAGGGTTGTGCAAAGACTGAGGTAAAGTAAGAATGATGGATAATTATACGAATGTCAGAAAATATACTACGCTGATGCTCACTAGACGAAATTATTCTATTGGACAATTTACAGACGTAGATGAAAATGGTGTGTCAGGTAAAAAACCACGATTGTACGTAACCAAACCTAACGGTGAACAAGCAGTTGTCTTTTTTATACATAAGAGAAGCAAAACAGATAAGGTAACTATCAACGTAGTGAAGGTTATCATTTCTATGGCACAATCAATCTCACATATAATTATCGTACATGACACCGTTCTCACATCTGACGCTAAGCAAAATGTAACCAAAGACGACGAGACTAGTATCCATCAGTTTGAGACGTTCACATTTGACGAACTCAGCTACGATCTATTAGAGGTAATAAAATGCACTCATCCAATCACATTCCTCGAAAATACACCTTATGAAGCTAACAAACTACCCATTTTGTTATCAACGGATCAATTAGCAAGGTATTTGAGAATACGCCATGGTGACATAGTAAAGGGTATGTTTGGAGATGATATAATCACTATCAGGCGATGTGTCAGCTTATAGCTTAACATTTTTTCATCATAACCTTTAGAGGTTATGATATTACAGCGAGCAACATTATTCAGACCATGCGCAAATATTTGTCACATTGACAGTTGGCCTGGTATTTGGGATAGTAGACGCGAGACTGCCAGCTGGTATTGGGATAACGGCACGTGGAGAAGTTGCGTGTATGGCATGATACATCTGGATAACAAAGAGAGGTGGGTGGTTTGTTTTCAGTACGAGGTGATAAATAACCAATCTTGTAGTAATCCATCTTAGGAGTCATTGTATCAGACATTTTAAGTATATGATATTTTTCAAAAGCCTAGCTGCAATCTCTATCTTTAATCTTTAACTTTGAAAAATGGCACTAAGTTATTCAGGAATTGTCAATTACGGTAAGGTTACACTTCCATCTGTTGAGTCCTGGGGTACCAACATGAACATTATAAAGGATCCACCCAAGTCGGTTCACACACGCAAGATCGACCGAGTAGGTGCGACTTCAGCCATAACTAGCGCTGTTGATGAAAGCGGGGACCGGTTCTGCGAGGCCATCAACTACTACGCGAGGGGTCAGAACCCAATGGTCAGCGTCTCATACGGTCAGGGTCAGAAAAAGAGTAGTATAGGAGGTGGTGAGGCTTTCCTTCCTTACAGGGTGGCTAGGGAAGGAGCATTCAGACCTCCTATCTGGAGACAGGAAGACTTACTACCACTCTCAAGAATGCCCAGGATTTGGACAGAGGTTGGAACGCAACCATACAAACCTATCTTTACTAAAAGAATCAGGAATTGTGGGACAGTTGATGACACGCGTGAAGTCAAGAATCATATGCTCAATGTTTCATGCGTTGCTTCAAAGACTGTGGCCGCGTACCCAAACACTAATCAACCCGACATGAAGCCGGGTATACTAAGAGACCCGCTCGCCCCAGGGCAAGTGGGTTCTTCCAAATCTTGTGAAGCAAACAATTCTGAGATTGCGCAACGAAATGACCAGGGGCCTATATTGCTTGCCCCGTCTCGTCCTATCGCTTCTGGAGCAACTAATCCGGGAAGAATTAAAGAAATACCTGTAGTTTTCAATAATGTCAGACTTGATCAGAATCATCCAACTGCTTCTGGAGCAACTAATCCGAGAAGAATTAAAGAAACACCTGTAGTTTTCAATAATGTCAGACTTGCTCAGAATCATCCAACTGCTTCTGGAGCAACTAATCCGAGAAGAATTAAAGAAACACCTGTAGTTTTCAATAACGTCAGACTTGCTCAGAATCATCCAGCCACCAACGCGATGACCAGCTTTGCTGCTCCATCACTCTCGGGTTACAATCAAACTGAACAACAGTACAATCGCCTACAAACGAGAACATCACGGGGAGGATTTGACGGGTGTCAAAGTATACCGAGTGTGAATATGAACAATCAAATGAAAACATTGACTAGGGTCAGATAGTTTTACGATTTGAATAAATAACATGAAAAATCAAACATAAAGATAATTACGAACATTAGAATGAGATGGCTAAATCTACCACAAATTGTAGTTGTTGTACCCTTCACAGTTGGGATTACCAACCACCTGTAAACGATCGTAAACGTCTCTATGACTTGCCTAAGGCTGGTGCAATTCTGATATATAACGGCCGAGTACTCATCGTTCAGTCGAGAGGGAAAAAGTGGGGCTTCCCGAAAGGGAGTTTTGAGCGAGGTGAGTGTGCAACCCAATGCGCGACCAGAGAGGTACTTGAGGAGACATCATTTAATATCAGATTCAAAGAGGACGATTCAAATGTCAAATATAATAGGACCACATTCTATATCAAACATCTTGAAAGGAAGCCTCCCAGTATTAATCATGGTTTCCTCAAAAAGCCAGGTAACGATTGCACAGGAATAGGATGGATACGTTTAACATGTCTTAATAAACAATCAAAACTTAATGGATCCATTAAGTTCAACATAGGCGTGCGTAAATTTGTTAGTCAATATATAAACCCAAGGTAAAGCTCGTTTACAGTTCCATATCCAAATAGGATATGGAATATATTAAATCAAAACGTGTCGGGTACGAGCTCAAACAATGCATTGATCTGCAGGTCGTGATTGGGTTCTCCCGGTGGTATGTTATCTTCAAGTATAGTTTGGAATGTCTCCCCTGTGCTGTTCAAAGTGATCCTAAGTTTAAGATTGGAATCCAATCTGAATCTGACCGTCTGCGTCATGTTGTCACCCTCAATTGCAATAAATTCCTGCTTCTCAGGGTCGTTGATATCCTTCACAGTAGCTCTAAACATGGCCCTGACTGCGTATGGGTTGTTTGAGAAAATATTGAGTGTATTGCTGCTTGACGGGTCTATGTTGGACAGCTCTACGTAAAAGTAGTTCTGGAACGCGGTCTTACCACCGTTGCCGATGGCCAAGACTTTGTTTGGTAGTACAAGCCTGTTGAGACGTATATTAAAAACTGGAATCTCCTGACTCAAGTTGAGACGCCATGTTAACGGGTTGGCGTTCTCAAATCCAAACTGCATGAGCTCAAAGTCTAGACCCGCTGTGCTCGCGGTGAATGGTGGGAATACAGTCGCTGTCTGCGTAGCACCGTCATAACTGATGATGCGTCGCACTTCACCCTCAGGAGCAGTGACCGTGTTATTGTACAACGTCTGAGGAATTCTGAGAAACCAACTCTGGTAAAAGTTGTCCACATTTATAGCAGACGCTCCAGTGAGAACGACCTGATTTGTGGTTGACGCCCCACCTGCTGTAAAGATGTAGTTGGGGAATGTGTTTCTGATTGAATAGTTGTGGAAGCGTTGCCACAAGAATGCGGGATCTCCACCCACGCTCAGTATGCCTGTCTGGTTGTCGTACGCGTTCACTGTCCGCCATTCGTCAAGAGTCTCGTTGTAAATGATCTTATTCACGTAGTCCTGTCTATTATCCGATCCAGCAGGAACAAAAAGGTACATGGCTGTGGGATCCGTCGTATCACTCGGATCGACGATGAAGAAAAAGTCGCCAAAATTAAATTGAAAGGTGTCGTCGCTTAATGTCACCTGACCCCTACCATTCCCCAAGTAGACATACTCGAGAATACGAGCAAACTGATCAGGTTGAGATGAGTTTCTGAAGATGGCATATTTATAATAATTATATCTCTGTTGTAGAGTGGATGGCGCCACTTGTCTAAACTCAATCACGTTCTTTGAGTTTGCGTTTCCGAGACCCGTGCTGAGAATCTGACCCTCAACGCTCTCATTACCAAGCGTGTTCACGTCAAAGTAACCACCTGTCCACTCATTTACGGGACATGCCACGCAAATGGGGTCCTGGGCCTGGTCGCCCTGTGGGCGACCAGATTGAGACAAGGCTATTTCAAATTCCCCGGGGTTAGGCCACCGAGTCCTATTTCTGAATGTCGAATCTAGCTCAAGATAACTAGCCATTTTTAGTCTAAGAGGAGAAGTTTATATGGTTTACGGATTGTCTTTCTGATGTAAAATGAAGGAGGAAAATGTCAGAAAGATGCTTGAAAATATTGCTAATGACATTGTTTTACTATTACACGTCAGATTAGGGTCCGAATTGACAGAATCAGACCTAGCATCGCTTAGTGAAGAGGTTATCAATGTTATTAAGAATGTGACACATCCGGATGACACCGAGGAATCGGACATGGAGGTTGATAAAGTAGAAGGAAAGTTGGAGAAAATGAAAAATAGTATAGACTACATTAACTACAAGTGTTCTCAGATTGAAAAGCTGTTGCGTGCGTGCGACCGCCAAGCGGGACAGAGGGACCGTCTATTCAGAGATAGGTCCCCTTTAAGAAGAATGTTTGGTAGATGAATTTTTCTACTCAATAGCTATTGAGTAGAGTAAGAAGTATATCAAAGAAGCAATGAAGAAGTTAACTACTCGATTTGTACTTGATCATATTGATGAACAATTTATGATAGGCATCAACGCAATGTATTGGATGGGATCGACATACTCATCAATGAATCACGTGCTTGAGGAAAACGAGTTCCCCGTGTTCTCTGAAGTGTTTTACAGAAGTTATGGATCATTCTCACCGGTCAATACCGACATTGCCATCAGAGAAATACAAGAAGAGCACTGTAGCATAGACTACCTCGACTCAAACATTCTATGGGGTGACTTTGTAATGGATGTCATAGGATTCTTCCATCATAGCAATTGCATTAACGAGGTGAAGAAGGTGATTAAGGATAATTTTGTTGATCATTATGAATTTACGGCATCAGATAACGACTCGGAACAAAAAAATATAGCAAAGAAGATCTTTGATGAATACAACGATATGCGAATGCTTGTATTCTTTGAATTCAAAGAATACATATATGAATGGGGTATGGCATCGTAAACTAAAACATCTAGTGTATACAAAAAATATGAACGTATTTAATAAGATAGGTAGAATGTTGACATGTATAGTATCACCTTGTTACTCAAAAGAATTTGTTTTTGTAGACGATTACCAGGACGATGACATGTTTAACTGCGAAAACACTTATAAGTATAACTATGAATATAACATTTACAACCACGCCCTTTATTATGAAGACCCACATGCCCTTATGATGTCTGAAGTTTAATATAGTTATAACCACTAGTGGTTATAACATTTTCATTTTTCACACCCATTCGTAGTCAGCCATCTCTTTCTCAAAATCAATTAATTGATTCGGCATGAGGTTCTCCATCAGTAATCGTTCCCCGTCGCTGTTGGTTGCTGTATGGTCGTTAAGCATATCCTCAAATTCTTCAGGGATTGGAATCTCACTCCTGAAGTAATATGAAATGATTTCTCCGTTATCGAGCTTTGACCGACACATGTCAGAGTAGTACTTGTGGCTAGGTAGGTAGATAGGTCTGTAGTCTTCAAAGTACTTGTCGAGGACCACTTGCCAATTCATGCACACGTTGTAAGGTATAGTATCAAACGTGTTGAAAGACGATCCACTGTCGTCCGTTATCCACTCTGATTCATAGTGATCACAGAACCACTTGTATCGCCAATTGTAGAGCTTAATAGCGAGATATTTATCAAAAACATCTTTAATGTCCGCCAGGTTGTCGAGTAATTGATTTGCATGTTCATGCAAATCACCCATGTACCTGCGTTCTCTATTAAGCACGCTGTTTTTATTTTTATGCATGTTGTTTACCTAAAAGAATGATTTGGTTGTTTAAAATTCAATTTATTATGGATGTTTCTACGGAGATGGGCCTTGAATACGATCCTCTTCATCCAAGCCATGAAGTGGTGAGCTGTACCGGATCTAGATTTGGTGATGACCTTGATGAGACCCTGGTATGTGAAGAAGAGTCGTTTCTTATGTCCTTTGGTAGATGGAGATTCTATTCCCAATTGCCCTGACATGGAAAAAATTTATTAAATTCAATCATGCTCAACCCAACCACAAAACTTTTATACAACTTTTCAACCACATGTTCAACCATGCATTTCCAACTGAACCAAAAGGGACAAACCCAAAAGGGAATTTACTATATGAATTTCTTCTTTGAATCTGAAGTTGGATTCAAAGAAGAAAACAACATGAATAAATGGGTCATTACGAGTAGAATCTCAGTCTTCATTTTTATTATAACCTCTTTCATTTTAGACGCCATCAAGTAGGTTCTCCATTTCCAACACTCGCTACATCTTTCCCCTTCACGCTTCACTTCGTACACATGCTTTTAAAAGTTATCATCGAAAACCAACTTTCCCCGTCTCCTTTCACCAGAGATGACTCCGCCTTTCTTGTACTCGCTAACTCTTTTCTCAAAAAAGTTGGTCTTACCCTCTAAACTGATCATATCCATAAAATCGAACGGGTTCTTTGTATTAAATTCCTTTTCACATCCTACTTGCAACAGGAGCCTATCTGTTACATATTCTAGGTATCTTGTCATGAGATTAGTGTTCATACCTATTAAACACACGGGTAGCGACTCTGTGATGAATTCACGTTCTACCTCGAGAGCCCCAAGTAAAATCTCCTTGACCCTATCTTTACTCAATTTATTTACGATATGATTCTTATACAGGTTCACGGCAAAGTCACAGTGAAGCCCTTCATCCCTGGATATAAGCTCATTTGAGAATGTTAGTCCAGGCATCAACCCTTTCTTTTTGAGCCAGAAGATGGAACAAAATGATCCTGAGAAAAAGATACCTTCCACCGCGACGAAAGCAATCAGGCGCTCGGCGAACGACGCCGTATCTTTATTTGTCCATTTCAGAGTCCATTCCGCCTTCCTTTTGATGGCTGGGAACATCTCAATTGCACTGAAAAGGGTACTCTGCTCATCGCGGTCTGTAACGTACGTTTCTATGAGTAGTCTGTACGTCTCACTGTGAATCGTCTCCATGGCGATCTGGATAGCGTAGAAGGCCCTGGCATCCGGGTATTGAACCTCGTTGTAGAAATTGTTAACCAAATTTTCATTCACTATACCATCGCTTGCCGCAAAGAATGCAAGAACATGCTTGATGAAATAACGTTCGTCATAATCAAGTTTTGCCCAGTGAGACAAATCCTGCTGAAGATCAATCTCCTGAGCGGTCCAAAATGCAGCCTTGTGTTTTTGATAAAATTCATCAATATCCTCATGTTCAACAGTGAGCACAAACCTGTTTTTATTCTCTTCTAATATGGGTTCCATCGCTAGTTCCGTCATCTTTTATACTACATACTTTCTTTATAACTATAATTAACAGCTGCTCTTTTAAGCAGTACATGTAAGGCAAGAGTCCTCACAATCGGGTCGAACCGTTACCTTTACAGCGTTCATTGCACTCTTAGTTCTCAAGTAATACATGCCCGTTTTCAAACCCTTACTCCACGAGTACATGTGCATCTTCGACACAAGGTCAATCCCAGGTGACTCTAGGAATAAATTCATAGACTGGGATTGATCTATGAAGCGCCCCCTATCAGCAGCCATGTCTATCACGTCCTTCATAGACACCTCCCACACGGTCTTGTAAATTTCTTTCAATTCATCAGGTATATCTAGGTTTTGAACCGATCCGTTGTCGCGCATTAATTGTTCCTTCATATCTTCATTCCATAAATCCAACTCTGTCAACTCATTAACGAGATGCTTGTTTGTCACTATGAACTCTCCTGAGAGAACTCTCCTCGTGTACATGTTAGATGTGAAGGGTTCAAAGGAGTCATTGTTTCCCATAATCTGAGCCGTCGAAGCCGTGGGCATCAGTGCTATCAGCAACGAGTTACGAACCCCGTCACTAATAATACGGTGGCGAAGATTATCCCAATCCCATCGCCCGCTTAATTTGGTATCTCCATCCCACATGTCAAACTGAAACAGACCCATTGACAGAGGTGACCCGTTAAACGTTTCATAAGGTCCATCTCTTACAGCCAACTCATGAGACGCTGACAACGCAGAGAAATATATAGTCTCAAATATTTCTCTGTTAAGAGTTTTTGCCTCTTCAGATGAGAACGGTAATCGTAGTAGCGCAAACACGTCGGCAAGACCTTGCACACCCAATCCCACCGGTCGATGCTTCATGTTTGACCTCCGTGCTTCAGGTAGAGGATAAAAGTTCCTATCAATCACTTTATTGAGGTTGCATATCACATCGTTTACAGCCACGTGGAGTAAACTATGCGAAAACTCATTAGTGCTGGTAACAAACTTGGGGAGACAAATTGATGCTAGGTTACATACAGCAATCTCATCCCTGTCGGTGTATTCGCATATCTCTGCGCATAGGTTTGACGATTTGATCGTTCCTAGGTTCTTCTGATTACTCTTAGCATTGCATGCATCCTTGTAGAGCATGTATGGAGTCCCAGTCTCGATTTGAGAGTAGATAATTTTGAGCCATAGATCTTGGGCATTAACTATTTTTCTCACCTTAACCTCATCCTGTTCATACTTGGTATAGAGCTGTTCAAACTGATCACCGTATGAATCATACAAACCCTTGCATTCATTAGGACACATGAGAGCCCACGTCCCGTTTTCCTTCACGCGCTTCATAAAGAGGTCGGGAATCCAGAGAGCGTAGAACAGGTCTCTAGCTCTATGTTCTTCTGATCCAGTGTTCTTCTTCAGGTCTAGAAAACTGAAAATGTCCGCGTGCCATGGTTCAATGTACACGGCAAACGACCCCTTGCGGCGCCCGGCCTGGTCTACGTAGCGGGCTGTATTGTTGTAGACGCGAAGCATCGGTATGATACCGTTTGATACACCGTTCGTACCGCTGATGTAGGACCCCTCGGATCTGATCTTTTGCGCGGCGATGCCTATACCACCCGCGTACTTTGATATCTTTGCGCAGTCGGCTAAAGTCTTGTAAATACCATTGATACTATCCTCGTCCATGTCCAGTAGGAAACAGGAAGACATTTGAGGGTTCGGTGTCCCTGCGTTGAACAATGTGGGTGTGGCGTGAGTAAAATACTTGTTACTCATTGACGTGTAACTATGCTTTGCCGCGGCCAAAGCATTCCCATGAATACCTAGTGATACGCGCAACAACATGTGCTGCGGGCGCTCAACGACGCGGTTATTAATTTTTAGCAAGTATGATTTCTCAAGAGTTTTGAAACCAAAGTAGTCATAGTCGTAGTCCTTGTCGTAGTCGGGCCAATTGTTGATAACATCCTTATTCTCCATGACCAGATCGTACAACTCTTTGCTTATAAGGGGTGAATGATTGTTTGTCTTTGGGTTGATGTAGTGGTAGAGATCATGTATAACATCTGAAAAGAGACGGTTGGTCTCTTTATGTAGGTTGGACACGGCGATGCGCGCCCCCAGTTTACTATAGTCTGGATGAATAGCGGCCATCGTGGCAGCAGTCTCTGCGGCGAGCATGTCAATGTCTACCGTAGTAACACCGTCATAGAGACCTTCTACTACTTTAATCACCACCTTCATAGGGTCCACCATAGGGTTATTAAGAGAGGGTTCCTTTGAATATAGGGAGTTGATCCTTTTACTGATCTTTTCGAGCTTGATGCGCTCACGTCTTCCATCTCGTTTTACTACTTCCATGATCTTTGTATTTCTACATGGTATCCTCAAATCGTTTTAAATGCATCCCGTAACGTGTTCCCAGTTGTCATGTAATTCCTAGTAAATTACTCGCAGAGTTCAAGTAAGAAGAAATTGAAATTAACTTGAAAATATAATGATTAAAAGTAATAGTACCAATTAATATGGCTTTCATCACCGAGACTTCGGCGTACTTCGTCAACAATCAATGTCTCTTCGGGGCCTACCCGACTCAACATCAAATTCACCTACTGGAAGGATGGGGTGTAGACATAGTAGTCAACCTCACCAGAAATGATGAGAAAAAGATACGACCTTATAAAACCAACGTTAAAGTCATTCAATTTATTATACCTGATCAAAGAGTACCTGCGAATGTACGTGAGTTTTGCGCTTTGGTTATCCATCTCACACGTGAGATTAATGGCGGTAAAAAGATATATATTCACTGCAAGGGGGGTCATGGCAGGTCTGGATTGCTCGTGTCTTCAATCCTGTGTTATCTGCACAGGATTACCCCTAGAAATTCATTCATTATGACGTCTGCTTATCATGCTACGCGACCAGTTCATTCATCAAAACCAAAGAAGAACGAATTCTGGAAGAATAAGGGTTCAACCATGACAAAGGAGCAGAGCAGTTTCGTCATGATGATTTTTCAACAATATAAAATATCCAAAGATTCCCCCTTCACTAAAAAAGACGAGTGGTTGTCAGGAGTGTATGACTCATTCTTGATGAACACGTATTTAGGTCCTATGCATGGCGAAAATGGTAAAAATCTCGAAGCGTACAGAGATTCACTCATTGAAAATATGATGGTTTACTCGTAACCAGGTTATTTTGAACCATGGTATTTTACATCTGTTACCTCTAGAGGTAACAGACAACACGTACATTAGTTCATCCGTTCATATAACCACTGATAGAATTTACGCTTCGCTTTAATTAGTTCTATGTTTGGCTCATCACCATCCTTCTCCTTCACGTAATCTATCAGATCTTTTAGGGTAATGATTTCGCTGTCATCACTGCATCGTATTTTGAAGCACACGGAACATGTTTGATCATCCAACAAATTGCTATCCGCTTGTATAATCTGTTGTTCCTTGCGACCCCCTTTTTTAACACGATATCTATGAGAACATGGTACATGTACAGCAAACAGATGACCAAGCCTGTAATGTTTATGAAGTTCCCTCTCAATATGTTCCAATTCGTCAGATCCGTATGATCTATTCATCATGGTTGGTATTTACTACTATGAAAGATATTAATTTCACTCTAAGAAACAAGTCTGCGTCAATAAATGAATCAAACAGAGCACATGATACGTGAGCTGCGATGGAAAAAGCTATACTATTTAGCCACTATGCTTGGAAGGGAATTTCTAAAAGTGTACGTTAACTCTAACATCATCAAGGAGGAGATGGCTCTGTCCTATTACTGGATGGACGACTCAAACAACCTAGAAAACAAATACAAAGGGAACCGCCTCTTAAACGAGATTGAGGAGAGTAGGCATGGGGATGAGGAAATTATGAACAGAATCCAATTCAACAAAAAATTCTTCATGCAAGTTATCGACAAACATGAGGAATTGCGCCCTTACAAATCGTACAACGTTTCCCTTTGTAATCTTTTACCCCTTGTCACATTCTCAATTACTACATGCAGACGTTTAGATCTGTTCATAAGAACAATGACTGGTTTTCTAGAGAATTGTTTAGACAGACATCTTATTTACCGTTGGATATGCGTAGATGATAATTCAAACGATGAGGATAGGCAGACGATGAAGGAAATGTTTCCTTTCTTTGAATTCGTATGGAAGACATCAGAGCAGAAGGGTCATTCAGAAAGCATGCAAATCATAACAAAAATGATCAACACCCCTTACCTTATTCATATTGAGGACGACAGGATGTTGTTGGACAAGCGTCACTACATTAAGGATATGATTGATATTTTCGATCATGATGTGAATATTGGTCAAGTCGCATTCAATCACAACTATGCAGAGACTATAAATGACGACATTAAGGGAGGTAATCTCAATAAAACGACAAACAACGTTTTCTATTACGAGCACGAGTACTGTCCAACCGATGCGGATAAGGTACTTTTCTACAAAAAGTATGATAGATGTGTTTCATGTAACTACTACCCCCATTACACATTATCACCTAGTATGGTCAGAACATCCATATTCAACAAGGTTACATTTAAAAAGGAAAAATCATTTGAATTTAACTTTGGATTAAGATACGTCGCAGCCGGGTTCAAAACGGTCTTTCTACCCGGGTTCCATTTCAAGCACATAGGACGTCTGACAAGTGAAATGAACGACTTTGACAAGTACAATGCTTACGATCTACTCGAAACGGAGCAATTTGAAAAAAAGACAGTATACAAGTCGTTCTTCATCAACCTAGACAGGCGACCTGACAGAATGGAAATTATCGAGAAGCAGCGTCGGAATCTACCAGCAGACATGGAGCGCTTTAGTGCATATGATGGGACTAAACTGATAGTGAATCCAAGGCTCAGGTCTTTATGTAGGAACGGTAATTACTTCATGCGACCAGGTGTCATCGGCTGCGCTCTATCCCATTTGAAACTGTATGATCAATTGTTACATCATGAGCATGTGAATGTAAATGGGTACGTTATTTTCGAAGATGATGTGAGCGCGGATGAGAATTTTCTCAAACGAATGAACAGGACGTTTACCATCATTGAAAATAAAAGAGAGAAAGCAGATTTGATATTCTTCGCCACGGTGCCCAAATTCTTTAACGCTAATCTTTTCTCAATTAAAGGGATAGTGAGGAAGAGGACATTTGAGGAGATTAACGATGACAGTGTGGGTGGTACAGGATGTTATTACATCTCAAGGCGTGGGGCCAAGGCTGTGTTTGATTATATAGAAAAGTGGACTCTGGATGTTGCTATAGATATCGTCCTGTTTAGACTGGCTCCCGAGATTGTCATATTTTTTGTACAACCACCCATTATCAGCCAATGCAACACGAACAGCGCGTCTGACGTGCAAGCGGATTACTATTCAAAGTCATACGAGGACATTTCTGAAATTGGTTGGGACAAACACATCATTTACAACTCTGATGGAAAAATGGACTTATTTGAACAATTAGAATGGAAAAATGGAGACGTGAAAGCATAGATGCAATCACAAGACGCATAAAGATGTGGGTGATGGGGTGTCGCAGAGTGCATTATCCCACGCTCCGTATTGTAGATTCTTGGAGCATTTATTCATGTTCTTTCTCAGCGCAGAGATGGGACTCTCACTCTCGTTAAATCCCGAGTAGTCGAAGTGGACCGGTCTACCATGGAAACCCTTACCACAAGCGACCTGAGACATCTCCTCATTACTTACACCCTGGCATAGGGATTGAAGATACGGGTTTGAGGTGAACGTGTACGGCCCTCCTGGGCATCGTTTGGACACGCACGGAGAAAAGAGTTGCGTGTTGTAACTTTCACCTAATCGTGCGTAGGTTGATCCGCTAGAATATCCTTCAATTAAACTCTGATAAAGCCAAATCCCGCCCACTATGACGATGGCAACTATGATAAATATCAAAATACCCATTTTGAATGACTCTAGATTTTTCTGAAGAGTGACTAGTGTTTTTTGAGATGACATTTACCATTTGAATTTCCATGTTATGCGCATATAATATACTAATAAAGTGAAATGGGTATTAAACATTTCTACAGTTGGTTCAGAAAGTGCCAACAACTAAAGCAAAGCATATCATCATCGGTTCCAAATAACGTGGATTACCTGTTGATAGACATGAATGGCGTCATTCATGAGGCAGCCCAACGTGTGTACAAGTATGGCAAACATGCCCCTAGGAAAACAGAGATTATCATTCCTAAACGTTATATGAAACATGTTAAAACTAAAACGGTGGAATCCAAGCCAACCGTTAACGAACTCTACGAATGTGTCAAATCGGAAGTTAATTTTATCGTGAACGTGATAAACCCCAAGAAGACTATATTTTTGGCAATTGATGGTGTGGCGCCCATGTCTAAGCAAAACCAGCAACGACAGAGACGATTTAGGGCCGCGAAGGAACGTGATGAAAAGAAGAATGAATCGTTCGACTCGACATGTATCACCGCGGGCACGTCGTTCATGAAGGATCTCTCTGAATATTTGTTCAAAGACGAATGGATCAATTGTAAAAACCCAGTTGAAATAATCATCTCAGATGATTCACAACCGGGTGAGGGTGAGCACAAGCTGATGGATTGGATCAGACATAATGATGACGTGAATGAAGGCATTTACTGTGTGGTGGGAATGGATGCGGATCTGATCCTGCTATCATGTCTACTCCCCCGGACTAACGTTTACATTATGAGAGAGGACGATAGATCATGTAAGAAACAATACGACTACATAGATATCAACAGAGTCAGACAGGACCTTCCGGTGAAAGTGAATGATCTAATCATTTGGAGTTGCTTTATCGGCAACGACTTTCTTCCACCCATCCCTTCTCTTGAGATAAAAGAGAGCATCCCCGAGACCGGAGCGATGGACTTCTTTTTTGAGAACTACAAACACCCCCTGGTGACTGAGAAGGGATTCCTCAACCCGTATGAGATCATTAGACTTCTGAAGCTTGTTAGAGACAGGGAGCAGGATATAATGAAAGCACGTCACATGGACGAGAGTAGCAAAGACGCTTACAATAAGCGATTCCCTAATCCACTCTGGGATGGGGATATTGTCAACTACAGGATAGCTTTCCAACAAAAGATTGCCAAGTACTATCAGAAGCCTTTCTCTGAATCTGAGCTAGTCAATGCGTTCATGAAGACGGTTCAATGGGTATATTTATACTACACTAAAGGTATCGCTGCGACTCAGGATTGGAATTGGTTCTTTCCCTATCATTACGCTCTTCATGCTGACTTATTTGTTGAAATCATGACAGAACAACCATTCATCTCCTACGCGTTTAAGAAAACGAAACCATCACATCCGTATGAGCAACTACTCAGGGTGATTCCACCATCGAGCAAGTACCTCATTCCTGAGCACTTGCACGATCATGTTGATCGACTAGCCGAAAAGTACACGCTGTTTCATGTCGACAAAGCAGGTAAGCGTCAGGAGTGGGAGGCCACTACTATCGTTGACTTCGTAGAGGTGGATGGAATAATCAATTAAAGAATATGAATAAATTATCACCAAGGTTAAATTATTTACAGAAATGTTTTGAGTTAAAGTTATTCAAGTCCTGTATAAAAGTTGATATCTCACTTTGCGTAAATATGGAAGTAAAAGTAACTGATACAAATATGTATTCCAACAATAATAACGCTACAAGCATGGAGAACATTTTCTCTATGGAAAACGAAAACGGAGACATGGACAATGTTTCTCTGTACGAGGATGATGAGGATGCATTCAGTGATGTCAATTACGATTCAGATGAATGCTCCTACAAACTCTCAAAGGGAAAGTTTGCAGATGAATCCGAGGATGAATTCTGGGAGGATGAGGACGAAGAAGATGTTGAGATGTCAAACGAAATACGATTACGGCTCCTTAACGAAAAGGATAAGTATCAATTGGAGGGTTTGTCGGTATTGCAAGGTAAGCTAAATTGGCTTGATAGGGTACCCGTTGGTGAATCTACATTGGTAGACACTGACGAGTATCCTATTTTGGGTGCCATCGCCACCGGTGCTCCCAGGCAGTGCAGTAGTAAGGAAAATAATGGCAAAAAGAATACCTCCAATCGTATTCTCAACAGATCTCCTGTCAAGTACATACCATCTTGTATCAATGTGAGTGTGGGTAAAAAGACCCACATTCAGGTTGAGCCGGTCTATTGCAAGACCGTTCAAGAAGGTGGGCAGTGTGCATTTGGGAACAAGTGTAGATTTTCACATGATCTACCTGCGCCCAAGATTGACTACTCTACCAGAATCTGCAACTTTATCAGGAATGGTGAAAAGTGCAAGTTTGGTAGCCGCTGCAAGTTCTCTCATGACATAAACATCCTGAAGAAACGCAAGCCATCAGGCGATCACAAGGAGAGGAAAGTAGGTGTTAAGCCTATGTGCAGGAATGGTATCAAGTGCGAAAATCGCAGATGTACCTTCACTCACCCCTCTGGTCATAAGAAGACCCTGATTACCGAGCAGAGACCCAGGAACAGGACACCCAACTCGTCTCCTCAACAAAAGAATAAGAAGTTTATTCTTTGTAAGAACATGTTCAAAGTGGACTCGGTGATTAGTGTAAACGGAAAGTGTAGTTGGGGAGAAAAGTGTATGTATGCTCACTCTCGTAATGAAGTTGGGGAAACGATCAACAACGACTTGACCCAGTTTCAGTGCTCTTATGGAAATGCATGCGATGGTGTAAAGATACACTTTATTACCAAGAAGGACAAGAATGGTAAGGATAAGAAGACAAGGCGCTACACTAACAGTGGCATCCACAAGTGTTTCAAGATCCATGAAAAGGAGCGTCCATCTGACTACATTATCCGCACGAATAGTCTACGTGCATAGGTAAGGTGATACCAGGATCATATTCCTGGCGGCTTTCATTTTAATTATTCAGTAGCGAGTAGTTTCGAGGTTTATTACTTCGATGTCTACTCGCTACTGGACGGCATAAAAAAACCAAAAAAAATCTCATCACATTATGATGTGCCGAGATGAAATAACTAGAAAATATGAAGTTTAACGGTAACTGTATTAGAGTAAAAAAATAAAGATGGGTATCAAAGGACTTAGAGATTTATTAAAGAAACATCTTTATTCATACGAGGAACGAGTATCTATGAAAGATTTTGAAAACAAAAAGATAGTAATAGACGCATCTTTGTACATTTGCATGTACAAAGCCGCACGTAAGGAGATGTACGAGGAAGCGTTCATGATGCTCTTTTCGGTCCTACTCGAACACAACATTCACCCAACGTTTGTGTTTGACGGACTGTCGCCGAAAGAAAAGAGTAATGAGAAGAAAAAGAGAGCTGAGAAGAAAGAAATGGCAGTTGCCCGTATCAGGAAGCTCGAGGCAGACCTTGAACATTACAATAATACAACTGAAATTAGCAACGAGTTACGTGAAATCAATAAAAAGGTCTGTACAACGCGGATTGTGAGGACCTCACCTGTTGGCGATCCAATCTTCTCTCCCTTAAAAATCAAACAATACATTGATAAGTTACATGACAACATTCTCAACATAACTGACCAGGATTTCAAGAATATAAAAAATCTTCTGACCATATTTGGGATTCCCTACATAACAGCCGAAGGGGAGGCTGAAATCCTATGCGCCGAGCTTGTAAAGAGGGGTATCGCAGACGCGGTTATGACCAAAGATACGGATGTGCTCGCATGTTGCGTTCCTATCATGCTGTATGATGTTGACCTAGCAAAGAAAGAGTTCATTCAAATAAGAATAGAAACCATCTTGTCAGGCCTGGATTTGAATGAGGCGAGCTGGTTAGACCTGTGTATAATGTGTGGTACCGATTTCAACGATAATATCCCTCGCGTTGGACCCATTACGTCTTACAACTACATCAAACAGTACAAAACTATTGAGGCGATAGGTGAGCATGTGACCAAGGTGAATAACAAAACGAAGGAGAAAACCAAGCTCGATATTTCCATGTTGGCTCATGAAAGGACACGTAATCTGTTTAGTTGCAGCACCGTGCCGGATAAGCTCGTCCAAGGGAGTAAGCCCGATATTGAAAAGATAAAGCAGAGGATCTCTGAGAAAAATTTCAACATGTCAATTTTCAACACGATCAAATGTAGACTGGGTGTTAGCGTATTTGAATACATCGACTAGGTGATATCATATTTCACATTCATAACTTCTCGAGGTTATGAATCCTTTAAAAATGTAAGAGGTTGGTTGGCCTCCTATATTTTGTTCGACCTAACGATATTATGGATTAAATCCATCTCACATATTTGAGCCACATTGTCGCAACATAGCTAGAATCCACAGAGTATGATGCAATAGGGTTGTTCACCAAGCATCTATGTATGAAGGTCTTCTCACTATCATTAATAAGTTGAAAAATAACTGCTTTGCACCATCAAAAATGTAAAAATATGGAAACAGATTGTACAGCGAATGGCGTGTTCAGGTATGACCATCGGTTTAATACAGTACATCTCAGTGATTGGGTTCAAATAGTAGATACTTATATGTGCAAACAGAATATAAATTGGAAGACTGTACTTCTTCATCCTGGAACGCTCAACTACGACGGTATGTGTATGTCTATCGGACGTCTCTTTCAGAATCTCACATTTGACGTGGAGGTAGGTGCCAATATCGTCTATGAAGCATGGATAGAAAACTATATCTTCTACATGAAGAACAAACCGTCGACGCGCCGTGAAAAGAAAACCATGCATCAGAGCAAATATACAGATCTCTCCGAGGATGAGAAAGAGAAGAATCGAATCATAACAAGGTTCATCATCAACGATCACATCAATTACCAACAGTTTGTCAATTCATTCACACCTCAGAAGTTGGAGGAACTTGAAGAGAAAACACCCACCTTCCGTTCATCATTAAACCCCCTCTCCGTTCAGCCGACAATCATTGTTAATGATACAATCAAGAATATTTTCAAAAAGACTATATCTGCGTACAAGTTAGCAAGTGGAAATGATTACATTTATGACTATGGTAATCTCAATTGCTACTTGGGACCAACCTCTCAAGTTATGCTAACAACCAAATATCATAATAAACTGGTTGGAGCTCGTGGAGTGGTCATATCAGTGGATGAAGTGCAAGGAGAGGAACTACCTCTGGTTCGTTTCCTTGAAGGAGAAGATATTTATGTCAATTACGTTGATGGGCGTATGCCTCTTATGATGGCCAGTTTTTTACCATTAACCAGCGACATAAAGTTTAAACTTGAAATGTGTCTTATTGATGGAGACCTCATAAAACTACAAGATATGAGCCGCGCCCTTGAGAAGGCGAGGACATTTGACTGCGTTGAAGTGAAAAACATGCCTTCATGGACCCCATGCACAGTACTTGATCTAATCATAGACGTAGAATGGAAAAGGGTTCTTAACGAAGCATTTGAGTACAAACAAGGAAGCGAGTTCCTAAAGGCGTTCAGTTCTCGGTTATTGTCCGAATACGATAGGTCTATCATGCTTCCACCAAAGAATGAAATATTTGCTGCCCTCAACGCGGTCAGTTTTGAAGATGTAAAGGTGGTTATAATAGGAAATGAAACTTATAACAATCCAAAGAAGGCTCATGGGCTATCGTTTTCGTCCGATGATTTGATAAAGTGGGGTAAACATGGAGTGCTATTACTCAACACGTCCCTGTCCACGCTCTTAGGTAAGATCAATTCTCATATGGGGAAGGGATGGGAGAGGATCATTAACGAGATCATTCAACAAATCAACGCGAGGAAGGACAATATCGTGTTTATACTCTGGGGTGCGCTTGCCCAAAAGAAATGCACTTTTATTGATGTGAACAGGCATTGTGTACTTGATAGTCCATTGGATTATGAATGTTTCTGTGATGTAAACAATTACCTCAGGAAGAAGGGTGTTGAAGAGATTAACTGGGAGTGGTAAAGCCAAATGTTAACAAATGTAGTCATTATTATTAATATGCATTATTATATTAACCTTAGTATTAACCTTAGTATTATTAATCTTATTATATGTGATATTTTTATTATACAATATTTATGTTTTTTGTCATTACCTCATGAGGTAATGACACGAGAAATTTATAAATATTTAAATAGGAATAACAGGAATAGTATGACGATGATTGACACGACCAAAAGGGAAATGTTGGATTGCTTCATGTCTATGAAATCCTCTCTTTCTTCGTAAGGCATAACCCTAATGTATCTATAATTAGTGTGATCATTGTAATCATCGAGTCCACGTGTAGGGTTATTGTACATCATTTTTTACAAGTAAATATTTTTATGACCAAAACACTCGCATTTTTAAGTCAATGGCTCAAAAGCATTTATAATAACTTCAACCCATTTCCAAATAACGACTTTATTATTGGCTGTGCACGACTGCCACAGCAAGTTGACATCTGTTTCGAGAGGTGTCCCCTTAGTGAATAAATGATTATGCGTACTTATCATTTCTCTTACGTTATCTTGTGATAGGAAATTTATTACAACTGTGTGCAGTTCATCCTCGTTTAATTTATTCTTGACCTGATGATGGTAGTAGATGAGACGCGTATACACAGTCCTATCATTGTTTTTAAACAACACTAATAATTCATCTATAAACTCAAGCAGTTTGGTCTTGAATATGCGCATTTTGATTGTAATAGAGTGTTTATAACTCCGTTGTGTGTTTAGTTTACGAATATAGAAAAGTTGAATTATGGACAGCTCATGGTCATAATAAATCAAAAATGACAACGCCTCAGATTTGTTCTATCGATGGGAACATCGGTGCAGGTAAAAGCACCATCCTGAACAAACTCAAAGATAAGGGCTACTTGGTTTTTGAGGAAGATCTAAACAATTGGGGTAATTTGCTTGATCGTTTCTATAAGGACCCACGTCGTTGGATGTGCACGCTTCAGATAAAGATTCTAAACTCTATGTATTCCCAGTATGATCATATGCGCAAGACTAAGGGTTCGCAATTCGTTTTCGTTGAACGATCCCCTACATCGTCATTAATCTTTGTCGAGAATGGTGTAAAGTCTGGCTTCCTCACTAATGAGGAGGAAACACTCATCCTCGACATTTACAAACATCTGGGATGGAAGCCTGATATCAGTTTCTATATAAACACGGACGTTGATACATGCTTTGATCGCATGCGCTCCAGGAATCGCGAATGTGAGAAGAATATTAGCAAGAATTACTTAGAATTTCTTCATAGTAGGTACGTCAAGACATATGATGGGCAGGGTAATTCGTATATCATCGAAGGACTGCCATCTGTTGATATTGTGGTAAATACGATCATTGAGAAATTAAATACAAGTTGAATTCAGCTTTGAAAAATAACAACGTTTATGTAATATATCATGGATAGCGGTATCGTACACTCTCAAAATGTATCAAAGAATGTATCAAAGAATGTCTCGGGTGGTTACAAACCAATCCAATCACCTGAAGTGTCAAGCACGACGACGGGCACTCAGGATAAACATCCTATCATATGGGCTGCTTTAACAAGAGTGCGTAAATGAATAAAATTATGTATGTCTTCATAACCCCTAGGGGTTACGAATCTGATATAGAATTTATTCTACATCTTCTTCGAGCTTGATAAGTGGATCGTTCATGTATTTCATGAAACCATCAGGTGTTTGATCATCAGGGATGTGTGCTTTCTTGCGCGCATCCATGTACTTTTCCATGTATTTCTCTTCAAATTCGGGGTTCTTATTCTTCATTTCAATCAACCACTTGACACATGCCTTTTCGTTTTCGACACACTCGGCACGCTTCACGACATGTTGTTCAATGGAGTATCTGAGATGAGCCAGCTTCACTCGGTGGGCAATGTAATTTTCCACGTCTTCGGCGTTGGGGTCCTTTGCAGCATTGGACCTAAGCTCTTCCTCGCGTCTGTTGATTTCGTCCATCTCTTTCTTATCTTTTAATCGTTTGTTTCTCACATTCTGACCTATAGCTTGTTCGGTTTTATCCTGAAGATTAACCTCGATCGTTTCCTCTGCCATACCAACAGGGATAAGAGGGAACGGCGCGCCAATGATACATGTGAATATGGAGTTGGTAGAGTCAATTTCTCTCACTATCTCCTCTGCCCGCTGAGTAGCATCTTGCTGGGTATGATATGCACCCCTGATCTTAGCGACACCCTTCACTATGTGGGTACGGTTCTGTAGTTTCTCTAGCTTTTCCAGTTGATCATCACTCAGACTACTCTTTATCTCTTTAAGAAACTTGTTCATATCTTCATCAGGGGTATCAATGTATGAGAAAAGGGCGAACTTGGGCTCTCCGGGTACCTGTGGGTCAACGAAACGCCTGTTGATTCGAGGAAATACATCAACGCTTTTAACCAACTCATCCTTGGCTAACGCAGTCTGTTCCTTTGTCAGATGTGGTTCGTTTGTTTCACCGGTTTGGTTAAAACTCTTTATATTCTCCATTTTGTTGTGTAAATATAATACATAACCCAGTATGACACGAAAGCTGTATGATTTTATATGACAAGGCTAGCTTCATATAAAAGTATTAATAATGCCAAGGTGCAAATATGCTAAATCGTACTATATTTATATTTATATTTATTTACATCTTTTACCTATTCCTACTAGTTTCAGAACATTAAATTCAACTTATTTGGGCTATAATGAATAAAGATTTCAACTTGTCCAGATGCTCAGCTGACAACTTGTCAAATATATGTTTCATATTTTCATCGAAACATTTGACATAGGGTGCGTACGTAATAGAAAAGTCGTAGTGGGTCAAGTGATTGAAAAAGTCATACTCTGTTGGGATCAAACATGACCGTTGTGTCATTATCATCATTAAGAACTTGTGAAACATGACATGGTTGCTAATGAAAGAAATGTTGTTCATCATGTTTGTAAACGCATCGTAGTGTTTGTTTTGCGAAGCCATCCAAAAACCATGTCTGAACTCGTTCGTATCATAAAACTCGCGATAAAAAGTCCTGAAGATCTTAATCATGTATGCACTCATGGCAGAAATCATGTTGTCCGTCAACATCCACAACTTGTTATCAAGCACCCATAACCTCACACCATCCTCATTTATACTCTTCAAGTTATAGAATGACCACGTGTTTGCTTGTTTTTTACCCATATCTAGGTAGCCTATCGAGTTGTTACGGTAAGGTCCTAGAAGCCCGTGCTCAATCACTTTATCAACTGGTAAGCAGACAAGCGATGGAATGCAACAATGCCTCAAAATATCCTTAAAGTCAAACGGTCTCAATTCGGGTGGTTTCATGTAGCACCTCAAAATCACTTCTCTGGATAACCTATTTAAATCTTCATTGGTTGAAATACACTGGGTTTGTTTAAGGCATCCTTTGTAGAGCGACAGCCTCACGTCGTTGACAGACAGGTGGTCCATGATACGAGAGTGGACCTTGTTAGACTTCCTGAGCATCATAATTTGATCATTCAGGATCTTTTTGTATTCACATATGTCTACCACCCCCAATAAAGCGTTACGTGTAACAGTTAGAGTTGACCATAGCGAATCATCATCCTCTCCATCTTCACATAGTTCTTCAAGAATTACTTCAATGGTTTCAACACAGACTGTCTTAAAGGTGTCAATAGTGTGCGTTTCCAAATTGATAGCTATATGACTTTTTATGTTATTAATCTCTTCATTGATCATGCCCGTGATCATATTCGACATTTGTTCACATTGATGTTTTACGTACTCTTGGTGGTAGTTGATTTTCTCTTCTTCACTAAATACGGTAGGAGCATTTCTAAAATTATTAGGGATCTTGGAACGGTCTATGTTAAACTTGTCTTCATCACCGAGAAACATACTAATAAGTGACCCTGTTGTGTTGGGCTCCTTACCTTCAAGTATAGATTTCTTTTTTATTAACCCTAATAAGATTCCTATCCTAATAACGTCCATTTCAACAATATTCATAGGAATCCCGGTGGCCTTTGACGATGCTTCACGACGTGAGCGACTCTTCTCAGAATATTCCTTCCGCCGCTTCATCTCTTCATCCAGTTTACATAGCTTCTCTTTTTGCTCAGCAGTTAGTTGCAAAGACATCTTTTTTTAAAGACTAATAAGGATGTTTAGATCAGATCCAATTGATATACAGATGTTTGATCAATAAGAACCGTTTATCAATATCTTATGAAAGTAAAAATGGATATATGTAATCAATGGAAAAAGAATAGGTTAATTAACCCAAGGACAAGTCGTAAAATCAAACCAACAGGTAGAGTATACAAAGATCTGGAAGTTGAATGCTCAGACGCTCCAAAACCACCTATCCGACGCGTTCACTACTCGCCCAAATGTTTAAACTGGTACATAAATCCAAACATAAACCCAGACACTGGTAGGATAATTAAGATTGGTGGACCCACATACTTGAAACTTGAGAAAGAGTGTGGAGGATTTCCAACTTTGGCATCTCCAAAGTTGGTTCAAAAAAAACTAGGTTATCCAAAACTAGGGTCTCCAATAATGCTAAGCTCTCCAGGTTGCAGAGGCATTGGAAGACTAGACTCTCCAGGTATTCCAAAATTAGGCTCTCCAGGTTCTCCGCGTATTAGAAGACCAGCATCACCAGCATCTCCAGGACTACCAAAACTAGGCTCTGTATTAAAACTAGGCCCTGCCTATCAAAAAAAATACATGTATATTGAAGACGATTGTGATGAATGGAAGAATGATCCAACAACGGACCCTGCAACGGGGTCCTCTATCGATCCGCTAGGGAAGATTTATAAATTGTATGAAGATACCTGTGGTCCGCCAACCGATGCACCACAAACGTCATGGTTCTCACAACGTCTTCAGAAGGGTCTCCGCATCAACAATGCAATCAGGTCAATCAAAACAGATCAATGGAACGTGTGCCTTACAGGCGCCAACGCTCCAGCATTTAGAGCCAACTTGTCAAATATAGTCAAAATTGGAAAAGGATCGTTCGGTCAAGTGTATAGAGCTACCCTCGTCAAAGAAGGTGAACAGCTCGTCATCAAAGAGGCCTACTTAAATAATGATGAAAAAAAAGTCCTTAAAGAGGCTACCAAGCAGAATCAGAAATGGGAGAGCTTGAATAAAAAGTCATACCCACGAGAAAATAAGATCCTAGACCTCATCAACAAACTCCTGTTGACTCGTAAATGTCCCAATTTCGTTTACGTCTACAACATGGCCATGTGCGATGGATGCTTAATCAAAGATCATTATAGGAAGTCAGCATCAAGCTCCTGCTACGTTACCTTCATGGAATCGATGGATACGGATCTGAAACGTACACAAATTAAACAGTTTGACCAGCAGTTGAGCGTGTTGTATCAAATGCTTATTGCAGTGCATGCGATTCATCGCTACTATGGCATATGGCATCGGGACATTAAATCTTCAAACATTTTTATTCAGGTGGTCAAACCGGGTGGTTATTTCGAATATGTAATTGGGGGTAAATCCTACTTTGTTAAAAACGCTGGATTTATCGCGTACATTGCCGATTTTGGTGTCTCTGAAATCCTATCACCCGCTTACGCGTTAACAAATTACTACGGGAATAGGAACGCTGAAGTGATGCGCTCGACAAATGAGGTGGATGGAAGTTATCTCTATTGGAAACCTATTTCAGTGTATGGTTCCTGGAGGTCCATTGACTGGTATGATAGCTCATTAAAAAAGATAAGTGCAACTAGAAACGAAATCACCTGTCCTTCAAATATAAAGAGTTCTGTACCTATCCGCCTCAAAGATAACATGAAGTTCCCCCCATTTGAGTTCTTTGGCGATATACAGGATGTGATTCGTATATTTGTCGGTGGTAATCAGAGCGAGCAGAGGGGTACGCACAAACGCATGCAATACCTTAGCAATCGATTAGAAAAACTCATAAATGAAAAGAAGGCATACCTGAGCAGAAAGGATTCCATTTATCACATACATGGAACCGTCAAATACATCCTCGCTAGCGAAATGCTTGACCAGTTGTACATTGAACCAACCGTTGACAACATAGTTGACCGATTTGTGATGTAGGTTTCCTACATAAACTGATATGAGTGTACCTCTTTACATAGAAGCTGACCTCGCCCTTGAAGACATCATATAAATTGAATTTTTTCTTCGAACTCACACGTCTTAGAATAAATGGCTTCCAATCACCCACAAACAATCAACTACAACGGGCACGAGACCTACTTAGCTAACGATCTCAAGACTGTGCACCCATCCCTTTTCAGAGGCCTACGCTCAGTCAAAGGAATCGTCACCAAGCACAACATACCGGACGATCAACATTTTGTCGTCAAATACATAAAAAAGACCGACTCGTATGAAGAAAGTAACCTCACATATTCGCGATCCAAAATCCTCATCAAGAAAGACTGGTTTGACCAATTCATTGAAACGCCTGAGGCTGCAAACCCTGGTGAGCCCAGAGACGCGCCTCCTATCTTGGAGCTGACCGATGAAGAGAAGTTTACAGACGATGACGGAAATGTATACGAAGTGGAAGTAAGAGGCGAGCGTCATGAGGATAAGATCAGGTTCAAGGGGGAAGATGTAGCTAGAGTGTTTGAGATGGAGAACCTACGACAAAATGTTCAATTATCACATACTGAATATAATGAAGGCGAGGACTACGAGATTCTACACGTACTGGATGATAGAATGTATATTCATTTACGCGTAGAATCGAGAGGTCACAAAAAACGACTCTATTTTACATACCAGGGTCTCATCAAAGTAATCACCAAATCTAGATCCGGTACAGCTCACCACTTCATGAACTGGATGAAGAGGATCCTCTTCAAGGCCCATCTCGGCACAGACGAAGATAAAGCCGTGCTTGCCTACGAGCTTGCCGCCACTAACCCTGACGTCATCAAAGCTATCCTGTCCAAATGTATGAGCAAAATGTCATGCGTGTACCTGTTCAACGTGGGCAAGATCACCGAGCTCAGGAAGTATGAAGACCAGCTCAAACCGTTCAGGAAAGGATGTCTATACAAAATTGGAAGAACAGACGACTTGTTTAGACGGACAGGTGAACATTGCTTTACATACGGAAAGATGACCGGCAACGACCTGAAGCTCCAATGCTTCAGTCCTGTCGATCACAGAGATGAGGTATCTGCAGAGGGCGAGATCAGGAAATTCTTTTCGGAGACTGGTCCGTATGGGCGTAGTATGTTTTGCAAGCTGGGTAAATTTGATGAGTTGATTGTGTTGGATAAGAGTGAAGTGAGCGAGGCAAAGAAATTCTATTCACAAATGTATACAAAGTACGGGTCTTATATACAGAAATATCTGCAAGAGAATCAAGAGCTAAGGATTAATATCAATGGTCAGAAATTGTTGTTGGAGTCTAAGGATAAAGTTATAACGGAGATGAATCATCATATAAGCAGTATGAAGAGAGAGCTGGATACAGCGTACGCGAGTATCCAGTATTTTAAGGAGCAGATAAGTGAAGGGTTGAAGCGTGAGCATGGGTATCAGGAGCGTGAGCATGGGTATCAGGAGCGTGAGTGTGGGTACAGAGCCCAACTATCTCAGAAGGATGAGCTGATCAAAGAGATAACTAGAAAATTGGCCAACTATTCGAGACAGCTGCAAGAGAACCCAGGGGATCCTACCATATCTGAGAAGATAGGTAAGTATAGGAAAAAGGTGATGAGATTGGCTGGGATAAACGAGGGTGAGCTGGTGGACCAGATGGAGAACATGAGGATATAATTTCTTGAACAAACATATGGAGAAACATGAGAATGAAAAAATTGCACAAGACATGCTTACAAGACTTAAGAAATGAGGGTAGTGTAAAAAACCATGAGTAATATTACAAACACAGTACGCCGATTAATAATGGTTAGGGAGAGGATGGAACATGTGAAGAAGGCAATTCTGGAACAGCGTAAAGTGGAAAAGGAAATCAAAAGAGAGATACAGAATTATTTGGTTGAGACGATGCAAGAAGGAATTAGGCTGGATGATCATACATACCTTAAACTTGAAAAGAAAGATAGAAAAATCCCTCTAGGAAAGAAGAATTATGAGTCTAAAATTAAAGACCTGTTGGCTAGTAAGGGTATCACTGACGAGGGGTTCATAAAGGCACTTTTGAATAAAACCAAAGATGTCGTCCAAACACAGAAATGTGTCATCACAGAGAAATAGGAAATTCCCAGGTCCTTAGTTTCATATCAACAAACTTTGATATGAACGCAAACCTTAAGAATTTTGACAGGTACACGTTAGCGTTCAAAATCGTCAAGACACCTCAGTGTGCCATTGTGGGGTTATGCATGAGCATAGGAAGACGTGCAAGCCTGTAAAAAAAGATACATGATTGTCGCGATATTATAATCATCCTTCAAAAATGGCTTCAAATGAATTTTGGATGTACGATGTGACTCAGTTATTTAGATCGTTCGATCTCCTACCAAGTCCCGAAGACAGCTTGTCAACAAAACTAAACACGATAACGCGAATGGCACTGATCGCATGCGTAGTAATCGCGGTATACAAGCCTATGCTTGCATTCAGTACGATGATCATCGTAATGGTTGTTACGATGAGCGTGTATTCAAGTGCAATCGGGGAACCAACTATCGAGCAATTCGAACAAGGATATGTTGATTCAAAAGACGAATCAAACTCTCAACAATTGTATGAATTCATGAGAGAGTACAACTCAATCAAGCACCCAGACGTTAATAAGGTTGGCTTCCCAACTAGTCAGAAAAGATTCTGTAATGACGCCGTGTTGTTAGAATATGATACAAATCATACCTCAATTAATCAGAAACTGGTCGGTGGACCCAATCCCAAAACTAGGATAACTCCCATTATAGCCCCACCTTCTCATGATTTAGATTCATGGCGTAATAATGATTTCGCGGTCCACTCGCAAATTAATAAAGAGACAAATTTTGACGCGGACATGGTAGGTTATAACTATGGTATTCTCCCAACCAAATGCAAGGAGTGCATGTACATTCCTTGTCAATGTAAAGTCCTTCAGGGAAATAATAAAACTGAAAATGAAAACATAATCGAAGGGTTTCGAGATTTCAAAGATATGTCAAAAGATGGGAGCAGAGATCATGGGAAAAGAGATCATGGGAAAAGAGATCATGGGAGCAGGAACAGACATCACGGGAACAGACGTTATCAGATCATAAACGATCCTACCCCAGATCCAGATCAGTACATGACACCCAAAAAAGAGATTGTGGATGATAAACATATCATTCCATGCTTTGAGAGTCCTAGGCGTGACAACATTATCACTCAGACGCTCCAACCGGGGGTGTTTCAGAAATCACATATCGGTGAGCCTATAAATAGTAACATTGGAATTTCCTACCTTCAGCAGTGGGGGCCTACAGAAGTCCAGCAAACGGATGATATGATAAAGTACACCATGCATGATCCCAAGAACACAATTATCACACCTCAAAGCGTAAAAGAACCTATTACTCAAGATCATACCAACGTTTATGACCCTCGTTTCACTGGATATGGTACCAGTTACAGGTCCTACGTAGATAAATTGACAGGACGTCCCAAATTCTTTTACGATGATGTAGATGCGATTACGATGCCCAATTACATCACTCGTAGTAACGTGGATGTGTTCCCATGGGCTAATACTTATGGTTCAGACAAAATGTTAACTCAGAGCGAAGGCGATGAGTACAGGCAACTAGCAAACAACGCATTTACAGATTCGGCGATCACATTCAGAACAGAACTACAGGAACGACTAATGAGGAAACGTAATGCAGAGTTATGGCAACTCAGAGTAGCACCTATCTCTACGATGGCACGTTTAGGATCATCTATGAAATCATGTCTTTAAATGTATAGTTTCATAACCTCTCTGGTTATGAATTTGAGATACTTAATATGAATCAATAACGCCACGGATACTCTCAACGAGAGCTACAACCTTCTTGTTGGAATAAGGCAACCCATGCTCCTTGGCAATTTCCGTCAGAACAGCTTTACTTGTATATGATATGATATGACTTGTAGGTATGTCCTTGATAGCAAGCATCCATACAGCTATATCCTTTGGAATAGATGCTACACGACTATAATCGTAAAGATAATTCAAAGCCCCATTTATGATCGAGTAGTCGCGATCGGTGAGATTCTTCTTGTAGTTTTCAAAAATATTAATATATTTATGACGGTTGCGTTTCTTGAACGCTTCCTTCACAACGCCAACATCCTCTTTGCAAATGTTCAACAGCAGGTTGATCGTAGCAGGGTAAACCTTGGTCCTACTCACCGACTGCTCTACGTGAATAGGTTTTTCAATCGCACTATCAACCTCTACGTTGTTGTAATCCTTATTATCAATCTTTGTTGAAGTAGCAGATGTTTGATCAAACACAGTTTTTAGTGGTTCAGCATCTACTTTTGTAGCATTTACTTTTTTATCATCTACTTTTGTAGCATTTACTGTTTTAGCATCTACTGTTTTAGCATCTACTTTGACGACCTTCGTTCTCCTCTTAACAGGGGGCCTCTCTGGTGATGTAGGTTTTGGCATATTTTGATCTACATGAGCCGGCTTTAGATCTCTAACGTCAATCGAAAACAACCCAATATTCAACTATGACACATGTTCACCGAGTCATTCGCCCGCCGATTAATACATAGTTTATATTTAAGGATGATATGTTTAAAAATCTTTGCATATTACTAAAATAGATGGATCAATATATGGTAATCTACAAAACGATAGCTGAATTATCTAACCGAATCAGCGTGGGGAATAAGGGTGGTTTAATCTTAAACCCATCAACTGAGTTAAATTCATTCAAGCAAATGTTGAGGGATCTCGACATCCCTCCAGAAGAGATAAACAACCTCGCGATAGAGGGAACACCGGGGGATTATCGCCTGTCACTCAACGGACAAGCCGTGGATATAGCTAAAGGAACTGAGGATATAATGTACAATGCCAATCTTCTCAATTTCCTCAAACGTTTAGGTCTCACAAAGACAGCTACCGCGATGGCAAAAGAGGCAGAGATTAAGGATGAGTATCTACATAACGCTCGCGGTTTCCACCAAATCATGCGTTTGAAGAATAGAATGAAGATAGCAAATGATATAACAAAGCGCTATGGAAAGAGTCCTGCTACCGATGCTGAACTGAGAGAGATCTTACAAAAGGATCCCTATCTCAAAAGCGTTTTTGTGAACTTTCTTAGAAAAATTCAAGATTCCAGGAACTCTGATCCAAACGCGAAACCATACGGTGATTGGGTGCGTAAACCATACAGAGGACGTCGATACGGCTTAGTAGCTCTCTTTAGAATCCTAAACAACCACAAACTATCGCTTGGAGGGTGCTGGGCAATGAGGGTTGATGGATACAAATGTGTAGTACCATCACTCTCATGTTCCACGATTAAAGGACAGAAAGCATTCAAATGCGCTGATGACAATAGGTGTGGTGTTACAAAGAAACAGTCATGCTACAAATGTGTAAAATGGAATTCAAACATGTGTGTAGAAACACCATCATGTGATAAGAATAACAGTTGTTCAAAAGCGTGTTCAAACAAGGAGATTGAGGTTCCTAGCGACACGGTGCTTGTATGTATTAAACGTAAATTCTGGATCGCGGCTCAGGATTTCATGAATCAGGATTTTACAATGGTTTCAGGACCCCCCGTTGTTACGGATGACGATGTCGTGGTTGATGATGACGAAAATGTTGACGTAGAAGATGACGAAAATGTTGACGTAGAAGATGACGAATTTGAGGAAGACTTGTCATGGTCTAGTAAATTAGCTGACTTTTTCGGTTACACGTGGCTTATCTGGGTCATTGGCTTTATCATTGTAGGGATAGTGATGTACAGGTACAGATAAGTTATAGACAACTTGTAACAGTGAAAATGAATCATTTACAAAGTGAAGTTCAACTAGCTGTTGTTCTTATGGTTAAAAACGAAGAGAAGAGGATTGAAACTACGTTGAATAGTGTGAAGGATGTAGTAGATGGTATCATATTATTCGACACGGGGTCAGAGGACAAGACGGTAGAAATCGTAAAACAGTTCGCGGAGAAACACAACATACATTTTCATTTACTTCAAGGTCAATTTGAGGACTTTGCTACCTCACGAAATATGCTTCTTGACTTTGCTGACAAACTCTTGTACGATTACCTGTTGTTACTAGACAGCAACGATGAGTATAGGTGTGACAAGAATCTGAAACAGCTAATAAATGGGGCAAGTGAGGAAGGGTTCCTACTACATCAACGTTGGTATGTTGGTCCTTATGAAGAATTAGACTATTACAACATTAGGCTGATCAAATCAAACACTGGTTTCAGGTATAAAGGTTCCGTTCACGAGTACATTGATGTACCTCCCGGGGCTAAGATTGGAAAAATGGGGGATATTATCCTTTATCAAGATAGGGTAAAGGATAACGATGGCAAATCGCAAACACGGTGGAAAAAAGATCTGACACTCCTCAAGAGGAACATTGCCATGAATCCTAACAACGGGCGTAGCCAATACTATCTGGCCCAAACGTACGACTGTCTTAATATGAAGGCGGATGCAATGTTTTTCTATAAACAGAGAGCAAACAATGAGGATGGTTTCTTCGAGGAGAGGTTCAATTCTATGATGAAATGTGGTCAACTAGAACGAGATGAGGATGATAGTGTGAAATGGTATCTGAAAGCATATCAGCTGATTGAGAGGGCTGAGCCTTTGATTGGTATTGTAAGAATATATAGAAAAAGGGGCAAGTTCAAGCTTGCATTCTTGTTTGCTAAACTAGCATGCGAACTTCCATATCCCTCAAATTGTATCCTTTGGGTAAATCAGAGATGCTACAATCATGATAGATGGCAAGAGTTGGGAATAGTGGCATACTACGTAAAGGAGCACGAGTTGGGTCAGAAGGCTTGTGAAAAGGCTGTAGAGTCAGGATATGACGTGGATCTTAATAAGAAAAACTTAATTTTCTATGAAAAATGTGGTTTAAGAAAACAATCCTAAGTATAGAGAATAACATGTTTATAACCCTGTTTTATATTGCCGTGATCATGTTTGCAGTTCTATTCATGCGCAACTGGTTATCAGGTGAGAAGGGAACATACACAGATCACACGCCGTTAATATTGGATCTGATGATTAAACCGATTAAACCGATTAAACGGTTTGATCCTAAAAAAAAGATATCATTTGAAAGTAAAGGGGAGACGGAGTGTAGAAGAGCTATTGAAAAAATTACAGGTAAAAAATTCCCAAAGGTTAGGCCCAACTTTTTGATGAATACAGTGAGTGGATCTAACTTGGAATTAGATTGTTATAACGATGAAATGAAGATTGCAGTCGAGTACAACGGAGAACAACATTATAATTACATACCTTACTTTCATAACAACAAAGACGCATTTACCAATCTCAAGTATAGAGATGAGAAGAAAAGGTTGTTATGTAAAAAAAATGGTATCCTTCTGATTACTGTGCCTTACACCGTGAAGCATAGAGACATAGAAACGTATATCATAAAAGAATTGAAAAAATATTATTCGTGAACATAATTTCAGTAGTAAAAATGGCCAATTTTTTAGTAAGAAATCCTCAAAAAAGAGAAAATGTCATAAATGATATACAAATACAGTCGGGTTCACCTTCAGATGGTGAAATAATTGTATATGACTCAGTTTCTAATGAATGGGTATTTTCTACAGGATCTGCTGGACCTACAGGACCTGCTGGACCTGCTGGACCTACAGGATCTGCTGGACCTACAGGACCTACAGGATCTGCTGGACCTGCTGGACCTACAGGATCTGCTGGACCTGCTGGACCTACAGGACCTGCTGGACCTGCTGGACCTACAGGACCTACAGGACCTACAGGATCTGCTGGACCTACAGGACCTACAGGACCTACAGGATCTGCT